>Ga0114930_10001646_pt1 | contig 20939 bp, 15 predicted proteins | sample AnhtaG_FD_87300 | JGI IMG/M metagenome (GOLD analysis project Ga0114930, IMG submission 87300) | Deep subsurface microbial communities from Anholt, Denmark to uncover new lineages of life (NeLLi) - Anholt_01485 metaG | ecosystem: Environmental > Aquatic > Marine > Oceanic > Sediment | place... | reverse complement strand
CTTGGCGCCAACATCCACTAGCACATCATTCTCGGTAATGCGAGCAATGGTTCCCCTCCGAATCTCGCCTCGCCGGGGCATCTCAAGCTCATACGATTCCGATTCCAGCAAGGCATCCATCGGGTGAGAATCCGACCCCTCTCCCCCTTCTGAAGGTTGTTGAGAGGGAGCCTGCTCAGCTCCGATGGTCTCCTCATTAGGTTCGACCAAAGTATCTTTCTCCGTATAGATAGGATGAGCGCATTATAAAGGTGAACCACACTCTTGTAAACCTATTCCAATTCGACCCCTATACTGATGCGGTATAATCTTGGCTGAGTGACCAACTAATGACTTTTATCTATCCCTTCACTGCCATCGTCGGTCAAAACCGCATGTTGCGGGCCTTGATTCTGAATGCAGTCAATCCGCGCATTGGGGGTGTGCTGATACGTGGCGAGCGCGGTACTGCCAAATCCACCGCCGCTCGTGCACTTGCAGCCCTACTGCCAGATGTGCGCGTTGTGGCAGATTGCCGTTTTGGATGTGACCCCGACCGACCGATTACCTGGTGTACCGAATGCAAGGAACGCGTCATCTGTGGCGAGGAGCTACCAGTTGAAATGCGGCGCACTTCATTCATCGACCTGCCGGTCTCCGCCACAGAGGATCGCGTGGTGGGCACATTGGATATCGAGCGAGCGATTAAAGAAGGAGAACGTCATTTCGAACCCGGTGTGCTCGCCGCCGCCAATCGCGGTTTGCTCTACATCGACGAAGTCAACCTACTGGATGATCATGTGGTGGACCTACTACTTGATTCAGCCGCCCTAGGGATGAACATCATCGAGCGGGAAGGAATTTCCTTTAACCACCCATCCCGCTACATACTAGTAGGTACAATGAACCCCGAAGAGGGGGACTTACGCCCACAGTTGCTTGATCGTTTTGCCCTCTCAGTGCAGATTCAGGGCCTACCGGACCCGCGCGACCGGGTGGCAATTATGGAGCGCAACTTGTCTTTTGAAGCCGACCCTCAGGCGTTCCACTCACTGTGGAAAGATCAAGAGCAGACCCTTTCGCAGACCATCGAGATCGCCCGTAAATTGGTGGAGGCAGTAACCTACACCAAGCGCGACCTGCTCACCATCGCCGCCCTAACTGTATCGATGCAAGTTGATGGACATCGGGCTGACCTTGTAATCCTGAAGGCAGCCCTAGCCCATGCAGCTTTTGAGAACCGGATGGAGATCACCGAACGCGACATAACCCTAGCTGCTGAATTGGCGCTGCCACATCGGTTACGGCGCGGCCCATTTCAACAGGTTGAGGTCAACCTGGAAGACTTGCAAGCACGCATCGATCAGATTCAGGCTCAGGTCGGCGTTGAACAAGTCACCCCCGCTCCGGCTGAAGAGCAACCCTCCGGTAAAAAAAAAGTAAACTAACCCCTGAATCCACCGAGGATGGGCCACAAATCGGTCAAGCCGAACCGACCCGACAGTCAGCTATCGATTCGCTTCAGGCACGCTGGTGGGAAGGCGGTGATAAGGTCAAGGTCGGCGAAACATTTGTCCCGCGGCGCATCGAGGGTCAGCTTGATCGCCTAATCCGCCGCCAGGGTGGGCGCCGTACACGAACACGAACCAAGCGAAAACGCGGTCGTTACATAATGGCCCGACCCGCTAAAGGATCGACCTCCGACATCGCCTTTGATGCGACCATCCGCGCGGCTGCTCCTTATCAGCTCCGTCGTATTGATCAACGCCAGAAGGTTGCCTTCGCCATCCTGCCCCCCGATTTGCAACGTAAAGTGCGCATTCGCAAGGCTGCTAATCTGATCATCTTCGTCGTCGATGCCTCGTGGTCAATGGCTGTTGCTGAACGTATGTCGGCCACCAAAGGAGCGATCCTTTCGCTACTGGCTGACGCATATCAGCATCGGGACCGGGTAGGGTTGGTAGTGTTCCAAAAAGATCGTGCCCTGACAATACTCCCCCCCACTAACTCGGTTCAACTCGCTCAGCAGGCGCTAGCTGATATCCCTGTTGGTGGAAAAACCCCTCTCTCAGCCGGGCTCAGTCTGGCTTACGACATATTTCAGAAGGAAAGAAACATCCACACAGACGTGCTACCGCTCATGATTCTCCTCACCGACGGGGCGGGAAATGTCTCGATGGGAAACCTTCCACCTCAGGAAGAAGCTCACCGGGTAGCCGATAGGATCCGTCAAGCCGGCATACGTTCAATCGTGATCAACATGGAGCATGCAGCCTTTGATCAGGGATTGGCCAATGCGCTAGCCGAGCACCTGGGTGGCCCATGTTATACGCTCCATGAGCTCAAGGCCGATCACTTGTACCATGCTGTACGTCAGGAACTGAACAGCGAGGGATAGCCCAGATTGGGCTGAGGTAAGCACCGCTAACTTCGTGGCCCGATCGATGGCGAGCTACTAAGTATCAATAGGAATTTATTTACTTTCGCTCCCCAATTTTCCTTGCCAGCCGCGCCAGTCGGTGCTCGACCGATGCCCAGGCCTGATCCCGGCGCCAATTATCTGTCCAACGAGTAAGACAGACCAACGCCTCCTGAGCCCAGCGGCGCGCCTCCACAAGGTTGGGCATATGCCATTCATAATGCATGGCTAACTCCACGCAGGGTCCAAGGTCGTCTGGTGCCAGGGAATGCAGCATCTGCCAACCATCCACCGCTTCCTTACGTCGCCCCTGACGTTTTAGTTGAGCAGTAAGGTAGCGAAGCGCATCCAAACGCACCTCAAGTTCCGAGCTGGACACCGCTTTTCGATAAGCCATCTCCGCCGGTTCCAACCGACCAGCATCATGATGCCAACGACCAACTGCCAATGCTTCCGACCCCGACAACTGCGATGGATCTTCGCGTTGATGTCGATCAAGCACCTGTATTGTCAGACCAACCAAGGTCAGAACATCGATCGCGTTATGGTAGACCACCCGCCCCATTTCGCTGGCGTCCCCGGTACGCAGGTAGTCGAGGTACAAGCCGGGGATCAGTGCCCCGGGTACATCTTCCTCGGTCCTCTGTACGCCTAATTGGTGCCGCTCGATTGTACCCAGGGTGCAATCGGGTAAGCTTCGACGCCACAGCCGTCGCGCGGGGTGCAACAAGTCCAACTGCGGCCAAGTACTCAACGACCAATGTCGCCGCAATCCAAGCATGTATCGCATCTCAAGTAATGGGAGATCGAACGCCCGTCCATTATAGGAAACGAATCCAGCAGCTACTTCAATATCACCCTGTAAAGCGTGTAGCATTCCTCGCTCTTCACCAGGATCACGCAGGAAGTATTGACGGAGCTGAAAGGTATCCTCGACAAATGCGCCCACTCCGACCATGAAGGCGATCGTCCCTGCACCACCTACCAGGCCAGTGGTTTCGGTATCGATGAAAATCAGCTGTTTAAGCGAAGTCTCCCTCAAACGGGGTTGCCGAGCAACCTCGGATGCCAACGTGGAATCAAAATAAAAAAGGTCTGACAACATACTTGTTCCGTGCAGATAGTCAAGCGGGTACTTGGTCTGGATTAGGTAGGTGGGGCCGAAAGGGGTGTCGATCTCCTCTCCCGGAGGTAATTCCCGGCGAGGCGATGCAGCGTCTACCTTAGTCGGTAACCGAGAGCCGCGTCGACGCCGACCCAATCTCTGCAAACGACGACGTAACGCCTTATCATTCATAAGGAGCAGATCTCCTCCTTGAGAGGAACAACGCTCTTTCATGCTCAAACCGGGAAGAGCGTTGTACTCTCGCGCCATGATAGAAGGACTGACCCTCGATAGACGTTGTCGATGAAGCCAAGTCCTTCATTCGTCTGTCATCTGCCACACCGAACAACGAACGCTTACAAATTCAACCCTCAATATGGAGGTTCCAGAATGTGGCGTCATGAACATCATCTAACTGCAATGACCTTCAGCAATAGCCCCTTTGTTCACCAGGAGCTATTATAACCCGCGGAGACGAGAGACGAGTCACTACCAAGCTCATCGCTGTCTCCTCCTTTGGCGAAAGCCTCCGTCGGGTTACCCCCTCACCGCCCCGGCGGAGGCCTCGTTTAAGCCATCTCGCGACCAAATATGATCACATGCTAAATTTTATCGAAGTAGCATCCTCGTGGTTTAGGTGACCACCGCCTGGAAAATGACGGTGAAAGTAGTACCATCACCCAGCTTGGAATCCACCCAGATACGACCCCCATGGTTATCGACGATCGACTTCACAATAGACAAGCCTAAGCCGGTCCCTGGCATGTCATCCGGGACATTACTGGCGCGGAAGAATTTGTCGAAAAGATACGGCTGGTCAGCCGGAGGAATTCCTGGACCGGTGTCGCTTACCCTCAAGATCACTTGATCGCCTTCGGCCTCGACCACAACCCGCACCTTGCCTCCCTCGGGAGTGTACTTGATGGCATTATCAAGTAGATTTCCGATCATCTGCCGCATGCGAACTGGATCGCCGTTTATCAAGGGTACCGCATGCGAAAGGTCGACCTCTAAGGTCACTCCTTTGGATTCCGCTGTCCCCCGCAAGCCTTCAACTGCATAACGCGCCAACACTACTAGCGGAGTATCTTCCTTAGCGATGTTTAGACCCGCCTCAACCCGTCCTAATTCGAGCAAGTCATTGACCAGGTCGGTGATTTGTTTAACACTGATCTGGGCTCTACGGATAAATTCACTCTGCTGCTCACTGACCGTTCCTGCTCGCTCGATCAATTCCAAATAGCCGAGGATAGCCGTCAACGGCGACCGGAGATCGTGTGAGACGGTGGTAACAAACTCGGATTTGATCTGATCAAGTTCCTTGAGGTGGGTGATGTCGTGAAACACGATCGCTTGCCCGACACCCTCAATCGGTGTTCGCTGGGCGCTGAACACACGCCCATCGGCAACTTCGATCTCCTCCCGGCGCGGAAGGTTCCCCTTAGCGCACAATAATTTCAACAGCTTGACGTCTTCAAAAGTTTCGACTACCGATCTGCCATCAAGCTTGCCATCCACACCGAATACCTGCCGGGCGGCGCGGTTTATTAGCAGTAGTCTGTCTTCAGGGTCAACCACGATTACGCTGTTTTCGGTTTGGGTAAGGATCGTCTCAAGTTTGCTGCGCTCTATCTCCGACCGATGGTATAGTTGCGCGTTTTCAATGGCGATCGCCGCGTAGTCCGCCATCGCCAACATCACGGTCATGTCCTGATCAGTAAGCGTATGACCAGCCGTGCGATTATCAACCCCAAGCACTCCAATCACCCGCCCGCGCAGCCGCATGGGAACATAGATTAAGGAGTGGACCAAATAGGAGGTCTTGATCTTCTGCGGAGAACTTTTATCAACGATCACCGGTCTGCCCGAAGCGAGAACTTGTCCAGCAAGAGAATCACGGACATGCAAACGGAAAGCGCGTGCGAACTCCTCATCGAAATTCTTTGAAGCCCGCATGTAAAGTTCGCCGCTATCCTCATCAAACAGCAGAAGACTCCCTTCCTCGGCATCGGTGAGACGCACAGCAGCTTCCACCACGGTGGTCAGCACCTCATCCAGGTCGAGTAAAGCGGTTACTGTGCGACCGATCTGCGCCAGAGTCTCGAGTTCATAAAGCCGGCGCGCAAGGCTTTCGGCGCTGGTTTGAGCTTCAGACTGGGCTTCGACTAGCGACTGCCAGCGATTCCGCTCGGCTAGCGCTCTACCAACCGCTGCCAGTAAGTGCTCGGCTTCAAAAGGCTTGGTCAGGTAATCCACTGCCCCAGCTCGCATCGCTTCGACCACTAACCATTCTGACCCCTCGCTGGTGATCAGGATAGTCGGAATATGAGGGAGGTCGCGCCGGAGCCGTTGTATCAACTCAATACCTGTCAGGTTGGGCATCTGTTGGTCAGTGATCAACAGATCAGGTTTAATTTCACGTGCCAGCGTCAACGCTGACATCCCATCACCAACCGACCGTACCTCGTAGCCAGCTGGAACCAGAACATTCTCCTCAATAAAACGGCAGATCTCTTGACTGTCGTCGGCAACCAGGATCAAAGATTTATTCATATTGTTTCGTCATCTGGGATCGTAGCATTACCTGACGCTACTCCTGATAAGGTAGTCCTTTTTGATAATCTAAGTCTGCTGAAAAAAGCTGTCGTCAGCAGGAAAGGGGGGTAAGTTCCCTTTCTCGCACTTGGGCTTTTATCAGCGCATTCATAATCAGGATATCAGTCGGTGGATGATGACTCAAAGGAAGACAGTTCTTCAGCTGGATCAGTTGGGGAAATCGACGATACCTCTCGGAGCATTGCTTCAAGATCACCGTTAACCGTTTCCAATCCTGCGCGGATTTTGGAATCCTTAACTTCCTCCAATAGACTAGCAATCTGAGCCTGTGCCGCACGCAGGTCTCGGTTCAAACCCGCTCGCCAGTCAGCACGCGCCTGGGCATCTATCTGGGCTTCATCGATCATCTGCTGCAATCGATGTGCCCTGGCTTCCAACGCTTGGAAGAGCCTGGCGTTAACCAACGAGATCGAGGCATAGTCGGCCACCGCCTCTAACATCGCCTGAGCTCGCTCGGAAAAAGGTCGGGCTTCAACGCGGGCGACAGTGATGACCCCGATCGATTGATCCCGGACTTTGATCGGCGCGATAAGCGCTGCCTCGCCAAAACGGGCTAACTTGAACTGTGACAATCCCTCCCCGTGAATCGCCAGTGCCTCACCCGATAGCATCACCAGTGAGCTCACGCCATCGTCCCACGGCTGATGCAACTTGCCTTTCAGATCTGAAGGCAGGTTGCGTTGAGCGCGCAGGTATAACTGTGGGTCATGTTCCTCTGGCAACAATACCCAACCCATATCGGCTTCTGTCACGTAAATGCTACCTTCCATCAACTTGTCAAACAACTGTCCTTGATGGGTCGTGGAGGTCACCGTCTTGCCAAGCCCAAAGAGTGTGGTCAATTCCCGTACCCGCCGCTCAAGTTTCAGATTGCTCTCCTCTAACTGCTTCGCCAGCTGCTCACGTTCGTTCCGCAATCGTATCTCGGAAATGGCGCGCTCCACCGCTGACACTACCTCAGTTTCTCGTAGTGGTTTTACTAAATAATCACTCGCTCCGAGACGAAAGGCTTGGATTGCATCCGCATCCATCCCCTCCTGGGCTGTTACCAGCGTTGGCACATTCAATCCCTGCGAACGTAAGGCTACCAATAGGTCCTTACCACTAAGGCCCGGTAAGCTCAAGCTGGCAAAAACCAGATCCGGTGCAAATGTCAAAGCCTGCTGGATCGCCCCCGCCGCATCACTAGCAGTAGCGACGTTGTAACCAAGCGGTTCCAGCACCTGGCGGGCGACCAGATCGAGCACCTCTGGATCTTCATCCACAACAAGAACACGCTCGAGATGGGTAGGAATGGTCATATAGCTATAATAGCATGGAAGATCAAGAGGAGGGAGTCTGGCAATTAGCTACAAGTAATTTAATTAAGCGATGCGGGTCTCACGCCGCTAGAGTGCTAAGTGTGGAGGCGGCTACTTTTAGTGTAAATTGGGTGATTAGCAAATCGCAGAGCACAAACAACTATTCTCACGCAGCAATAATCGCCAAAACGCACTTCGATCTGGACATTAGAATCGTATTAGACTCACCCTCCTATCCTTGACACCGTTTCCCTGCCGCCTTTACAATCAAAGGTGAAGGTTAGGCATCTATGGAATATAAAGATTACTACAAAATCCTTGGGGTAGGACGAAAAGCTGATGAGGAAGAAATCAAGCGCGCTTACCGCAAGCTGGCGTTAAAGTTCCACCCAGATAAGAATCCAGGCGACAAACAAGCTGAAGAACGATTCAAAGGGATCAACGAAGCTTATGACGTTCTTGGGAACCCAGCCAAGCGCGCCAAGTACGATCAATTAGGTTCCTCATATCAGGCTTGGCAGCGGAGAGGTGGCAGGCCCGGCGGCTTCGATTGGTCGCAATGGACCACTGGAACCCCAGGAGGTGTTCGAGTCGAGGTCGGCGACATCGGCGACCTGTTCGGAAATTTTTCCGATTTCTTCACATCCATATTCAGCGGTATGGCTGGTCAAGGTCAGGACATCACCAGTCGTCCTGGGGGACGTCCCCGCCACATCGAACAGCCGGTTAATATCAGCTTGAATGAGGCTTACACCGGCACTACACGCATCATCCACTATAATGGACGAAAGATTGAGGTAAAGATCCCACCAGGAGCTAAAACCGGCACCAAGGTCCGCATCAGCCTCCCGGCGAAACCCGACCGTCGTAACGCAGGGAATTTTTATCTGCTGGTAAATGTCACCCCCGATCCTTTCTTTGAACGTAAAGGGGACGACCTTTATATAATCGTGGACCTTGATCTATACAGTGCCGTGTTGGGGAGCGAGATCCAAGTGCGAACCCTGGCAGGGGATGTAATGCTCAATATCCCTCCAGGAAGTCAGCCCAACCAGACGGTCCGCCTAAAGGGACGCGGCATGCCTAAGTTACGCAATCCCACACAGCGTGGAGACCTTTACGCTCGTCTCCATGTTAGCCTGCCACAGAAATTAAACGACCGCGAGCGAGACCTTTTCCAACAACTTTCCAAGCTTCGCGGTTGATTGGCTTTCGAGAGAATGACAATGAAAAAACGTTCAATAATGATCGTTGTTGCTATAGCCTTGATCTCCGTTTCCATATCATGCTCCACGGCTACTTGGCTTAGAAAAACTGCCGTCACCGAGACGCCAATACCATCACCCCAACCCGAGCCGACTTCACGTGAACCATCAGCCATGCCCGTTCGCAGCAGCGAGGTCCTGATACTTGAGGGCAACCTTGCCAACCTCTACCAGCGCGTCAACCCAGGTGTCGTCACCATTTGGAGGTACGACACCACCGGCTCAGCTAATGAGGATAGTTTCCCAACCGGACAGGGCTCCGGTTTCGTGATCGACCTTGCTGGACACATTATCACCAATCAACACGTGATTGCTGGCGCGAATGAGATTGAGGTCGACTTCCCGTCTGGTTTAAAGGCCTGGGCCGATCTGGTTGGCACAGACCCCGATGCAGACCTGGCAGTACTCAAGGTCGACGTGCCTGAAGAAGAGTTGGTGCCATTACAGTTCGGTGACTCGGACGAAGTTCTAGTTGGGGACTTTGTAGTTGCTATCGGAAACCCATTTGGTCTTTCGGGATCGATGACCGTTGGTATCGTCTCTGCTATAGGTCGTACTCTCGAATCCGAGAATCCCGCACCCAATGGGGGGCTATTTGCCGCCGGTGACATCATCCAAACCGACGCCGCCATCAACCCGGGCAACTCGGGCGGGCCGCTGATTAACATGCACGGGGAGGTGATCGGGGTAAACCGTGCTATCCGCAGCGAGTCGTTCACCTTGCGCGGCGACATCGCCAATTCTGGTGTGGGCTTCGCAATTCCGATCAACATTCTTCGACAGGTAGTACCCAAGATTATTGAAACCGGCAGCTACGACTATCCCTACCTTGGAATCGTCAGCCTGAATGATGACCTATGGAACTTAAAGATTATCGAGGCGCTCGGGTTACCATCTAACACTACTGGAGCTTACATCACGGGAATCGCCCCCGGTGGTCCTGCCGAAGAGGCCGGTATCAGAAGCGGCAGCCAGCCTACTTCGATCGGGATACTTGCTGGCGGCGATTTGATCATCGTCATTGATGATCAGCCGGTACGTCGCTTTAGCGAACTTCTCTCCTATATCATAAACCACACACAAGTTAATCAGGTTGTGATCCTGACCGTCTTGCGTGAGGGAGCAGAACTCGACATCCCCTTAACCATCGGCGCTCGTCCCTGAGATCGTTACCCTAGATGAGGGCATCTAGCTATCTTTGAGTGGAGGTTACCATGCTCACTGAGCAGGACCTGCAAGAGTTGATTTCTTATCAGTCAAATTACCCAGTACTGAGCGTTTTTCTCAATGCGGATCCGTCAGTTGGTTCAGCTGATGTTTACAAATTACGCCTCCGACAAATGCTCAAAGACTGCAACCAAGACGCTGTAGAGGACGCTGAAGCAGTTGAACGCTTTGTTGAGCACGAGTACGATTGGTCTGGCCGCGGCCTGGCAATTTTCTCCTGCGTAAAGGACGATTTCTTCCGGATTTTCTCCCTCGCATTACCCTTGCGCGATCGAATACGTCTTCTAAACCGGCCCTACATCAAACCATTAGTCGATCTACTTGATAACTATGGAAACTACGGCGTGGCACTGGTCGATAAACAAGGCGCACGCCTGTTCCACTTCCACCTGGGTCAACTGCAAGAGCAGAAGGGGACAATGGGGGAGGCCGTACGTCATACTAAGCTCGGAGGTGGCTCACAAACTCCGGGTAGGCGCGGTGGCACAACCGGTCAGACGCGGTACGCTGAGGAAATCACCGAGCGGAACATTAAAGAAGCTACTCGCTTCGCCGCCAGCTTTTTCAAGGAGAAAAATGTTCGCCGGGTATTAATCGGCGGTACAGAAGCAAACGTGGCACGCTTCATCAATCTACTGCCAAAGACCTGGCAGAGCCTGGTGATGGGCACATTCCCAATGGAAATGACTGCCGGTTACACCCAGGTTCTGGATAAGGCCATCGCCGTCGCACAGAAAGCGAAGAGGAAGAATGAAACCCGCTTGGTGAATGCGGTCATAACTGCTGCCGCGAAGGGCCGTGAAGGGGTAATACGCCTCGATGACACACTAGGCGCGGTCCACGCGGGTCAAGTTCAAATACTAGTGATATGTGAGGGTTATCGCGCCGCTGGATATCGTTGCCAGGGTTGCGGCTACCTGACCGCTCAGGCGTTGGAGAAATGCCCATTCTGTAGTAACCCTATTGAAAAAATCGAGGATGCTATCGAAATGGCTGTGCGTAAAGTCTTATCTGATGGGGGCGAGGTTGAAGTGATCCACGAGAGTCGCGAACTAGAAAAAGCTGGACGAATTGGCGCTTTACTGCGTTACTAACCCACATCGACATTCATTATCTCCAACACCTGTGAGTGCACTGAAAAAACTACCCTCGAGGAGTGGAGAGGGGTATATGTGGGGGTGCGGACTGCGCCCGCACCCCCACATATGCCGTTCCTCTTCTCGCGGTTGACCTTTTTTCAGTGGAGTCACCTGTTAAACTTTCAAAATAAAATCTCTGGGTCCTGGTCGAACCCAGAGGTTTGTGCTCATGTACAAGGTGGAAGCTATTTCAGGCTCATCCTCTACTCACCGAACAAAGAGCGTTCGAGCGAGAGTAGGTTGCTGGCCAAAATCTGCAAATCACGTTGGGCGGCAAAGGCATTATCATCGACCTCCGCCAACACCAAAGCCAGTCTGTTCCGTAATCCTTCCACAGTGTCCACACCAATAAGCTCGACGTCCAGTGCCATGAGGCGATCGTCGGTACCCGCCAGGGCCGCTTTAGCGGCAATTGGATCTTCTTGAGCTACCGCCAACTGCGCTGTGGTTACGTCCACCAGCACGCTCAAGAGATCCATCCTTTGTTTGGTCGTGGTTATCTCATTCCGTAGAGACGAGTTTTCCCCTTCCAGGGGACGCAGCGATTCCACTTCACTCTCTAGCGAATCAATTTGATTCTGGGCCGACTCTAACTCAGTCCGGAGTGAGCCGATCTGCTCCGACCCCGGACGAACTTGTACAAACCATGTCACGGCTACACCACAAGCAAACACGACCATAAACCCGGTAACCCAACGTAGCGCTCGGCTCGAAAAGCGACGTAATTTACTAGGCGGCTTAGCAGGCTCGACCTCCTCCAAAAGTTCAACCGGCTCGCCTTCCATAACAACCGGTTCGATAACCGGGGACTCAGTTTCAGAAGCCATAGGCTCGACATCGGGTTGTTCGTCCTGGATCTGCGGATTATTATCAGTCATCAGTATCCTCCTCATATAATAATTCGCCCGAGGGAATAGTTAGGTATGACGCGGGCTTAGTCACCTCGACCAGCAGCTTCCAAGCGATTTCTAGTTCGTCGGCGGCTACAATCGGGGTCGTTCGAATATCCGTCAGGGCTAAATCAAGCCTCTCGACGATTTGCTCCAGCACCTCGTCTTCCCCATCCTGCTCAGCTCCAATCACCTCGGCCAGCAGATTTCGGGCAGTGGCAATTTCCTCAGCAGCAAGACCAAGGTTATCCTGAACCAACCACAGGCGGGCTTTAGTAAGCAAGGTCATGGCCCGGATCAACTGTAATTGTCGTCCTATACTCGCCGCTGGCAACTCAACTGCGGCCAGAGTTGCCTCTAGAGTCTCAACTCTGGTAACCATCTCGTCCATATCAGAAGTCAGATCTTCCACTCTATCAACCAAATTTCGCAACTGGGAAACGCGATCACGCTGGTCCTCCAACGATGTCTGCACCACTTCCAATTCTGCCTCCATCGCGGCTAACGCCTCACCTTGCTCCGCCAAACGGCCTTCGATCTCGACCAGGCGTTCCCCAACTTGCTCTACCTGCTTACCGGAAGTAGTCTGAACCTGGTTCAAGGCTTCCTCTAGCTCAGCGATGCGTTGGGCATTAACCTGCATTGGCTCGATGGCGCTCCGATAGAGCGTTGGCACCCCGAAATAAATCGCTATCCCAAACACGCCGCCGAGTAGCACTACGATCAGGAAGCGTAGTAAGAAGCGTATCACCCGAGAGAAGAAGGACGCCTTTCTCTCTCCAGCCTCCGGTTCAGAGACTTCTGAAACATCACTCATGTTGGCCTCCATCATAGTTCGGGAAACAATTATGGCTCATTCACCGGCGAATTCTCGATCAGTAACTGTTCCAGTCCATCAAGAAAAACATCGAACCTGCCGACGCTTTCCGAGAGTATACCAACTTCGCTTTCCAAATCGTCAATCAAGGTGCGGGTCGAATTTAACTGCTCAAGAGACTCCGCGATATCGTCCCGCAGATCGGTAAATTCGCCTTCAACGGTCATCACTCGACCGCTAAGACCCTCAATCGCCTCAATTCGGCGGCCAAGAGCTTCCATGCGGGAGTAGACATCGTCCAAGTCAGTTTGAAGTGCAGCCAGATCAGTTGCCATCTGACGGACTACGCTGTGCTGGCTGATATTGAGCGTCCGGTTTATCCCGCTAAGAATCGCAAGACTCAACAACACTGAAATTACCACGCTTATAACTGCTGTTCCTGAGACCAGCCATAGCGTCGCCCCTCGGCTGTACGACCGTCTTTCCTTTGAAATCCGCGGCCCTACCGGTGGAGGGACTACCTTTGGTTCCACTTCCTCTAGCTTGGGGATTTCCACTCTTCTTTCGACCTCCCCGCCATAATCTTCCGCAGTCGGTTCGTCCTCCTGGTCTGTTCCCTCTTCTACTGGCTCTTCTGCTCCCTTTGCCGGCTCTACTTCTCGACCGATGAACAGATATGGAGCTAGACGACCAAGGGTGGCTTTACCTAAGCCTTGAACCCGAAGGATATCCTCTAGGTGAGTGTATGGGCGGGCCTCCATAATGCGGTTAGCCAGCACTTTTCCCACTCCCGGAAGCTGCATCAACTCCTCAACTTCAGCAACGTTCGGTTCGACACGCAGATCTTCTTCCTCAGACATAGTTTAATTTCCCTCCTGCAAACAAACCTACCAATCACGTAGCATACAGTTACTTAATGCAAAGTGTCAAGATCGAAAATATCGTATTTTCACCAAGGCTGATAATCGTCTGGATACCCATGGCGGAGGACCTCACGCTTTTGGGCAAAGATACGAACAAGTAGCAATCCAACCAGAAAACCACCGATATGAGCAAACCAGGCGATACCGCCAAAAGCTCCATACGCGCCCAAACTGAGCAGACCAGAGGAAACCTGAGAGAAGAGCCATAAACCAAGGTAAATGAAAGCCGGTATCTCCACAAACCAAGGCAGAATGAAGAGTGGTATTAACGTAACTACTCGCGCTCTGGGATAGAGGATGAAATAAGCTCCCAAAATCCCCGCGATCGCTCCGCTAGCGCCTACAGTGGGGATCCAAGATTGAGGTGATAGAGTTCCATAGATGGTGTTCGACACCAGTGCGTGAGCCAGGCCGGAGACAACGCCGGCGATCAGATAGAACACCAAGAAACGGGTGGAGCCCATTCGGTCTTCTACATTGTCTCCAAAAATGAATAGTGTCCACATATTGCTGATTAAGTGGAACCAGCTTCCGTGAAGGAACACGGAGGTTAATGGAGTGATGATGCTCAGTAAATGGACAGTGGAAATGCGGGCTGGAACTAACCCGAAGTTATCAAGCAGGGTGTTGAAACCTTTAGGGCCTAAAGAGGCTTCGAAAAGGAATATGATTGTATTGACCGCGATCAAGCCGTAGGTGACAATGGGGAACGACCTTGATCGTATCGTATCACGTAAGGGAAACATACTCACCCCATAGGCAATAAAAATACAATGAGCGGCAATTGCCGCCCATTGTACCTCAAGTAATTATCTCTCTCTAACGAACTTTGACCTTAATTTCCTTCGGTCGCGCTTCCTCTGCTTTAGGAACACGCACTTTCAGGAGGCCATCTTCAATCTTGGCTTCAGCCTTGGAAGCGTCAGCTGGATTGGGCAGGCGTAGGCTACGAGAGAATCCACCATGGCTGATCTCGCGGAGCAAGTAGTCGCCATTACCATTCTCCTCAACCTCATCCTGCTGGATCTCCGCCCGCAGGGTCAACACGTCGTCTAGGATCTCTACATGAAGATCTTCTGCCTTCCAGCCCGGGACTGCGGCGGTGATTACATACTCATCGCTGTCGACACGAACATCCAAGGGCAAACGCCGTCCACCATTGAAACCCACCGGACGATACTGACGAAAACGACCGTAGGTTCTTGGAGTAATATAGTAGTTTGTCATCGAAATTCCTCCTAATTAATTATTTACTTACCATTTGCATGCAGGATAATCCAGCAATATCAGAAGCCTATATATTAGACATTGGAAATCTATTAACTCGCTTGTTGATCTTGCTCTAACAATATGCCAATTTACCTCATACAAAACAAACATAGACTGATGGTGAATGTAAGCTGGGCTTGGTCTGGTGTGGGTTATAGCAGTGGGCTTGAAACCACTCCCAGTCAACCCCTCTGATAAATATTCGAAAATTAATGAGGAGTACTCATATGAAACTGGATAAGTACACGCTGAATGCCCAAAATGCCATCCTCGAAGCCCAACGTTTGGCTGGGGAGTATAACCATACCTCTATTGAACCGACACACGTTCTACTGGCGTTGGTCAGCCAACAGGATGGTGTGGTTTCGACTATCATCACCCGCCTCGCTGGCAGCACAGCGATGTTACATCATGAACTTGAGCAGGATCTGGCTAACCGCCCCAAGATGTACGGCGGCGATGGCCAGATCGGCTTAGAGCCGAGTACCGCAGATATGTTGACTGCGGCTGAACTTCAGGCGAGGACGATGAAGGATGATTACGTCTCAACCGAACATATCCTGCTGGCCCTTGCCGCTGAACCAGAAGCTGAGCGGCTCAAGAGTTATGGTTTCACACCTGAAGTTATCCTCCAATCTTTGTCGACCATTCGCGGCTCTCAAAGAGTGGTATCACCTAACCCAGAAGATACCTATCAGGCGCTGGAGAAATATGGTCGTGACCTGACACAGCTCGCCCGACGTGGCAAACTCGATCCAGTGATCGGCCGCGATGAGGAGGTCCGACGTGTGATCCAGATCCTCTCTCGACGTACTAAAAATAATCCGGCTCTGATCGGTGAACCGGGCGTGGGCAAAACTGCCATCGTTGAGGGCCTTGCGCAGCGAATAGTCAACGGCGACGTGCCGGAGGGTTTAAAAAGAAAGCGCCTGGTTCAATTGGACCTCGGGGCTCTCGTGGCTGGCGCAAAGTATCGAGGGGAATTTGAGGAGCGTCTCAAGGCTGTGCTCAAAGAGGTCACCGACGCCGCAGGAGAAGTAATTCTTTTCGCTGATGAAATGCACACCGTCGTCGGAGCCGGTGCGGCTGAAGGCGCCATGGACGCTAGTAACATGCTCAAACCAATGCTGGCACGCGGTGAACTGCATATGATTGGCGCCACCACGCTGGAAGAATATCGCAAGTACGTCGAGAAGGACGCCGCTCTGGAACGTCGTTTCCAGCCGGTGTTTATCGACGAACCTAGCGTGGAGGATACCATCAGCATTTTGCGCGGTTTAAAAGAACGTTATGAAGTCCATCATGGCGTGCGTATCCAGGACAACGCCGCGATAGCCGCCGCCACGCTGTCCGCCCGTTACATCCCCGACCGTCAACTTCCGGATAAGGCCATCGATCTGATTGATGAGGCTGCTGCACGATTGCGAACCGAGATCGACTCCAAGCCACAAGCGCTGGATGACGTAGATCGGCAGATTATGCAGCTTGAAATCGAGCGCGAAGCCCTTAAGCAGGAGAAGGACAAGGCTTCCCGCCAGCGCTTGGAGCTAATCGAGAGCGAGCTAGTTGAACTAGGTGGGCAATCCACCCAACTCAACAATCGATGGCAAACCGAGAAGCAAGCCATCTCCGAAATACGGGAGACCAAAGAGCAGATCGAGCAGACCCGATTGTATGTTGAGCAGGCAGAGCGCCAGGCAGATTTAGAAACTGCTGCTCGACTCCGCTATAGCACACTCCGTGACCTTGTAACCCGCCTGGAACAACAAGAAGATCGATTAAAGGAGCTGCAAAGCGATAGTGCAATGCTTAAGGAGGAAGTGGACGCCGAGGATGTGGCTTCGGTGGTCTCCAACTGGACTGGCATCCCCTTATCCAGATTATTAGAGGGGGAAATGGAGAAACTGCTACACATGGAAGACCGGCTCCACCAACGTGTAGTCGGTCAAGATGAAGCCATACGAGCTGTTTCCAACGCCGTTCGTCGTTCCCGCTCAGGTCTGCAGGATCCAGATCGACCGATCGGATCGTTCATTTTTCTCGGACCAACAGGTGTAGGAAAGACCGAGCTCGCACGCACCCTGGCCGAATTTCTCTTCGACGACGATCGAGCGATGGTGCGTATCGATATGGGCGAGTACCAGGAGAAGCACACCGTTTCACGCCTGATCGGTGCCCCACCCGGCTATGTGGGATATGAGGAAGGCGGTCAACTGACCGAGGCGGTCCGTCGTCGACCATACAGCGTGATCCTGTTCGACGAGATCGAGAAAGCCCACCACGAAGTCTTCAATGTGCTGCTGCAACTCCTAGATGAGGGCCGTTTAACCGACGGGCAGGGACGCACGGTCGACTTCCGCAACACGATTGTAATCATGACCAGCAATCTGGGTACTGAGATATGGGGTGATCCCACCCAAACCGAGAAGGTTGCCAAGGAACAGGTACGCCAATTGCTCTCCCACCACTTCCGTCCCGAGTTCCTCAATCGGATCGACGAGATCGTGATCTTTCATCGGTTAAGCCGGGAGCACTTACAGGAGATTGTGTATCTACAGCTTGGGCGGGTTGCCGATCGAATAGCAGAGCAAGGTTACAACCTTCAGGTAAGCGAGCAAGCCATGGCCTACTTAGCCGAAACCGGATATGACCCTGTTTATGGTGCCAGGCCGCTCAAGCGGGTCATCCAGCGTGAGCTTCAGGATCCACTGGCATTGCGCCTTCTGGCTGGGAACTTCCGCCCTGGGGACACAATCCGCGTAGAGCGCGGCCCGGATGGACTTGATTTCACGGCAATAGCTTATTCCGAGGCGGTGCAAGAGGGATCGCAGGTAACCCGTCACGTGTAAGGGCGAAGCATTCTCAGTTTCATATGACTCGCATTGATTTATGAATATAGCGAATGCTTCGCCCCTAGCTCACTAAAGGGGACACGATTAAACAACAGTAGGGGCCATTCGCCGTTCGTGCCGCGAAAACCGACGCCCCGTCGGACCAGGACTCTCGGTCCAAACAGGATGCGAGACGGAATGAATTGCTCCTATCCCTTTCCAATCCCGCGTGATCAGATAAAAAAACATACACCGAACGAACACTACTGTATTACAAACACAATACGTTCAAACAAATCGCTTTGTCGTTGGGCACTCTTCGGCTAGAATTCTAGTGTCCGTAAGATGAATAGCGATGCCCCCTCGTCGTTCCACAAGCACTACCCTCGGCTTGGCTTTGATATCAGCTGGATCTCTGGCCTTTGAGATCAGCCTAACCCGACTATTCGCTGTTCAGCAGTTTCACCACTTCGGCTTTATGGTCATCAGCTTGGCGGTGATGGGATTCGCCGCCAGCGGGTTGCTGCTTGCCCTCAAGCCCAAACATCCACCGCTGGTCGGGTTGGCTTGTGCCTATTCTGCTTCCATTGTATTAGCCTACCTGACGATCAACCTGCTTCCATTCGACTCCTATAGCATCGCCTGGGATCGGCGGCAGGTTGGGATCCTCCTTTTATACTTCCTGTCTGCCGGGGCGCCGTTCCTGCTCACCGGATGGACCGTGGGCGCCTGCTTGTCTGACGCCGGACCGCAGGTCCACCTGCCCTACGCTGCCAACTTGGTGGGTTCGGCAGTGGGATGTCCGGTTGCACTAGCGGCCTTGGCAATGCTGGGCGGCGAGGGAGCAATTGCCCTAGCGATTGCCCTCGGTTTACTGGCAGCCTTCTCCTTCACCCCGCGCGTCGCAGTTCGTGCCATCCTGATCACCCTGACCGGTCTGACGCTGCTGGTCGGTTTCCGTCCACCTGCGGCGCTCGCCTTGCGCCTCTCGCCATATAAGCCCCTTTCCTTCACCCGTCTGACACCTGATGCCCGTACTACTGTCACCCAATGGAGCGCGTCGGTTCGCATCGATGTTGTTGAGAGCAGCAGCATTCACGTCCTACCGGGACTCAGCCTGAATGCCCGTATCGAACTGCCCCGCCAATCGGCGCTCTTCATTGACGGGGATGGACCAATACCTATCAGCGATCTATCGCCCGACGAAGATGAAACCCAGACACTAGCGGCTTACATGCCTGCCACGTTGGCTTATCGCCTGCGTCCAAGTGCCCGAGCGCTCATTCTTCAACCCGGTGCTGGTCTCGACACGGTATTCGCCCTGGCAACCGGAGCACAGCAAGTGACCCTCGCCATCGAGGAACCGCTTATCCGTCAGATCCTATCCGACTCATACGCCGACTTCAGTCACCACCTCCTCAGTCATCCCAGCCTGACAGTCATCACAAGCCAAGGTCGAGGTGCCCTTAGCTCCGGCGACCAAGAATATGATGTGATCCAATTCGCTCTAAGCCAGGGTTATCGACCGGTGACCTCCGGTGCCTTCAGTTTAACCGAGGATTTCAACCTGACTGTCGAAGCTCTCAGCGAGGCTTATTCCCGGCTATCAGACAATGGACTGCTGGTGATTACCCGCTGGCTGGGCACACCACCAAGCGAGTCAGCGCGCGCTTGGGCGACACTACTGGCCGCGCTCGAAGCCAGTATCGTTACTAACCCCACTAACCATCTAATCGCCTACCGCGGCATGCGTACGTCCACCTTGATCGCCGCTAAGAAACCCTTCTCACCTTCTGAACTTATAATCGTGCGCGCCTTCCTCCAAGCCAATGCCTTTGACCCCATTCACCTGCCGGACCTTGATCCAACAGAACTAAACCGCTTCAACCAACTCCCGGTTGACACCTATCACGAGTTGTTCACTGCCCTGCTCACCGACCCGGCGTCAACCATCGCGGCATATGACTTTAACCTCAAGCCGCCGACAGATGACCGCCCATTCTTCTTCCACTTTTTCCGCTGGCGCCAGACACCCGAGGTCATAGCTACCCTTGGCCTGACTTGGCAACCATTTGGCGGCAGTGGCTACTTAGTCTTGCTGGCATTGCTCGGCCTGATGCTTGCGTTGGCTGTACCGCTGGTTATAGCCCCACTGGTCATTCTCGGTCGAGGCACCTCATGGTCCGCTCCGAGCCTCCCCACACTGGGTTACTTCGCCTGTCTGGGCGCTGGTTATTTACTGGTGGAGATACCTCTTATCCAACGGTTGACCTTGCTGCTCGACCGCCCGGCTCTGGCACTGGCCACCGTCCTTTTCACTCTGCTGCTGGCCTCCGGCGTTGGAAGCCTGATATCATCCAGGGTTAGCTTGCGTAAGTCATTAGCAGCCTTGATCGTATTAATGGCGATAACCATAACCATCCTGCCAACCGCGATTGATTTAGCGTTGCCATGGGAGTTGCCGGCGCGTCTGGCTCTCACCATCGCCATCCTAACTCCGGCTGGATTGCTGATGGGCGTGCCCTTCGCTGCCGGCCTACGGCGACTCGAGGATCGCACCCCAGGCTCGATCCCCTGGGCCTGGGCTGTCAATGGCGCTGTATCGGGAATAAGCGGCGTGCTGGCGGCGTTGATCTCGCTCGATGCAGGATTTACCGTCACCCTGGTAGTGGGTACATTGGCCTACTTTGGGGCATGGGTTACGGCGCCGAGGTTAGAAAACCATGTTTAATGTGGGGAACCCCCGACCTCGTCTGGACACACCGCCAGACCCAACGTGCCCGGACCGGTGTGAATGGAGATAGCCGGACTCAGCATGGTCACGTGAAGCTCCAAGCACTCCATTTGCTCTGCCACCCGGGATTGTAATGCTTCCGCTTCCTGTGGAACGCCAGCATGAACCACCGACACCCTAACCGGTCGATCGTCAGCGTATTGAGCGGCCAGCTCGATCATGCGGTTAACCGCCTTTCCCTTGGTACGCACTTTCTCCAGCGCGTCCACGCGACCTTCATTCAGGTGTAAAAGTGGTTTGAGGCTTAACGCCGTGCCGAGAAATCGGGACGCACCCCCAATCCGGCCACCCTTGTGCAGATACTCGAGGGTATCCACAACAAACAGGACCTTGGACATTGCGGCTGCAGTGCGGGCAGCCGATT
>Ga0114930_10001645_pt1 | contig 20942 bp, 12 predicted proteins | sample AnhtaG_FD_87300 | JGI IMG/M metagenome (GOLD analysis project Ga0114930, IMG submission 87300) | Deep subsurface microbial communities from Anholt, Denmark to uncover new lineages of life (NeLLi) - Anholt_01485 metaG | ecosystem: Environmental > Aquatic > Marine > Oceanic > Sediment | place... | reverse complement strand
GTTCGGCGGCGGCGTTGAAAACGGGTCCCACGGCGAAGTAGGCGTCGAGGACGAGATAAGCGGCTTCGCCGATATGCTCGACGACCTGCCTGGCCATTTGCACCATGCGGATTGTCTTGGGCGGCTGGGCGTCTTGCGATTTCTCGAAGATCTCCAATCCCTCGTGAAGAGGTGATCCGCCTAACGCGCCGCGAAAGAGACAAACGAAAGCGGCCAGGAAAACCGAAACCGCGAAATCCTGGACTTCCGCACAATTAGATGCGTTTGGCCTGAGCGAGAGGCAGTAATGTCTTGACAGAACAGCCCGGCAGGGCTACCATAGACCAGGCAGGATGAGTTCGGTGCAGTTTGGGCTTCCGCTGGGTCCCAGCGGGGAATCATGCGAAAGGGAGGATGGAACATGTTCAAATCAACATGTAGGAAGGGCTTCACGCTCATCGAGTTGCTGGTGGTCATCGCCATCATCGGCATCCTGGCGGCGATCCTGCTACCGGCCTTGGCGCGGGCACGGGAATCCGCGCGGCGGGCAAGCTGCCAGAACAACCTCAAGCAAATGGGCCTCGTACTCAAGATGTACGCGAACGAGTCCAAGGGCGAGCTGTTCCCGCCAAAGTCCCTGGACGCCGGGAACTTCTTCTTCTCGATGAAGGCGACCTATCCTGAGTATTTGACGGATCTCAACGTCATCTTCTGCCCGTCGGACTCCGAATCGCTCGACCTCCTCATGGCAGCGGGCGGCGACTGGGTCGACGGGCAAGGCAACATCCTTATCGACATGCTGGACGGTGACCCGAGGCCAGGGAACTACGTACCCCTTCCGGAAGACGACCCCGACCAAACGGATACGTCGGACGTGTCGTACATGTATCTGGGCTGGGCCATCCGCGACAATTCGTGGCTCGTGCCGGTCAGTGTGACTGCGGGCATCCTGCGGTTCTACACCGAAGAACTGGCCTTGCCCTGGATGATGGGCTGCAACACCGGAGACCCGGGCCAGTGCGCGACCTTGGAAGAGAACAACGACAGGGACCATGACGACGTCGAGCATCCGGGGAATGCCGTGCTTGCCCCCTGTACCCTCACCGTCTATCGTTTCCGGGAGGGCATCGAGCGTTTCTTCATCACGGACATCAACAACCCGGCGGCCTCGAGCATGGCGCAATCGGAACTCGCCGTGATCTGGGATGTCCTCGTGTCACTGGACACAGGCCATTTCAACCACATCCCGGGTGGGTGCAACGTCCTGTACATGGACGGCCACGTCGAGTTCCTACGCTACATCCAGCGGCCCCTTGTGCTCTCGGACGCCAGCGGGACCGAGGACGACGAGTTCCCCGTGAGCGCCGCTTGGGCAATTCTCGCGCAAACCGCACTGGATGCCGGCCTCTAACGGCCTACGGAATTCGGGCCCGAAAACCCATCGCCCTCCGTGGCGCTGCCAGGGAGGGCTTTCATTTGCCCGCCCCGCAGGGAGAACTGCCGGACGCCCGCGGGTGCCGCTGGCGAAGCAACGAGGACGACCTCAGCCACGGCGGTCGCGGGGCCAAGTCGTTCATTGTGGAAGCCGGGAGGGCGAGGCTCCGTCCGAGCCGTCCGGGCTTGTGGAGGAATCGGATGGCGGCTGCGATGCCGGCTCGGACGGCGCCTCGCCCTCCCGGATGGTGGCGCTTTTCCGAGGGCGCCTCGAATCAGTAGTCCGCGGCGGCGCAGAGGTCCGATTCGCTCCTATCCCCCGTGTTTCTTGATGACGTCGGCGATCTTGACGGGGCAGCCGCCTTGGCGCTTGCTTTCGTCCGCGGCTTCCATGAAGGCGAACATCTCGACGGTCTCCTCGGGGGAGACGGGCGGGACGCCGGTCTGGAAGAACTTGATGACTTCGCGGACGAGGGGGGCGTAGTTACCGCCGCCTTGCTGCTCGGCCACGGCCTTGGTGCCGAACACGATCACCTTGTGAGGCGTTTTCTGGTTGCGCAGGCCGCGGAGGGTCCCCACGCGGCCGTCGGACCACACGCCGGTGACCACGTCGGTGTTGTCGGTGTGGGTGCGGACTACGGTCTGGCAGCCGGTCCCGAGGATGGCGAAGAGGGCCTCGGTGGGATGAACCCCGTACCAGAACAGGTCGGGGTGGTGGGGTTCGAGGCTGCACGGTCCGTAGGAGATGACGCCGCGGACCTCCCCGACGTCCTGCTTCTTGAGTTCGACCAGGCTGTCGTAGTACCGGTAGGAGGAGGAGCTGAAGCAGGGGACCTTGTGCTGCTTGGCGAGGCGGTAGATCTCGATGGCGTCGGCCAGGGTGCCCGCCACGGGCTTGTCGATGAACACGGGCAGGCCGGCTTCGAACACGGGCTTGGCCTGTTCGAGGTGGGGGCGCCCGTCGACGCTCTCGAGCATGACGGCGTCGACCATGGTGCACAGCCCCTCGATGGTGTCGACAATCTTGACGCCGAAATCGTCTTGTAGCTGCTTGGCATATCCGTCGACGCGGGAGTAGCTGGACTCGATATCGTCGCTGCCGCCCTTGTACGCGGCGACCACCTTGCCGCCGGGGACGTGGTCCTTCTGGCTCGGGTCGTTGATCAGCTTGGTGAACGCGATGACGTGGGACGTGTCGAGACCGATCATCCCGATACGGAGGTCGTCGGCGTCCGCCGCCGGGGTGACGGCCCCCATCCAGAGAACGATCATCAGGATCCCGGCCATCGTGGGAATCATTCGCGCAAGCATGATGTTCTCCCTCCGGGTTGGGTTGCAAGTGTGCCGCGATTCTCGCAAACCGGGATGGGGAAAGCAAAGGCCGCCGAGGGCGCCTCAGACGGCGTTCGCCCGGCGACTTCGCGACGCCGAGCGCAGTGCGGCACTGTCCGCCTCTGACATGGGTCTGGCCTCCCCGCCTCCCCGCAGGAGCACATCGCAGGCCAACTCGAAGAAACAGGCCTTCTGGATCGCGTCGTTGAAGTCCACACCGACCACCACTTGGCCGTGGTTGCGCAACTGGACGAGCTCGTGGTCTTCCATGGCTTGGGTGACGGCGTCGGCCAGTTCCTGGGAGCCGGGCGGCAGGTAGGGCACTTCTCCGATAGGCCCGATGTAGAAGGGGATCTCGGGGATGAGGTCATAGCTCAGCGGAGGCGGCTCGCAGCACGCGATTGTTGTGGCGCAGGGCGATTGGTGGTGGAGCACGACCCGGACGTCGGCCCGCGCCCGGAGGACGCCGAGATGGAAGCCGGCTTCCACGGAGGGTATCGAGTCGTTGACCACGGCCCCGTCGGCCCATCGGCAAACGGCCACCTGGTCCACGCTAAGGTCGGCCATCCAGGTGCGCGTCGGCGTGACGAGCACGTGTTCCTCGTCAACCCGCCAGGACAGGTTGCCGCTGCTGCAACGCACGAGGCCGTGGGCAGCGACCCGGTTGGCGGCGGCGACAAACGCTTGCAGATGTTCGTCCGAGACCGTCACTTCGGGCCCATGCGGATGGCGCCGTCCAGCCGGATGCAGGTCCCGTTGATCATCTCGTTCTCGAGGACGTGCCGGGCCAGGGCGGCGAACTCGCTCGCCCGGCCAAGGCGCTGCGGATAGGGGACTTGGCCCGCCAGGGACTCCTTCACCGCGTCCGGCAGCAGGGCCATCATGGGCGTGTCGAAAATGCCGGGCACGATGGTGACGACGCGGATGGCGAAGCGCGCCAGCTCGCGGGCAATAGGCAAGGTCATGGCGACCACGCCGCCCTTCGAGGCCGCGTAGGCCGCCTGGCCGATCTGGCCTTCGTAGGCGGCTATGGACGCGGTGTTGATGATCACGCCGCGTTCGCCCGTCTCGGTGGGCTCTTGATCGGCCATGGCGGCCGTGGCCAGGCGGATCACGTTGAAGGTGCCCGTCAGGTTGATGTTGAGAACCGTCGAGAAGGCCCCGAGGGAATGCGGCCCGGACCGGCTTAGGACCCTCTGGGCCGACGGGACGCCGGCGCAATTGACGGCGCCGTGCAGGCCGCCGAATGCCTCCCTCGCAACGCTGACGGCCCCCTGTACCGCGGCTTCATCCGTCACGTCGCACTGGGCGAACCGCGCGTTCTCGCCAAGCTCCGCGGCCAGGGCTTCGCTCGTTTCGGCGTTGACGTCGGCGATCACGGCGCGGCCGCCGGCCTGCACGATCTCGCGCACCGTGGCCTCGCCGAGCCCCGAGCCGCCTCCCGTCACCAGCAGTGTTTTACCAGAGATGTCCATGGTGTTCTCCCTCCGCGTTTGTTACCCGGAAACACGGGCGGGGAGCAGGCGCCGCCCACTCCCCGCCGCAACTGCGGTCCTCATACGTGCCGTTAGGTCCGTCGCCGCGCCACGGCCCGACGCGCGGACACGAGCACCGCCGCCGACAGGACCGCGGCGATCAGCGCGGCCAGCGCCCACTGCGACGATACGGGCAGGCCCGTTGTCTCACGGCGCAGGATGGGGTCGACGAGTTTCAGCACGTCGCTTGACTGGTCGAGGATCTCGACCGTGTACTCGTAGTCGCCGGGCCACAGCGGGTCCTTGCACGTCACGGTGATCACGGTGTCCAGGCCGCCCGGCGCATCGATGGGCGCCGTGACCACCGACGGCCCGGTCGTCGGGTTCTGCTCGAGCAAGGTGATGCGCAACGTCGTGGCCTCTCTGGGCAGCGCGTCCACGAGGTGTGCGTCATCCGCCGTCATGGTCCAGGTGACGAGATCGCCGTCGTGGACTATACGTATTTTGGGTTCGACCTTGAGGGTTTCGACCGGATCTTCCACGATGTCGATGAACTGCTCGCCCTCGCCTTCACCTTCGCCTTCGCCCTCGCCTTCTCCTTCGCCTTCACCCTCGCCCTCAGCGCCGAGCGCCTCGTCACGCCCGCCGTCGGGTTCGAGGGCCGGATACGGCTCCAACTCGGCGTCCAGGGCGTTGAGGTTGTCATACTGCGGGTCCATGGGATTGCTCTCGGGGTCGAGCAGCCCGAGGGCGCGGCCCGGGATCAACTGGTCCGCCACACCGTTCATAGTCCATAGCAGTCCGTCCAGGACCAGGATGTCGCCCGGACCGGCATCGGGGTCGGGCAGGGCCGGCATGCCCATGGCCACCGAGAAGAACGGCACGCCGTTGAGGTCGATGAACAGGGCGTCCAGGTCATTGCCCAACGTGCCCAAGGTGACGGCGTCGCCGTTGAAGAGGAGCACGCCCTCGCCCGCCATGGCGACCTTGAAGCTGCCGGCGCCGTCCGGGGTGAGGATATCGGCCTCGGTGCGGGTCTGGTCGAGCGAGGGCGAGCCGGCCGCCAGCGAGAAGTACACGTCGCCCGGCTGCAAGTAGTCGGGCAGGCGGTTGATCAGGCCGGCCTGTAAGTCCAGGCCGTAGAGGTCATCGTCGACGTGCACGCCGGGCGCCCACGGGATGATGTCTAGCCCCAACTCCTCCTCGTCGGCGATCAGGAGGTTGTTGTTGATGACGGCGAAGAAGTAGTCGCCAAGGGCCTCGCGGGGGTTGGGCCGCGGCCGCGGCGGCGGGGCGATGCCACTGTCGGTGCCCATCATCCTGTCGATTAACACGCCGCTGCCGGCGACGCCGATCGCGACCGGATCGACCGAGAAGTGCCAGTAGATCGGGGCGCCGCCCTCCGTCATCCAGCCCTCGGACGACAGGTCCACCGCCAGGGAGGGGTCGCCATAGCACAGCGCGTCAATATCGTCGCCCGGCTGCAGGCCCAGCAGCCCCTCGTCCAAGCGCAGCAGGTTGATCCCGCCGCCGGCCATGTACACGTCGTTCTCGGGATCGAAGTCCGCGGCCACGTCCGTGCCGGGCAGGCCGACCGACCCCACTTTGACGGCGATGTTGACGCCCGTACCGCTGCCCACATCGGCGCAGGCCAGCTCGAGCTCGTGGGTGCACACCATACCGTCGAAGACGACGGGCACTTTGGTCGTGCCGTTGTGGCCGGGCACGAAGCCCTCGGGCGGGATCGGGCAATCCAAGTCGGCCTCGTAGACCCACGCCACGCTCTGGGCCTCGACGTCATAGGCCCGCGCCGGATCCTCCAGGATGACCACGTCAAAGGGTCCACCCACCGGCGTAAACGTGTACACCGGCTGGACGCTAATCACTGAGTCGAATGTGCCCCCGTCCGCCACCGATCGCGTGATGTCCATCGTGCCTAGCGACGCGGGGGCCTCGGCCAGTGACACCGCCACGTCGTACTCGTAGGACTCCATCCCGCCGTCGAACGTCACCGTGATGGGCGAGGAACTCACCAGGCTGAGTTCGACCAATTCGACGTCCACCGTGTCGCTCGAACCCACGATCGGCAGGGAGGCCGTGCCTATGCGCTCGATAATGGTGTCGGTCATCTCAAACGGGCCGCCCAGGGCCTCCCCGTTCAGGTAAATGACGCCGTCAAACGGATCCGAGCCGGGACCGAAGAAGTCCGCTGGGAGCGGGTCGCCCGAGAAGTCCCGCTCGACCTGTGCCGTCGTGCGGTAGAGGTCGAGTCCGGGCTGCACGTCGCTCTCGCCCGGCACACCCTCCCCTTGCTCCATCCGGATCGTCCCGGTCGTGGTGCCTGCCATCCCGTCTAGCGGCGAGCCGGGACAGCCCTCGAACTCGATCTGGTACGTAATGTCAAAGAAGCTGTCCACCGCGAAATCGCCGCTGGGCAACTTGGTCAGCGCCATCTCGCCCGGACTAGGCAGGCCGAAGTCCGTCCCCGCCGTGACGCGGAAGGTGCAGAAGTCCGGGTCGCCGAACAACTCGCCTTGCAGGCGGTAGACATCGCCCGGGAAACTCTGAACCGGGTCGCCGGGATTGCGGGGCCCGGTATGGACCTCACAAAACACCGGCACGGCCAAGTGGCGATTGAAGCCGGTGAGCTCCCCCGTTCCCGTTACCACAAGGTCGAGCGTCGAATCGAAGCAATGCCCATGCCCGCCGAGGGTCCCGCCGGGCATCTCGCACTCCCCAGGCAGGATTGGCAGCGAGCACATCGGGCAAGCCGGGTCACAGCAGATGAAGTCCATGAGGGTGGACTCCATCTCGATGGTCGTACCGGGCGGCAGCCCGTCAATGATCTCCATGACCTCGTCGGGCGACGTGAAGGGGCAATCGGCCGGGAGAGTGACCGTGCCCGTCCCGTTGTCCGGGGCGACACACGCGCCCGGCGGCACGTACGTTTCGCCCTGTTCCATCCGGATCGTCGCGGTCGTGGTGCCCGCCATTGAGTCCAGCACCGAGACCGGACAGCCCTCGAACTCGATCTGGTACGTGATATCAAAGAAGCTGTCCACAGCAAAGTCGCCGCTGGGCAATTGGGTCAAGGTGGTCTGGCCCGGACTCGGCAGGCCGAAGTCCGTCCCGCCCGTGATCCGAAACGTGCAAAAATCGGGGTCGCCGAACAACTCGCCTTGCAGGCGGTAGACATCGCCCGGGAAACTCTGAACCGGGTCGCCCGGATTGCGGGGCCCCGTATGGACCTCACAGAACACCGGCACGGCCAAGTGGCGATTGAAGCCGGTGAGGTCCCCCGTGCCCGTCACCACCAGGTCGAGCGTCGAGTCGAAGCAGTGCCCGTGGCCGCCCAGTGACCCGCCCGCGGTCTCACATTCGCCGGGCGGGATCGGCAGCGAGCACGCCGCGCATCCGGGAGCACAGCACAAGAAGTCCATGAGGGTGGACTCCATCTCGATAGTCGTGCCCGGCGGCAAGCCGTCGATGATCATCATCACCTCGTCGGGTGACGTGAACTCGCAGTCGGCCGGGAGAGTGACCGTGCCCGTGCCGTTGTCCGGGGCGACACACGCGCCCGGCGGCACGTAGGTTTCGCCTTGCTCCATCCGGATCGTCGCGGTCGTGGTGCCCGCCATTGAGTCCAGCACCGAGGCCGGGCAGCCCGCGAACTGGATTTGGTAGGTGATGTCGAAGAAGCTGTCCACGTTGAAATCGCCGCTGGGCAACTCCGTCAGCGTGTTCAGGCCCGGACTCGGCAGGCCGAAGTCCGTGCCGCCGGTGATAATGAACTCGCAGAAATCCGGGTCCCCGAACAACTGCCCTTGAAGACGGTAGAAGTCACCAGCGAAAGCCTGGACCGGGTCGCCCGGATTGCGCGGTCCCGTGTGGACCTCGCAGAACACCGGCACCGCCAGGTGGCGGTTGAATCCGGCGAGGTCGCCCGTGCCCGCCACAGTGAGGTCAAGCGTCGCTTCGTAGCAATGCCCGTGGCCGCCCAACGACCCACCGGGCACCTCGCACTCCCCAGGAGGGATCGGCAGCGAGCACATCGGGCAAGCCGGGTTACAGCAGATGAAGTCCATGAGAATGGCCTCCATCTCGATGGTCGTGCCCGGCGGCAAGCCGTCGATGATCACCATGACCTCGTCGGGTGACGTGAAGTCGCAGCCTATCGCCGGGAACGTGATCGTCCCCGTACCGTTGTCGGGCACGACGCACGGTTCGGCCGAGGCCGTCCCGACGGCGAGCGTCATCATCGCCACAAACACCAGTGAAAAAACCGCCCCTGCTCCGCTAGCGTGTCTCATTGATCCCTCCTCAATTAGTGCCTCGTGAACTCAGACGAAGCCTCATTCCCCGAGAGTCTCCCGCCTTACGTCAACAATGCGCGTGTGGCCGCCGCCACTACCGGCGTCCACGCACGGCCCAATCCACTATCCTCACTTCCCTGAGACATCCTCACGGTGGATGCCCATCCACTTAGCAGCGGTCACGGAAGGCAAACCGAACGGAACGCCCAGGCAGCAGCCAGCCGATAGCCCTGGGCGCGCCCCATTCCCGCCGCCACCCAAGCCATCGCCTCGCGTAGCCCACTATTCTATATACTAAGGATAGCACGAATCGCGCGAGTTGGCAACGGCTTTTTCGCCGTGCGTGGTTGCCGCTATAATGGGATCAATAAGGACGTCACTCGACTTCAGCCATTGCGGGAGGGGTATCGATGCGACACGCAGCCTTCGTGGTTCTCGCCTTGGGGTCTTTCGCCGCCGGCACTGCGGCCGCCGAACCCATCACCACCGGATCGCTCGTGGAACAGATGGTCGACATGGGACGGCTCACCCGGCGCCCGGCGCCGTTCTACAAGACCGTCCAGTATTCGTCCTACGACCACCGCAGCGCGTTGCCCGGGGGACGCCACTGGTTCGCCAACTCCGATGGGTTTGGCCGCGAACCCGTGCCGAACTTCGAGGCCGTCGTGCGCGCGCCGGACGAGCAAGGCGTGGGCGAATACCTGATCTGCGACGTGGACGGCCCCGGCGCCATTGTGCGGACCTGGTCGGCCCTGATGGTGGGCGACATTCGCCTGTATCTCGACGGCGCGGATGGGCCCGTGTTCGACGGGCCAGCGCAACGTTTCTTGATGCAAACCTATGCCGACTACGCCGACGCGGCCGGCCTCGAGGAGGAGACGCTCGACGGCACGTTTTTTCAGCGCAATGCGGCCTATTGCCCTATCCCCTTCGCCAAACGCTGCCGCATCGTCTGGCAAGGGAACCTCAAAGGGACCCATTTCTATCAGATCCAGATCCGGCTGTACGAGCCGGACACGGAGGTCGTAACCTTTCGGCCCGACGACCTCAAGAAGTACAAAAAGACCATCCGCCGCGTAGCCAACATCATGGCGGCGCCGGACAAGGCATGGAAGTACGCCTCGAAGGAAAAGCCGCTCGCGTTCGTGGTCACCGTGCCGCCGGGCGCCAAGGAATCGGCCCTGTCCCTCGAGGGCTCGAAGGCCGTCGAGCGCCTGGCGGTGAGCGTCAAGGCGGACGACCTGGACAAGGCGCTGCGCCAGACCCAGATGTACATCGCTTGCGACCGCTACCCGTGGGGCCAGGTGCAGGCGCCGGTGGGCGACTTCTTCGGCGCGGCCCCAGGGATCAACCCCTATGCGTCGGTCCCTTTCACGGTGACGCCGGACGGCGCGATGACGTGCCGCTACGTGATGCCCTTCGAGGAGACGTTTCACCTGCTGTTCGAGAACCGCGGCGACCAACCGGTCGAGGTGACCGGCGAGGCCCTCCCGGTGGACTACGCATGGGACGCGGAACGGTCCATGCATTTCCGGGCGAAATGGCGCGTGGACCACGGCATCCTGGGCGCCGGTGCGTATGCGCACGATATGCCCTACCTGGTCGCCAACGGCGCGGGCCTATACGTCGGCACGGCGGTGTTCGTGATGAACCCGAACGAGGTGCCCACGGCCGGCGGCAACTGGTGGGGCGAAGGCGACGAGAAGATATTCGTGGATGAGGACATTCGGCCGTCGACCTTCGGCACGGGCTCGGAAGACTACTTCAACTACGCTTGGTCGAGCAGCGACATCTTTGTGTTCCCCTACTGCGGGCAACCGCGCAACGACGGCCCCGCCAACCGCGGGTTCGTGACCAACCACCGCTGGCACATCCTCGACCCCCTCCCCTTCAAACAGCGGCTCAGCTTCTACATGGAGTTGTTTACCGCCGAGAAGACCCCCGGCATCTCGTATGCCCGCATCGCCTATCACTACGCCCGGCCGGGGCTGATGGACGACCACGTGCTGATCACCGACGAGGACCTGCGCCCGCCCAAATTGCCACGAGGCTGGCTGCCGGCCGCCCGCGGCGGCGCGCGCAACGCCGTGTTCTTCCAGGCGCACGAAGTGCTCGAGGCCGGCGAAAACGTGCGGGTGGTCGATGGCGACCTGTGGTCCGCGGGCAAGCTGTGTGTGTGGACGCCCGAAGCCGTTGGCGACGAGTTGACGTTTGTCGTGCCGGTCGTCGAGGCGGGTAAGCACGACCTCCGCATCGGCTTCGCCCTCAACCCGCAGGCCGGGGCCGTGTCCCTGCGCGTCAACGGCGAGGACGCGAAACTCGACGGCGGCGTGGCCGACCTCTATGTCCCCTACCGCACCATGCTGCGCAACAAGTCGACCCGCTCGCTGGAACTGAAGCCGGGGGACTGCACACTGACCTTGCACTTCGAAGGCGGCCGGGAGGACGTGGCCGAGAAGAGCGTCGGCATCGACTACATCTGGCTGCAAAAGCGCTGAGGAGAAGCAACCATGCGAGAGGGGAACCGAAGGGGATTAGTCGTCGCGCTGGCACTCGCCGTCGCGGTCACGGGCTGCGCGTCGCTGGGGCCCCGGCCCGCGCGGCAATTCTCGTTCTCGGCCACGGGCGACGGGCCGCGCGGCGACGAGGACTGGGAACTGCTGCGGCAGTACTTCGCCATGGAGAAGGAGGACGGACGCAGCGCGTTCCTCCTGCACGTCGGCGATATCTGCGCCGAACACGACACGTTGCCCGAGGAGTACTACATCCGCGTGGCCGATCTCTTCAAGACCTCGCCGATTCCTATTATCATTGTCCCCGGCGACAACGAGTGGAACGACCTGGACGACCCGGACCAAGGCTGGGCCTATTGGGAGCGCCACTTCCTGGCCTTCGAGCAGAACTTCCCCACCCGCCCGCCGTCTGGCGACAGCGCGTCCTACTCGAGAACGTCGCCTGGGTGTCGGGCGGCGTCCTCTTCATCGGCCTGAACCTCGTCGGCGGCACGGTCCACAACCCCGACGAATGGGCGGCGCGCCATCAATTCGACGCCGCGTGGGTCCAGGAGAACCTCGAGGAGTTCGGCGGCCACGTCCGCGCCGCCGTCGTGTTCGCACAGGCCGCCCCCCGCGACAAGCACGAGGACTTCTTCGCGAAGTTCGTCACGGCCGCCGAGGCCTTCGGCAAGCCGGTCCTGTATCTGCACGGCGACGGGCACGCCTGGGAGCACGAGCCCGGTTGGCGCGCCTCGAACATCCTGCGCGTCCAGGTTGACGCGGTGGCCGGTGCCCCGCCCGTCTTGGTCACCGTGACCGACGACCCGCAAGCGCCCTTCCATTTCGACCGGCGGCTGGGTCCGTAGCGTTCGCCTGCTCGGGCCAGATCGCGCCGCGTCAGGCGAGGGGTGCGCCCCGGCCGGACGCGGCAGTCGCGGTTCACTCGAAGTTGATCGTTTCCATCGAGGGCGCTCATGTGCCATGGTGGTGTTCGCGGGGATGCAAGCGATACGTGAGGCCGGTGTATGGGTAGGTCGAGGTTCGTTCTCTTTCTGGCAGGCATACTCCTGCGTGGCGCGTTGGCGCAACCGTACGCCGCGGCCAGCTTCTTGGTCCCGTCGCCGCCGCCGATTGCCGAGTATGAGATCGACGCCGGTCTGACGATCGAAGACCACCGGGGGGTGCTTGAGGCCGTGCAGCGCGTGCACTTCAGCAACGACGCCGACCGCCCCATCGAGGAGCTTGCCCTGTTGTGGCCGCTGGGTACGGCGGAGGTCGGGGAGGTCCGCGCCGACGGGCAGGCGGTGGCGTCGGAGTTTGTAGAGAAGCCGGGGGTGGGGCCGTTGGTGGTCTTTCGGCTTCCCGCGCCGTGCGCCCCCGGAGCGGAGGCGGTCATCGAGACCGCGTTCACGTACCATTGGCCGCGCTGGCCCGACGACGGCATGCTGCTGAAGGAATGGTATCCCCGGCTGTGGTGGGGTTTTCCGGCCCATGATAACTACGCGGTGCGGTTCGAGGCGCCGAGTGACTTCGCGGTGGGGGCCAGCGGGCGCCTGGACCTACAGTCGGGCCGGTACGTCCTTCGCGGCGCCAAATCCTTCGGCCTCTTCCTGGCGCAGGGACACGGGGTCCTGGAAGCGGACGCGGAAGACGTGCAGGTCCGCGTCGTACACACCGCGCCAGGGGAGGCGTGCGCCCGGCTCCTTCTCGAGGCGGCCGTGGACGTGGTCGCCTTCTACCGCGAGCGATTCGGCTTCTACCCGCACCCGTGCCTGACCGTCCTGCCGGGCGCCGACCGGCCCATGGGGGGATATCCCGCCGCGACGGCCCTCATCGTGGTCCATGGCCAGGAGCGGATGGCCGAGAAGCCGGAGGACTACTGGCGGTGGATCACGGCCCACGAGATCGCCCACCAATACTGGGGCGACCACGTGCTGGAGAGGGAGACTCCCGGCTGGCTCTGGATCGGGCTGGGCCTGTACACCGACCGCGGCTACGCCCGCGCCCGCGGCATCGGCTCGTCCGACCACCAGCGCATCATGGGCCGGTACAAGGAGGGGGTCGAGAGCGGCTTCGACACCACGCTGGCCGCCAGTCCCGAACGGATCGCCCGGCTAGGCTACGATTGGAACAACGTGGCGAAGCACGGCAAGGGCTACAGCGTCATCAGCGCGCTGGCCGCCGTGCTCGGCCGCGATACCCTGGAGCGCATCTGCGACCGATGCCTCGAGGAGTTTGCAGGGCGGCGGCTCGGCCCCCATGCGTTCCAGGAGGTCTGCGAGCAGGAAGCGCGGCAAGACCTCAGTTGGTTCTTCGACCAATGGGTCCGCTCGAACCGGTTCTTGTCTTATCGCATCGCGGGCCAGGACTGTCTCCAGGAGGCCGGTCGGTATCTGACGCGGGTCCAGGTTCAGTGCGTGGGGACCCTCGAGATGCCCGTGCCGGTGGTGGCCTACTTCGAGGATGGCAGTGAGCAACGGCAAGTCACAGACCGGCTCCTGTCGGTGCAGGAGCTGACCTTCGAGAGCCACGCGCCCTTGGTCGAGGTCCGCATCGACCCGGACGGGGATCTTGCGATGGCCGAGGGTGTGGATTCAGAAACAGCGCGCGAGCTGGCCGCGCGCCTCCGCGATCTCCCGTTGACAGGGGCCGGACGGGCGCCGTTCGACCTGTTCTTCATGGCCCTCGACCTCGAGATCCAAGACGTGGACCTGTGGGTGAAGCTGGCCCTGACGCTCTATGACGGTCAGTTCTACCCGGAGGCGCTCCAGGCTTTCGAGCGCATCGCCGAACTGGCCGAGGCGGGCTCGCCGTGGGCCTTCGCCGCCCTGGTCTGGCAAGGGCACATCTTCGACCTCAACGGCCAGCGCGAACAGGCGGTCGCCCGCTACCAAGCGGCGCTCGAACGCGACGCGGGGCAAGGCGTGACCCACAGCCAGTACGAGATGACCATCGACCGGGCCTGGGTCGAGGAACGCCTCGAGACGCCCTTCGCGCGCGAGTGAAGCCAAGACACCCCCTGCGCGCGGGCGTCCACGTCGGCCCCGTCAAGCCCCATGTCCCTCGGCGTCCGTTCCCTGAACACCCGATTTGGATAGTCGCGCGCGGAATACTACACTCATGGCGGGTGTGTGGAAGCAGATCGCTGGCCGGTCGGGAGGAGGGCGCCGTGTTGGTCGGGGACGAGGGGCGTGCGCAGCCGGGGGCCTTGCCCGAGGACCGTGTCGCGGCGGGCGGCGCGCATTCGCACCGGATCTTCAGTCCCCAGCTCTGTTCGCTCGAGCGCCTGGAGGCCACGCTGACCGAGGACCGGCGTGCGGCAGCGGACCAGATTCTGGCGGGCTTCGGGGCGTCGCCCGCCGAAGCGGCGCACAGCCTCGTGGTGGGCCCAAGCGGCAGCGGGAAGACCCACCTGCTGGCCTACGTCCACAAAACCGTGGCGTTGCGTGGCGACGTGTTGGTGTTGCCGGTTTCCGAGGAACTGCGCGGGCTGGTCAGCCTGCTGGATTTTCTCGTGGCGTGCTTGCAGGCCCTGGGCTTGGACACCGACTACCTGCTCGCACACCTGTGCGACGGCGACCCGGCCCTGGCGACCGACCGCGCGCAGGGAATGTTCAGGGACGCCGCCGGGGGCAAGCCGACGTTCCTGATCGTCGATAATGTCGACGACGCCTTTAAGGGCCTAAGCCCAGGGGCCCTCAGGCAACTGCACGGCTTGCTCCAAGACCAGCCGTCCGTGTCCCTCCTGGCGTCGTCCGCTGCCCCGTGGCCGAAATCCGACGCCCCGGGCTTCCCGTTTCGTGAGTTCTTCACGGTCCACTCGCTGGCGCCGTTGGACCGGCGGCGGGCCGGGGCCTACCTACGCGCCCTGGCCCTGGCGAACGGCGACATGCCGCTGGCGACCGCGCTCGACAGGGAGCACGCGCGGGCGTCCATCGATGCGATCTGCGACCTGGCCGGGGGCAACCATCGGCTCTTGGCCATGGCGGCCCTGTTCCTCACCGCCGAGAATCTCGCCGAGCCAGCACGGTCGCTGGCCCAAATGGCCGACTGCGAGCTTCTGCCCTACTACCAGCAACGCCTGGACCGCCTGTCACCTCAGCAGTTCAAGATCCTCCGGTGCATCGCCGGCCAGCACGGCCGCGCGCTGAACGTCAACGAGATAGCCCGCAACACCTTCCTGGCCCCCCGGACCGTGTCGCGGCAACTGTATGACTTGCGCAACGGGGCCTACGTGGCGCGGACCCGGCTGGGCCGCGAGTCGTACCACGAGGTCCGCGACCCGCTGTTGCGTCTGATCTTCGAGATCAAGCGGGGCGATGAGCGCGCCTTGCCCGCGGCCGTCACGCTGCTCAAACGCTGGCACGACCTCGAGGACCTGCGCCTCCTCGAGCCCCACGCGACCGACCCGACGGCCGGGCCATACTACCGGTTGACGGTCGAAGCGTTGGACGCGTTCTCGGCGGGGCCGCGCCCATTTACCTCGGGGGGTAGCCAGCCCCCGGACGCTTCCGGGCTCGGGCCGCATCAGCACCCCGCATCGCAGACCGCAATTGGCGAAGCCTTGGTCAACGAAGGCGACGTGCTGGCCCGGCTTGGGCGCGAGCCCGAGGCCCTGGCGGCCCATGACGACGCAGCGCGGCCAGGGGACACGGACGAGCGCCCCGAGTTGCTCGGCGCCATCGCGGCGGCCGTTTCCCGCAAGGCCAACGCCCTGGCCCGGATGGGGCGATACCAAGACGCCCTGGCCTTGTACGACGAGGTCGTGCGTCATTTCGCGTTGGGCGACCGCCCGGAATTGCTCGGGCTGGTGGCCATGGCGCACACGAACAAGGCCCGCTGCCTGGCCGAGCTCGGGCGCCACGGCGAGGAGATCGGCGAATATGATGAGGTGGTGCGCGACTTCGGCCACAGTAGTGAACCCGAACTCATGGCCTGGGTGGGCAGGGCGCTGACCGGCAAAGGGGACCGGCTGGCCCGGCTCGGCCGCCACGACGAGGCCCAGGCGCTGTACGACGACGTGGTCCAGCGCTTCGAGCACATGGACGAGCCCGAAGCGGTGGAGTTCGTGGCCGCGGCCCTGCTGGGAAAAGTCGCGCTCCTGGACGACCAAGGCCGGCCAGAGGCGGCGGTCGCTGCGTACGACAACCTGGCGGAGCGGTTCGAGTCTGAGGGAGTGGCCCTGCCGTGGGCCGTACCGACGGCGTTGGTCAACAAGGGCTCGGCCTTGGCCGACCTCGGACGCTACGACGAGGCCCTGGCGGCCTACGACGACGTGGCACAGCGGGTCTCCTACGACGAAGACCCGCAAGCACTGGACGCGGTTGCCGTGGCCTTGGTCAGCAAAGCCACGGTGCTGGCCGACTTGGGCCGGCTCGACGAGGCCGTGGCGACGTATGATGGCGCGGCCCACCGCTTTGCGGGCAGCCAGCGCCCGGCCCAAGTGCTCGCGGCCGTCAGGGCCCTGGTCAACGCGGGCAACGTGCTGTCCGAGTTGGACCGTCCTGACGAGGCCCTGGCCGCCTACGACCAGGCCGTCGAGCGCTCTGCCGGCAACACCCGGGCCGAGGTGCAGGCGGAGGCGGCCGGCGCGCTGTTCAACAAGGGCGTCGTCCTCGGGGCTCTCGGTCGGCTGGACGAGGCGGCCGCGGCCTGTGCCGAGCTGATGCGGCGCTTCGCCGAGGCCGAGGACCCTGATCTGCGTGAGATGACGGCAATGGCACAGCTCCTGCGCGGGAATGCCCTGGGAGACCTCGGGCGCGTGGATGAGGCCGTGGCGGCCTATGATGACGTCGTGGCGGGCCATTCCGCCAGCGGCGTACCGGAACTGCAGGAGATAGCGGTCGCGGCCCTGACCAACAAGGCGACGGCTTTGGCCGCTACCGGCCGGACCTCGCCGGCCTTGGAGGTGTGCAACGCCGCGCTGCGCCTGCGCCCCGCGAACGTGCTCACTATTGCGCTGCGTGCCTCACTGCTACTGGAACTCGATCTCAAGGAAGAGGGCCGGCAGTACGCTATTCTGGCCGTGGACGTTTTCCCTCGGGGTGGGTTGGAGCGCTCGGTCATCGCCGCACAGATGATTGGGCTGGCGGCCGCGGACGCGGGCCTGCTCGAACATGTAGCCCAGCTATTCAGTGCCGACGGGGCCGCCCTCGCGCGCGGGCTGGCCTACTGGCTCCGGATGCAGTTACCGCTGTCCCAAGCCGATGCCGAAGGGCTCGACGCGTTCGAAGACACGCTGCGGACGTCCTTTGCGGGCGTCCGGGACGCGCGGCCCATTCTCGACATGCTCAGCGCGGCGCGGCGCGACGCCATGGGCGACAAGAAGGCGCTGTTGGCGTTGCCGGTGGAGCTGCGGCGGCTCATCGAACAGGCGAAGGAAGACGGCAAGGACGCGGCCAAGGGGTGAGTCGCGGGTCGGGAGGTAGCTTGGGGGGCCGTGACCTGGGGCGGCGTCGCGTCGAGCCGCGACCGGGGGAAAGCGCCGTCGAGCCGGCGCACTCGAGAAGGGAAGCCGGTTCGCGGCAACGTCGAGGCCGCGCTATGAGCCGCGCGTGCGGCGGATCTGCTCGTAGCGGGCGCGCATGTCGGGGGGCATTTCGTCCACGGAATGGTAGGTGCGTGCGACGCCGTCGGGGCCGGTGACGGTGATGGTCTCACGGCGGATCTCGAGGGGTCCAGCTTGGCCGGATTCGCGTGCTTGGGCCATCATGGCCTCGGCCTTGGCGCGTACGTCCGGGGGCATTTCGTCCAGGGACCGGTATACGCGGCGCGTGCTGCCGGATGCGCCGTCGGCCGGCAGGCCGGCCTCGCGCAGCGTCTGCTCGGCCTGGCCCCGGAGCTCGGGCGGCATCTCGTCGAGAGAATGGTACGTGTGTTGGGTCGCCGGGGCGCCGTCCGGCGTCATCGCCCGGTACATGCCGCTCCAGCGGTCGGTGGCGGAGTACTCGGAGACGGTCGGTTTGCCGTAGGGGAGGCCGGTGATGGCCTGAAGGGCCTTGAGGAACCGGGCGACCGGTTCCGGGGGACGGCCGGTCGGGCGCTCTTTCTGGCGATACGGGCGGAATTCGACCCCCAGTTCGGTCAGGCCGAATCGGGCGGCCTCGGCGGGTGTGCCGGCGGGAACAAGGCGGATGCGGTAGCGCCAGCCTTCCTGGCCGCGGTAGTAGCGGGTGCGCACGATGACCTCCTGGGCGTCAATGGCGATCTCGCGAAACGCGCTGACCGGCCAACGTTTGCTCGATGGAAACAGGAAACCCCAGTGCCACACCACGAGGTCGCCGCGCGGGTTCTTGTAGATAGACAGCCGGTTCCACAGGCAACTCACGGGCGCGAGCACGCCGAGGAAGGCGACGACGCCCATCAGCCCGTAGCAGACGGTCTGCACCCCGGCCGTCAACTGATCGAGCCGGTACCGCTGCTGGTCGTGTACGGCCTGGCGTTGGACGCGTTCGGCGTCGCGCTCGGCCTGGAACGCCTGCCACTCCTCCTCGCTCAACATCTCCCGCAGGTCTTTCTCGGCCTCCTGCGTCATGGTCTGGAGCTTGCGGAGGTCGCGGTCGATCTGTGCCTGGCGTTGTGGGCTGCTGCGGAAACGTGGGGCGTGCAGCCCGCCGACGGTGTAGTAGAGCCCGCCAACGAGGATGGCGGCGACCAGCGTGCCGGCCAGGCGCCGGCCGACGGTGCGCAGGCCGGGCCGGCAGACGACGCCGTTGGCGTCCGCGCGGGCCAGGCGCCACTGCTCGATCTCGTAGGTGGGAATCCGCTTGTATTTCGCCGGGCCGTCCAACGCGATCTGCATGATCCGACCTCCTCCGTTGGCCGCTGTGGGACGCTCGCGCGGGCTCGCCGATGGGTATTGTCCGATCCGTGCGCGGGTGAGGTTAAGAGGGATTCGCTACTCGCGCCCAGAGAGCAAGCCCCTCCCTGGGGCTGCAGCGATCTCATATCATATGAGCGGGTGCTCCCCACGGAGTTGCGGCCGTAGCAAGCGGCCGCCCCTATCGTTCTGGCTAAGGACACCTCTGCGCATGCGATTCCAGCCACTTGTCCCATGTCCCGTAGGCCTCGCCAATCGGCAAGACATGAATACACTTCTCTTCAAGGAAGACCACGTGGGCGTTCCCGCTGTAGTTGAGCATTTGAAGTCCGCGTTCCAGGGCAGACAGTCCGGTATCGTCTACCCGTCCTCCTAGAATGCCCTGCATACGCTGCGTCGTTATGCGCGCGCTCATCCTCACGGAGATACCGACGTGCTCACCGACTTGGCCGAAGTAGTCCCCGAAGGGAAGTGGTGGGATCGTAGGGATTCTCGTACGTTTCAGCCGCTGATAGGTTTCAGGAGCAGAGACCCTGCCTAGGGTTCCCAGGACCTGAACAGTATGCAGATCCGGTTCTCTACGCCTTAGTTCGTCGACAACCGTGCGCGCCGTCACGGGATTGCCTATTCGCGCAAGAGCTAGCGTTGCTGTACACCATGGGGAATAGCCCTCACGCCTCAGCATGGAAAGAAGAGCTGGTATCGCCTCTTCACCGCCGACTATGCCAAGCTGCTCGGCAGCGACGCAGGCAAGATACTCATCCTCGTGCCCGGTGTATGTCATGAGCAGCGCCACCGCCTTCCTGGATCCCAGCCGTCCCAACAGCCTCATCGCGTCAGCCTCGACATTCAGGTTGGCATGGGCCTCCTCATCGCCGTCAGGCCCCCGTCCTGCTTCCAGAAAACTGATAATCGGTTCGTCAATCTGGCCGGCCCCGATTTCCACGAGCCGAGAGCCCATCGTGCTGCGGCGGGAGATAGAATCGGCCGTGAGCCACCTCATGACTAATGGAACCGCGCGGGGCTCGTCCCACTTGGTGAGTACGGCGAGAACGTACGGGTCGGTGTCGCCCCAGTTCCAGGCGTGAACGCATGACGTGTAGATAGCCTCTCTGTACTCCTTCGCGTCAAGGCTGTAAAGAGCCCATACTGCCCAATGTCGCGTTGTGTCGTTCGGAAGAGCCAGCAATTCACTGATCTCTCGTGTGGCCTCTACGGCTCGCACGGCCACGAGATCCTGCAGTACGGCATACGCGTTTGAGGGATCTTGGGTTCGGAGTCTCCAGAGAAGGTGTGGCGTAGCTAGTCGGGAATTCATCTCAACCAGCATCCGGAGCGCGAAGTGGGTGAGTCCATCCGGTTGGCCCTCTGCGAATTCGGCCACGCCAGCGTCCACTCCCGTGAGAGAACACATCCTGGAGATGTGCTGCACCTTCGAAAGCAACCCACGTTTGGTCTCGTCCGGTAGTTGGTTCGCGAGACCCGGAAGTGCGTTTCGAAGGAGAATCGAGTAGTCGTCGTCGGTAAGCGCGTAGCGCAGTGAATAGCGGAGCACATCCCAGTCCAATTCTGTCACCACCAATTCCTCGATCAACGACCAACGAACGACTGGGTCGGGAGAGTGCATGCGACTGAGCGCGTCTGGGATGGCATCCTTTGCGTCACAGGAGAGGTCACCGCTCACCGCCATTGCGTACAGCGGCTGGACCAGTGCCATCAGAAAGAGAATCATCCGGGTTGCACACGGACCGTCCATCTGGATCCGCCCAGCGTCAGGGGGAATGCTAGGGGGCTCCAGCGACGGATTGAGAATCCGCCCTCGTGGGCTTGGGTTCTTCCCGTACAGATGCACCGCGGTAGACCCTCCAAAATCAAGCTACCGATTTCCCCGCGCCTTTTCAAGCGGATGTGCTGTCTGGTCTCCGCACTTACAGGCGACCGCCGTACGGGTGCAGGGCTTCGGCGCTACCCACACCGACCCGCGAGAAGTGCGAAGCCTCCGCTCTTGAACGGAATCGCGGATCCCTTGGCAGCTTGCCACACCCAGCTCCAGACGATAGAATGCGAAACGGGTTGCCAGATCGGATTTGATCGC
>Ga0114930_10001644_pt1 | contig 20970 bp, 18 predicted proteins | sample AnhtaG_FD_87300 | JGI IMG/M metagenome (GOLD analysis project Ga0114930, IMG submission 87300) | Deep subsurface microbial communities from Anholt, Denmark to uncover new lineages of life (NeLLi) - Anholt_01485 metaG | ecosystem: Environmental > Aquatic > Marine > Oceanic > Sediment | place... | reverse complement strand
TGTTGGCCAGGGCCTGGGCCATGAGCAGCGCGGAGAGGGTTTCTCCTCTCTCTTTGAGTCGGAAGTTGATCCGTCCATACCACATCATGGCCTTGAAATACCGCTGCCTGGCCTCGTTTTTGGTGTAGTGACCGCGAGGCACGTACTGGCTATAGTCCTCCTCGTAGCCCAGAATTGGAGAGACGAAGAAGCCCCGATGCGCCTCGATGAGGGCCAGTTCCGCCTCGACGTCGTCTCTCACCACCTCTGGTATGGCGATGTCGGGGTCTAGCAGGCGGCTGGCCACCGCGAAGTAGGCGAGATTGCGGCGCGCAGGCTCTTCAAGGCTGGTCCCCTCCAGGGTCTCGTACTGCGACTGAGCCGCCCACAGCATCCCCGCGGTCAACGTGGCCAGGTCAGGCTGGAATCGTTCATCTTCCAGGTTGCGAAGGACCTTGTCGAAGAGCAAGTGGTAGACGTGGTACACGGAGTCGGTGGTGATGAAGATGGGCAACTCCGCGTACCTGGCCTCCTCGTACAACTGGAAGAACTCCCGGTATTCGGCCGGCGACATCACAAACCCGTTGCGAGTCAGCAATCCCTCCTGGGCCTGGCTGAACTCAAAGCGGTCGTCAAGAATCACGTTGTTGAGATCCACTGGTAGAGTGTAGCCCGCGTGGCTGGGCGGAATGGTTGTCTCCAGCGGCCCGTAGGTGGCGAAGCCCACCCGGGCAGCGAGAACGGGGCTCGCCAGGAAACCGACCCGGGGACCGGGCTCTTCCGTTGAAGTCGGCGTGGGCTCAATCGTGGGTTCAGGACTGGCGGTTGGTGTAGGGCTGGGTTTGGCGGCGGGGCTGATCTGCGGCGCGGTGGTCAGGGCTGCTGTCGGCGCAGGTTGAGTCGGCTCGGGGGTTGGGGCGGCGCACCCGCTCAGCGAACCAGCCAGCACCATGATCACGACAGATACACTCAAGAAGAGGCGTTGGCAGAGTGTGGTAATCATCAAGGCAAGCTCCTTTCTCGTCTCAGCATCCGTCTTGCACTAGTATCTCTGGCACTTCATCGCCCTTGATGTCCTCCAGCAGCAAGTCGCAGAATCGACCTGGGTTGCTGCGCCATTGCAGGGTGAAGCCCCAGCCGTTCCAGCGCCAGACTGCCACGTGGCGTGCCGCCTCATCGGGGTCGTCGTAGCTCACTTCCAAGAGCACCAGCTCGTTGGCTCCGTCGCCGTCAACGTCGCCGGCGGCCATCATGTGTATGGGATCGGCGATAGGAGAACTGCACCACGTGGCGCGCCATTCGCCGTCTCGCCAACCATAGAGAAAGAGATGGTTCCGCGCACTGCCTTCCACAAAAGGTGACTCGAAGCGGAAAACGTCGTAGAAGACGCTGGGCTCCAGGGTGAGGGGCTTCCAGACAACGAAGGCGGCCTCGTCCTGGCCGTCGTCATCCAGGTCGGCCACCAGCATCTGCCGTACATCCCACGAAGGATCGCTAGTCCATATCTGATCAACGTCCAGATAGACGTATAGTGTGCCGTCTCTCAGCACGGTACGCAGACGTGTGCCCTCCGGAGTCCTTTCGAACTCGGTCTCGGGAAAGCTACCCCGTGTTGGAGGCTGCGCCAGCCGTTGGGGGGCGTAGACCTTCTCGCCATCGAGATAGGTATAGGCTATCCATTGTGGTGTCGCGGCGAGGGACTGGGGGACCGCCCCGGGCTGGCAAGCTGCCAGTATGAGAGCTACCGGTAGGAGAAGGGCAGAAGCACAGATTTCTGGCTTATCGTTCATGCGCTTTGTGACCACACGCATCCAGCTTGAGGGAGGGTTGACCTTCCGGCACGGTTCGTACTCGTGGCAAGGTACCGAGCGGTCGCACCGCCAGGAAATTGAATTCCCTGGCTCAAGACGTCAAGTCCCTCTGGTACTTCTCGATTTGATGTGGGGGTATCCAGGGTCAGGATATGGTTCGGCATGACCATTCAATTCTCGGAGTGGGATCTGGCAGTCTCCGTCTTCACCCCTGCCTCCCGTGGGGTTCATCCTGGGTAGTCCTGAGTAGGTGCGAAGCACCGTATCGAAGGACGTATCGAAGGATGGTTTCCGCCGGATCAGCGCCGGACCGCGCACCCCGCCAGACAGGGTGGCTCGGTGATGCCCTCTCACACAGAGACATTGAGCATACTCCCGCGGTCGGACAGTGCTCGGAGTGCTGAACAGAGTCATGACCTAGATGGAACCACGACGTTCCGAAGCGGCGGCGACGAAGGCCGTGAACAACTGTCGTTGCTCGGGCCTGTTAGCTATGCGCTCAGGGTGCCATTGCACTCCCAGGAAGAAGCTTCTGTCGGTCATTTGCACCGCTTCCACTACCCCATCGGGTGCACGGGCCAGTACTCGGAGTCCTGGCGCTGGCCTATCCACCGCCTGATGGTGCCCGGAGTTTACCTCTAGTTCTGTGGTGCCCAAGATCTCGTGCAGCAGGCTGTCCTCCTCGATGGTGATGGGATGGAAGCTGTCCTGCCCTGGCTTGACCTGTGTGTGCTGTATGTCGGTCTCGATGTGCTGGATCAGTGTGCCCCCGTAGGCCACGTTGATCAGTTGCTGGCCCATACATATGGCGAGTACTGGCATGTCCCTTTGGAGGAGCAGTTCGGCGAGGAGCTTGTCGCAGGCGTACCTCTTGGGATCGCACTCCTTGGTCTCGGAGTGCTTCGGCTGGCCATAGGCGTGGGTAGGTACGTCAAGGCCTCCCGTGAACAAGAACCCATCGAGGGCGTCCAGGTACTGGGAGAGCAGGGCGCGGTCATCGACGATGGGGATGATGAGCGGCAAGGCACCGGCCGCGATCAGGGCGTGATAATAGGGCGGGTGCATCCACAGTCGATCGAGAACTGGGTACTCTTCGTTGCTCTCATAGCGGCAGTCAAGGCCGATCAAGGGTCTCTTGTCCACCATGGGGCGTCTCCTGGTCGGTATTCTAGCCGCCCTGGCCCTGGATTGCAATCCCTTGCCTCATTGTCAGAGGCCCGTGAATCCGATATAATCCTGAGCGAGACGAGAGTTGCACCGCTGAAGGATCTGTCCTGGGTAGGTGCGAAGCACCGTACCGAAGGACCCATCGAAGGGTGGGTTCCGAGTCCGCTGAGAACGCGGAGAGGCACCTACGAGCCTCAGCGACGGTCCGACTGAGTATTCGGCGCTGATGGCCTCAGCCCAAGGACTCACGACGAACTCTCTGCGGGCCCCGCGGTGAAGCGCAAGGACAGTTGGTCCAGAGGAGCGAGAGCGATGTTTCCTCCCATCTTTCCGATCTACATTGCGGCGTTGGCACCACTGCACTCATACGCACCGCTGGTGTGGCTGAGTGGAGTGATCTGTCTGTGGCTGACGCGCTACACCCATCAACTGGGGCAACGATGGGGTTCGGTGTTCTACGTGCTCTCGGCGGTGGTGCGGCCCCTGGGCATGTTGCTCATCGCCATCGGTTGGTTTGCCCTCTACGCTCCGGAACCTGGCTACGTCATGCCAGGCGTGACAGTAGGCTGGCTGCCGAGGGCCAATTTGACGGATGTGCTATGCTGGCTGGCTATGGCTCTCTTTTCTGGTCTGGGGATATGGGCTGTGGTTACACTAGGGTTGCGGCGCTCATTCTTGTTTCGACATGCGGATGACCCTCTGACTACCATCGGGCCTTACGCAATCACGCGCCACCCGCAGTTCCTTTCCGTGATCGGGATGACGTTCTTTGGGAATAGGCTGTTCAATCCGGCTGGGTTTCCCACATTGGCCTATGGGGCCTATCATCACTCCCTCGACGCTAACTGGGCGCTATTCACTGTTGCGCTCTGGTTGCTCGCCATTCTGGAAGACCGCGAACTGGCAGCCCATTTCGGTGAAGAGTACGAGGAGTATGCACGGAAGGTGCCTCGCCTGTTTCCGAACTGAGTGACTCGGGGGTGTTTGGAATAGTCTGCGTTGGTCAGTCGGTTGCGGCAACGTGATTTCCGGGAACCGTGGATGCCGTCTCTAGCGTTGTTGGGAGGACGTAAGAGTCGTCGTGTTCGCCCTAGTTTCTATTGTCATCGTGTTTGCAGTGGTCGTTGTCGGCCTGGTGGCGTGGCGGTGGTCAACGGAGTTGATCAAGTCCCCTGAGCCTGACGAGGCGAGTAGCCCGAGTGAGTATGGCCTTCCCTTCACTGAGGTTCTCTTCCCCAGCACCGATGGTCTGACGCTACACGGGTGGTTCATACCTGCTGAAGGCGTTGCGGCCTTCTCCCTGGAGGATGACGACTGGGCGACGGGCAGTAAGGGAACAATCATCTTCGGCCACGGCCGCTTCGGCAGCAAAGATCCCGATCTGAGATATGCCCCATTCTTTCGGGAGGCTGGCTACAACTGCTTCCTTTTCGACTTTCGTGGTCATGGCCGGAGCGAGGGCGACTACACCTCCTTCGGCTTCCATGAGCGCAAAGACCTGCTGGGAGCGGTAGACCTGCTACGCAGCAAAGGCATCTCGTCCATGGGGGTGTTAGGGTTCTCGCTGGGAGCGGTGGTGGGCATGACTACCGCTGCGGTGTGCGAGGAGATCGTGGCCGTGATCTCCGACGGCACATTCGTAGAACTGGGGAAGACCCTTGTCAGGGGTGCACGGGAGCGGGGCTTCCCCACTTGGGTCATCCGCCTTCTGGGTCCCTTCATCCTCTGGCTGGCCGGGAGGCGGGTAGGAGGGGATTTGGAGGAGATCGATCCCCTTCGTTGGGTGGACAAGATAGCCCCTCGAGCGTTGTTGCTGATTCACGGGGACCGTGACTGGTACATCTCCACCGAGGATGTGCGCCGACTGTACGACAGGGCAGGGCAGCCCAAGGAGTTGTGGATCGCACCCGAGGCGGGGCACAGGGAGGTGGATCAGGTCTACCCCGAGGAGTATCGGGAGAGGGTTCTCAGCTTCTTCGAGCGGTACCTGGCATCCGTACTTGAGGAGGAGACCAGATGAGACAGCCTTTAGTCTTGATCGTCGTCGCGATGTTGGCCGCAGCCTGCGCGAGCCCGGCGCCAACAACCTCTCCCGCTCTTGAGGACGCTGAGGCCTATGTGGAGCGGGGGAAATCGCTCAGCGAGGAGGGCTTGTACCTCGAAGCCATTGATCACTTCAGTGCGGCGATAGAGATGGACCCCACCAGCGCTGAGGTCTTCTTTCTGCGCGGTAGGAGCCACTACGACTACGCGCTCCAGGTGATCGTCGAGGAGACCGGAGTGGGGCCGGAGAACGCCCCCGTGCTGCCCGATGAGGCGGTCGAGCACATGGAAGGGGCAGTCACCGAGTACACTTCGGCTATCGAACTCGATCCCCAGTATGCCAAAGCCTACAACAACCGAGGCAACGCCCGCGCCAGCCTCGGTGACGAGGAGAGGGCGTTGCAGGACTACGACACGGCACTGGAACTTGACGACAGCCTGGCGCTCGCGTACTTCAACCGGGGTTTGATCCACTACCGATTGGGCGAGTACGAGGACGCCATCGCCGACCTGGAGACGTACCTTGATCTGGTGCCCGAGGCCGAGGATCGGGCCCAGGTGGAGGATTTCATCGAGCAGTTGCGGGAAGGGAGCCGCTCTCAGTGAAGAGGGTGGGTTAGTGGCCGCCGAAGTAGCGGATAGCTTGCACCAGCCGCTCCTCCAGAGGTATCTCTTCCTCCGGCAGCGAGGCCAGAGCCTCTCTGGCTTCGGAGTGGCTGTACCCCATAGAGGTGAGGGCCGCGATCACATCCTCGTCCACTGGACTGAGGGGGAGCGCGGGAACCAGTTCCTCCTCTTCGATCTTCCCTCTCAAATCGAGGATGATACGCTGTGCCGTCTTCTTGCCGATGCCTGGCATCAGGATCAGGTAGTCGGTGTCGCCGCTGGCGATGGCCGTGCGCAGGGCATCCACCCTGCCGGCAGAGAGAATGGCTAAGGCCACCTTGGGCCCGATGCCGGATACTCCCAACAGCAGTTCGAAGAAACCTAGCGCCTCCTGTGTTTCGAAGCCATACAGAGACACGAGATTCTCCCGCAAGTGGAGGTGGGTGAAGAGCTCCACTTGCCGGCCCAGGGTTCCCCACCGGGCAGAGAGTGAAGCAGGGACGTGGACCTTGAAGCCGATCCCGCCGGTCTCCACAATCAGGAAACTCTCACCCTTGGCTGTGACCGTCCCTTGAAGAGTAGCTATCACGTGCTTTCACTTCCTTACGTTGCCGACCATGGCTTGAGACAGCTCAGGTCATCTTATGTGGCGGGACCTGGGGCCGTGTTACTCGTCGTCCCGGTTGAGGGCGGCGAGGGACAGGGCAAAGAGCCCAATTCCAAGGAGCATCACATTCGTTTCAGCGTTGGTCACGCCTAGGATGCTCAGCACCACGCTCGCCACAGCCATGCCCAGCGCTACGGCCTTGCAGACCAGTTGCAGGATTGGTTGTCTCTCTTTCACGAGCTTCTTCCTCCTTCAATACAGATGTGCTTCATGGACTGGAGGTGCAACAGCGCACCTGTTGGTCACGTTATTGTACATGGCTCTTTGGCCAAGAACCGGTCGTAGACGAAGATCGCAACATTGACCACCGCAAGTACGATGAACCCTGCCAATCCGGTGACTCCGACGGTCAGATCGTTTCCTCCCAGTATCACCATCAGTGGCAGTCCGGCCGTGGCGTTCAGTGATCCATGGATGATCGCGGCAGCGATGACAGACTTCGCCTTGATCCTGACAAGGGCGAAAATGGGTGAGAGCAGTAGTGTAAAGACCATCATCATGGCCACGCCTGCAATCGGATGTTGGGGGTAGTTGTGTCCCTGGATGATGATAGGGGCGTGCCACACTCCCCAGATCAGGCCGATGAGCGCCGATGACTTCCAGAAACCCAGGTAGCCCAGTTCCTTCTGGAGGAGCCCTCTCCACCCCAGTTCCTCGCCAAACCCGGCAACGGCATTGATGGTGATGCCCGCGACGAGGGTTTGGAGCAGGGCGATCCAGATGATGTGAATGGGAAGAGCGGCCATTTGATGTCGCATCTCCTCCAGTTGCCCTGGCGTGAGCGCGGATCCCAACCGCTCGAAGAACCCGGTCATCTCCGGGGAGTATTCCACTCCAGGGAGGAGCAGGCTGACGCCGATGGTGGGGAAAGCCACGACCGCAGGGAGCAGCCAGGCCACGAGAAACCAGCGGTTCGGCCTGAACGAGATGCCGAGGGGCTGCCTCAGGGGTTCCTTGTAGATCACCTTCTGCACGACGATGGCCATGGTCATGGGCATGAACATGTAGGCGAGGAGCACGACGATAGCGATGGGACTGTTCAACCTACCGCCGACGGCGTAGAATCCGCCTGCCAGAAGCCAACTGGCGGAAAAGGTCAGGACGACGAATATGACGGCTTTCCTAGTGTTTCGTTTCACGAATATCCTGCCTCACGAGCTTGAACTGTAGCAAACGTTCCAAGCGCAACGGATCTGCGCCGAAGCCTTATGCACCGGCGCTTGGAGTCTCGGCTCAGTCAGGCAGACCGCGGGCCGTACCTTGGCCGTGGAGAGGTCATGGAAAGGAAAAGGCACCAAGACGACCTTACCCTTGGTCATTGAACGGTCTCCCGTCCTCCAGGGTGTAGATGTCTTCTTCGGGTTCTTTCAGGAATCGGAAGGCGGGGCTGGTAGCTGCCGCTCGCAGCCATTCGGCCTCCTCGATTTCATCTTCTGCCGCCAGCAGGATAATGACCCGGACCGGAGTTGGGCCAGCTACGGGCAGTGGCTCATCCAAGACCAGTTGGCTCCGGGCGTCGATCACACCTGTTGTTACGATTGCCTTTCTTGTTGCTTCCATATCCCCTTCCCCCTCTTCCCTCCAGCCAAAGGTGGAGCGCTGTGGTTTACTCCAGTCGCGCGTCATTCCGGACAGAGTTGCGTGGCCAGAGTCAAAGCACCAATCATTGTAGCACAGCTATCAGGCGCATTCAAGAAGTCAGGGACGAAGAGAATGCAGAGTCACGCCACTGTAGATGAAGCTGTTCGAGCCTACGATCGAACGCCGCCGCCCGCTGGGGTAGCGTATCGACTCGCCCATTGGCTTGTGTTCGGAGACATGGGTGACAGTTCTGGATTCTGCTTGTGGGGCGCTCTCGATTTGCCTGGCCGGGACTCTTGCTCTATGATGTTGCCTGAGGAAGGATCTGGTAGTCTGGCGACACGAGATGGTTGGAAGCCACTGTTGAGTAGTCGCGAAATGGGGTGTGAGAGTGACCTCTACCAAGGAATCACCCCTCATGGAGATCTTCGATCTCCTCTATTCAGCGTACGGTCCACAAGGCTGGTGGCCTGGGGACAGCCCTTTTGAGGTCATCGTCGGTGCGGTGCTCACCCAGAACACGGCGTGGCAGAACGTGGCTCGGGCAATAGGCAACCTCAAGAGAGAGGGGTTCCTCGACGCCAGCCTGCTCCTCGGGGCGGAGCCTGAGACCGTGAAGGCACTGATAGCTCCAGCGGGGTTCTTCAACGTCAAGTACGACCGCCTGATGAATGTGCTCAAGTACCTCGTAGACCATGACCTGGATCTGGAGCGGTTCCGGCATCTTCCCGTTGCCGACTTGAGAGACGAGCTTCTTCAGGTCAACGGAGTTGGGCCTGAGACCGCGGACAGCATCCTGCTCTACGCTTTCGAGCGGCCGGGGTTCGTGGTGGATGCCTACACCAGGCGTCTCTTCACCAGACTGGGTTATGGTTGGATGGAGAAAGCGCCCTACAGTGAGGTGCAGGAGTTCTTCATGTACGAGTTGCCATCCGACTCCGATCTGTACAATGAGTTCCACGCCCTCGTCGTCGTCCATTGCAAGGATACCTGCAAGAAGAGACCTCTGTGTTCAGGGTGCTGTCTTTCTTCCTCTTGCCCAGCGCGTCCATGACCGAATCGGTGAAACGAACTTCAAGCTATCCTCCTTCCCAACGTTGACAGGCCAGGTGTTTCCGCACTATCATAAAGGGCAGATTCCGAATACGACGTGCTTCTTGCAGTGAGAAGTGGGGTTGAAGATGGGAGGCTTCATGACGCGACTGAGAGAAATGGTCTCGTGGCAGACAACCTGGGGCGATGGGGTAATCGTAGGCGACGTCACCGTGACGCCACAGTCGAAGGCGCTCGTCATGCACGCACCCTTCGGTGGCCTGGTTTGGAACCGACCGGTAGCCGTTCTGGTTCAACGTGGGGAACTAACGGAGCGCATCCCCATCGTTGACGTCACCCGCATCGCCCAACTGGGGCTACTTGCCCTCAGTGTGGTTTTCACTGTAGTCATCTTCATACTATCGGCTGGGAAAAGGAGGTCTTGAGATGAGTGAGGATACCGACAAGGTCTTGGATTCGGTGATCGAGAGCCAGGCACAGAACTTGGAACTCATGGAAAAGCTATTCGCCGTGGCCCAGCCGGGCGCGGTCTACGGCGAACCCGTCGCTTCGGGGGAGTACGCTGTCATTACCGCCTCCGAGATACTGGTGGCGGCGGGATCCGGTTACGGTGTGGGCGGGGGGCCTGGCGCCGAGACACTCGAAGCGGAGGCCGCGGTCGAGGGTGAAGAGGATGAACGAACGGGCTTCGGCGGCGGAGGTGCCGGTGGTGGCGTATCCATGGGCCGGCCAGTGGCCACGATCAACATCGGACCAAATGGAGTACAGGTTCAACCTGTGGTGGATGTGACCAAGATCGGGCTGGCCTTTTTCACCACGATAGGCGCGATGCTGATGATGCTGGGCAGAATGCGCAGGGCCAGCGGAGGCTGATCGGGTTCTGAGGGCCCAGGGTCTCGGCGGTGCTATCTGCGTACGGGATGTGTTCGAGATGACTTCTGAGGTGCCCATTCTTGTTGAGCTACCTGGACACACCTGGCGACCGCTCCACCGTGAAGACGCTCCTGCACTGCGCCAACTGGAACTGGACTGCGCGCGGGCAGACGGGAGCATGAATCTCGGCACTATCGTCGACCGTCAGAAGAGGTTTGACGATGCCGCTGGGAACGTCTCGACGGATACCCTGTGCGCTGTCAATCCGACAGGGCAACTGGCGACCGCCGCCTGGGTGACTTGCGACGACCGCGTCAAGCACGAATACCGGGCTTTCTTGGATGGCAGCGTGCATCCAGACTACCGCGGTCGTGGTCTCGGACGTTTCGTGCTACAGTGGATGGAAGCTCGCGCCCGCGAGATCCTGGCCACGATGAGTGATGATCGCCCACGTGTGCTGCGCATTGACTTCTACGACCGAGGTGACGATGCCATTGCCCTTTTTGAGAAACAGGGCTTTCGATTCGTCTTTGCCGAGGATGAGATGCGTCGTGACCTCAGCCAGCCCATCCCAGCCATGCTACTGCCAGAAGGCATGGCCTTCCTGTCGTGGACTCCACAGCGGGCTGGACTGTTCTTCAGTGTGTATCACCACGCCTTTCGGGACCGTCCAGGCTTTCCGGGCTGGACTGAGGACCTCTGGTGCCACAACCTGACCGGCGACTCTGGTTTCCGTCCCGATCTCTCGTTACTGATCATGGATGGCAGAGAGGCTGTTGCCTTCGCCATCTGCTACGTCGAGAGTGGAGGAGACGACAAGCACGGCAACGAAGGTTGGATTGTCCAGATGGGTGTTCGGCCTCCTTGGCGCAATCGTGGTTTGGGGAGCGTCTTGCTGTGCGAAGCCATGCGGAGGTTCAAGGCAGAGGGAGCGAGGTATGCGATGCTGGACGTCAATGTCAATAATCCGCAAGCATTGAGTGTCTATCGACGCCTGGGGTTTGAGCGTTGCAGACGATATGCGAGCTTCCAGAAAGCGATGACTCCGGGCGAGTATGGGGGAGGTTGATCTACTGCGTGGCGGGCATCGGCAGGAACACACCATAGCTGAAGGGGGCGGCGCGACGTGACTCATGCAGGGGAGATTGTGAGGGCGGCCGCCGATCTCGTGAAAGAGAGCAGCGAGGTCTTCACGAGGGACGAGGTCCGGAGGAGTATCGGTGTGACTCGTGATGAATGGATATCGGGTTATGCGGCCGTGTTCCAGGGTATGAGAATAGACCATCCGGGCGGCGCCCCAAATGTGGGAGAGAGGTGGAAGGGTGTATTCCGAAGAGTTGCGTATGGCGAGTACATTCTGACTTCGCGTGGGCGAGAACTTCTGTTGGAGTTCTGATGAGCGGGTGCGTGCTTCAGAGCAAGTATGCTGCAAGCTGCGCAGCGAGGCGACAGTCATGGCCGCGACCTTCTTGAGCACAACTTCTTGAGTTGACATAACTCCCTCCTGTTCTATTTCCCTCAACCGCCACTCGACCCGGGCCAGTCGCGTCTGCTCGTCCTCTACCTTCTGGTGAGCCTCGGCCTGCTTGAGCCGCAACATGCCGCGAATCTGCTCCGCTGGCAGGTCGCCGTCGAGCAGTTCGCCAACCTGGGCCAGGGAAAGACCCAGGTCCTTCAGCGTGAGGATGCGGTTGAGCCGGGGCAACTGGTCGGCCGAGTAGTACCGGTAGCTGGTGAAGCGGTCCACTTCAGCCGGCTTGAGCAGACCGATCTCGTCGTAGTAGCGCAGTGTCTTCACCGGTACCTGGCTGAGTCTAGAAAAGTCTCCGATTTTGAACATTGTTCACACTCCGTGCACGTATCGTAGATTGAAGGCCTTCAAGTCCCATTATACACCCTCCAGTCGGTGGAGAGTCAAGACCCAATTAGTGGGTTCCTGGCAGATTCAAGATTGGGTCCTCGGTGTGCGTGATGAAGGTGGTAGCTGGTTGCGACTGTTTGCCAGCAGGGATGCCCTGTGATAGACTATCCTTAGTCTTGGAGGAGGCCAAATGCATCTGCTTTTTGTCATCAGAGAGATAGACAACGAGCCCCACGGCATTCTGCGTCTGTCGGCTGCGTTGAAGCAGGCCGGACACAGGACCGACATGGTGGTGGCTACGGAGGAGGATCCGATCGAGGCGGCCCTTCGATTGAAGCCGGACGTGGTGGCTTTCAGTGTCTATACAGGCACGCAGCGATACTACCTGGACGTCAACCGGCGCATCAAGGCTCAACTGGACGTTTTCTCCATCATGGGCGGACCTCACCCCACGTTCTTCCCCGAGATGATCGAGGAGGAGGGCGTGGATGCAATCTGCATCGGCGAGGGGGAGTACGCCACCGTGGATTTGCTGAACGCCCTGGAGAACGGCGATCCCGTGGAGAGCATTCCCAACTGGTGGATCGAATCCGACGGGCATATCCACCGCAATGGGTTGAGACCATTGGTCACAGACCTGGACGAACTGCCCTTCCCGGATAGGGAGTTGCTCTATGGCGCCCATCCTCTCAGTGGCAGCAGGAAGTTGAAGCCGTTCATTACGGGCCGCGGGTGCCCGTACAACTGCTCGTTCTGCTTCAATGAGGCCTACTCCGACCTGTACGGAGGAAAGGGGCGACGAACGCGGCGGCGCAGTGTGGAGAATGTCATCAGAGAGCTGAAGGAGGTTCGGGAGAGGTATCCTTTGGACTTCGTGCTGTTCTTGGACGACACCTTCATTCTCAACAAGAAATGGCTGCAAGAGCTCGCCGTGCGATACAAGGAAGAGGTGGATCTGCCCTTCTGGTGTCAGGTCCGGGCCAACCTGGTTACCGAGGAGAAGATCGCTTTCTTCAAAGAGATGGGCTGTGTCAGCGTGAGCTTTGGGTTGGAGACGGCCAACGACCGCTTGAGGTATGAGGTCCTGAATCGCCACATGACCAAAGAGCAGATCCTCAAGGCGAGTCGCATTCTGCGCCAGTATGGGATCAAGTATTCGACGAACAACATGCTGGGGTTGCCCACAGGTGGTCTTGAGACGGACTTGGAGACCCTGGACCTGAATATCCAATGCCGTGCCGACTACGTCAACGTCTTCCTGTACCAACCCTATCCCAAGACGAAGCTGGGGGAGATGGCCTTGCGCGAAGGGTTGATGACTGGCACCTTTGATGATCTCAGCGGCTCCGTGACCGAAGATACGGTCATCAAGTTCAGCAGCGAGATGGAGAGGCGGCAGATAGAGAATCTACAGAAGCTGTTGAGCGTGACCGCCGAGTTTCCCTTTCTCAAGCCTCTCACCTTGCGGTTGATCAAACTACCTCCCAACAAGCTGCACTGGCTCATTTACAAGGCCTGGAAAGGCTACGCGATCAGCAGACGCATCTACCCTGTCAATATGAGTCTGAGGGAGTGGCTCAGCTCTCTGCTACAATTCATGCGGATCAAGACGCAGTAGGAGGAGGCCGATTATGCGACTGCCGAACTGCAAGAGAGCGAGACTGACGCTGACTCTGTTCGTGATCGCCTCGGCCGTGCTGGCGATGCTCCATGTGCCCCTCACCACTGTGGACGCGCAGGGTGGCACCGCCCTCGTGTGGGAGGGAAGGCTGATCAGCGACATCAGTGGACAGAGCCCCGGCGGCACGATCATCCGGGTGTCCGTCATCGGCGTCGCAGGGTTGCCGATTGAAGTATCCTCCGCTCACGGGGGGTGGAGCACGACCCTGCTCAGCGGCTCCAAGCCGGAGTTGGGTCCCTATGCCGCTGAGTTCGCCGGTCTGATGCCGGGGTCGTACGTCATCACACCACAGGGCACCGGGGCATCGATCACTGTGGAGGCCGACGGGACAAACACCATCGTGGTCGAGTTTGTTCAGGTGCCTGGCCAAGCGACATCGACGCCTCCGCCACCCACGCCTGTTACGGAGTGGGGGGCCGAGATCCTGGACGTCACCACGAACATGGACCTGCGGGGATCCGTGTTGAGGGTCTCGGTAGTGGGAAAGGTAGGCTCGCCGGTGGAGGTGTCCACGCTGGCGGGCTGGAGCACTACGGGCTTCACCGGCACCAAGCCCGAATACGGCGACTACGTGGTAGAGTTCGCTGCATTGCAGCGGGGCAATTACGTCATCAGGCCGCAGGGGGTGGATACCGAACTGCGGCTCTGGTTGGACGGCCGGAGTTACGTCTTCGTCGAATTCCGCCGCCGCGAGGGGTACGTCCCTGCCACGCCCACCCCGACGACGGCTCCGCCATCTCCTCCGCCTGCGCCCGTGGCCACAACGGTCACCGCCACGCCACCGGTGGTCACTGGCACACCCTCAGCCGCTCCCTCCCCGGTGCCCACGCCTGTGACAGTGTGGACGGGAGAGGTGGTCAGCAACACCAGCGCTCAAGAGTACGCCGGCTATCTGTCCACGATCCAGGTCGTGGTGGAGGGCATGAAGGGCTTGCCGGTGAACGTGAGGGCAGGCGGCTGGAACGCGACGACGGTCACGGGCACCAAACCCGAGTGTGGCGACTTCTGTCTTGAGTTCGGAGGTCTGGGGCCAAGCCTCTACACCATTGCGCCTCAAGGTCTAGAGGCCACTGTGGACGTCGTTGTGGAGAGGGGAGGGCTGGCTCTCATCAAGTTCACTTCGCGGCTGATCGTGCCGGCCGCCCCAGCGCCCACTCCCACGCCGGCTCGCGCCACCATCACAGCCTCAGCTACAGAAGCCACCGCCTCGCCTACCGTGCCTCCCTCGCCAACGGCTACGGCTGCCCCTCAGATGATATGGGCCGCGCGGACGTTGTGGAACACCAGCGGCCCTGCTCCTATGGGTGGGTTCTTCTCCGCCATACAGGTCTCTGTCGCAGGACTGAAGGGGCTGCCCGTGGAGATCAGATCTGGGGGCTGGAGTGCCAGTGCTCTCACCGGGACCAAGCCCGACTGCGGCGAGTTCTGCCTGGAGTTCGGCGGCCTCTCCGGCAGTACCTACGTCATCACCCCTGAAGGATTGGGGATCAACCACCTGGTGACCGTGGACGGAGAGGGTTTCGCCGTCGTGGAGTTCTACCAGACCCCGGCACAGGCCGGGCCGGAGGTCTGGTCGGGCAGAGTGGCTGAGAACGTCAGCGGAGGGGGGACAACAGGGTACTTCGCCACCATCCAGGTCGTAGTGGAGGGCAAGAAGTGGCTGCCCGTGGAAATCAGGGCGGGCGGATGGAGCGCCACGGAGCTCACCGGCACCAAGCCGTCGTGCGGCGGGTATTGCCTGGAGTTCGGCGGCCTCGCGCCTGGCACCTATGTCATCACTCCTCAGAACCTGGGAGTGAGCGTGACGGTCACCGTGGACGAAGGAGGATTTGCCCGCGTCGAGTTCACCAGCACCTGATGAGGTAGGATGGAGGTGCGCTATCTGGCACCGCTTTTCAGCTCTGGCCAAGGCGGGGCCGTCTGTGTGGGCGGGAGTGGCCGTCATCCTCCTCTCCCTGGGCCTCTATTTGGCCACGCTCGACAATGCTCTAGAGCCCTGGCAACTCGGCGGCGGGGACCTGATCACCCATCAGTATGCCCAGGCCCAACTGCGCTTCGCCAACGCGCCCGGATACCCCCTCTATTCTGTACTGGGCTGGGTCTGGTTCCAACTTGGCACGGCCATCCTGTGGCCGCTGTTCAACCCCACTGAGATCCTCTCCCTCTTCTCCACCATCTGGGGCCTGGGCACCCTGGCAGTGCTCTACGTCCTGCTGCTGGAGCTGACGGAGCGCAACTGGGTCGTCGCTGGCCTCGTTACCCTTTTCTATGGCACGACCTTCTTCTTCTGGTACTACAGCATCACGTCGGAGGAGTACGCCGCAGCGGTGCTCCAGACGGCGTTGATGATCTTGTTTGCCTTTCGCTGGGAGAGAACCAGGGAGGACAGGTACATCCTGTGGCTGGCCTTGATGGTGGGTCTGGCCCTGGCGAACCTGATAACCGTTCTTCTGGCTCTGCCGGCTCTACTCTTCTTCGTGATCAAGGGCCAGCCTGGGATCGTGCGCCGGGGGCGGCTGTGGGCCAAGGCTGCTGTCCTAACCTTCCTCCCGTTGCTGAGCTACGGCTACGTATACCTACGCGGTGCGCAGCACCCAGAGTGGCGAGGTGAGGGGGAATGGAGCTCCACCTGGGCCTGGTTTCTCGATTTCATGACCATCAGGCAGGGCCGAGGCGAGTTGTCGTGGACCCTTGGGGGGTGGGGACCTGAGCCGCTGAGCCATGTCCTCCACGAGTTGACCATCTTGGGCCTAGTGGTTGGGCTGGTGGGCATCGCCTTTCTGGGCCGGCGGCGAGGCGGCCTGCTCTACGGCATCATGCTCGGCTATGCTGCCTTCACCTATCTCGACCGCTTTGGAAACTGGTTCCAGGTGATCATGCCTCTGTACCTGATATGCGCGGTGGGGATTGGTGTGCTGGCCGACGGGGCCTGGCGCAGGTGGCCCGGCTGGCCCAGGGTACTGGTCGTCCCGGCCTGGTGGCGTTGACAATCAACCGCCTGTGGGTTAACTTCCCCCTGGCGGACCAGAGGGACAAGCCTGTGGACACCGCCCTGGAGTTGGGGAGACAGATTCTGGCCGACCAACCTCCGAAAGGTGCGATAATCAGCGGGAGCCATGAGGAGAATCTCTCGCTGGACTACTTGACTCAGGCGTGGGGAGAGCGCAAGGATGTGCGGGTAGTGATCACCGACGACTTTGTTGAACTGTGGAGCTCTGGGGAAGAGAACCTGTATCTGACCAAGGCAGCGGCCGCGTTTGTGCTGCCTCAGTTGAGCCGCCGACCACGATTGTCCTCGCAGGGGTTGCAGTTGATTGCGGTCAGACAGAGGCCAAATCGGGAGATGCCCACCATGGAGAAGGGGCTGGAGGCGGGCGTTGGGGAGAACCTGGTCTTGTTAGGGTATGATCACTTTCCTTCGGGTGAGGGGCTGCACCTGGCCCTTTACTGGCAAGCCACCGATAGGACGGGGAATGACTACGCCGTTTCGGTACGTCCCACCAAGGGTGGAGAGCTTCTCTTCCACGAAGGGCAACTCGTTCAGCAAGATCACGCCCTCCCGTGTGGGGCTATTATCCTACGTCCGCCTGGAGACGAGGTGAGGGACGACTACCTGGTCCCGGTGCCTCCTGGGGTGGAGTACGATGGTGTGATGGTCGTCGTCTATCGCGTGACGGAGGAGGGGTTTGAAGACTTGGGGACGGTGAGCTTCCCACTGGCGATGGAGAGAGCCGCGTTTCCTGCCTCTTGAATGGCGGAGGATCAAGGTGGAGGTGAATTGCGTCCTCTGGCCTCCTCCGACAGACCCAGGACGAGTGTGTCGTTCACGGAGGGGAACGGACAGGGCCGATCCTTCGATACGCTGCCTCACTTCGTTTCTCAGCTATCCTTCTACTGGGCTCAGGACAGGCTCAGGATGCTTGTCTTGAGGGGCGGAGGGGCTCCATCAAAGAGCACTTTGAGGCAGTGGACTCCGTGGAAGACAGCGCAAGATGGATGGGCAAAGGGCTGGACTCACTAATCACAAAGTCGCTGGAGTGAGCGCAAGGCATGAGGCTTTCTAGACCGACGAGATTCGATCTCAACTATGTGTGGGTACTGCTGTTCGGCTTGCCCGCTGTGCTGCCCCTCTTCCAAAGGGGGTACCTCGATTCCCACGATGGTCTGTTTCACCTCTACAGGGTGGCGGCGTTGGACAACGCCTTCAAAGGAGGTGTCTTCTACCCTCGCTTGTTCCCGGATTTCGCCTTCGGCTACGGCCACGCGGTACTGAACTACTACAGCCCCTTGACCTACTACGTGGCCCAGGCTTTCCACATGCTGGGGCCAGGATACATCCTCTCCATCAAGCTGACCTTGGCCGCTGGGTTCTTGCTGGGAGCGGTGGCCATGTACCTCTACGCCAAGGGGGTTCTGGGGCGCTGGCCGGCCTTGATCGCAGCGGTGGTCTATACCTACTTCGCCTACCACCTGGCGGACACGCACCTCCGCGGTGCTCTGGCCGAGGCCTTCGCCTTCGTCTTTATGCCTCTCTGCCTGTGGGCGATGCAACGGCTGTTCACCAGGGGAAGATCGCTGGACGTGATCCTCTTGGCGCTGAGCTACGCTGGCTTGATTCTGACCCACAATCTGACTGCCCTGATCTTCACGCCCGCGCTCCTGGGGTACCTGGCCCTGCTGTGGTTCCTGACCCGGCGTGGCAAGTCGGTGCTGCTGGCGCTTTTGTCCTCGGTCATAGCAGTGGGCCTGACTGCCTTGTACTGGCTGCCGGTCTTGACGGAGACCCGCTACGTGGGGCTGGCGGCGAACCTGGGTTCGCAGGGGTATCAGCGACATCTGGCCTCTCTGCTGGATTTCATTTCCCTGTCCCCTGTCTTTCGTTACCTGCCCGATCTGGGAGGCGGGGTTGACAAGCCGTTCTATCCCCTGGGTCTGATCTATGCGTTGCTGATCCTGGCGGCGGCCGGCGTCTTGGTCTGGCTGTTGAAGGGGCCTACAGGTGAGGCTGGGAGCCAGGCGAGAACTGACTCCAGACGAACCCTCTGGCACGTGGTGTTCTTCCTGGGAGTGACCCTGGCTTCTATCTTCATGATGCTGAGCTATTCCCTGCCTGTGTGGAGGCTGGCCGAACCCATCCTGGCCTCGTTGCAATACCCCTGGCGGTTCATGGCCCTGACCTCGCTGGGGGTGGGCATGTTGACCGGATGTCTCTTCCTGCCGTTCGGAGACGTGGGAGGAGGCAAGCAGGGCTGGCGGACCTGGCTGCGGTACGGGCTGGGACTGGGGTTGCTCCTGTTGTTGATGGTCTACGGCCTGGCCGACCTGCCCATACAGCCCTTGCCTCTGGAAGAGGAACAGGTGACCGTGGTCAGGATGTGGGAGGAGGACCTCGCCACACGGCAGATCGGGGCCACCTGGACGGCCGAATACGTTCCCATCTGGGTGGAGGCGGACCGCTCGGTGGTGGGACTGCCACCGCCGGACCTGGTTCCCTTCGCGCCGAAAGACCTGTCCCCTGAGGAGATACCTGAGGTCGAGCTGGGAAAGCAGGGGTTTGTGTCGTCCGAGATGCAGGTGAACAGTGCTCAAGGCGTCCCCCTGCGCTTCCACACCTTCTACTTCCCTGGCTGGAGAGCCTACGTGGACGGTCAGGAGGTGGAGGTTTACCCCTCCGGCGACCTGGCACTGCTCACAGTTGACGTCCCCGCCGGAGAGCACACGGTCGAGGTCTCCTTTGAGGACACGCCGCCAAGGCTGGTGGGCAACGTCGTGTCCTTGCTGGTCGCGTTTGGTCTCATCGGCTTCGCCATCTTCAGGTGGAGGATCAAAGCGATCGTCGTGGTCGCTGTCGGTGGGCTTCTCGTGGGGGCACTGGTGGCCTGGCACATCCGGCCCTTCAGCTTCAGCACCACACCTCAACAGAAGGCGGTGAACCTGGAGGATCAGGTCCAGTTGGTGGGGTACAGCCTGGACCAAGAGGCGTACCACCCCGGCGAGACCATCCACGTCACCTTGTACTGGCTCGCCTTACAGGAGATGAGCCACAACTACAAGGTCTTCGTGCATTTCATGGACGAGGGAACGAGTAGCATGTGGGCGCAGCACGATGGGGACCCGGTGGAGGGGTTAACCCCCACCACGCGCTGGTTGGCGGGGGAGCTCGTGGTGGACCACCATGCCTTGTACATCCCTCCCGAGGCGCCGCCGGGCAGGTACAAGCTGTTCGCCGGCATGTACGAGTTCGAGACCATGCGCAATCTGACCATCTTGACGCCGGAGGCGGCCTCGCCCGGTAACAGAATCATGTTACAGGACGTGGAGGTCGTACCTCGATGACGCAGATGTCGCGACGCAATCTTGCAGAGAGGATAAGGGGAGCGGTCGCCGCGAATCTCTGCTTCGTGGTCATCCTGGTGCTCTATCTGATTCTGGCCGCGTCCTACAGCATCATCGTGCCGCTGGGGGAGGCGCCGGACGAGGTGCCCCACTTCACCTACATCCGGTACATCACGCAGCATGGACGGTTGCCGGCGGGGGCCGAGGAGCACGAGGCCTTCCAGCCGCCGTTGTACTACCTCATCGGTGCTGCGGCTAGCTTCTGGTCAGACACCAGCGACTTCGCCATCAGGGCCAACGGCGACTTCTCATTCACGGAGGACATTGCGCCGTTCAACCTGCTGCTCCACACCACCGCCGAGGCTTTCCCTTACCGCGGGTGGGCGCTCGCCTGGCACGTGATCCGCCTTCTGTCCGTGGCCATGGGTGCGACCACGGTGTGGGCCACATACCGGATCGCACGCGAGGTGTTTCCTGCGGACAAGTACATCGCGGTGGGAGCTGCGGCCTTCAACGCCTTCCTGCCGCAGTTCATCTTCATCAGCGGCGTGATCAACAACGACAACCTGGCCACGGCCCTGTCCGCTCTCGCGCTGTTGGTGACGGTCAAGATCCTGAAAGGCGCGCGGCAGTACCGCTATTTCGTGCTCCTGGGGACGCTGATCGGACTTGGTGTCCTGGCCAAGACCAGCCTGCTGAACTTCTTCGCCATCGTGTTCGTGATCATAGGTGTCGTGCTGTGGCAGGAACGAGGGGATCTGAAGACCCTCGTCCGGCGGGGGGTGATCTTGACCCTGCTGGTCATCGTGCCTTTTGCGCTGCTCTCCGGCTGGTGGTTCGTGCGCAACCAGGTGCTGTATGGCGACCCGTTGGGCTGGGGGCTGGTGCTGGCCGCCAACGCCCTGCGGGAGGCGCCTCTGACCCTGGGTGACATCCAATGGCTTGTCTGGGGGCTGTACCGATCCTTCTGGCTGCGGTGGATAGGCATCGAATTGGAGCTGGCCTTCTACGCGGCGCTCGCTATCCCGTGTGCGCTGGCACTGGTCGGACTCCTGACCCTCTTGCGGCGGAGGGAGCGCCTCTCGCCACAGGCCCCGTTGCTCTTGTCCGTTCTGGGTCTCTACGTCCTCATCGTATCGGGCTCGCTGATCCCTTGGACGGCAACGGTGCAGGGCACCGACCAGGCTCGCCTCCTGTGGCCCGCTCTGTCGGCCATCGTGATCTTCATGTTCCTGGGCTGGGCGCAACTCGTTCCCCGCAGGTGGGGTAACCGCCTGGCCTGCGGTGTCGGAGGGGCCATGCTCCTCTTCGC
>Ga0114930_10001643_pt1 | contig 20975 bp, 20 predicted proteins | sample AnhtaG_FD_87300 | JGI IMG/M metagenome (GOLD analysis project Ga0114930, IMG submission 87300) | Deep subsurface microbial communities from Anholt, Denmark to uncover new lineages of life (NeLLi) - Anholt_01485 metaG | ecosystem: Environmental > Aquatic > Marine > Oceanic > Sediment | place... | reverse complement strand
GGCTTTCCGGGGGATATAGTAATTATGGTATAATTATTGATATGGTCGATTTTCGCTCCTATAAAGAACCAATGCTATTCGATTTTAAAAATTCTATCGTTCGAGTCAATCAAAATGTTTTAGTATCAGATCTAATTAAATACACATTACTAAGGAGCGATAATAAATTAATCTTTCCCGTTCAACCCGCAAGTTCTTATAAGTTACCCGTAAGAGTGGGAGGTCTTATAGCTTCAAATGCGAGTGGAATTACTTCCGGAAAACTTGGTTCTGTCGAAAATTGGGTGGAAACAATTCGGATCATGAAACCAGACGGAGAGATGGCTGAAATTAACAGAAGTGATCCCCTCTTCTCGAATGTTATTGGTGGAAATGGTTATTTTGGCGTGATATTGAGCGCAACATTCAAATTATATCGTCCAGAAACTGACTTAAAACAAGTTATTTTGTATGGTTACAATATAAGACTTGCTTTTAATGGGTTGCAATCTGTCTTAGATTCAAAAATATTTCCCTTGGTTAGTGAATTTGTAATATCTGAACATCATCTTCCTGGAAAATTTAATGAACTTGGAGAAAAAGATTCTGAGGATAAAACTGTCAAATGGGCGGTTCTTATTAAAGGTTCTGCAAAAATAATTGACAAATTTATTGACTCTATGAAAAAACAAGCTCGTTGTAACTGGAATATATTAAGCGAAGAAGAATTCCAAGAATATCTCCAAGAACGGTCAGCTTTTGCTTTATTAATCCAATTGGAAGGTAGAACATCAGAATTTATCGCATTTCCCGGGTTTGAAGATATATTAAGCGAACCAAAAAACTTACCCGAAGTTATTGAGTTGATAAATGAGATATTTATTAAGAAAGGTTTTCGTGAAGTTATTTTTGGCTATGGTCATATTAATTTTAGGAAAGGTCAAGGATTGCTATTACATATGCGCCTTCCTGTTCCTGTCGAGTATTTTTATAAGGATAATCAAGAGAACATGAAAATTGTGTGTGAAACCGTTTATAGTGTTATTCTTAATCTCAATTCCAAATTCAAAATAAAGCACAAGGCTGAGCACAGCCCCGGTCCTTTTAAAATCTGGTTAGACCCTATATTCAGACGGAATCTTAGAGAAAGAGTCAGTCAGGGTGAAGCATTTGCGAATCCTCACTTAATGATTTTTGATGAATTATTTATAAGAAAGTTTAAATCTTCGATTAGCGATATGGCGAATATGGATAACGATAATTTTATATCCGCAGAAGATAAGAAGTATTTATTTATTTCAGCAATGATACTATATCTATCAGGAGAATAAATATAGATGCTAAGAAAAAGAATCACTGGATTTTTAAAATTAATTAGAATAGAATTATGTTTATTTGGAACAATTGGATTTTTTGTTTCCGGAGTACTTGCGGGAGATTTAATAGGATTTCAATTGGAATATTTTGTAAGTTTTTTAATTATCTTCATATCTGAGGCAGGAGCCTTCGCAATTAACGATTACATCGATTACGATATTGATATTAAGAATAACAGAAGCGATAGACCTTTAGTATTAGGTTTGATTAGTAGAAAAACAGCTTTGATAACTGCGATAATACTATTGATAATCGATCTTATGCTGGTTCTATTTCTAAATAGTGTAGCAGCATTCCTTGCGTTAATTAGTATCCCAGTTTTTTATATTTACAGCTTAGGTTTAAAAAAAAAGATATTAATTAAGAATCTTTTAATTGCTTATTCTTATACAGGAACGATTATATTTGGTTCTCTTGTTACAGATGCTATTTTAGAACCGATAATCATTTACTTTGCTCTCATGGGTTTTATTGTTGGTTTAGGTTCAGAAATAATGTTTGATATCGCTGATGTTGAAGGTGATAAAGAATTAGGTATTAATACCATACCTAATAAATTTGGATTAAAAACAGCAGCAAAGGTTTCAGTTGTTCTTTATCTCATAATAATAGTTATGGACCCATTACCCTTTTTTATTTTAATTGATTCCCGCCTATATTTTGATCCGTTATTTCTTATACTTATTCTAATACCAGTAATTTCTTACATTTTCTTATCAATTTCATTATTAAAAAATCAAACAAAAGAAAATACCTTAAAGTTACGAAAACTTATCTTTGTGATAATGCAAGTAGGAGTATTGTCTTATCTTATTGGAGTACTAATCTAATAAAGAAGTTAAAGTGAATAATGGATAGTAAATCAAACAATTTCAATAAAATTATACAATCCCCAATAATATCGTGCTCTCGTAGAACAGATATACCCGCGTTCTTGATGGATTGGGTGATGGAGAAAATTCACACCGGCCATGTGGATGTAATTAATCCGTTCAATCGAAAGCAAGTATCCAGAGTATCATTATCACCAGAAGATGTAAAATGTTGGGTGTGGTGGAGCAAGAATTTTGCTGATTGGATAACGATGTACAAAAAACATCCACATGTATTTAAATCTTACAAAGGACATTACTTTCAATTCACGATTAACTCGCCTTCTGAACTAGAGCAAAATCTTAAAATTTCCTTAGAAGAAAGATTTTCTCAGCTAGATTGGTTGATCAATGAGTTTGGAACAAGTGCTGTAAGTTATCGATTTGACCCAATCATTTTTTACAAAGGGAAAGATGAAAAAAGAATAAGAAGTAATTTAGATAAATTCGAATATATTATAGAAAAGATCTCTTCCCTTGGATTGAGAAAATTGACATTTTCCTTTGCGACGATTTACTCAAAAGTGAAAAATCGCTTGCAAAAGAGAGGTTATATCCCCGTTGATCCACCTTTAACCAAGAAAAAGGAAATTCTCAAATCTCTATTAGAAATTTGCGATAAATACAACATGCAAATGGAAGCTTGCTGTCAACCAGATTTGATTGATAATAAGGGAATAATGCAAGCTCATTGTATAGACACCAATAAAATTGAGCGATTAATAGGAGACAAACTTCAAAAAATTAAAGATACAGGGCAAAGAAAGGGTTGTGGTTGCTTTAAATCTAAAGATATTGGGGGATATTCGGGAATATTTCGGTGTAGACATAACTGTGCTTATTGTTATGCATCACCAGCAAAGAATTAATCACCATTCTAAAGTATATAAGGAACTTATCCTTTATTTAAGGAGTTAACACAAAATTAATTATTTTATATTAAAAATTATTAAAACTAATATTGGTTGATAATTATGACTTTAGAACAAGATATTAAAGGTATGTTGCTCGAGGATGGAGCAGTAAAAGTGGGATTTGCTATACTCGAGACGATGGCTGGAGGTCCTACAGGAGCGGACATAACATATTTACTTCCCGAAGCACAATCAGCAATCGGTTTTTACGTACCCTTTAAAAAAGAGATGATTTTAAAATATTTAGGAAAAGAAGATCCGAACATTCGTGGAATACATGAAGAGGAAAATTTTGGTATCCATCGAATTATATGGAATGCATCTCAACGCGTGAAGCATTGGTTAATCGAACAAGGTTACAAAGCAATGTCAGTTTTTCCTAATAATCAATATAGAACAGATATTCCGGGATGGCAAGTGACATTACCACCCGAGCTTTCGTTAAGATATCTAGCCGTTCGAACCGGAGTGGCTTCGTTTGGTTGGTCAGGAAATGTTGGTACAAAGGAGCATGGAACTGCAATTATTTTAGGAGGAATCGTTACTGATGCGAACCTTAAACCAACGGATCCTATTCCCGAATCAGAGTCATTTTGTGATGAGTGTAAAATCTGTACAAAAGTCTGCGCTTATCAAATGTTTTCTCCAACAGAAGAAATTGGTGTAACTATTGGGGATAGAACATTCACTTACTCTAAAAGGATGAATAAAATGCGTTGTTTTCTTACATGTGGGGGATCCAATGGATTACACCGCTCAGGCAAATTTTCCAGTTGGTCTCCAGGACGGTATGATTACCCCGAAAGTGATGTAGAAGTATCGCGTCTTATGTCTCTTGCAATGACTAGTCAAAGGAAAAGACCTCCCATCAATGATTGTTCAAGCGGATATCAACCAGCATCTTTTGGTGGAATGGGTACTGTCCAGCTCACTTGTGGTAATTGTCAGTTTGTTTGTGCTGGTAATCCTAAGGAGACAGCGCAGCGATACAAAACATTGGTTAATTCTGGATGCGTGATTCAAAATGAGGATGGCACCCTTGATGCTTTTCCTCCAGATAAAGCAAAAGAAGTATTTGAGTCAATGCCAGTTAAAAATCAACGGCTCTATCATAAAGATTATAAGAGTAAAATTAAAAAATTAAAAAAAGAGGTTTAAAAAAATGAAAATATTAGTGTGTTATTTCTCTAATACAGGAAATACAGAAAAAGTAGCTAGAAGTATTGCAGAAGGGTTAGAAGATGAGGTTGTAGAGGTTTTAAAAGTTGAGGACGTAGATCCTTTAAGCTTGAAAAATTACGATCTTGTCGTACTAGGTTCAGGGATATACGGTGGAAAGCTAAACAAAAAAGTGATAGATTTCATGAAACTAGTAATTGAATATCCGCCAAAATTTGCGTTTTTCAATACTCATCAGAGTGCTACTTCTTATCAGAAAGCTTTCAAAAGAATTAGGGGCAAAATTGAGGAGAATCAATCGAAAGTAGTAGGAGAATTCGACTGTGTCGGCGAAAATCTTGGTATGCCAAAAGAAACTATCCTCGGTATGTTAGTAAAACTCCCTCCTGAAGAAAAGAAAAGGCAAGAAGCTATCTTAGAGAAAACTGTAGGCCATCCCGATGAACAGGATCTTAATAACGCAAAATCGTTTGGTAAGTCGTTACTCGATTAATTAATTTTTCTGTTGTTTTTTTATATTTATTATACACTTGTTCCTTAAAACAAGCAAGAAAGGAATTTAAAGCGAACAAAAAACTCAACTAAAATCACACAGTAAATAAATAGAAAGAGTAGGGACATAAAATGAGTGGAAATATGAATGTTTTATTTATAATGACAGATCAGCATCGAGCTGATCATATGAGCTGTTCAGGGAATCCTGTTGTGAAAACACCTAACCTAGATAAGTTGGCTAAAGAAGGGATCAGATTTACAAATGCATTTTGCGCTAACCCAATGTGTATGCCAAATAGATCGTCTATTTTTACGGGAGTTTATCCAAATGTTCATGGTTGTCGAAGCAATGGCATAAATTTACCAGATACCATGGAAACATTTGTTGAAAGTATGAGAAAGAGCGGATATATTACTCATAATGTAGGTAAAATGCATCTACAATTTTACATCCCCCCTTATAAACGAAGGACAAAATCTGCCGAAATGATATCGGAATGGATGCATAGAGAAAAGTCAAAAGTGGCTAAAGAAAATTTTCCTAAACCCTATTATGGATTTGAAGAATGTGAAATAACTTTAGGACACGGTGATTTATGTGGTGGACATTATTTAGAATGGTTAGAAGAATTGCGTCCAGGAGCAACAGAATGGATGCGTAAAAGATTAACATTGAAATTTTTTGATCAAGTCTACTACGAAAGCGATATGGCTGTTGAACATTATCCTACTACATATTGTCAAGAGAGAACAATTAAATTTTTAGAAAAACATTCAATAGGAGAATTTGGAGACAAACCTTTCTTTCTCTGTTGTTCCATTCCAGATCCGCATCATCCCGTCTGTCCTCCGGGTAAATATAAGGACATGTACAAAACCGACGAAATTAGTCTCCCTTCCACCTTTTCTGATATTAAAAATATATATAACCATAAATTTTTAGGTCCATTAATAAAAAATCCACTTTTTCGTGGAGCTATGCTTCGAGAATCTGATGAAAATGAAATAAAGGAGTTTACTCGCTTAACTTATGGTTCAATTTCATTATTTGATCATGCTATTGGGGAAATTCTATCAAACTTAGAAAAATTAGGATATGCAGAAAACACAATAGTAATTTATACTAGTGATCATGGGGATTTAATGGGAGATCATGGTATGATTTATAAAGGACCTTCCCCCTTTAAGGGTTTGTTGAATGTTCCCTTAATTATGAGAGTTCCAGGAATAACTAAACCTGGAAGTGTCTCAAATTCTTTGGCTAGCTCCATTGATTTTGCAAAAACAATCCTAAATTTAACAAAAATTCGTAGTCGACTTCATTCTCCTTATATTCAAGGAGTTGATCTTACACCCATATTGAAAGATCCCGAAGCAAAAGTAAGAGACAACTGCATGGTAGAGGAAGATGAAGAATTTGGAGCATTAAAGATAAGATTGAGGCATTTAATTACAGAAACTCATAAAATTACAATATATGCAGGTTTAGAAGATGCTGGCGATATTTATGACCGTATAAATGACCCCGATGAGTTAAATAATTTGTGGGATAAGGATAGAGATTTAAAGGAAAGACTAATAACAAAGATATTACACGAGAGTTTAAAATTTCAATCAAAAATTCCAGAAAGGCAAGCAAGTAGCTAATCTATTAAAATTGGATGATATCATGAGTTTTTTAATTGTATAATTAATTATTTATTATGATTGAAGATGAAACAACACTTTTTTATTTTGGTTTGTAATCTAAAAGATACTTATGTAAATCCCAAAAAGGAGGGAGCACTCCTAATTCGGCTAAAACATCATAGAAACAAAACGATTCCCATAAATCGATAACTTTTCCTCCAAATACATAAAGGATAGCGGCAACTTCGAACTCTACCACTTTATTAGTGGGTAGAAAACCCCAACCTGCTCCTTTATGAGTTCCAATTACTTTATAACGAACCCAAACTTTGTTTTCTTCACCCTTGATCTCAATAATTTCGTGCTTTAAATCTGGAAAAATTGAGCGAAAATACTGTATTTCACGTTTGATCAATTCTGGACCCTTTTTATCTGTGAGAATCCACTCAGGCTTGTAATTAGAATCTACAAGTATGTCAGCAAGACTTAAATCAGGTTTACCCCACATATCTATAATCCATTTTTTAGCAATATTTTCTGTTTCTTCAATCTTCATGTTGAAACTCACTAAATGTCATTATCTTAGATAAATAATATCACATAAAATTAATAAAAAGAACTAAAGGAACTTAAAGATGAATAAATTGAAATTTATTAATAGATTTATTGAGTCTTCTTTACTTGGTTTTTACTCACATACTCTTTCTATTGATTCCGATTATAGTGTTACATTGAGAGCATAGACTCACATGTAAAGAGACCTCTGCTAGTTTGGTAGAGCTTACTAAAAATGGAGTCCTTACTCGCATTGTCAGAATATCATCAGTCCTTAAAAGCCCCTTAAAGTCTGTTTCGAGTTTTATTTCACTCTTGCACATAGGGCAAACTATTGTGGTTGGAAATTTTACCATACTATTTAATCACCTTATTATAAAATATTCTTGATAATTAGAATAAATGATCCCAAAATATTATAAAAATATTCCGTTCTTAAGGTAAGGTATTAAATTCAACCAGAGAAGACAATAAAATAAAAAATAAGGAATTTATTAATATTAAAATTAATTAAGGAGGGTTTCCCTCAGAATCCCATCCTCTTAGATTATAATATTTAGGAAGTAATTCATCTAATGGTGGAATGTTTTGTTTTGTACCCCCTTTTTTAATAGGAGTAAAGAATCTAGGACCTACGGTATCGTCTTCTTTAGTAATTCCACAATCAATATTAAATTTCCGTTTCAAATTGAATATTCTTTCGCCCGCTTGGACCCAGCTTTCGACGGTATAAGATCGCCCGGTAATTGCGTTTAAGGATTGAAGCCATGGTGTAATTTGATTAACATACCAAAAACCAAAAATACATCCGCCACAAGCGCAATATGCTTCACCGGAATCTTGAATTTTAACAACAGTATTAACAACATCGTCTGTTCCAAACCGTTCAACTTTTTCATCCAATCCAATGTCAATTTTCATATTTGCCATTGAAGATAAATGCATTGGTTCATAGCAATGATATGCACCTCGAGAAGATGTTGCATAATCTAAAGCGGTCATATTATTGCATCTGGGTTCATGAGCTGGAACTTCAAGACCCTTACTGTGTGTTTCAAGATCCTCTGGTAAGTTTCTTTTTCGGCAAAATATTCTAACTCCTTCAGCTAGATCTTCACCGACCCCTTCTCGCATAGCAATCATTCGAAATAATTTTTCAATTGCGGAAATAGCACCCCAAATTTGATATTCGCCAGGTTTTTCAGGATCAGATTCAAATCCAATTTCTTTAAGATCGAGATCAATTAATTTTCGTTCTGTAGCTTCAAGAAATGCTCCAAGTGTGCTCCCAAGTGAAATAGTATCAATCCCCAGATCATTTAAAATTCCATTCCATTTAATTAAGGCATCTAAATCATTAACCATTAGAAGAGATCCCATCATTGCAAGAGTTTCGTATTCGGGCCATGCAACCATTTGTCCTTCATAATTTATAAATGCCCTACAGGCAACAGGACAATTGAAACACGCGTAATGTTTTATCTTATATTTTTCTTTTAGGGCGTAATATCCAATCTTTTTTGTTCCTGGCCATCTACTTAAAGTATAGTTTTTGATAGGAACATCTCCCATGCTCACATAATTATCCATATGTGCGAGTGTCCCGGTTTCTTGCATTACATTAGCCAGTGGATTTTCTTTTACTATATCTCTTATAGTTTTTACTGCGCTTTTTAAATCATCATTATTTTTGATCTCTACTTTCCCATGCCCTCGAACAGCAATAGCTTTTAGTTTTTTACTACCCATTATTGCCCCCATTCCACATCGTCCAGATGCATGTTGAGATTCACTTATTATTGCAGCGTATTTCACGAGATTAACTCCAGCTGGACCTATAGAAGCAATTTTTATATTATCATCTTTAATTATTTGTTTAATTGTAGTTTCTGTTTTTATTGTTCCAAAATTCCATAGATCAGAAGCGTCACGAATCTCTATGTTCTCATTATCTATCCATAGGAACACAGGGTTTTCACTTATACCTTTAATAACAACGTGATCAAATCCAGCACTTTTCAGTTCCTTTCCAAAAAATCCACCCGCAGAAGATTCACCTAGAATTCCTGTTAAAGGTGATTTTGCCATTACAAAATGACGTCCACAAAAAGGAACAGTAGTACCACAAAATGGACCTACAGAAAAGATCAGGAGATTTTTACCATCATATGGATCAACTTTTGCTGGTACTTCACGTGTAAATATCGCAGCGGCGACACCAGCACCACCAATATAATTCTCTTCATCAGAAGGGTTAACATCTTCCGTCGAAATCTTTTTTGTATCTAAATCAACTCTTAAAATTTGTCCCATTATTTTCACTCTTTTAAAAATTATAGAATTATAGTTTTACTTTCAATTTCTTATTTTATTAAACTTTCCATAAAACTCTTTATTGAAAGATTTTTATGAAAAAGACTTGAAACCAGGTGAATTATTAGATAAAACTCTATTGAATTAAATCAGATAAAGAATTACCTATCAAATCAATAATTGTAAATATTCCTGAAAATTTAATAGAATCTCCCGTTTATGTACTCAAGGTAATTCCAAACGAAATATAAGAAGTTATTAAATTCTTTAAAACAAATCGAGAATTATAAAATAATATTACATAAAAAATAAAAAAAAAGAGAAAGAAATTATGAGTAAGAGTAAAGAACAAAGAATTGAAGACTCATATGATGTTGTAGTTATTGGTGCTGGCAATGGTGGATTATCTTCAACGGCATTTTTAGCACAGAAAGGAGTTAAAGTTCTATGCTTAGAACAACATAATCTACCTGGAGGGGTTGCTACTAGTTTTGTGAGGGGAAGGTTCGAATTTGAAACGTCGCTCCATGAGCTTGCTAGCTACGGTCCTCAATCGAATAAGGGAAGCGTTAGAACTATGTTCGAAGACAAGCTTAATTTAGATGTCGAGTTTGTTCAAGTTCCAGAAGCATTTAGGCTTATTCTTACTAAGCCTGGAGAGGAAATGGATGTTTCCATGCCATTCGGAGTTGAGAATTTTATTGATACAGTTGAAAACGAAGTGCCGGGTAGTAAAGAATCAGTCGAAAAGTTCTTTAAAGTAGCTAAAGAGATTAGGGATGCTTTTTCGTATATAGGAAAATCGAAAGGAAAACCAGATCAGGGAGTATTATTTAAAGAGTATTCAAATTTTCTTAAAACCGCCGCTTATTCAGTTACTGAGGTAGAAAACGCATTAGGAATTCCAGAAAAAGCGCAGACAATTATCAACGCGTATTGGGCTTATTTAGGACTTCCTATGAGTAGGATGAACTTCACGCTTTTTGCATCCATGGTGTTAGTCTATGCTGAAAAGGGAGGTTGGGTTCCTACAGATCGGTCACATGGATTTACTAGCGCCTTTGATGCCAAGATACGAGAATTCGGTGGTAGAATCGAGTATAATACTAGAGTTGACAAAATCCTCGTAGAGGGAGGAAAAGTAGTTGGTGTCGAAACTACTAGCGGGGATGAAATAAAAACAAATTATGTTATAAGTAACGCCTCTCCAACTTTAACATATAATAAGCTAATTTACCCACAGTCTGAAGTACCGGAAATTGCATATAAGGATGTAAATGCTCGAATCCATGGACTGACTGGTTTCGTTGTTTACATCGGATTAGACGCTACAGCAGAGGAATTAGGATTACACGATTATGGCTATTTTATTATGGATACTATGAATACTGAAGAAGCTTATGAATCTTGGGCAAAACTTCAAGCCCCAAAAGGTTTGGCTTGTGTTGTTCTTAATAATGCTGTTCCTGATTGTTCCCCTCCTGGAACGTGTATGTTGGATATCACGACATTATACCAACCTGAAGCATGGAAAGATGTTAAACCTGAAGAATATGTGGATCTTAAGAATAAATTAGCTGAAGAATTAATCATTAAGTTTGAAAAAGCTACTGGAGCATCTCTTAGAGGTCATATCGAAGAAATAGAAATTGCGACTCCTGCCACCTTTGCTAGATATGCTAAATTATATAAAGGGATATTTTATGGCTACGAGCCTGAATCTTGGGATTCTATAGTGCCGAGGTTAAGCATGATGGGAAAAGATGTATATATTGAAGGCCTTGAATTTGCTGGAGGATTTAACAGACGAGCACATGGATATAGTAGTGCCCTATCTGACGGTTTGATTTCAGCGCAGTTAACTTTAGGAAAATTGTTACAGGAGGGTGGAAAGCATGAGTAAAGAAAATGAAGAGAAGTTCAATGTAACGGTCAGATCCAACACAAAAGATTTATTCGCATTTACTAAACTGGTTCCCAATAGGAAAAAGAGAATTGAAAGAGCTTCGAGTGAACCACTAAGGGAAGATCCAATTAATGATCTAGCGTGGAAATTACACCCTGAAAGGCAATTCTTAATAATTGATGAGATTAAAGAGGAAACCAAATCTACGAAAACATTCAAAGTTGTTCCAGACCCAGATTCTGTAACCAAGGAATTAGCTTATTTTAGACCGGGTCAATACATCAGTTTAAAAGTTGGTTTAGAGGGAGTTCGGATAACTCGTCCGTATTCTATAGCATCTTCACCTAAGGATGCTTTAAAAGGTTTTTACGAGCTAACTATTCGAAAAGAAGAAAATGGATATTTAACACATTTCATCTGGGATAATTGGAAAAAAGGAACTAAGGTTGAGAGCTCTGGACCAGAAGGATTCTTTTATCACGAAAAATTAAGAGATTTAACCCAAATAGTAGGAATTGCGGGAGGTTCTGGTATTACACCATTTCGATCAATAGCTAAAGCGATAATTAATGGGACAATAGATGCAAAATTGACTTTATTATACGGTAGTTCCGAGGAAGACGACATAATTTTCTACGATGAGTTCAAGGAAATGGAAAAAAATAACCCTTCAAAAATAAAAGTTGTTCACGTATTAAGTTGTGATGTTGTTACGTTAGAGGGATGCGAGAAGGGCTTTATAACCAAAGAGATAATTGAAAAATATTGTGATGTAAATTTAAGCACTTTTTTCATATGTGGTCCACAAGTCATGTATAATTTCGTTGAAGAAGAGCTTAAAAAGTTTAACTTGCCTGTTAAACGAATTCGTAGAGAGGCATTTGGTGAAGTGAAGGATATTCTAACTCATCCAGATTTCCCTAAAGAAGTTGCTGAAAAAATATTTAAGATCAAGGTTCACATTGGTGATTTAACAAAAGAAATACCTGCAATAGCAACTGAATCTGTTTTAGTAGCTTTAGAAAGAGCAAACTTAAATCCACCTTCAAAATGTCGATCTGGTGAATGCGGATTCTGTCGATCTCTTCTAATAGACGGTAAGGTATATATAAATCCAGTATCTGATTGGAGAAAAGGAGCAGATAAAAAATTCAACTACTTTCATCCTTGCGCATCGTATCCAATTACGGACCTCGAGATAAACATTCCCAGAGACATTTAAACATCTAATTAATTTTTATTTCATTATTATTTTATTGCAAAATATTTAATTCTCATCATTGCTTTAAGTTTTTTATTCATAAAATAAAGAAATTCAATGAAGAATATGGATATTAAAATTAAATACGGAATTCTAGCACTTTTTATAATACTTATTCAATCAAGCTTAAAGCTAATAGGAGTAATGATAACTGGTAGTTTAAGCTTTTTATCCGAGACTGTTGATACTTTGACGGATATTTTCTTCATTTCTCTTACGATTTATTCTTTACATGTAAGCCAAAAGCCACCAGATTTCCAACATATGTACGGCCATTCCAAGATTGATTCAGTAGGAGGTTTGGTTCAAGGTGTTATTTTAGTCAACATCTATAGCATCCTTATTTTTATAGCAATTCAATCCATTTTAACCAGCTCATATGGGGTTATTAATCCTGATTTGGGACTCATGATACTAGCAATATCGTTTATCATTAATTTAGTATTTTCTAGAGTATTAATACGGCAAGGAAAGAGGCAAAAGAGTTTATCGCTAAAAATTCAAGGCATGAATTTATTCCAAGATTCTCTTAGAGCGCTTATCGTTATAGTTAATTTCATGTTCACTATGTTTTTAAATATCCAATTTTTAGATCCATTTTTTAGTATTGCTCTTTCAGTCTTGATAATTATAAGTTCAATCATTCTATCTAGGGAAGGAATTAAAAATTTGATCGACGAAAACCCAATAAACTCACTAATTTTAGAGGAAATAAAAATAAGCGTATTTAATCTTGACCATGTAAATGGTGTGGAAGATTTAAAGGTTAGATTTAGTGGCAATACTTTGTTTTTAGAAATTCGACTATCTGTTGAAGATCATATATCTGTTGTGCATGCGAATGAAATCACGAAAGCGATTCGAACTTTGAGCAAGAAATATTTTCCGTCTTACAATGTTGAGTCATTAATTGAAATGAATCCCTCAAGTGGAGAATCTTCGCTCGGAGAAGAAATACTTAATCTGCTTTATACTATGAAAAGTGAATTTAAAGAGATATCAGATTTTAGAGATTTGAATGTGTTTAGAATTGAAAACAATTACTTCTTGTCATTAGCTATAGTTGTTGATGATAGTTTATCTTTAGAAGAAGCTCACGAGTTAAGCAGTCTGTTTGAAAGACAGTTAAAAGAGCAAGTTCCATTTATCTCGCGAATTATTACTCACATAGAATCCCAAACCATGCTGAAAAAATCTTTAGCAGATCACCTAGTTTGTGCACCAATTGAACCCCAAAATAAAAGAGAAATTCAAGATAAGATTTATAAATTACTAAAAAAGATTCCAGAAGTAAGAGGATACCATGGGTTGGAATTTTGGGCTGCACTTGATTTTTGTATGCTCGAACTTCATGTATTTTTTGATGGTGCTCTTAACATCTCGCGAGTCCATACTTTGATTACAGACATAGAGCAACAGATAAAAAATACATTAAAAATTGAAAACTTAAAAGAGATAATTCTTCATTCCGAACCTTTGGAAAAACGAACTGATGGGATTATATTCTAAAAATTAAAATGGAAAGTTATAGTTAAATAATCCTAATTCTTTCTGCATGGTTTTAATATCTTCTTGCAAACTTTTATTAATTGGAATGCCTTGATTTTTCCGTTCTTTTTCAGAGAAATATTCTTTTTCTCCGGCGGTATATATTCGCGACTTTCCTGGGGCTTTCTTAGAGTTCCTAAGGCCCCTCATAATAGATCCTGTAGCTCGTTTAAATCGTTTTAAAGTAGTAAAATGATTTATATTTATCGCCAAAAAGAAGTGACCAACTTTTAGGCGTTTTTGATTGTCTTCAACAACCCCAGCCGTATCTTTAAGGAAAATACCGTCTTGTAAAGCTGATGATAAAATTTCTACAAATGTAGCATATCCAAAACCTTTATAACCCGATGTTCCTTCACCTAAACCACCTAAAGGCAAAAGAGCAGCAGTGTTCTCTTCTAAATTTTTAAGGGTTTCGTGAGGATCATTTTGTGATCTTCCATTTTTAGTAATTATTAGACCGTCGGGGAGCGGTTTGTGTATTCTATCATACACTTCTACCTTACCTCTTTGAATAATTGAGGTAGCACAATCGATTAAAAAAGGGAAATTTTCATCTGTAGGTGCACCTGCAGTTAACGGATTTGTTCCCAACATTGGCTCAACACCAAATGTGGGAGGAACTGCCGGTCTAGCGTTCGTTGTGGTAATTCCTACCATACCCTCATTTATCGCCATAAGTGAATAGTATCCTGCAATTCCGAAATGCGTTGAATTTCTCACTGCCACAGCCCCAAGACCATATTTTTTAGCCTTCTGAATAGCTAATTTCATAGCTTTATAACCAATTACAGGTCCTAATCCACAACCACCATCAATAACAGCTGTAGTGGGGCCATTTTTAACGAAGTTTATTTTAGTATCTGTATTATATATTCCTTCTTTAATCCTATCATAATACATTTTACATCTTTGAATACCGTGTGATTCTATACCTCGTAAATCTGATGTAATTAAAACATCAGCAATGATATCAGCATCAACTCTCTTCACATCAAGACCAATAAACACATCTCTAATAAAATTTTTAAGAGTTTTAAAATCTATATAGACCGTATCTTTGGAATTAGATACAACATCAACTTTTGCACTTGTCATGTAGATCACTTTGATTGCAATATAATTTATTTATCTAGAAGACTATTTAATATATTTCATATATAATATAAGTTGAAAGTTCGGATAAACAGCTCTGAACTTATTAATTTTTAGCTTTTTTCTTAGTAAAAATTAAGAAATAGAACCCTCTGTTAAAAAAGAGATTGGTATTTATCCAAATTGAGTTCTTCTCGCATAGTTTTAATATCTTCTTGCAAACTTTTATTTAGAGGTATTCCCGTTTTTCCTCTATTTGTCATAACATCATATTCCTTTTCACCTGCTGTATAAATTCGGTCTGCTCCAGGTTCTTTCTTAGAAGATCGAAGGTCTCTCATGATATTTCCCGCTGTCTTTTTAAAAACTTCAAGAGGAAGAAAACTCTCAATATCAATGGCTAAGAAAAAGTGACCCACTTTTAACCTTTTCTGACCATCTTCTACAATTCCTATTGTATCTTTTAGGTATATTCCATCTTGTAAGGCTGCTGATAATAGTTCAACTAATGTAGCGTATCCATAGCCCTTATAACCTGATGTTTTCTCTCCCTTACCGCCTAAAGGCAATAAAGCAGCTTTACCTTTAGCCATGTTTTCCAATATTTTAGCTGGGTCAGTTTCCGTCTTTCCTTCATCTGTTATTACAACACCATCAGGCAGAGGTTTGTTAATTCTATTATATAACTCTACTTTACCTCTTTGAACAATCGTAGTAGCACAATCAATTAAAAATGGGAAATCCTCGTCTGTTGGTGCATCCGCAGTTAAAGGGTTTGTACCAAGCATCGGTTCGACTCCAAAAGTAGGTGGCATGGAAGGTCGAGCGTTTGTTACAGCAAATCCAATCATCCCCTCCTTAATTGCCATGAGCGAATAGTAGCCCGCAATGCCAAAATGAGTTGAATTTCTGACGGCTACAGAGCCTATTCCATACTCTTTCGCTTTTTCAATTGCTGTTTTCATGGCTTTATAGGCAATAACATGACCCATTCCACAATTTCCATCCCAAAGCGCAGTTGTTGGACCATCCTTAATGACATCGATTTTTGTATCTACTTCATAGATACCCGCCTTTATACGATCGAAGTACATTTTACAACGTTGTATTCCATGGGTATCAATACCTCTAATATCAGAAGCAATTAATACTTCAGCTATAATGTGGGCGTCGTCTTTAGGAACCCCAAGGCCTATAAACACATCTCTCATGAAACTTTCAAGTTTTTCTGCGTCGAGATATATAATATTTTCAGACATGGCAATCCCTTAAATTTTACTCATATTTCATTATTTTATTATAATTGAACTATATTCTAGCTTATTTTTGGTTTTACATAAAGTTTAACTTAATATGACTTCCTTACTTTTCATATTTAAGAGTAATGTTAAAAATGAGGAATATCTACAATGGCAAAAGCGAACCTAAATAGTTTAGAAGTTGAATACGAGACAATCGGGAACCCAATTTCAAAACCGTTGTTATTGATAGCAGGACTGGGAAGCCAGATGCTTGCTTGGTCGGATGAAATGTGCGAAATTCTTGCAAATCGTGGCTTTTTTGTCATCAGATTCGACAATCGAGATGTAGGTTTGTCAACAAAATTTGAAGATGCAGGTATGCCGAACTTTGTGGAGATTAATGCTGCCTATTCTCGTGGGGAAATACCCGAAGTACCGTACACTTTAGAGGATATGTCAGATGATGCTATTGGTATCTTGGATATTCTGAATATAGATAAGGCACACATATGCGGTGCTTCCATGGGGGGGATGATTGCACAGATTATAGCATATAAACAACCATCTCGGGTGTTATCTCTCACGGTAATTATGAGTACAACTGGAAATCCCGATCTACCGCAGGCGAAGCCAGAAATTATGGCGCAATTCTTTGCACCCGTTCCTTCTGAACGCGAGGCATATATCGAAGAAACAGTCAAGCGTGATAGTCTCATTTACGGCACTTATGCTTATGACGAGAAACAAGGAAGGGATTATAGAACAAAAGAGTACGATCGTAGTTATTACCCCGAAGGGATAGCACGCCAATTAGCAGCAATGGCTGTTCCTGGTAATATTAAACCCAGAATTTCTGCAATACGAGCGCCTACGCTAGTTGTTCATGGAAGAGAAGATCCATTTAACTCTATTGAAGCGGGAAAAGAGATCGCAAAAACAATACCCGGAGCAGAATTATTGATTTTGGACGGAATGGGGCATAGTTTTCCTCGTGAAGTCATACCAGATATTGTAAACGCTTTAGTTGCGAATAGCAACAAGAATGACAATTAAAAAAATTCATATAACGTTATTTATAGAATATTTTTTTTCTTTTCATAATAATAGTACTTCCATGTTATGTTGTTTTTTGAAACCCGTTTAATATTCTTTTGATATGATATTAAATGATATGAAAGTGAAAGTTCAAGGTAAGTTTTTCAAAGAGGTTACGATTGAGGACGATGGAGCTAACATAACTTATGTCTTTCCAGATACTGAAGAATTTTTATCGATATTACGTAGAAAAATCAATAAAGAATTGACTTTAGATTAATCCCCTCAGCTCAGTCAATATCATTCTCAACTCTTCATTAAGTTTTTATAATTCAATTCATTTTATTTCTTGGAACCTTAGGCCCGTTCTGCAATCCTATACTGGATGAAGCGTAAAACGGTCTCTAGCGCAAATTGCCTAGATTCAGGTTTCATGAGGAATATTATCCAATTTTATGTCCCGTCGAAGCGATCCCCATGATGGTGGGTGCCAGAGCAGTTTCTTTCGTAGGAAAGTCATAAGCTCGTAATAACAAACCCGATCAGGTCAGGGATGGAGCAATCGTAAGTTTAGGTGTTCACGCTTTATGGTAAGGTCGTGGAGGAGCATATTATCAGGTCATAATATTCGAATTGGAATCGAGATTTAGGTTTTTTATAATTCTTGTTCTAAAGTAAAGCGTAAAAGTCGATCTTTGTCTTCTTCGGCATAATCTATCCCAATTCTCTTACTCAATGTAACTTTTTTATCTTCAATGTTCTCACCTTGAGCAAAATAGAGTTTTGAAGTTTCTGGGCAAGAATCTTGACCGTTATATTTTTCTTTTGTTATTTTAAACGCCATGCACAACTTGCTTGGCCCATCGACCAAATTCTTATAATTTCTTCCGATTTTTACCATTCTATTCTCTTTCATTATTTTTATCCCCTCAATTGGGAACAACTTTCTAATGAAAATAGCACATGGTATCCCTTCTGGCTCAGCAATTACATTAAAGCAGAAATATATCCCATAAATGTAATAAACGTAAAAAGTGCCCGGTTTCATATACATAACTTTTGTTTTTTCGGTTTTTTTGTAATTATATGCGTGGCAGGCTTTATCATTCGAACCTAAATACGCTTCGACTTCCACTATTTTTCCTATCATATCTCCTTTCTCTGTTTTTTTTATTAGATATCTACCTAAGAGATCCTTCCCTACTTTGACCGTATCTCTTGAAAAGAAGCCTGTTGATAGTCTTCTAAGTTCACTCAAACCGGAATCAGCTCTACAAATTTTAAAATTATTCTTCTATATATTTTAAAGACCTTTTTAATGTAATAATGGATTTTAATCTAATGTGGACATTCCATTTGGACTTGTTTTTATTGATGACTGGTACTTAATTCGCTTTTTAAGAAAGTTTCTAAATTCGCATTACAAGCTACAAAGGGAAATTTTAAGTCTATAGATAGTTCGTGATCAATCTCTGTTCCATCAAGAGAAAAAAATTGACCTTTTGCCTCTTTAAGTATTAGAAAGCCAGCAGCAACATCAACTAACCTATTAGACTCTCGTAAATTAATAAAGGCTTCCATACTGCCCTTGGCAACTTGGCATAAGGTTAAAGCACTACTCCCTAAAATTCTAATGCGATAGAATCGTTCAATAATTGGTTTCAGTTTCTCTATATATGTAAAAGCGTTCTTCTTTGGAAGGTTCAACTCAAAAAAACAATTATCTGAAAGTTCTAAGTTTGAAACGCGAATTTTCTTGTCGTTTAAATAAGCACCCTCTCCTTCAATAGCCCAATATATGTCTTTAGAGACTAAATCTAATACCACAGCTTTTTTTATATCCTTTATACTCTTACCTATCGCATAGGCTATTGAAACAGAACAATAAGGAATACCTCGCACAGCATTGTTTGAGCCATCAACAGGATCGATAATAAGGACATTTTGATTTTTAATTGCTTTGTTTTTATTTCCTATGTATTTTTCTCCAATTTCTTCGCTAATCATTAGAATATCTACTTTCTCACTTTCTAATGTGCGAATAACGATTTGTTCTGCAAGTAAGTCTATCTGCATTGAGATATCACCTCCTGCGCCTCTCTGAGACTTTTCTGCGGCCATGCTAGAGCCTAAAATAGGGTGAACTACATCATAGACATTTATAGCAATTTTTTTTAATAGGTTAATAGAAAGTTCCATAGAAATCAATCAATGGTGTAATTAAATAATAAAATGTTGTTAAATAATTATTTTTTATTGAAAATCCTTTGTTTTTCTATAATCCATTTATCTACGATTAAGGTTTGAAATTTCTTTTTATTCTCCAGATCGTATTTACAGTGGATCGTGCTTATTGGAATCCAAAATTCTTTATCTGACTCTAATGTTATTAAGAGAGCTTTAGGGCTTTCTACTTTTATTTTAGCTTTTATCTCAATAGTTTCTTTTGAAACACCAAATTCCGTAGTTTCTACTACTTGCAATCCGTCTCTAGCAAGTATATGTTCAGAAAAAACGCCATATTCGTCTTCATGAACATCTCCATCTTTAGATTTTTTCTCTGTTATTCCACTTGTAGCAAATTCTATTTTTTCGTCTAAAATGTGTTCTAGCATCAGAGTTAAGAAATTTAAATTAGGGAAACGGAGTTTCTTTACATAATCGCCAATTTTTATTTGTATTACTTCGTGAGATTCTTTTTCCCATCCTACATAGATTTCCGTCTTACGCTCCTTAAAGATGTGAAAACCTCTCCAATTTGCACTGTTTTTATGGAGTACCTCTAAGATACAAATTATCTCTTCTATAGTAATTTTAACAGTTTTCCCTTCTCCTTTAGATGTTCTCTCCCATGTACCGTCTTCTTTACGATTGAAAATACTTAAGAAAATATAGGAAACTGATTTCGAAGGACTTATAAGAAAAATACTTGATTTTTGCCCGTAAAAGGTTTTAGTATGATAATCGGTCATTTATATCACTTCTTATGTAATAATTCAAAAAGAGCTCAATGTCTGAAAAACATAATATATCCATTGATTTAAATTCATCCTAAAAGATTTTAGTGTATAATTCTTGATTGAAGTAAGAATTCTTACTACATTAACTCAATTTCAACTAAAACGGATTCTGGAATTTGGATTTTCATAATAAGATGCATCGAACGCTCGTTAGCAGTTATTTCAAAGAGGCGTTTATGGATTCTCATTTCAAATTTCGCCCAGGTAGCGGTCCCTTGACCAGAAGGAGCTTTTAACACAGGTACTCGTAATCTCTTAGTAGGTAATGGAATGGGCCCCAGTTTCCTTATCCCTTGATTTTTACAGACATTTTCTATTTGGTCGCATACCGCCTTAAGAGAAGGTAATTGAGTGCTGCTTAATCTAATACGTGCTCGTTGCATATTTTAAACTTTTTTTAATTGAAGTAGTTTGAGAAATTATTAAAAATAAATAAATTTTATCATTAATACCTTAAAAGAACTTAATTTCTACTTTTCCGTTGTTCGATTTTGTTTGCAATTTTTGAGCTTAAGGCACCCAATTGTGTTTTTAACGAGGTTTTCGCACCTACTTT
>Ga0114930_10001640_pt1 | contig 21002 bp, 14 predicted proteins | sample AnhtaG_FD_87300 | JGI IMG/M metagenome (GOLD analysis project Ga0114930, IMG submission 87300) | Deep subsurface microbial communities from Anholt, Denmark to uncover new lineages of life (NeLLi) - Anholt_01485 metaG | ecosystem: Environmental > Aquatic > Marine > Oceanic > Sediment | place... | reverse complement strand
TTTTGTAAAGGGGGGTTAGGGGGGATTTTAAAATGTTCCCCTAAATCAAAAAATCCCCCTCAATCCCCCTTTAATAAAGGGGGAAGTGTAAATGCTGGAATCCCCTGTTTTTAAGAGGGATTTATTAAATCGATTCACAATCCCGCTTAGCGGGACAAAATTTACAAAAGTTCAGTAATAATATTTATCAGAAAAAGCTTGGGGAGCACTTAAAATGAAAAATCTAAAATTTAAAGTAACATGGAGATTGCTGTATATTATGGTGTTTTCATGCTTTGTTTCATGCAGCACGACTCCAAAGGTGGAGCGCATTTTCACGAACGGACATATTATTACAATGAATGAAAATATGCCGGAGGCTGAAGCATTTGCAGTCGGCGGTGGCGTTATTGCAGCGGTAGGTACGAATACGGAGATCCGCAAGGCGTATCCTAATGTAGAAGAAGTGGATTTTAGCGGAAAGGACGTCATGCCGGGTATAATAGAGTCGCATGGTCACATGGTCAGCCTGGGAAGGACCGCTCTGCGCATTAATCTCCAGGATGTTAAAGACCCAAGCGAGGTTGTGCAAAAACTAAGAGAGCGTGTTGCTGAAACACCTCCCGGAGAATGGATCGATGGATGGGGATGGGACGATGGAGCATGGAAAGAACAAATGACTGCCATCAGCCGGGAACTGAGCAGCGTTTCACAGGATAACCCGGTATGGTTTGCCGGTCTGCACGGCTATAACGGCTGGGCAAACGCAAAAGCGATGGAAATGGCAGGAATCACGAAGGACACGCCAGACCCGGAAGGAGGTAAGATTTATAAAGACCCCGGAACAGGCGTTCCGACAGGAATTCTGGCAAATGCAGCACAGAGCATGATGACACGACTTATGCCGCCCTTAACGGTTGAGCAGCTTGAAAAAGCATTTGAAATTGCCGGAGAAGAACTCCTGAAAAATGGTTTAACCTCCGTGCATGATGCCAGAATATCAAAAAAAGACCTCGATGCGCTTCGGTTGCTTAAAGCCAAAAATCAGCTTAAAGTCCGGTATTACGTTATGCTCGACTGCACAGATGAAGAGCTTATCGAACCGTTTTTGCAGAACGGTCCGGAAGTTGACCCTGAGCACTGGTTGACTATCCGCTGCATAAAAGTATTTCAAGACGGTTCACTTGGAACACGTAGCGCTCTCATGTTGGAGCCGTACAGTGATGCCCCTGATATACTCGGGGTTACTACGACTTCTCAAGAGGCTTTGGAGAAACTAACTGTCAGGGCATTACAGGCGGTAATGCAGGTCGCAACACACGCAATTGGAGATCGCTCTAACCGGATTACCCTGGATGCCTATGAAGCGGCGCTTAAACAGGTGCCCGAAGCGAAAGATCACCGGCTGCGGATTGAACATGCACAGATTATTGCCATCGAGGACATTCCCCGATTTGCGGAATTAGGTATTATAGCGAGCATGCAGCCTCCGCACGCCACTTCGGATATGCCCTGGGCGGAGGACCGTGTCGGACCCGAACGTATTAAGGGTGCTTACGCATGGCGCTCGTTTGTAGATGCCGGTGTTCGCGTGCCGCTCAATTCCGATTTTCCGGGTGAAACGCTCAACCCGTTTTACGGGATGTATGCAGCGGAAACCCGCCAGACTCCGGATAAAAAACCTGAAGGCGGATGGTACCCGGAACAGTGTCTCACAAGGGAAGAAGTGCTTTATGCCTATACCGTTGAATCCGCATACGCAGGATTCGAGGAAGACATTAAGGGGCAAATTGCTCCCGGCATGCTCGCAGACTTTATTGTGATTTCGGACAATATACTGACAATTCCCTCAAAAGCCCTTTTGTCATTAAATGTTGAGCAGACATACGTGGGAGGTCAATTGTTTTACAGCAGTAGATAGAACAAAAGAGAATAGTGAGTATTGGTAATTTTTATAAAAGAAGTTCGGGACAACAGTTAAAACAGCGAACGGGTTATTGCACAGATTGCGTAATAATTGTATGACTATTATCTCTTTAACACAAGGTAACACTACATGAGAGACATTAACCTCGGATTGGATGACTTCCACCAAGCATGGAAGCGAATTGAAAACAGAATACACAGAACTCCGCTCGAAAGCGCCACATTAATTGGTCAGGAAATCGGTGTTAAACTGTACCTAAAGTGTGAAAATCTTCAGAAAACAGGTTCGTTCAAAGTCAGGGGAAACCTCAATAAGGTACTTCAATTAGATGCAGATTCTAAGGAGAAGGGTGTTGTAACCATATCGGCAGGCAACCATGCGCAGGCGCTTGCGTGGGCATCCCGTATGGCACAAACGCCGTGTACAGTGGTTATGCCGGAGACTGCTCAGAAATCAAAAGTAGAAGCAAGCAAGGGATACGGCGCCGAAGTAATACTGCATGGCACGGTCTTCGAGGCGTTCGAGAAATCATTTGAACTTGCACGGGAAAATAACCTTACCTTTATTCACCCGTTCGAAGATTTAAACATCATAGCCGGACACGGTAGTCTGGGATTGGAAATCCTTGACCAGCTTGGTAATGTTAATATAATTGTCGTAGGAATTGGCGGCGGTGGTTTGATTTCGGGAATCTCCGCTGCCGTTAAATTAACAAAACCTGATGTACATATATTCGGTGTAGAACCCGTCGGCGCTGATTCCATGCGCAGGAGTCTCGATACCGGGAAGGCAGTCAAGCTGAATAAAGTGGAAACGATTGCAGACGGTCTCGGCTCACCGATGGCGGGCGAAACGACGTTTGAATTTGTAAAAAAATATGTAGATGACGTGGTAATTGTCTCGGATGATGAAATAACCCGGGCGATGAATCTCCTTTTATCCAGATGCAAGCTTTTAACCGAGCCTGCCGGAGCCGCTTCAGTAGCTGCGCTGCTCCATGGCAAAATTCCCTGTTCTGATGGTGACCGTGTTGCAGCGGTCTTGAGCGGTGGCAATATCGATATCGACCGACTTAAAGAACTTGTTTAATGAATCTTACCTAAATTCAATATAATTTGTGTAATTCAGAAAAACCAGAGAACATGTCTGAACCGCTGATCCCGAAGCTTCGGGATCATGTATATCATTTCATCAGCGGGCATCTGCCCCGAAGAGACTCCTTTGGAGCGGTTCTGACAATTATGTATATTCACTATGGCGTAAGCCATCCCTCGGGATTAATATCATGTGCGCATTAATCGGATTGATCTCCAAGTTTTACTATATATCTATAATATCAATTTTTTCAAATAGTCTTGCACAGTTGTTGCAACTTAATTAATTAGTTGGTATATTGTTTTTTGTGTAAAAATACGTGATAATTTTGATTTTCAATAAAACTTTGGCAAATTTCAGATTCATACTATTTATTTATCAAAAAATGCCAAAGAGGGTTGCAATACATCATTGACGCCCCGATTACTCGGGGCGGCTACCACTCTAATTTTTTCAATACATACACATGGTAGCCGTCTCGAGTACTCGGGATGCGCTTGATTTTGCCAAATTTTGATTTTTAATATAAAAATTATAAGAGGTGCGAGATGAAAAAAACAGTAAAAAGGTCGGGTAAAAGTAACGGAGTTTCAAAGGAAAGTCACTTAATTCACGGTATGCACCGTACGCCAAAATGGGAATACAGCCATCATGTCGTGCCGCCGCTGTCGGCGTCTGTAACTTACAGGCTGGATTCTGTAGAGCGCGGGTTATATGGATTCGAGCATTTAGCCGATATGCATTCAAGAAATTTAAAGAAAAGACCAACATACATTTACGACCGGCTGGATGAACCCACACGCTCCATGTTAGAAGACCAGCTTGCGTACGTTGAAGATGGTGAAATCGCTTTCTGTTTTGTCACAGGCATGGCGGCTATTTCCGCTGCGCTGCTTTTTTCGGCAAAACAAGGAGACGAAATCATTTTTCACCAGACTATGTATGGGTGCACGTACAGTCTTTCGGCAAATTGGTTGAATAAGTTCGGGATAAAATCGCTATATATCGATCTAACTAACCCTAAAAATCTGGAGAAAAGCCTGAATGATAATGTTAAGTCAGTATACTTCGAGACACCGGCAAATCCGACCCTTGAATTAATTGATATGGAAGCGATAACCGATATTGTTAAACGGGAAAACAAAAAACGGAAAAAAGGTAATGAAATTCGAACGATTGTCGACAATACCTTCGCAACGCCGCGTTGTCAGCGCCCGCTCAACAGCGGTATCACAATCTCTGTACAAAGCCTTACGAAAAATATCGGCGGTTTTGGAACAGACATGGGCGGCGCCATAGTTACCTCTAAGAAATATGAAGGCGATATAATGCTGTATAGAAAAGACTTCGGGGGGGTACTTGGGTCTAAAAGCGCCTGGCATATATTGGTTTATGGCTTGTCTACGTTGGTAGAGCGGGGTAGAAAACAGCAGGACTCGTCGTATAAAATCGCTCAATTTCTGGAAGACCATCCAAAAATCGGTCGTGTGTCATATCCTGGTTTAAAATCCTTTCCGCAGTATAATCTCGCTCGAAAACAAATGAGAGACTTTAACGGCGATTTTGCACCCGGCAATATGATCTATTTTACTTTGAAAAAAGATACCGAAGAAAAGTGCACGCAGCTATTAAATTATATAGCTAAAAATGCTTACTCGCTTACACTCGCAGTATCACTGGGGCACATTCGAACTCTTATCGAAAAACCCGGCAGCATGACTCATTCCATGATACCGAAAGAGTGTCAGGAAGATGCAAAAATCGATAAAAGCGGAACCCGAATGTCTGTAGGTATTGAAAATGCTGATGATATTTTGAATGATTTAGAAGATTCGTTGAAACATATTTAATTAGTCGTCAGCTTTCATCTATCAGACTGAATGCCAAGAAATTGTAATCTGAAAAATTCAAAAATATTCTTATAATATTAGAATATAAGTCATATAACATGAGGTACTTATGAAACCGAAATTTTCATTTCTAAGGGGCATATCAATTATATATCTATCTCTTTTTCTCCCGTTTTTTAATTGCAGCTCTGACGTTGACGTTCAGACTGGGGAAATGCAGCTGCTTACCGATGTTTTGACGTTCGAGCTTTCTTTCGGTGATGAAAAAACCATCACAAAAGATGAATTTTTACTGGCACGACCCGGTGGGATGGCAGTTAATGATAAGGAAGATATATTTGTCATGGATGAGGGAAGAATCAAAGTTTTCGACAAAAATGGCAAAGAAAAAATAATTATCGGTCATCCCGGTCAAGGACCGGGTGAATTTGGCAGTAGCGTTCTTCCAAGAATAACCGAGACAGGGTATATTATTGCAGCGGTAGACAATAGCTATAGAGCGTATAACATTTTTGACCCGGATTACAACTTTGTCGAATGTAAAAATTTACACTATAGCGGACTGCGCGAAAAATTGGCAGAAGAGAATAATTGGACATTTGGAACATTTGCAGCATTTGTAGGAGCATATGCTTATTCTACTGAAGAATTAATAATAGACGTATATGCGTCTGAAATAATAGAAGGAAAAAGAACCAATTCCATTTATGCAATTGTGTACAAGAGCGATAAGGATATAAGAACTATTTATGCGGCAAAATTCCCGGTAGAAAAAATAAATATAAAACCGGAAAAAGGTTTTTTCTATTATGGATTATTGCGAGATCGTAGAGTAGTATATACATTTGCTCCTGAACACAAGTCTTTTGAAAACGGCGAATGGTTTTACAGCTTGTTTATTTATGACCTTAAAACTCATGAACAAACTGAAATAAAAAAGGCATACACCCCCGTTGCCATTCCGGACTCAATTATTTACCGACCGCTTTATCTAGCGGATGGAATTCCTGAAGACCTATTAAATCAGGCAAAAGAAAGAGAAAAAGAGCGCAGTAAAAAATTAGAAAAACTAAAAGTATATCCCGCCGTCAAGTACTTTATGACAGATGACAATTTTATTTTCGTATTCACTTTTGAATATGATAAAGAAAAAGGGCAGGTTGTTGATATTTTTGATAGTACAACAGGTAAATATATCCATTCGGCATACTTTCCAAGATGGGTATCCATTTTAACAATCTTTGATTACTCTTGTATTAAAAACGGGAGTATTTACCGAATGAAAGCGCCGTTAGATGAATTTGCCATAATCGAAGTGTACAAAATCGACCCGGCAGTGTATGGGAAGTGAAGATTTAATATGAAGTACATAAATAAAATGCCGGTATAGTGATAAGCTATACCGGCAGATTCTGGTGTTGTGTACAGATGACACTTAATAGAATCGTACCAAACTTGCATTTGGTAGGTAATTAAAGTATAATAATTTTTATTGTGAATGTCAAGAAAAAAATTGTTTTTGAGCTAAATATTTTACGAAACCCGCCACTTTTTTTCTGTACGTGTAATAAATTTTATTTTTCCCGTTGATTTTGTTTATTTATATACTTACCTATAAATATAAAAAATATTACATACGATATATATAAAAATAAGGAATCCGCAATGAAGATTAAACCTGCATTATTCGTTTTTATCACTATAATTGCATTTGTATTTAATTGCAGTAAAAGTGATGAAACCTACACCATCGAAATGAAAGACGGTGTGAAGCATATTCATAATCACTCGCCGCTGTGGGGTGATAAGCCGAAAGTAGAGCTTGAATTTGTTCAAAAAATCGGGGATTTAGAAACTGAGGATGAAAATTATCAGCTATACATGCCACAGGATATTGCCGTTGACAATAAGAGCAATATATATATACTCGATAATAGTCGCCAAATACGAAAATATGACAAGCACGGTAAATATCTGGCGACTATCGGCAGGAGAGGGCAAGGTCCCGGCGAATTTGTAAAACCTATCAGGCTGTACCTGGATTCCGAAAATAACCTGTATGTTAGCGATCCCGGCATAATGTGTTTGATGGTTTTAACGAACGATGGAAAAGAAATAAAACGAATAAGATCCCTCCCTCAAACAGGTTACTTACATATGACACATGCAGGTAACATTATTGTGCCCTCTCGCTTGTCTAAAATATTACGGTCTGAAAATTTATTAGAAGATACTCGTTTAATTTCTCTTTATGACATGAATGGGAATCTTATAAAAAAATTTGGTGAAGTTAAAGATTACGATGATGAATGGGTAACCGAATCGGGCAATGATTTTGAAATGTGCGTTGACTTAAACGATAATATTTACGCTGCATTTAAACAACAAAACAGGATAGAGAAATATTCCCCTGATGGGGATCTTATTTTCCGTGCAGACCGCCCGTTAAATTACAAAGTAGGACTTGATAAGGAAAAATCAAAAGTTAGTCCCCAGTTCAAAAAGGTCTCTGAGAATATTCGAGTAGACCACAAGAACCGTTTATGGGTACATACATATAAAAAGCAGAAAGAGGGAGGAGATGAACCAGGTGACTATTTTACATTTGAAATTTTTAATAGTGATGGAATTTTGCTTGGGCATCTTACAATACCTCAGGATATTGAATTTATGCGAATGCGAATTTTTCAGGATCATCTGTATTTATTAGATTGGATTGATGAAATGTGCTTATACGAATATAAAATTGTTGATAAATAGATTAGTCTGTCATTTTAACCGTAAAGGGTGCCTTTGGGGCATAGTCTGCAGATTATAAGTAGAACATTTTATGAATTAATCAGGAGGAGTGAGACATGAAAGCAATAATCAAAATCTTTACTCTGGCGTTCGTTTTAATACATTTGGTTTTTTATGTTCCTTTAACGCATGCGCAAAAGGTAGAGATAATTGAGGGGGTGAGGGTCGTTCATAATGAAAAACCGAAATGGGGGAACAACCCAAAATTGGAAATAGAATTCGTACAAAAAATCGGTGACCTCGATGCACTGGATGAAAACTTCCAGCTTTACAGGCACAGAGATGTGACCCGGGATAAATCCGGCAATATATACATACTTGACTCAGGCAATTACCGGATTCAAAAATATGACGCAAAGGGGAAATATCTCAAAACCATAGGACGAAAAGGACAGGGTCCAAGTGAATTTAATGGAAGACCTCTTTCATTAGGCTCCGATACGGAAGACAATCTTTATGTTACCACAAGCTCCATGTTACAGGTTCTCACATCTGAAGGGCGTGAACTGCGCAGGGTGCGATTCAGAGGCAGTAGTCCGCACAGTACCAAATATCTGACCAACTCGCAGCTTGTTGCATTCTACGAAGACACGAAAAGTTCCCTGCGGAAAGGTGAAAGCAAGGAGAAAGAGATGCAGGACAAGGTCGTGAAACTTTATGATCTTGAAATGAACCTTGTGCACCAGTTCATCGACCCGGGTATTTACACGTATAAAGGCAATTCCGAAGTTATACGAAGCTGTTTTCTTGCTGATGGACCCGACGGCTCTATATACGTAACGTACCGGCATTTGAACAGTATTGAAAAATATTCACCCGACGCCAAACTGCTTATGAAAATAGATAGAAAACTCGAAGTAGATATAACTCCGAAATTTGAAGAAATAAAAATACAAGATTATGAAGGGATTAACTGGATAACACCTCCTGCAACCATGCACTTTGGTGTGGATGACAAGGGACGCATCTGGGTGCTGACGTATGCGAAACCGTTCCTGCCTTCAAAAATGAAAAGCGATGAAATCGCCGAATTTTTAAAAACAGGACTTAAATTGGAAGTGTTCGATACTGACGGAATTCTACTCGGAGCTATGCCTGTAGGCATTATCATGGAATATATGAAAATCTGCGGCGACAGAATATATTTTATCGACCCCGTAATAACGTATGCAGTATATGAATACAAAATTGTCGAGAAATAATTAATTGACTCGATGGTGTATGGGAAGTGAAGGAGGTTAAAATATTCATGTCTTCAATCAAGAAATGGTTATATTACGGCAACAAAACAATTATAGGAGGCTATCATGCAGATACAGTTTTCATTCCTTAAAGGTATATCGATTATTTGCCTGTCTTTATTCTTTCTGGTTTTATCGTGCGGCTCTGATGTATATGCTCAGACTGCAAAAATGCAGCAAACGGTGACCGATGTGCTAACTCATGTTCTCACCATCGGTGGTGAAGCAGTAATTTATGAAAAATCGCAAGAGGAATTTTACCTGAGTAAGCCCTATAGCATCGCTGTTAATAATGCAAACGATATACTCGTTTTAGACGAAGACCGGATAAAAGTGTTTGATGAATATGGGAGGCCAAAGAAAATTGTAGGACGTCCAGGCCAAGGTCCGGGCGAATTTAACGGAGCGCATTCTTTATGGATAAGCCCTGCAGGATATATAGCCGTTCTTGGAGGATTTCAGTATGATATTTATAGCGCTTTTACTCCAGATTACAAATTTATTGAAATGATAAGACTGCAGTCAAATGCACCTTATCAAACTCTATTAGCAGAACGGGATATGAAAGTAGACGAACCAGAATTAATTATAACATTAAATGAAACTGACAGATTATACAACGCAACAGCACAACAGTTAGAAGAAGACAAGGTAAAAGAAGATTTTGTGTTTTTAATATATCAGACAGAGGACGCTGTCGATATTCTTGCAGACTATAAGAGAACCAATGTAATACGGTATGAAATACTTGCCTATCGTGGGAAACCTCATTTTGGTTCTTTGATGGCTGCTATGCTTACTAATAATAGAGTTGTATATACTCATACATTCCACGAAACAGAAATCGACGAAAATCTGGCAAATTATAAATTGTTCGTACTTTCTTTGGATAATCTTAAAAAAATAATAATTACCCATCCATTTAATCCAGTAGTTTTTATAAAGAAAGAAGACCCAAGTGTTGAAAGGATGATCGAACGTAGTTCTTTAATTCCTGAACTCTATAAAAGACTTCAACAGAAAATTTACGATGTATACGATGAAAGGAAATATAAATCCCCTTTACAAAGTCTTATGACAGACAGGAACTATATTTTCGCTTTCACATTTGAAAAAAACAAAGAAGAGGAAATTTTTGCGGACGTTTTTAATGCAGATACAGGCAAATATATCAAATCGGCTTATTTCCCCTTCATACCTAATACAATAAAAAATGGATATGCCTACAATTTAAAAAAGACTACAGAAACAGAATTTGCAGAAATCAAAAAATACCGCATCGACCCAGCGGTGTATGGGAAATGATGTAAAACAGATTAAAATTTTGTAAGGAGTAGTGAAATGCGATTAAAACTTACATTATTCATTTTTATCACTATAATTGCATTTGTATCTAATTGTGGTAAAAAAGATGAAACCTACACCGTCGAAATCAAAGACGGCGTCCGGCACGTCCACAACCATGCACCGCTGTGGGGAGATGAACCGAAGATCGCGCTTGAATTTGTACAGCAGATAGGAGAATTAGATACGGAAGATGAGAACTATCTTTTCTATGGTTTGCATGATATTGCACGTGACAAAAATGGCAATTTCTATGTGCTTGATAGTGGTAATTACCGAGTTCAGAAGTTCGACTCGGACTGGAAATATCTCGCCACATTCGGCAGGAGGGGTGAGGGACCGGGTGAATTTGGGTCGAATTATTTCATAGAGCTGGATACTCAAGGCAATATATTTGTAACAGGATGGGGTGGCATGAAAATTCAGGTTTTAACACCAGATGGGAAATACTTGAAAACCATTGATGTTAAGCTTGACCGCATCCACGGATTGCATCTATTACAATCAGGTCATATTGCATATATATCAAATAAACAAGAAAGATTTATTGAAAACAATAGACTATCCCCTAAAATCAACATTATCGATAGTGAAAACAACCATATTTCTGCATTTGTTGAGCCTCGTAAATATAGTAATTGGGGTGAAGATTTTGCAGGCAACAATATCAAAACTGCCGTTGATAGTAATGATATATTTTATATTGCATTTTCAAGCCAGAATAGGATTGAAAAGTTTACCGCTAATGGGAAACATCTTTTTACTGTAGACCGACCCCTTAACTATACGATACATAAACCCCACCGGGATTTTGATAATAATGGCTGGCCTATTATTATTAAACAGGCAGAAACTCAGGTGTCCAGAGCTATTGCCATTGATTTTAAGAATCGTATCTGGGTTGCAACATATACCAGTCAACCGGATCATAAAGACAACGAAAGTGAGTATTTAAAACAATTACGTGATTTAACTGATATTCAGAAATTAGAAATTTTTAATGATGATGGCATTTTACTCGGCAGAATTCCCATCCCGATGAATTTTTCACATATGTACATTATAGATGACCGGATTTATTTCATTGATAGAGAGTCTATTACTATTCACGAATACAAAATTGTTGAGAAGTAGTCAAAATCAACTCGGCGGTGTATGGGAGATGATGTTTAATATTATCATCTCCTTTAATTCCTGAGTATTTCTCATCTCTGCGGCTTTGCGAGAAAAACGATTACAAACCGAGGTCATCTGCAATTGAAGTCATCGCATCGATGCACAGTTGAATATGCTCAGCACGGTCTATGCCGAGTTCTTCGATACCCTTTCGAATATCCTCACGGTTGACTGATGCAGCAAAAGCCTTGTCTTTGAACTTTTTTGTAACAGATTTAACCTTCACATCCGCTACTTTTTTTGACGGACGCACGAGCGCTACTGCCGTTATGAAACCCGCAAGTTCGTCCACTGCAAAAAGCGTTTTCGCAAGCAGCGTGTCTCTGGGTACACCGGTATAATCCGCGTGTCCGAGAATAGCGCGCCGGTATTCCTCCGGATACCCCATCTTTTCCAGGATTTCCGATCCGCGGTAGGGATGATCCTCAGCGGTAGGATACATCTCGTAATCAAAATCGTGAATAAGCCCTACAGTCCCCCATGCGTCTTCATCTTCACCGAATTTTCGTGCGTATGCCCGCATTATCGCCTCAACAGCAAGCGCATGTTTTATCAGTCCATCTTTTTTCGTATACTTATTCAATAGCTCCCATGCTTCATCTCGTGTCATTTTCTTTTCCTTTCACAGAAGTTTTTAATAAAGTTTTACATTGCTTAGAGATTTTGAAAGATTTTTCTCAGCACTGTAAATTCATCAAAGTCCCCCTTTGAAGGGGGATTTAGGGGGATGTAAAAAAGGTTCTGATTTATAATGAATGTTTTATACAACCCCCTGTGTCCCCCTTTATTAAGGGGGAATTACTGAAGCAATTCACTTTAATTAAAAAATTTACAAAAGTTAAGCTGTCACTTTTTCCAGGGGAATAAATTATCGTTCCAGTTGAGGGCGTTGTATTTTTTCAGGATTTCAAGAGTCTCCTCTATTGGAATAGCTCTCGTTGTTCTTCCTCTGCTGGTTATGTCTGTCGCCATGAAAAGTGAATTTAAGATAGCTTCTTCCGTTGCTTCGACAACTGCAAGAAAGAGATTGCTCATGCTGCCGTTACTCACATCTTTTATGGAGAGTTCCCTTCCCCCGCCGGTAACCCGCACGTCGGGATGTGTCGAAAAAATTATTGAATAATCCCCGCTGCCGTTCGATGAATAAGAACCCACACGGGCAAATGCTAAATATGAGCGTTTTGCCAGCCGTTTCAAGTTTCGAGGCGAGAGTGGGGCGTCGGTTGCAATGACTATTATGCACGAGCCTTCATCTTCATCTTCGTACGGAATATATCTCGACATGGAGGCTCTTCCCATTTCTCTTCCGACCGGTGCGCCGTTTATGGTCAGATTCCCGCCGAAATTTGACTGCACCAGAACACCGACCGTATATCCTCCGGCTTCTTCCGGTAAGACACGTGAGGAAGTACCGATTCCACCTTTAAAACCAAGTGCACTCGTGCCTGTACCGGCGCCGACGCTTCCTTCTTCAACCGGTCCTGATTTGGCATTTTCGATAGCCTGTCTAACGTGCTCAGATTTTACATGCCTTCCGCGGATGTCATTCAAACCGCCGTCGTTGGTTTCACCCACAACGGGATTAATCGACCCGACCCTGCTGTTTTCGGGAATTGAAAGCATGTAATCGATTATTCCGTCAGCGACGAGGAAGGTATTAAGAGTGTTTGTCAATGCTATCGGGGTTTCAATATTCCCTAATTCTTCAACCTGTGTAGTGCCTACAAGTTTGCCGAAAGCATTTCCGACATACACCGCTGCCGCTACTTTTTCTCTGAAAATATTGCCCTCATGCGGCAGGATAACCGTAACGCCCGTGCGGATATTGTCCCCTTCAATCAAGGTGGTATGTCCGACTTTGACGCTGTCTACGTCGGTTATTGCATTCCATTCCCCCGGTTTTAAAATTCCGATATGGATACCAAGATCGCGGGCGCGCTTGCGTTCCTGTGCATTTGACTGCCCGGCGAGTATGAATGGAATAAACAAAACGGCTAAAAACAAGCAATAAAGTCTCATTTTCTCCTCCCATATAATTGATTAATAAATACCAGAGCTTTTGTGAAAAATTAATGTATGAACATTTTTATTTTTTATTACAAACACGTATCCATTCCATGTCAGATATGTGAAACATATTAATAATTCCCCCCTCTTGTAAAGGTGGGGTAGGGTGGATTTTAAAATGTTCCCCTAAATCAAAAAATCCCCCTCAATCCCCCTTTAATAAAGGGGGAGGTGAATCCCCTGTTTTTTAGGTGGATTTATTAAATCGATTCACCATGATTACAAAATTTACAAAAGTTCAGTAAATACTATATTTATTGCTGTAGATAAGCCTTGCGTTATATAAAAGTACGCTGTATATTTCAATTTTAATTGTAAATGTATAAACCTTGGTAAAATTGTATGAGATTTCCACGCTTCGCTCGCAATGACATGGTATTTCTTATTTATTTTATGAGTTCTGTTGCTCCTAAGCATTGATAACAAATTCTTCTTTTGTCATTGCGAGCGAAGCGTGGAAATCTCATCGTTAAAATCCTGGTACTATCTATTTTAGGATAAAGTTAGTACATCTACCAAATTTATATAAATGTAAGAAATCATACGTCAAAGAAAAAGCAAAAAAGGTGATTTTTTGTGTCTAATCTGAATTTACCCTTTAAAGATGCATTTGGAGGAGCACTGAGTACGCAGGGAAAAGCGGAATTTACGATTCTCGGCATTCCATTTGACGGGAAATCATCTTTCCGGAAAGGCGCCGCCGGGGGACCCGATGCAATAAGACAAGCCTCCACGGCGAAATCGATAAATTTGTTTACCGAATCGGGCATCGACCTTGCACAAGATACTACCATAATCGATGCCGGAAATATGGTCTATACCGGTAATTATGAGTCGTATACCACTTCTATCGAGCATAAAATTAATGAAATTCTGCAAACAGATTCGATCCCGGTAGTTCTGGGCGGAGATCACTCTATTACGTATCCCGTAGTGCGCGGCATGCTGCATAAGTACCACCCATTAAACATTGTCTGGCTGGATGCACATCCCGATATCTATCCTGAATATGAAGGGGATAGATATTCTCACGCATGCCCTATGGCACGGATATTAGAACTTGACGGAATCGGAACCGTCGTTCAAGCCGGCATACGGTCAACCACCCGAAATCTCAATAACTCATTACATGAAGCCGGAGTGCAGGTAATTACAACTGCCCGGTTTGAAGAAATTGCAGGCTTATCGCTGCCGGGCTCAACGTATCTGTCTGTTGACATTGACCTTTTAGACCCTGCTTATGCTCCGGGTGTCGGTAACCCGGTCCCGGGCGGCATAAGTACCCGGCAGTTAATTAATACAATTCACTCCTTTAACTTTTCCGTATCCGGGTTTGACGTTGTTGAAGTTAATCCCGATTATGACCATGCCTCCATTACATCGGCGGCTGCGGCAAAAATCGTTATGGAAATCGTCGGACACATTGTTTCCAGCCGTAAAGCCGAATAAGAATCCTCATAGTCCAATTATCAACATTGATTATTTCAGTTCATGGATAATTTCTTTTCATTATTTGGAAATTGGTTTAATATGGTTATAAACATTTTAGGTTCATCATGAAAATGAGTAACTGAGAAAAAAATTAATACTGAAATAGTATATGGTAATTTAATCCCGAGTACTCGGGACAGCGAAAAAAGCATTGAATTTCTCAAAACCTTCTGTAACAGAAAAAACCAAAGAACTTGTCTGAACCGCTGATCCCGCTAAGCGGGATGATTAAATGATTACTATGATAAAATTCCGAAGCTTCGGGATTGGTCGCAGGTACTCATTAAAATGATGAACCTTATTGGATAATGTAGGGGCGGGGTCTCCCCGCCCAAATAAATCACCGATCACGCAGACACGATGCCTTCAAGAAATAACCTCACTTATTTAACGGGATCACGGAGGATTGGGGAGCGGAAACCACGCCCCTGCAATCGCAGGGTAATAATATGGACTTTGATTCCAAAAATGAATTAAAAACGCTTGTGGCATAGTAGTTGCACTAATAACAGGTGAGCGATTGCATTTCAGTAAAAGAAGGTGAGCACAATGAACGGCACACTCAAGGAAGCAGTAATATTTAACGGATTACATTTAGATGCCGGGTCTGCGGTTTATATAGACCACGCACAAGCTCAATTATTTGACAGGATGGATCCGGAAGAAAGTCTGATAGTCTCCGTTGCTTTAAAATACTTTACAATTAAGGCAATAGTTAAAAAGTCGCAGATTCAAATTGCTGCTTGCAAGGAATAATTCGGCAAAATTTTCCGTTCATTCTGACCATTTTTTCACGAAAAATATGAAAAATCATAAAATTGGTCAAAATTTTAATAGGCGACGAATAAGTTTTTGCACCGTTTATTTTCTACTTGTTTTTATCTTCTTGCTGCTTTTCAATGCAGATGCTGCCGCACAGGAAGATAAATATTCCTTTCGTCTGCGTGGAATGGGACAGGGGCTTTTCGGTATAGTCGATGATTTATATTCTGACCTTTCCTTAAATCCGGCGTTTATTCACCGCTATAAAGGTAACCGGCTCTATACAAACCTCAGCAATCTCCAGGGTGGAAGGGATGTGGAGGTCTTTGACCAGCAGTTGGCAACAATCCGAAATACCGACATATATCCGAATAATTTAATCGGAACAGTATTCGAGCGAGCCGGGACACCTTTCGGCATATTCCTGGAAACCCGCGGATACAATATCAAAGTGGAAGATATCGACGATGATGAGCAATTCCTTACGCTAACAAACGGGATGTTCAGCCGAAGAAGACAGGTATTGGATACCAATAATGCTTTGAAAAGCATCTCATTCATTGGGCTTGTCCGTGATTTTGGAATAACTTTATCAATTCACAGAAATGATTTTACACTGCAATTAGAGGATGAAAACGTATCGAGCACATTTACCGTTAATGATGCCACGGGAATGCGTGAAAACACCGCTTATCTGAAAAGTTCTGTACAACAAACGTTTGAATTTCCTAACTCTATGATTGCTTTTTCCATAGGAAGAATTAGTAAAAGAGACAATGAAGAGATTAGTTGGTCTGTTGGTCGCAGACCGGAGCGAATGGCTTTTAATGCTAATGAAATATTGAGTTTATTTAAAGAGCCGTTTTTGAATGAAATTGCCGAAAGATTTGATATTCTTGAGAACCAGGACACCGGCTTTATAGAGATGGGACTGCGTTCACTTTATTTTAATGCACGATTGAAAAAAATATATCCTTCATTAACCGATTTGCAGCAAATCAGCTATCTTTTTAATTTTTCCCGTTATTCATTGCCATTTAACATAAAAACAGTTGAAAGTACATTTCATGATTCTCTCGATGTAGCCGGTGCGATGCGAAAAAGATTAACGCTGACGAGCGAGGGTATATCGAGAGCAGAGGGTGACGGCACAATCAATCGAATTGAGATGGGTGCGGGAATTGAGCGCCACTTCAATGATCTAAACACAATGATTGCTTTTGGGGCAAAGCTCGATCACATTTGGGGTGACATGGATATTTCGTTTGAACCGGCTCGTATACAAAAAGACCTCAATATTAAGGTTGAAATCGGTGATCCTGCGGAAGAGGCGGACAGCTACAATCGCGTGATTTCGGACAATAAAGAGGGATTTATTAAGAGTAAAATGAACGGTACGTTTCTGAGCTTTCCTGTGGGTCTGGAAACTAAATTATCAGAGAAATTTACGCTGCGTTTCGGTGCTCGTTCAGTCTTTTCATTAAAATTTAAAACGGAATGGGAGAGCGATGAAACCGATCTGCCGGATGAATTACTGCAAACATCAGAAGACCAGACAACATTTGTCCCGAAAGACCCCCTTGCACATGAAACGGTTTCGGTGAAAAAGATCGATGGCAAATCGTTAAATTATAATTCATACCATTTTGGCGCAAGTTACAGAATAAATGATGCGCTGACTATAGACTTGCTTCATTTTTCTAAGTTGACCGAACTGGATACCTGGTGGCTTTCAATCGTGTTAAAATATTAATGATGTAAATTTGGTAAATTTTGAAAATTACTATTTACTACCTGTAACAAGGGACAAAAGCAGAAATTTCGAAACTTCGTATAGGAATCAGTTCTTAATCAGTATAAGATGCTGATCCCGAAACTTCGGGATTCGGAATCTTTGTACCAATTTTTTCATAGAAGTTTTGTTAATAATATATACTTGGGGAACTTTTATAAAACTTAATGGTATAAATATTATTATAATAAATACATAAAATGATACAATTATTTACAAAAAACCGTCAATATCCAATCTTTCTTTTGGCTTTCATAACGGCGGTAATGCTGCTCTCACCCCAGGTTTTTGCCCAGCAAAAGGGAATGATTACCTCCCTGGAAAACGGAATGGTTCGTATAAATTGGGGCACTTTTGACGGCATCGCCCCGGGTACAGTCCTTAATATTTTTCGAGAGGAAGTCAAATACCATCCTGCGACAGGCGAGCGGCTTGCCACGCATGAAAGACTTGTTGGGAAAATTGAAGTAGTGCAATGCCGGGATGATTATTCTACTGCGAAAATTGTTAATTTTTCCGAAGCATTCAAAATCGGTGACATCATAAAAATCTCGTATGATGAGCCGGGCACTGGTAAAAGTCTGCTGCAATCAGCGGAAAAAGGAACGATTCTTAACGTGGATAATCTCATTGTCAAGTTCAACATGGGCGGAATAGATGGTGTTGAGCCGAACCTCTATTTTGATATTTATAGAATTGAAGGTTCTTCAAGCCACCCGGTAACGGGCGCCCCCATTGAACCAAAACGCATCTATATCGGAAGATTACAGGCAATAAGCGTTGAAAATGATTTTACAACCGGTCAGGTTATCGCACGGGAACGCGATGTTCTCACAGGTGATATGGTCGAACTTTCCAGTTTGCAGGCAAGCGACCTGGAAATGGCAGCAAGGCAAATGGTAACTGAACCCGAACCTGTTGTCCCGGAAGTCTGGAACGTCAGGAAGGAAACCGGACAAATTGCACCACCGAGCAATATTGTCGGAACGGTTACACGGGTGTCGGCACGGGATATTTTCTTTTTGTGGAGAGAAGATTACGGCTTTCCTGTGGGCAGGGTATTCGGTATATTCCGCCGAATTGAACTGCCTCATCCTGAAACGGGAGTAATAATGGACAGACCCCTGATTCAGATCGCAACGGCAACCCTGCGGGAATCGATCGGTAAGTTGGGAAAAGCATCTATTTCATTATCGGATGCGGATATTTTACCGAATGATTTTATCGGTTTGACCGGGGGTGAAAGGGTTTCTGCAGAACAGATTATCACTCCGGAAAATATCGAGCAGGTTTACGAAGCGCGAAGAAGCGATATTTTAATGCTGGCGCAGGATTTAACGAATCAGGTCAGGAATATGCAAACGGAAATGACAGTTGTACGGTCTGCTTTAAACAAGTTAGATAGAATTGACCGCGACCTTGCCGCTCAGAAAGCGTTAACAAACGAAATCTTAAATGAAGTAAAAATGATACGCAGGGGAGAAGGACTCCCGGCTGCGGGTGTTTATCTGCCGCCTTTAGACGAGTCGGTCGAACGGATGGAAATACCCGGAGCAAGAATTAAAGAGTTGAGGCTTCAATATCCCGATTATATCGGTGTCGATTTCCAACTTGAAGGCAACCGTTTGTCGGTAATTCTGGATGTTGATAGTACAAGTAAAAGGAGTTTGATACCCGCAGAAGAAACGCCGCCTGATACAGGAAAAGCCTACACGACAGGCTCTGGTTCTACACTTGAAAAAGTCTCGCCTGTACAAACAGGTAAAACGCCCTTCTGGAGAAGCCTGCGCGGTTTATTTACCGCCTTTCTCATATTATTAGCAGTTGCAGGCGCGCTATATTTTCTCTACTATAAAAAGAAAGTTTCTACCGAGACTACCTCTAAAATAGATGAAGAATCTGAAGAAGAGAGCTTTGAAGAAGATGAGGAATTTGCAGAAGAGCTCGAAGAAATTATTCCTGAAGACGAAGCCTTAGAAGACATTGATACAGAATCGCAGCAGTAAACCTGATTTGCCATTCCAAATATACACTACAAATACTCCATTACTGCATTTATCATTCCAATATTTATTCCTGTATCCTTTGAAAATAATATTTTTGAAATCAATTTATTTGAATATAACATTAAGCAAACGTTATATCATATTTGAATCGTATGAGTTTGCTGAAAGAGGTTGCATTTTTATGTACATTTTGCTATACTGTTTAAATATTGTCAGCAAATGATTTATCCGGCAGGGTGATCTTTGCAAATAATATTTCTATTATCCAGGACGCTGTCGGTTCAAATCCAATTAACCTGAACAATTCATAAACTTTTCAGAAATAATGTATTTTAAAAATCTTTAGCAAAAAACGTTATACTTTTCTATATAGTATAGTTAATGCTCTTTTAGACAGGATTTACAGGATAAACTGGATATATTATCTTTTTTATCATGTAAATCTTATCAAAAAATAAAATTTTATAAATATATCAGGTCAAATATTTTATCTTTTAATTCAGCAAATTTATTTTTTTGGATAGACAAAACTTTTTTGCAGGATGTTTCATCATTACTAAAATATAGTTGTTTATATAAGATTCTTTCCTGAGTATTATGATTAAGCTATTTTACAAAAGGTTTATCCCGGCACGAAGTGCTCCCTTTAGTAAAAGGATCTCTTCGGGTAGGATAAACTGGATATATTATCATGTTAATCCTGTCCCGTAAGGGATCCCTTCGGGATAAATCCTGTCAAAAAATCCTGAGTACTCGGGATGAATAATTAAGGTTAAATAGCTATGAGAGGAGATTTTGTCCATGAAAAACGTTATAACAAAACGGAACACAGTATTCATTCTGGGGGTTTTCTGCATATTTCTGACATTTACCGCCTGTTCAAAAGAACCGCTCCCGGAAGGTACTTTTAAGAACGGCGTAGTTGTGAGCACACAGCAGATAGCCTCTCAGGTAGGTGCGGACATTCTGAAAAAGGGCGGCAATGCAGTTGATGCCGCGGTTGCAGTGTCTTATGCGCTTGCCGTGGTGCATCCTTCTGCAGGTAATATCGGCGGCGGCGGGTTCATGGTTATCCGAAAGCCTAATGGTGAAGCTACTACAATCGATTACCGAGAAAAAGCGCCGGGAAAAGCTCACCGTGATATGTATCTTGATGACAAAGGCGATGTAATTGATGAATTAAGCAGGGTCGGCGCTCTTGCCGTGGGTGTTCCGGGTACCGTTGCGGGAACGCTCTATGCACTTGAAAAGTACGGCACTATGAGCAGGGAAGAGGTCATTCAGCCCGCTGTCGAACTCGCAGAAAACGGCTGGGTGCTTGACCGGAGAATGGGGGGCGAAAAATTTAAGCGGTTTCCTTCAACCGATGCTATTTTCAATAGACCCGACGGCTCACCATACGAGGAGGGAGAGCTTTTTGTTCAGAAAGACCTTGCAAATACACTGAGAACTATAGCAGAGCAAGGTCGCGAC
>Ga0114930_10001638_pt1 | contig 21008 bp, 25 predicted proteins | sample AnhtaG_FD_87300 | JGI IMG/M metagenome (GOLD analysis project Ga0114930, IMG submission 87300) | Deep subsurface microbial communities from Anholt, Denmark to uncover new lineages of life (NeLLi) - Anholt_01485 metaG | ecosystem: Environmental > Aquatic > Marine > Oceanic > Sediment | place... | reverse complement strand
TGGGGGACTTCAAGATGGGTGATATAAAGAGTGCCCGTGAGATAGCCATGGAAAAGGTGGAAAAGCTGGGCGAGGTGACCGAAGAGGAGCGCCTGAGATGGAAATATGTCCCTGAAGGAGAAAAACTGGCCGCCAGATATCTAAAACAAAACCTGAATTTGGTCACTGAATTGGGCCATTATGAGGAGAGAGTAACCCCATATATCAAAGAAGGGGCTACCGAGATACTAGTCAGGCACATTAACCTGCCCCAGAACGACCTCGCCCGGAAAAACAATAAAAAGGCGATGGAGGGTCTAAAGACCCTGAAGAAGGATAAAATAGGTGTGGAAAATATCTATAGCAAGATGAGGAGCATCTTCAACCACTATATGGAGCAGGGTGAGCAGCAGAGAAAGCAGGTCTATGAGCAATTTAAGGCTGACTTTGAAGCCAAGGTCCAGCAGGCAATCCAGCAGCAGATGGGCTCGGTGGTGGGGCTAAAGATAGATGTGGAAAGACAGCCCCAGTTCCAGGAGGAGTGGCGTAAGCTACTTACCCAGCTGGACTCGCAATACCTCACGCTCCTGGACGAATACAAGCAGGAGTTAAGAGCTATAGCCTAAACTATGATGACTGAGGGTGAAGGGTAATCTGATGGATATTGATGACGAGAGAATCAGGGAAGCAGTTAGGCAAACTGAGATATTAAGACCGCCCAAGCGGAGTCTGGCTACCTTCGGCACCACCAATGTATACTACTACCTGGTCACTGAGCCTGCCTACTCCGAGCTGGTAAAGAGTGCCGTCGAGACCGTGATTAGAGAAGGCAGGGTAATTGCCGAGAGACCCAAGATCGTAACCCCCTATTACCTTTCCCACCTGGAAGGCTTTAGCTCTGAGGCTAAAAAATACTTTGATATGCTAATCAAGACCCGGGGTGCCAACGCCCCCGGCCTGTTCTATAGCTACAAAAACGAGCCTAAGGAGCTTAACATTGTATCGGATAATCTCCTCTCCGTGGTAGATAAGCTAAATGCCGACATTGATAAGCGTGGTGACCCGCTTACCTCCATTATTAGAGGACAAGATGAACTTTGGGATGTATCATTGATGAAGTTCATCTATGAAATGACCCGAAGCTCTCTACCCGATAACCTGATGCAGATGGAGGCCAGAGGACTCTTAGATGTAGACTCCAGTGGCATCCCAGGTGACGCCAGGATAAGGATTGAGGAGCTTTTCAGCCTGGTCTCTAAAGGTGAACTTGAGCCCAGCGAGCTAAAAAAGGAGCTCGACCGCTGGGGTCTGTTTGAGGAGTATGAGGACAGATTCTTCACCCTTTTCAAAAAGGGGCGATAGTAATAAAGCCATAGAAAGATGAGAGCGATATAACATGTATCATGAACGAGTGATAGTACGACCGCCCAGTGAGGCCAACAGCTTTTTACTTCCAGTAACCATTGGCTGCTCCCATAATAAGTGTACCTTTTGCGGCACCTATACGGGGATTAAATTCAGGATACTGCCCCTCGAGGATATCAAGCAGGATATTGATAAAGTAGCCCAGAATTATAGCTGGAGCCTGAGGCGGGTATTCCTGGAGAATGGAGACGCCTTAATTTGCCCTCAGTACAGATTAGCGGAGGTGCTAAACTACCTGAATGAGAAGTTCCCCCACCTGGATAGGATTGGTACCTATGCCACACCACAGTCGGCTCTGATTAAGAGTGTTGACGAACTCAAAGAATTAAACCGGCTGGGGCTTAAGATTGCCTATCTGGGCGTGGAGACGGGAGATGAGGAGCTGCTTAAAAGGATTAACAAGGGAGCGACCTACGACCAGATTGTGGAGGCGGGGAGGAAGCTGAAACAGGCCGGAATTACCCTCTCGGTTACAGTAATACTGGGGCTGGGTGGTGTTGAGGGTAGCCAGAACCATGCCTTGAAGACAGCCAAGATACTCTCCGATATTGACCCCGATTTTGCCGGCGCCCTAACTATAATACTTGTCCCCGGCACTCCCCTGCATAGGGAGTGGGAAGAAGGCAAATTTACGCTAATCTCGCCGTTTCAATCCCTGGAGGAGCTAAGGCTGATAATACAAAACTCTAACTTTACCAATTGCTTCTTCACCGCCAATCACGCTTCAAACTACCTGCCGATTAAGGCAAAATTGCCCCAGCAAAAGGCAGAGGTTCTTAAGCTCATAGACGAGGTTCTGACGACAAAGGATATGTCCCGGCTTCGCCCCGAGTTTACCCGGGCTTTATAAAAGAAGGACGGATAAGGCGTGAATATTTCAGTAATTGAAGCCAGAGACCTATCCGAGGCGTGGTTCCTCTGCCTGCGCAAGACCCTGACCGAGGGATACGAGTACAAGATTGACCGGGGAAGCTATGCCGGTCAGCATCGCAAAGAGCTTGACTTTGTCGTTGTCCAGGTCAGTCACCCCGGAACCAGACCTCTAATACCCAGTACACCGCAGGGTGTGCCCCCACCCACCTCTATGGAATATATAGAGAGCTATCTCCCCTACCTTATGACCGCCCATAAAGGCGAAGGCGAGCAGTATACCTACGGCCAATATCTGGAAAAACAGATTCCCCAGGTAATTAAGATGTATAAGGAAGATGGTTTCAATACCAACCAGGCTTTTATGGCGGTGGGGGATGCCAGCTCTATATCTCTTGATGACCCCCCATGTCTTAGAGGGATAGATACCAGAATCCGCGACGGCAGGCTTTACTTTTTCGCCTATTTCCGGTCCTGGGACCTATGGGCTGGTTTCCCTTCCAATCTGGCCGCCATTCAGCTCTTAAAGGAGTACATGGCGGGGGAGATAGGGGTTGATGATGGGGAGCTTGTTGCCTCAAGCAAAGGCTTGCACCTCTACGAATATGCCTGGAAGCTAGCCAGAACTACAGCCAGAATGATATAGGAAGTAAGCAAAGAGATGAAAGACATAGTATCCCAAGAAGTATTAACCAAGTTCCCCGACTATATTCGGGGAGTGGTTATTGCCCGTGGGGTTAATAACAGTGAGGAGAAACAGAAGCTAGTCGAGCTATTGAGGAAGGTCGAGGATGATGCCACCCAGGATGAGTCCCTCCAGAATATTAAGAACCACCCCCGGATAGCCAGTTGGCGGCAGGCTTATTCTGATTTTGGCACCAACCCCAATAAGTTCTATTCCTCAATTGAGTCGCTGGGCAGGCGTGCCCGGCGGGGCGACCATGTTGCTTATATTAACACCCTGGTAGCCCTGTTTAACTACTTTTCCCTCAGGCATATGGTGCCCAGTGGTGGCGATGACCTGGATTCTGCCGATGGTGACCTCCGTCTTACCTTGGCTAAGGGTGATGAGCTGTTTACGCCACTAGGCTCGGATGTAATTGAGTATCCACCACCGGGCGAGGTGATTTATGTTGATAATTCCAAGGTAATGTGCCGGCGCTGGAACTGGAGACAGGGTGACCAGACCAAGCTAACCCCAGACACCTCTAATGTGGCGATAAACGTAGATTGCCTGCCCCCAGTGGCAAAAGGTGAAGCTAAAACGATAACCGAGGAACTGGCTGAATTAGTCCGGGAGTTCTGCGGGGGCGAGGTAAAATATTTTCTCCTCAATACCAGCCAGAATGAGGTTGAGATTTAGACTAAGCACCATCACTATAAAAGCTTAGCCCGAGGTTCCTGGGACCGGTAATCAGGGTAGCTGTGGGGTTAAACTCGCACACGTGAAGCTCAGCGCAATTGAACTGAGCTGAGACTATTTCCTTAAGTCTTTCTGCTTCCTCTGGAACGATGGTATGCTGCACAATCACATGCAGTGGATTTTTCCCCACCCTCTGTTCCACCATTTCAAGTAGCCGGTCTACTGCCTTTGGTTTAGTTCTGACCCTGGCTACAGGTTCCACAAGCCCGGTGGAGGGAGACACTTCAATAATGGGCTTTATACTCAGCATATTGCCCATCAAAGCCGACGCCTTGCCAATGCGACCGCTTTTTGCCAAGTAAGACAGGGTATCCATTATGCAAATGAAATTTGTCTTTGAGCGTACCTCTTTGGCTGCTTCAATTGCCTGAGCTATATCCTGACCAGCAGCCCCGGCTCGAGCTGCGGCCAGGGCTATGAATCCCGTTGCCCCTACCACCATTCTAGAGTCAAATACCTCTATCTTGACATTGGGGAGTTCCTTTTTAGCCATTTCCTTAGCCAGGGTTGCTGACTCAAAGCACATACTCATCTTCGATGATATAGTTACGCAAAGAATGCTATCCACCTTCTGGCTTAGCCGACGATACACCTCAAGATAGTCGGTCGGAGGCGGAGCTGAGGTAGTGGGGAACTTGTCTGATTTCTCAATTAACTCAAATAGCTCAGCTGGTGTCTTCAAATCTATCCAGTCCCGGTATGGCTTATCCCCAAACAAAGTGATAACGGGAACTACCTCAATCCCATATTCTTTTATCAGTTCCTGAGGAATGGTACTCCCGGTATCGACAACAATGCCTATTTTACTCATTTGCTCCCTCCAGAATAATTTAATAGAAGCAAACCTTACGCTGCATCGGAAGGCATAACTTTGCCGGTATTGTTCATTCCCATGAACATGCTTACCGCGATGGAAAAGTCTTTCCAGCCGGCTAAACTACTAGCCAAAAACCGCTGCCCCTTTTCTGTTATCTGGTAATACTTCCTTGCCTGACGTGCGGTAGTCTGCTGCCATTCACTTTTTATTAGCCCCTTAGTTTCCAATCGCCGGAGCGCAGGGTAAATGGTCCCCCCTTTGAATTTGAAATAGCCGGTAGTCCTTTTCTCTAGCTCCTTAATAATGTTGTAGCCATACGTCGGCACTTCGTCAATCAAATAAAGGATTAGCGGTTCGGTAATCCCCTTCATCAGTTGCTCAATAGCTTCTCTTTTCATGATATGTTGCTATTCTACTATGTTGTTATTCTACTACATAGTATTGCCACCCACTTTACCTCTAAATAAGTAACCTGTCAATGCTTAGTTCAACTCTCTAGCTAAAACTTAACATCTGAGTATGGTAAGATTACTATAGCATTGAAGCGTTCGACAGCTAAGCAGCAGAGGTTATAAGTGGACCAAATTGATTCCGTCTCAGATATGGTGGTTCAATCAAAAAAGACGGTGGTCTTTACCGGGGCTGGTATCAGCACCGAGTCAGGTCTCTCTGATTTCCGCAGCCCAGGGGGAATTTGGGAACGGTTCGACCCCAGTGAGCTTAACTATCAGAGCTTTATGGCCAGCGAGGCAGGAAGGGAGAAATACTGGGCATTCTCCAAAGCGCTCTGGCCTGAGATGGCCAAGGCTGAACCCAACGCCGGTCATTATGCCATCGCTGAGCTCCACCGCCTGGGCAAACTAGATTGTGTAATTACCCAGAATATTGATAGTCTGCATCAAAAATCTGGGGTGCCTGAGGAAAGGGTGATTGAGCTTCACGGCACGCTGAAATGGGTTATTTGCCTGGAATGCGGGCAAAGATACCCCCGAGAGCAAATCCAGGCCAGGCTTGACTCCGGAGTGAAGGTGCCTCTTTGTGATAGCTGCGGTGGAATTACGAAGCCAGCAACCGTCGCCTTTGGTCAACCAATGCCTGAGCAGGAGACCCACCAAGCCGAACTGAAGGCTGCTGCCTGCGACCTGTTCTTGTCAGCCGGTTCATCACTGGTCGTCTACCCCGCTGCCCAGATGCCGTTAATAGCCAAGGACAACGGCGCCAGATTGGTTATCATTAACCTGGCTCCAACACCTCATGACCGATATGCCGATATTGTAATCCATGAAAAGACCGGCCCGGTTCTCTCCCAAATAGTCGAGCAAGTAAAGGCAAAACTGAGTTGAGACTGAAACTAATTGCTATAAGCCTGTTGTTGCTTTGTTTACTCAGTGGTAGCTGCTCTTCAGTCCCCGATTTTGATGACCAATTAGACTCAATTGTGAATCCCTATCGCTTCAGTGCTGTGAGATGGGAGGTTGGGGCCATATCCGATGAAGTTAGGCAATGGCTCTGCAGGGAGCAAGAAGCAGATGATAACCAAACGGAAACGGTGATAGAGTATTTTCCCTTGGTTGAGCAAATAAATAGTCTGGAAACAGAAATAGCCGCCCTTAGTGCTGACGAAAAACAGGGGGATTTAGCCTGGCTTGAAACTGAACTAAATAGCTTGCAAGAACAAAGAATGACTTTAATCGGCAAGGTGGAGAGTATAATAGCTAGCCAGATAAAAGAGGTGCTGGCTGAGCAGGGCATCCTCCATCCATTGGACGAATACATAAAGCTGAAGGTTAGCTTCCCGCCACTAAATTTCAAATTAGGGAAGCTGCCTTACCTGCTGGTGATTTCACCCAGGGACAGAATAGAGAGCATAAGGGAGATAGCCCTGCAACCGGACCTTACGCTGGAGGAAATGGAGAGCATTGAAAACCAGGCTGATGAACTGGGTGTCTCCTCCCTGGTGGCGGGGCTTGGGGGCGCGGGAGCACTATATCCCACCCTTGTCACCGAAAGCGCCAGTCTGCAGTTTGCCATCGACACTGCCGTTGAGGAATGGCTGCACCAATACCTAGCTTTTAAGCCATTAGGATTTCTATACGTGCTAGACCTGGCCGGCATATCCCGAAATTATGAAATTGCCACCATGAATGAAACCCTGGCCGGCATTGTCAGCAAGGAAATCGGCGCTATCATCCGCCAGAAATACTACCCTGGCTATGAAAATAGTGCCCAGCAAGAACAGGAGTCAGGGTTCGACTTTAACCTGGAGATGAGAGAGATAAGAAGGACGGTTGATGAATACTTAGCCCAGGGAGAAATCGAGCAGGCGGAGGAGTTCATGGAACAGAAACGGCAATATCTGGCCTCAATGGGCTACTACATCAGAAAGCTAAACCAAGCCTATTTTGCCTTTCACGGGACTTATGCTGATAAACCAACCTCCATTAGCCCCATCGGGGTTGAGCTAAGGAAGCTAAGAGAGCAAAGTGCCTCACTCAAGGATTTTCTAAACATGGTTGCCGGCATGACCAGCCGACAGGACCTGATTGATAGTATCAAATGAGAGCCAAGTTGCGTTGAAACTGGGGGTTTGCTAAACTGAACTGGTCAATGGGCCGCTAGCTCAACTGGCAGAGCAGCTGACTCTTAATCAGAAACCTGATGTGCCACCCTGCTCCCCCAGATACGATTTTGTGCCGTCCTGTCTAACATCGGCGGGCATTTTGTATCTGGCGATGCCACCCCATGCTGCTGGGTGCTAACCAGTACGTTAGCAAATTGTTAGCAAAACCAGAAGCTACTTCAAGATTACTTAAGAGGCTAGATATCTTCAAACAGATGCCCAACCTTTTTATCGACGACTATACATTTTGGACTATTGTGCAGTTTCCAGGGGGTTGAGTCTCAGCGATAGTGCCGCTTCAAATCAGAAATATATGTAGCCCCCACGGTGTTAGCATTTTGTTCCAACCACTCGCTTAGGCGTGTCTGTCCCGTGGGTGGGCCGTCTGAAACGAGGAGATTAGACATCAACCCTTCTATTTCATCTTTTGTTATCACTACATCCTTGACTATAAAGCCAATTAATCCACCAAGGAATAGCGCCAGGCGCGGCTTGATATGGATAATTTTTGCTCTGCTACCTATGTTCTGAGCAATGAGATGCACCAATTCATCGAAGGTATAGGTTTCTGGACCAACGGCGTCAGTAATTACATTGTCTTCTTTGTGACCCATACTAACGGCTATTTCTGCCACATCCTCCACAAAGACCGGTTGAATCCGGTATTCCCCAGAGCCAAAGACGGCAAATATTGGAAACCTCCGGAGAAGCCAGGCGATGTTGTTAATGAGGACACCTTCAGCCCCGAAGATGACAGTCGGGCGAACTATAGCGTATGACAGCTTTGAGTGAATGATAGCCTTCTCTACCAGCGCTTTGCCTCTGAAGTAAGGAAACGGCGATTCTTCAGAGGGATTAGTAATGCTGATGTGTACGATTCTGCGGACGCCAGCGTTTTCAGCAGCTTTGATGAGCCTTATTGAGTTCTCTACAGCTCTATCGAATGTGACACCCCCGTAGGAATAACGAACCCAGTAAGTATTGTACAAAGTCGTTATGCCCCGTAGGCTTTCAGTTAGGAGGCTCAGATTGTCGAAGCTGAATGGCGAAGTGTTCACTTGGCTGCCGAAAGGGCTTTCAGCGTCAGAGCGGCCGGTGAGAGTCTTCACCGTTTCCCCCATGGAGAGAAGCCGCCGGGTTATGTATTTGCCAGTGTAGCTGAAAGCTCCGGTGACCAGGTTCGACTGTACGGCTTCCATAACTAGCATCAACCTCAGTTTACCTTATCTGCAAGCTTGCTGCACTAAACGCCCAAATGCTGCATTTGACCAATCGTTTCGTTCTGGGCATCCTACATAGCTTGCTTATTAGTGACCTTTTCAACGGGTAGTTGCCACCGTTCAGTCATTTGGGGATAAGTGACTTAGATAAATATCCCTACCTGCTCAGTGTGTGTTGCTGTGGGGGCATAAGCGATTCTAAGTCTGTGCTTCAAGAATGCTTTTCAAGTTGCTAAGACTCTTCTTTGTCTCCTTGCGCATCGAGCTTACCACCATCGGCGAAAACAGCTTGAGGAACCCGCCCACCTTCATATCGTACACGATGGTAAACTTTATGCGTCCCTCTAGGGGATCATAGGTCACGTGCTCTTCAATGATCATGCTCCCGCAGGTAATATTCTTAGCCCACTTCCTATTTGGTTCATATTCCGTGACCTTTGCAGTCCACTTCATACTGAGGCCCATCATGCTGCTGGTCCCTTTGAACGTGGTGCCGACACACATGGGCCCCTGGGACGTCTGCTCCGCTTCCATTATAATCGACTGCCACTTAGGCCAACTCTTCGCCTCCGTCGTGTAGGCGAATACCTTGTCGACCGGACGCTTTATCTCCACGCTCTCTTCGATTCTTGCCATCTGACCACCTCCCCTTAATATTGGAAAACATTTGGGCTAACTGTACTAGAAGGCATTCTAATACGCTATTAACTGCCAGTCAAGAGTTATATCTATTCGATAGTTAATATTGTTGTCGATTTTGAACGATTAGACATTTCGCTAAAAAGTGTGATTAGGTAACAATCCAAGCATTCGTTACCTAAATCGCACATTTTAGGCAATAGTTACCCGTAGTCTGGGGGGATAGGCATTAGCAAGCGTCCAGACTATATAGCCATCCTTTAACAAGTCAACGTGATACCCATCGGTACTGGCTTCCCCCGTGGCGTAGGGTGGGGTGAAGGAAAGGGCTATGGTATCTGAAACTCCGTCATAACTAAATAACAGCTCATTTACAGTCTCATCACTTACCCACACGATGTCCCTTCTGATACGCATCATGTATTGTCCTGCATCACCACCAGAAAGGGTAATCCTAGCAGTTACTGTTTTATCTTTATTGGTGGTATTTACTTTGTTGCCATCCACGTACCAGCCCCCGAAGCGTATTTTGACGTGTGGCCTTGCCTGTTTTTGAGGTAACCTCTGATAGACTCATGTCATTGACAAAGATTCTCAAGACCCATAGAATGGCATCATAGCTAGACACTCTGCATAGTCCTAATACAAACGAGGATTAACCAAGCTATGGAGACTGAGAACGATTTAGCTCAGACATATGTCAATAGAGCCAATACATACCTAAATGACAGTCAATATGACATGGCAATCTCTGAATGCACCAAGGCCATCCAACTTGACCCGCACCTTTATATTGCCTACATCAATAGAGCCAGTGCCCATAGCATGAAGGGTCAATATGACCTGGTCATCAATGATTGTAACCTGGCGATCCAACTGGAGCTTGACCTGCCTCTTGCCTACTTGAGTAGAGGTATAGCATACCGGAGTCTAGGCAGGAAAACCGAAGCCTTAAACGATTTTGAAAAGCTCATTACCATCACCAACAGTTCTCAGCTTATCGAAATCGCCAAGAAGCAGATTGGCGAATTATCTCAGCACTCTGACCCCTCAGTATGACCTTAGAGAAGTGAGATGACGGCCAAATTCACTGTAAAAAGCATCCAACAGTACTGGGAAGATATAGCGGCCAAGGCAGCTGAATGGAAAAGGGGAACGGATGCTACCAAAGGCTGGCGAAACCGTCATCTACTAATACTTACCGCCCTAGTGGCATTGTGTATATTCCAGTACTATGTAGACCAGACCCCTCTGGCCAGCATGCCCTTTTTTAGCCATAGCTTTTTTACCGGCGTCCACGATGTAAATAGAGCATTGTTCCTCATTCCCATAATCTACGCAGTTTTAGCCTTTAGAGTCCGTGGAAGCATTATCACTTCGCTTATTTTCCTGGTTGCTGTGCTGCCCCGTGCTTTATTATTCTCAACCTACCCCAACCCCCTACTTAGAGCACTTGTCTTTGTTGTCTTTGCTGCACTCATTGGTCTCTTCATAGCCATAGAGCTAAACCGGCTTGAAAGGGAAAGGAAGATCAATGCCGAATTGAAGGCTGCTTACCAGAAGCTTAACGAATATACACAACAGCTGAAGGACAGCCAAGAACAGCTAATACAATCTGAGAAATTATCTTCACTGGGTCAGCTGGCGGCTTCTATTGCCCATGAGGTTAATAATCCTCTGTCTGGCGTCCTTACTTATACCCAATTGCTTATTAAAAGAATTAACAGCGACGAATTCTCCAAAGAGTCCGCTCTCGACTATCTGTCGAAAATGGAATCGGAACTCACCCGCAGCACTGGATTGGTACGAAACCTCCTGGACTTTGCCAGGCAGTCGGCTCCAGTACTAGTAGAAACAGACCTTAACGATATCGTTAATCGCGTCCTTGAGCTGACAGCTCATTCAGCCCGACTAAGCAAGATCGAGGTGATAAAGGAGCTTGACCCTTCCCTGCCGAAACTTACAGCCGACCCCAACCAGCTCCAGCAGGTCTGCGCTAACCTCATCGTGAATGCAATTCAAGCAATGCCCGAGGGAGGCAAATTGACCCTTCGCACCTCGCTTGACAATGGCCAGTTAAAGATGGAGGTTCAGGACACAGGCTATGGCATTTCTCCTGAAAATATGCGCAAGCTGTTCACTCCCTTCTTTTCCACCAAGAAAGAGGTAAAAGGAGTGGGCCTGGGTCTGGCTGTATCCTATGGAATTATCCAGCGCCATCGTGGTAAAATAGAAGTTCAGAGCATAGAGGGAAAGGGTTCCACCTTTACTGTCTACCTGCCAGTGCGTCAAGAAGAAGGAGGTAACAATGGCGGCAAAGAAACAGAAGGTCTTACTCGTAGAGGATGAGACGATAGTAAGGGAAAGTCTAAGGGATTGGCTCATAGAGGATGGATACGATGTTGAGTGTGTTGATACCGGGGAGGAGGCCTTGGAAAGAACCAAGCAAGAAGAGTTTGGCGTTATTGTTCTTGACCTAAGGCTGCCCGGTATCGATGGCTTGCAGGTTTTCGAGCAAGCCAAAGAACTTAAACCGGAAACCAAAGGAGTAATCATTACCGCCTATCCTTCAAAAGAAACGCTGGATAAAGCGCGCAAGTTAGGACTTGTTGACTATCTGGTGAAGCCTTTTAAGATTAGTGATTTAGAAAAGCTGATTGGAGCTGCGCTCGGGGAAGTGGCCAAGGGGAAAACGGGGAAGGAACACCATTGGCTTGAACTCGGTGCCGTTTCCTACCGACTTTGCGACCGCAACTATGAGTGCGGTCATTGTGCCTTTGCCCAGGACATACAAGACAGATTTGGCACGATAGCGGTCATCGGCGAAGAAGAAGTGGCCGAACTCAAGAAATTGCCGACCAACCAAAGGATGTGCCGGTATGCATCGGTCCACTTCGTCAAGAAAGATAAGCCAGAACTAGAGAAGGCATAATTACCCAAGTTCGCCCCAAATAAAATATTCATACGCTCCTCACGACTAGGTGGCTTATAGTTGGTAAAGAATACTAAAGTCGAAAGTCCTCACCCCTCAGCTGAGCTAGCGTCTGAGGCAGGAAAACTAGTTGTTATTGATTATCTGACTAAGCCAGCCGCTCCTGATAATTCGGAGAGATTTATCCAAGAAACACCCCACAAGCTTGGAAGTGAGCAATCGGAGGGTCATCAATATGCAAAAGCACTCAGTCCTAATCGTAGATGATGAACCAATTGTTCGGGAGTCGATCAGGGACTGGCTTGTGGATGCTGGTTACCAGGTGGCTACCGCCGAGAGTGGGGAAAAAGCCCTGGAGATGATAGAAAAAGAGGACTTCGGTGTCATGATTGTGGACGTCAGATTGCCTGGGAAGACCGGGATAACGGTGCTGAAAGATGTTAAAGCGCTGAAGCCACAGATTAAATCCATCGTTATTACGGCCTACCCCTCGACAGAGCTGGCAGCTGAGGCAATGAAACTCGGGGCTGTTGACTATCTAATCAAGCCCGTTGCCCCTGATGAGCTGGAAAGACTTATCCAGAAAACCCTTGTTGAATGTGCAAGGGAAGAATAAGGAGGCCACAGAGATGCTAGAAAACTCAGTTTTGATTGTAGACGATGAGCCAATCGTGCGAGAGTCAATCAGGGATTGGCTCAAAGACGCTGGTTACCAGGTAGCGACAGCAGAGAATGGCGAGGAAGCTCTAGAGATGATAAAGAAACAGGACTTCAGCGTTATGGTTCTGGATATCAGGCTGCCTGGAAAAACCGGGATAACAGTGCTGAAGGAGGTAAAGGGGCAGCGGCCATGGATTAAGTCTATCATCATAACTGCTTATCCCTCAGCGGAAACAACAAGCGAGGCAACGAAGCTTGGTGCTATCGATTATCTAATCAAGCCCGTTGTCCCTGATGACTTGGAAAGACTTATCCGGGAAACTCTTGACTCGGTAGGCCGAGAGCCAACGGTTACCACTGGAGTGGAAATACGGCCTAAACCTCATGTTATAGAAGCATTTGAAGTTAAGAAAGCCTTCGTCATGACTAAAGGGAACCTGAAATCCGTAGTGGAAAGCTTGGCTAAAGATATGGAGGTAGTTGGGGTAAAGTCTAAATATGGCAAATATGTCTACGATAGGATAGCTAGCTTTGAGGAGCTCTGCCTTGATTATGATGTTACGGTTATGCCACCCACAAAATATCTCCTGCCAGCAAAGGAAACCCTACTTAAGTTTAAGGTTGGAGATGAGTCAAAGGCTGAGCCAGTAATCGAGGCCATACCTAGGGCTATCATTGGCGTACACCCTTACGATATTAAGGCCATTGAACTGCTGGACGAGGCATTTATGTCTACTAATCCCGACCCTAATTACATTGCCCGACGACAAAACACCATCATCATCGGGGTCGACTGCCTTAATCCATCCCCCAAATCCTTCGCCCCCAGTATGGGTACCAACCTGACCGAAACTGGTTTTGACCTGTTGCTAACGGATATCGGCACTGACTATATGGTAACTGTAGGGTCAGAGGAGGGCGCTGAGCTTGTAGCCAAGCATGCCCAAGTGAGGGAGCCCACTGGTGATGAGATAGCTAAACATAAAGCAGTAAGGGATGAGGCATTAGCTAAATATAAGCTCTCCCTCGATGCGCCCAAGGAGAGACTGCCAAAGCTACTGGAAGAAAGCTATGAAGACCCTTATTGGGAATCAAGGAGTGCAACCTGTCTCAGTTGTGGCTCCTGTGTCATGGTCTGCCCCACCTGTTTCTGCTTCGATGTCCAAGACGAGGTAGCACTAAACCTGAAGGAGGGGGAACGCTCCCGCTACTGGGATGGCTGCGTGCTGGTTGATTTTGCTAAGGTAGCTACAGGTGAGAATTTTCGACACGACAAAGCCAGCCGCTTCCGGCATCGAATATTCCGCAAAGGGAGATACATTCTGGAGAGATATGGTAAGTTTGGCTGTGTTGGTTGTGGGCGCTGTGCCACAGCCTGCCTAGCTGATATCGCCAGCCCCTTGGAAGCTTTCAACGCCATAGTCGAATCAGCTGAAGCTAAAGAAGCAGCCATACGCATAGTCAGGGAAGTGAGGGCAGAGACGGAGCTATACGTGCCTCGCCCTGCTGAACTGGTGAGAGTTAGTGAGTTGACGCCGCGGGAGAAGGTCTTTGAGTTCAGGTTCAAGGATGGCAAAAGCCTGGGACATCGGCCGGGGCAATTTGTTGAGGTCTCGGTTATGGGCACCGGAGAGGCACCCATCTCTGTGTCTTCATCACCAACCAAGGATGGGACTTTTCAGTTGGCTATAAGAAATGTAGGCAATGTGACCGGTACCCTGCATGCTCTGGAAAAGGGATCTATTGTGGGCATTCGTGGTCCCTTTGGCAACGGCTTCCCGCTAGAGGCTCTGAAAGGCAAGGACCTCCTTCTAATAGCTGGAGGTATCGGTCTCTTCCCACTACGTTCGCTAGTTCAATATGTCCTCGACTGCAGGAGTTCTTTTGATAAGGTCATCCTGCTCTTTGGAGCTAGGTCACCAGCGGAGCGTCTGTTTCTAGACGAGCTCGTTGCTTGGAGTCAGAATCCAGAGATTGAATTTCACGAAACCGTGGATGTAGGAGATGAGAGCTGGAAAGGGAATGTAGGCGTTATTACTACCCTTATCCCCAAAGTCGATATTGACTCCAAGAAGACCATGGCAGTGGTAGTCGGGCCACCAATAATGTACCGGTTTGTCATCGGGGAACTAAAGAAAAAAGGCATTCCCGATGAAAACATAATAATGTCGCTGGAGCGGAGGATGAAGTGCGGCGTGGGCAAGTGCGGGCATTGTCAGATCAACGGTGTCTATGTATGCCAGGAGGGACCGGTATTCACTCTTGCCCAACTAAGAAATCTAAGGGAGGCAGTGTAATGAAGCCTAAAGTAGCATTCTTTGATTTCACCGGTTGCGAGGGATGTCAGCTAGATGCTCTTAATCTTAGTGGAGAGGAACTCATCAACCTGCTTAACGCTGTGGATATTGTCAACTTCAGGGAGGTCGTGACAGAGAGAGAAGACAACTACGACATCGCCTTCGTTGAGGGGAGCATAACCAGAGAGTCGGAGATACCCCGTTTACAAAATATACGTGACCATGCCAAGGTTGTTGTCGCCCTAGGTGCCTGCGCCTGTATTGGTGGAGTCAATTGCCTCAAGAATCACCTCCCTATGGATGAGGCACTGCGGATAGTCTATGGGAAAGATGCCAGATACTACGATACTATTCCTGCCCGACCTATAGACGCCTTGATACAGGTAGACTATTACGTGAGAGGCTGTCCCCCAATCACTGCCGAGCTTCTCAAGGTGGTAAAGGCACTATTGCTCTGCAGGAAGCCTGAAATACCCAACTATCCGGTCTGTACCGAATGCAAGATGGCGGACAACGTCTGTGTGTTTGAAAGAGGCATGACATGTCTTGGCCCGGTAATCAGGGCTGGCTGTGGTGCCATATGTGTTACCAGCGGTCGGCACTGCTGGGGCTGCCGAGGTCTTGTCGATGACCCAAACCTTGACTCGGAGAAGGACATACTGAAGAAGTATGGTCTGACGGTAGAACAGGTGGTGGAGAAGTTCAAGATATACAATACGTATGCGGAGGTGACCAAGTGAAGCAAGTTAATATCAATGTTCATCACTTGACCCGGGTTGAGGGGCACGGCAATATTGTATTGCGTGCCCGTGATGGCAAGATTGAGGAACTCATGTGGGAAGTCATCGAATCCCCGCGTTTTTTTGAGGCTATGCTTCGCGGCAGGAACTATGATGACGTCCACCACATCGCTTCACGAATATGCGGTATCTGCAGTATTTCCCATACCACCGCATCAATACAGGCAACCGAAGACGCTTTTGGCATCCAGCCTTCGGAGCAGACGCTGCTTCTACGCAAACTGCTGTTTAATGCCGAAATACTGGAGAGTCATGTGCTACACGTTTTGTTCCTTGTTGTCCCAGATTTACTGGGGGTAGGTAGTGTCTTCCCCTTGGTGGAAACACACAAGGATGTAGTGCTGATGGCAGTACGGTTGAAAAAGCTAGCTTACAACCTTGCAGAACTTCTAGCTGGCAGGAAGACCCATCCTCTTTCTTGTGTGGTCGGTGGCTTTGCCAAATTGCCGGAGCTCAGCGAGCTGGAAGCTATCCGGAAGAGACTTGAAGATGCGCTGGTTGACCTTGATACTGTAGTAGAGCTGGTTAAGACACTGAACATACCCGATTTTGTAAGGGAGACGGAGTATATTGCCCTCAAAGACACTAAAGAGTATGCCTTTATCAGTGGTGAGATAGCCTCAACTGATGCGGGCATTACACCTCTGGACAAGTACCTCGAGGTAACCAATGAGTTCTGCGTTCCCCATTCCACCGCCAAGTATACTAAGAACAAGCGGGACTCCTACATGGTAGGTGCTCTGGCACGCTTCAATAATAATTATGACCAGCTCCTACCTCGAGCCAAGAAAGTCGCTGAAGAACTCGGCCTGGATGCCCCCTGCCATAACCCATTTATGATAACCGTGGCTCAAGTTGCGGAGACTGTCTATGCCCTAGAGGATAGTATTAATTTGATTGACCAGATACTGGCCAGAGGATTGAAAGAGGAAGATAATGCAGTGAAGGTCAGGGCGGGGAGAGGTATAGGAGCAGTGGAAGCTCCACGAGGTATTCTGTTCCACGATTATACCTACGATGAGAACGGAATATTAACTAAGGCAAACTGTATCATTCCCACCAATCAGAACCACAACAATATCCAAAAGGATATGGAAGCTCTGGTACCTAGCATACTGAATCAACCTGAGGATAAGATAAGGCACACCCTGGAGATGTTAGTCAGAGCCTATGACCCTTGTATCTCCTGCTCTACACATTGACTGAGTCAAATATAATGTGGTGGCTTTACCGTCCAACTTATACATCCAATGGCTTGGTCATGTAACGAAAGTCTGTAACGTCACATTTACTCACTTTGTGACATCTATTTCGAGTGAGAATAAGACCTTTTCAATCTTAAGCGCATGTAGACATCCCGATGTTCGTGCAGTGGTGACGAGTAACTAGAGGTTACAGTGAAGGGGAGCCTCTCAGCTCCCCTTTTTATTGGTTGGGGGGTTGGGAATCTATCAAATCCATCTCACCAGTTCGGTTAAGTCGGCTCTTGAGGACTTGAACTGGCTCATCGGATTTTCGCGGTCAGGATAACCCAGGGCGACCCCTATAACTACCTTCTTATTCTCCGGAATATTGAGGAGGTCTTTGATTTCATCGGCATAGTCGGTAATTAGGCCGATGGGACAGGTCGCCAGTCCGGAAGCTTGAGCGGCAAGTACCATATAGCCCACTGCTGTACCAACGTCAACCATCTGCCTGGCGGAAAAGCAATCGTCGAGACAGATAATAATGGCGGCCGGCGCTCCGTAGAAATTGCAGCTTCCCTCATTGATAAAGCTGTCCACAGAGCTACCGATTTTCTCTACATACGGCTTCATTGACTCCAGGGTCTGAACCCCTCTTTGCCTTATAGCTTTAGGCAGAGGTTTTACGGCGCCGGAGCCGCACGATATCTGCTTCTCTTTATAAGCCTTAATCAACCTGCGGCTGAGTCTATCCTTCTCTTCATCCATCACCACAAAAAATTCCCACGGCTGGAGGTTATTAGCCGAGGGAGCATTGACAGTCAGCCTCAGGATTTCTTCAACCATCTCTCTGGGTATTGAGACAGGTTGGAAAGCTCTGGCACTCCTTCTCTCTCTAATCGTTTTCAGTACATCCATCGGGTATTTCCCCTTCCTCGGTTTGCTCTCGTTTGAAAAATACATTATATTACTTATATCTGTCAACTAACACTTACGTTCACACTGACTGTAAGCTGGAAAACGGGAGGAGCTTATCTTTAGATGATTCGAGCCAAGATATGGTTTAGATGCGCCGTAGTCTATGACCCGGTGTGCCCTATAGTGGTACAGCCGGCTTTAATCGGCTGGGAAGCTAAGTACAGGCAGATTGACCTTACCATTGAGAGGGCCTTCAAGGGTGATGAGCTCGTGCGCCGGATGAAAGGCTGGATAACGGTAGACCCCGCTAAAGTAATCGAGATTGTCAGCAAGTTCGGGAGATTGAAGGTCTTGGATGATAGAGAACTGGTCATTGAGATGGAGGACACGGCGAACTTCGAAGAGTTGCAAAAAAGTATGGCCGACACCTTCAGTGACCAGGTGGATGTGGAGTTAATACGAAAGGGATAGTTATACCTTAAGATTTTTATTATGGTTTAACATACATCCCGATGTTTGTTCAATAGCACCTCTATATAACAGTTTTGCATTCTGTCACAAACACTCAAACTATTCAATGAGCCCGCGTTGCACAAAATAGCGGAATGTTCAGCTTTGTTACTCCTCTATCCCAGAGGATATGTTGTGGTATAATTTCTTGGTAATTCAGGCAACGGGGGGAGCTATGAATATAAGACCTGCTGTAAGACAGTTAGCCAGAAAATCTTACGAGGCGGAATCAGGGCTACCAACAGAAAACATTTTGGACTGTGCCTTGGGGAAGAATTCCTTTGGAACTTCAGAAAAAGTAGTAGAATTTGCTAAGCACTACCACTGGTCTGATCTATGGCAGCACCCCGATACCAGCTATGGGGATTTAAAACAGGAGATTTGCCAGTTTTGGTCTGATTATGCCGATTTAAAGGTGGCCAATATCAAGGTTGCCAATGGTTCCTGCGTTGTTCTATCAAGGCTTAATAAGCTTTTCATAGAGCCCGGGGTTAAGGTGCTGGGTTATGTGCCTCAATTCCGGGAGTACATGGTTGAAGTCATGGTATTGGAGGGAAATTATGAAGCGGTTCCCTTGAATCCCCAGGAAGGCTTTAAATTCAATCTAGATAGGCTTCTTAGTAAAATAAAGCCGGATTACTGCATAGTTTATGTTGATAATCCTAATAATCCCACAGGACAGCTCATTAGCCTGAGCGATATTGAGACAATCATCGGAGAGGCAGCAAAGAAAGACATCATAGTAATAATTGATGAGGCTTATGGTGATTATGTGGAGGAGAAGCATTCTGCGGTCAATCTAATTAAGGAATTTAGGAATTTAGTCGTGACGCGTACCTTCACCAAGGGTTACGGTATTGGTCAACTCAGAGTAGGCTATGCCATCATGCCAACTGAATTGGGTGACTACTATAATAGGATTGATCTTCCCTTCTCCGTGTCTACAATGGGTGCCGCCTTAGCCAGAGAGGCTATTCTAGATCAGGATTTTATTCTCAACCTGAGGCAGCAGGTTAAAGTCGAGAAGGAGAAACTGACCAGAGAACTGAGCCAAAGAGGCTATGTTATCGGAGAAACTTGTCAATCTTGCCCTATATTCATCCTGGGGCATAAAGATAAGAATGTTGACTTGAAAGAGGAACTACTAAGTAAAGGAATTCTGACCACATCAGGAAGTGACTGGGAAAACCTGGGCAAAAACTATGTCAGGGTTAATACCCCTCCCCGAGCTGAGGATTTCCTTGCCCGGCTGCCAAGATAATATTAAACCTCAAAGATGGAGCTGGGGTTATAATAGGTAGAACTTTTACTTACTCTATTCAATGCACAATTGAGGTAGTTCGCTTTCGCCAGTTGTCCTTTGTTAGACCCGGTGTTATTATGAGCCAATCGGGCATGGCCGGGGTTACTAGACTTCGACAAGAGATTAACGGGCAAAAATGGTTGCTGCATTGGTGAGGGTATCCGTCAGCCCCTGTTATGAGAGGCCTTATGAGGTAGAAAATGGAGTATGAGGAGGGTAGATTTAAGGGTCAAAAGGAGCTTAGCCTCTACTACCAATCTTGGCTACCAGCTGCAGAACCCAAGGCAATATTGATAGTAGTCCACGGTATATGTGAGCACAGCGGGCGCTATGGAAACGTGGTCGAATACTTCGTACCCAAAGGCTACGCCGTCTATAGCTTTGACCAGCGCGGCCATGGCAAATCGGAGGGTTTGAGAGGCTATGTTGAGAGGTTCCAATACTACCTTGAAGGATCTGGAAACCTTCTTCGACATGGTCCGTGCTAAGCATGGTGAAAACATGGTCTTCCTCGTCGGGCACAGTATGGGAGGGACGATTGCCACTGCCTATGTTCCGGATCATCAACATGAGCTGGCTGGGCTCGTGCTTTCGGGCCCGGGTCTAAAGGTACCTCCCAAAGTGTCTCCACTACTCATAGCTCTAGCTCCGATAGGGTCATTGCTTCTGCCGAAAATGGGTGTACACTCGCTTGACCCCGCTACCGTCAGTCGAGATAAAGCTGTTGTAGATGCCCTCTTGAATGACCCACTCTGCTATCACGGTAGGATTAGTGCCCGCTTAGGTGCCGGACTGATTAAGGCATATAAGCAACTGCGGTCTCAAATGGCAAAGATTACCCTGCCCATCTTGATTATGCACGGTACTGCTGACTGGCTGTCTGACCCGGAAGGTAGCCAGATATTATACGAGCAGTTAGTTCAAAAGACAAGACGCTAAAGCTGTATGAGGGCTTCTATCACGAGGTTTTCAATGAGTTAGGACGTGAGCAGGTATTCGCCGATATGGAAGCCTGGCTCGACGCTCATATCTAACTCAGCTAAATCGGCTTTTTGGAATCGAGGAGTTACATAGATGCCAATACGACAAGCCGTGTAAACCTGTTAGGCTGCACAAATGGGCGTATTGTTGACCATCAAGACCAAAGGAACCTGAAAGGCCGGGCGGATTTGCCGGCTTTGCCACCATCACCCAAAATGGCCGAAGTGGTTCAATAAACTAGCTGGAAGGTCTTCTCAAAAGTTTTACCTTTTGTACGAAATGGTGGACCGTGCGTATCAAAAGGTAAAACTAAGACTTTCTCCAAAACATTTGCTTTAATTTACTGAAGTTCGAAGCCGCAAAGTAGGTCTTCGCAATCTTTCGGAATATTTTTCGAGAAGAAGCGATTGTTTCACAGTTCTCGGAGCTT
>Ga0114930_10001637_pt1 | contig 21013 bp, 19 predicted proteins | sample AnhtaG_FD_87300 | JGI IMG/M metagenome (GOLD analysis project Ga0114930, IMG submission 87300) | Deep subsurface microbial communities from Anholt, Denmark to uncover new lineages of life (NeLLi) - Anholt_01485 metaG | ecosystem: Environmental > Aquatic > Marine > Oceanic > Sediment | place... | reverse complement strand
TAGGCCTCCATGGGCGAATTTTTTGTTGGAAAACTTATTCTACCCATTGGAGTTACCCGATGTCCATTTCCTTTTTGAAGCATAAACTTATCGATCCTAATCAACTATTTGGGAGATGAGCCTTTTATATTAATCTTTTTTTTATATAATCCTCTAACACAATGAAAGACATCAGGAGAAAAAGAAAGGAAACATCATGATGTTGTTCAGAAAGCATGTGCCGATAGCCGGAATCATTCTTATTCTTTTGTTCTTGAATATTCCCCACATCTTCAGTCAGGAACGAACCAAGATTGCCCCTGTGTCACGAACGGACAGTCCCCCTAAAATTGACGGCCTCATCGAGGACGCTTGCTGGAAGGATACGGAACCGGTCTCTGGATTTATCCAATTCGATCCTGTCAATGGAGTAAGGGCCTCGGAAGAAACCCTAGTCTGGATCGTTTATGACCAAAAAAACATTTACTTTGCCTTTCTGATGCAGGATTCTCAGGCGGATAAAATCTGGGCGGAACTGACCCCTCGCAATGCGTACGAAAATAATGATTCCATCACCGTGATCCTGGATACTTACAATGACAAGCGAACAAGCATTCGTTTTGCTGTGAATCCCAAGGGAGTCCAAAAAAACTCCGTGGAGACGATTTGGAAATCCGGTGCTGTCGTTCGCGATGATGGATGGACGGCTGAGATGGCCATCCCCTTCAAATCTTTGAGGTTTTCTCCACAAGAAGACCAGGTCTGGGGGATAAATTTTGAACGGTATATCTACCGGTTGAATGAGCAGGACTACTGGACGGAAGTGGACAGGGACATCCCTCTTCTTCAACAGATGGGAGAGCTGACCGGGCTTTCCGGAGTCAAACCCGGATATAACTTGGAATTTTTTCCCTACGCTGGTGTCCGAATTTCTCGGTGGGAAGGTGAAAAGGATGACAAACTGGCAGCGGGGCTCGACGTCAAATACGGTATACTCCCGAATCTTATCCTCGATCTAACAGCCAGCCCGGACTTCAGCGAGGTGGAATCCGATCCGTTTATCTTTCAGCGGACCCCCTACGAGAATTATTTCCAAGAGAACCGACCCTTTTTTAGCGAAGGTAGCCAGTATTTCCAGTTGTCCACAGAACAGAGTCATGGCTGGGGTCCTAGTATGTCCTTGTTTTATTCCAGGCGTATCAGCGACCCGAAAATTGCTGGAAAATTTTCAGGGAAAACCGGAGGATATTCCTTCGGCATTCTGGGCGCTCTCAACAAGGAAGAGGAAGGGGATGCCTTATACTCTGTTGTTCGGATCCAAAAGGACATCTTCAAAAATTCTCAAGTCGGGATCTATTATGCCGGCATGAGTACCGAGACGGACTACAACAGAAATTTTGCTGTAGATTACAATTTCAATTTCAGCCGCGTTTATTTCTTGCGTGGCATGCATTCGCTGTCTTTCAACAAGAATTTTCCCTCGAAAGACCACGGTATGCATGTCGTCCGGTTCCAGAGGAATGTCGATGCCGGCATCCAGTTGGAGATGAATTTTCATAGGATCGAAGAGAATGTGGATATCAGGACCGGTTTTGTCAATCAGATCGACACGCAGTCCTTTGAGTTGAGCACAGGATACGCCTGGAGATTCAATCAGGGTCAGCTCAGGCGTGTCAGTTTAGACCTTAGCGGGAACCTCAAACATGATTCTCACGGGAACTCGACCGGCAATGCCGTCGATTTTCGGTATTGGACAGAGTTTTTGTCTAAGTTTTCCATCCACGGGGGATTTTCGCTGGGAAAGAGTAAATATCAAATTATCGCGGGCGACGATGAGCTAATCTGGACGGATGATTTTATTAAAACCTATGGAGGAGATATCGATTTTCGTTGGGATCGAGGGGGATTCATAAAAGAAGTGAGCGTTGAAGCGGGGTGGGAAAAGAGGGGGATATACAATGACGACTTTAGCGAAGTGGAATCCGGTTCCCATATCAGCACGGAGTTCGAGCTCACTCTGCGTCCTCTCAGCTACTTAGAATGGTCCTTCAGCAGCGATTGGATAAAGCAGACGATCGATCGGACCGGGGAGACGGTTTTTGATGGGATGACCTATGCCACCGCCTTGCATCTCCAATTGACGCGGAACCTATTCCTGAACATGAGGCTCCTTGGTGAAACACGCGATAATCAGTACAATTTTGATTTTTTGGTCGGCTACTATTTCGGTGCCGGAAACGTCATCCAGCTCAGCTACAAGAAAGGTTCAAGGACGGAAAATTTTCTGACGGAAAAAGGCTATTCCATAACGCTTAAAGTATCGTACTTGTTACGAATTTAAATGCCTTTGCCGGCTATTCGATACGGCCGGGAGGCCGGACTTCATCGCCAATCAGTTCTTTATCACCGAGTTCTTTTCTTGCTATTTTACCTAACGCTTTCAGTTTCTCGACAACCTCGGGATGTTTGTCGGCCACATCGTGTTTTTCACCGATATCGTTTTCCAGATCGTATAGCTCCAGCCCGGTTTCGCTGTGAGCGTATGGTCCTGGGAGACCGCCTTTTCCAGGTTCTACTCCTTCGTAGGAACGATAACCATGGGGGAAATGCAGCTTCCATCTGCCCTGGCGGACAGCCTGGAGCTGTTTGCCGTAATAATAAAAAAGATGATCCCGGGGATTGGCTTCGGGATCTCCTCTGAGAAGAGGGAGGATGTTCACACCATCGATCTTGTGCTCAGGGAGTGGGGCTCCGGTTATAGCGGCTAATGTCGGCAACACGTCCATCGTTGCGGCCATCTTGTTACAAACCGTGCCTTGTGGAATCTGGCCCGGCCAACGCATGATGCATGGCATCCGCACACCTCCTTCCCAGGAAGTGCCCTTGCCTTCCCGGAACGGTCCGGAAGACCCGGCATGTGCTCCGAAATTCAACCAGGGCCCGTTGTCACTTGTGAAAATCACGAGTGTATTATTTTCCAGTCCGTGTTTTGCCAATGTCTTGAGTATCTCTCCAACAGACCAGTCGACCTCCATCATCACATCCCCGAATTTTCCCTGCAGGCTTTTTCCTCTGAATTTGTCCGAAACACCCAGAGGGGTGTGGACCATGGTGTGTGGGACATACAGGAAAAACGGCCGGTCCTGGTTTTTTTCGATAAACCGGACTGCCCGTTCGGTGTACTGGGTTGTCAGGGTGTCCTGGTCTTCCAGGGTTTGTATTTCGGCGAATTTTTCGTTTCCTTCGATCAGGGGCAGGACCGGATACCGGAGCTTGCTGTGTCTTTCGGGAAGGTCGGTTCCGTTGTACTCTACCGGCCACATGTCGTTGGAGTAGGGGAGCCCCAGGTATTCGTCAAAACCATGTTGGAGGGGCAGGAATTTGTGATGGTGACCCAGGTGCCATTTGCCGAAACATGCCGTGGCATATTCCTTCTTTTTAAGGATTTCGGCAATGGTTTCTTCATCTGGATTGATCCCGACTTTCGCCTGATCATTGTATGCGCCGAAGATACCGACCCGGTTGGGATAACACCCGGTCAGCAGGGCGGCCCGTGATGCGCTGCACACAGCTTGAGCAACATAAAAACTGGTGAAACGCATGCCCTGTTCGGCCATGCGATCGATGTTTGGGGTTTCATATCCTGTGGCTCCATAACATCCCACATCCGCATATCCCATGTCGTCGATGAAGATAAGCACGATGTTCGGCAGGAGTTCTTCTTCGATATTTTCTTTTTTGCAGGTTTGGCTTAAGGTGACAAGGGGCAAAGAGGCAGCACCCCATCCCAATGTCTTTAGAAAATCCCTTCGTTTGTAGCCTTTTTTCATGATTCTTCCCTTTAATTTAGATACTCAAGCTTATGGATACCACAACAAAAGTAGCATGTCCAATGTCATGGTTTTTCCCGATGCATCTATTTGCTTTGATAATAGGGCTTTTGGGGATGGCTGAAGCGACCATTGAAGATTTAGCCATTACGCCCGTTCTTCGAGGGTAACATTAGGGGAAGTCCCATCTGGGGACACCCTATATCAGCGAACAGGTTTCAAATTTAAAATAAATTATAGAGTGTCCCCGAATGGAACGTCCCCATAATGTCGGCGATGTTGTATCGAGCACGACTTTGACAACGCATTAGAGATGCTATCAGGAAAGGGAACAGAGAATAGAGTGGTAGAAATTGGAGTTAACGTGCGCAGTTCATAGCCGCCGAGAAGAGCGGAGAGGAATGGCGTTAAAAATCTTCACGGGAGCAAAAGCATTCCCAAAAGCTCATTCTTAAGATATTGAGTAGAATAGGATACTTCGGGTTGGATCCTTGCTATTCCTTGATTTTGATGGCGATGAACATCAGGCCGAAATACCCGATCAATACCAGAGGAATGACGGCCAACCAGTTCACATTTCGAAGGAAAGCGAGAATATTGTCGATCAGAACATCCATATTGTCTATGTAGAATTTCATGATGAGGATGGGCACAAATCCCAATAGCACAAAAAAGGACATCACGATCACGGCGAATTTGGTGTACCCGAGGCTAAAAATACCGATATAAGAAAGTGCGGCAAAAAATAGGCTCACAAAACCGCCCATCAGGAGGTAGGAGCGAACGAGATTCCAATCATTCGGGGCAACGTTGGAAACGGAATAAAGCAAAAGCAGGTAGCCCACGGTAGCCACGACTGTGACCAGAACTAGTCCGAATTTGGCGGATACGATTTCACTGGCCTTGACCGGTAGGGTATCCAAAAAGTCATAAGCCTTGTGCTTTTCCTCGTATTGTTCATTGAAAAACACAGGGCCGAACACCATCATGAATATCAGAACGCCGGATATCAACACCAAAGGAACGGCATTCTCGTTCCCGAGGAGTATCCTCAGGATGGCTGTCAGAATAAAGATCACGCCGAGATATCCGATGAAATAGGCCATATTTTTTTTAACGATTGACAACATTTTTATGCTCCTTTCACGAGTGAGATCAGAATATCGTCCAGGTTGACGTTTTCGATCTTGACCACCCCCTCTGTGATCCCTTGGACCAACGATTCCTTTATCTCCAGATAGTGTTCTGTAACGCCCGAACTGCCAAAGGCATGATCTTTCCGTCTTGTCAAAGAGTTTACGATGTCGCTGCCTAAAGCTCCCTTTTTGTAGTGTATCCTCTTCCAGTTGGAAAGGAGCTCGTCCTTTTCGCTGACCAAAACGATTTTTCCCTCTATCAGGAATGCCACCAGGTCAGCTGTCCGCATGATATCATCTGTGATGTGGGAGGAAATGATGACGGATTTCCCTTCGTTTTTGGATTTTTTTTGCAGAAGCTCGAGCACCTCCCGTCTGATGACCGGGTCCAATCCAGCGGTGGGTTCGTCCAGAATGAGAAGATCGGGATCGTGGGAAAGGGCAAGGGCCAATGAGAAACGGACCTTCATTCCTTTGGACAGTTCTCTCGTTTTTTTTGTCCGGCTTATTTCGAAGTTGGTCAGCAGGCTTTGAAAAGTGTTGGTGTCCCAGTTATCGTAAAATGTGGATACGAATTTCCCTGTCCATGCCACTGTTTTGTTCCCGTAAAAATGCTGCTCTTCACCCAGATATCCGACTTTGTTTTTGATCTGTTTGGCGCTTTTTTGCGGATCGAGCCCAAATACCTGGACGTCGCCACCATCTCTTTTGACCATGTTCATCAGAATTTTGATGGTGGTGGTTTTTCCTGCTCCGTTGGGACCGATCAATCCTAGGATATATCCCTGGGGCAAACTCAACGTGATGCCATCCAGAACGAATCCCTTGTATTTTTTTTGCACATTTTGTAATTCCAGAATGTTTTCCTTGTTATCCATCTGAACTCTCCTTTATTTCTTTGACGAGGGAAATGATCTCCCTTGCCGATATATCGAATCTTTCTGCCGTTTTACGGATTTTCAAGATATCCTTTCGGATCTCCTGCCATTTATCCTGCCGCAGTTTTTTCCGGTTGACGTCAGCGACATACGAACCCAATCCAGACCGGGTGATGATAAATCTCTCGTTTTCCAGGTCAGAATAGGCACGTTTTATCGTGATCTCGCTTATCTTCAGCTCTCGGGCCATTTCTCGGATTGAAGGAAGTTTGGTTCCCGGTTTCAGTCCCCCTGAGGCGATGGCATCCTTGATCTGATCGGTTATCTGCTTGTACATCGGATCTGGATTTAGGGGAGAAACCACGATAAACACATTATCCATCCATCAACCTCTTGCAGCTTGTTTGGCTTTTAAAGCTGTTTGCATGAGCAGATAGTAGATCATCAGGCGCAGCATATCGGACCTCCTTCAGGCATACCGATCGCTCAATTTCTTTATAGCCAGCTTCATCAAGAAATAATAACCGACCAAACAGATAATGGTTCCTACGATCCAATAAGGGCCCCTCATGAACTGCATGATATCGGAATCGGATATTGCTAACGGCTTCAGGACAAAAATCCTGATCGGTATGGGAGAGATAAAGAGACAAACCCAGACGATCAGGACATACTTACCGAACCGGAAAATGCCGAGATAAAGAAGGCCTGCGGCAACGAGACATATGTCTCCGTGGATGATGAGATAGGCACAACTGGGAATCAGGTATTCAGGATTTGTGGAAACAAGCGCAAAGGCGACACAGCATCCCCCCACATAAATCGCCACTGAGATGAACACGAGGGCAAATTTAGCTTTGACGATCTGGGCCGGCTCGATCGGGAGGATTCTCAAAAAGGAGTATCCGTTGGCTTTGCTTTCCATCTGTTCATGAGACCACATCGCTCCCAATACGAGCCAGATCATCGGTGCAAGATAAATGGCATAGGACAGGCCGAGCGGATCCGGGCCCACGAGCCGGTCGTGATTGTACAGGGGAATGCCGAACACAAGAAGCAAACCTGGATACAAGAGGTACCAGAACGAAAACTTTTTCATCAGGCGCAGCATTTTAGTCTCCTTTGACCAAAGCGATCAGGATGTCATCCAATCCCACGCTTTCCACTTTGATATCGCCTGAGGCTAAACCTGGGGCCAAAGCGTCTTGTATTTCCGGATAATTTTTGGTCAAACCTGAACTCCCGAACATGTGGCTTTCCACGCTTTCGAGCTTATCGACTATGGATTTTTCGAGCGATTGGGGTGTGAAATGGACCTTTTTCCAGTTGGTGAGAAGCTCGTCTTTGGATTTTGTCATCACGATTCGGCCGTTTATCATGTAGGTTATGTAATCGGCAATCCGGGCGATGTCGTCTGTTATATGAGAGGATAAAATCACGGTTTTGTCGTTTTCTTCGGTAAAGGTTTTTAAAAAGTCGATCACCTCTCTCCGGTTGATCGGATCCAACCCCGATGTCGGCTCGTCCAGCATGATGAGTTCGGGATTGTGAGACAAGGCGATTGCGAGGGAGAGTTTCCCTTTCATGCCCTTCGAGAATTTTTTAATCCTTTTTTTAGGGGGGATATCGAATTGTCCCAGCAGGCTCTGGTATTTTTCCCCATCCCATTTGTCATAAAAATGGGACACGAATTCTCCCGTCCATGCAGCGCTTTTATGATCGTAAAAATACTGTTCTTCCCCGACATAACCGATTTTGTTCTTGATCTGTTTTTCATTTTGAATGTTGTCCAGACCAAAAACTTTCACCTGGCCTCCGCCGAATTCAGTCAAGTTCATGATCAACTTGATGGTGGTGGTCTTACCCGCGCCGTTAGGCCCGATCAATCCCATGACATATCCTTTGAGGACGTTCCAATCGATGTCGTTCAGAACAAATTCCGGATACTCCTTCCTGAGTTTGTTTATCTCCAGTATGTGTTCCATTTTTTTTCTCTGGTGTTTATGCCAAAAAAAACAAAGCGAGCAGCAGAACTGCGATCATCAAAACCAGCAGCTTGGTACGGATAAATCCCTTTTGTTTTTTCATTTTCCCACTCCTTTTTCTTTAATGGCTTCGATTATGTCATCGGCAGAAATATCGAATTTTTCTCCCGATTTTAAGATCTTTATCAATTCTTGCCGGATTTCCGCTAACTTTTCGTTTTTCATTTTTTCCTTGCTGACATCTGCCACGAACGAGCCCAATCCCGCTCGAGTGAAGATGTAACCCTCATGCTCTAAATCTGCATAGGCGCGCTTGATGGTGATCTCGCTGATTCCGAGCTCTCTGGTCATTTCTCTTATCGATGGCAATTTTTCCTCCGGCTTTAATATTCCGCCTGCGACGGCGTCTTTAATCTGATCTATCACCTGCTTGTACATCGGGTCCGGATTCAGGGGAGAGACCACGATAAACATTTTTTCTTTCATTTTAGAGAGTATATCAAATATACACAGTATACGAGGCAATTGCACCCATGTCAAGCTTTTTTTTAAGAAATTTTTAATTTTGTGAATGATTTCCTTAGTTTTGTTGTCTAAATAGTGTGAGATGGAAAAAAACGATACAGGAGGTCAAAATGAAGAAAGGTTTGACATTAATGGTGATTTTCTCCTTCTTGGTTTTGTCTGTAGCAAGCAGCTTTGCCCAACCTCAACAGAAGATGACAAGGGCAAAAAGGACGTTTGACAGGTCGCAAAACCGGATTCTGGCCGTTCTGAAAGCTAACCAGGATGAACTCAATATCGCCGATGAACAGATCGAGCAGGTCCAAAATCTTGTGTTTTCCTTTAAAGAGAAGACAATCAAGAGGACAAGTGAAAACAGTTTGATCCGGTTAGAGTTGCAGAAACTGATGCAGGACAGGGAAAATTTGGATTACGACAAGATCAAGGCAATCCTTTCAAAAACATCAGCTGCCCGAAATGAGATGTTTATCGAGGGGCTGAAACTGAGAGAGGAGATCAACAACGTCCTGACACAGGAACAGCGGGAAGCTCTAAAGGCTAAAACACGAGATGGCATGAGAAGTCGATCCCGTAACTTGCGAGACCGGATGCAGCAGCGTAACCCTCGGTTAAGAAATCGCATCCGAAGGTGAAGTAAAGGAATCGACGACTGATGTCATGTTGAAAAGTTTTCAAAAAGATCGGGTCAGCCCTCAACGATCAACAGTATGCTGGGCTGGCCCTTTTCTTTTATCGGTTGCACTCAACAAATTTCCGCTTATAAGCTATAATAAATAGTTACAGATAGGAGACTGGAATGAATAGATATTCGGCTTTTTTGCTCGTATTGTTTCTTTCTTTTTTTATGCATATGAATTGCAGCATGCTCGAGCTGGAGAGCACATGGAAGGATCGAGACATCACACTGGACGGGAAAGGCGGGGATTGGCTGGGAGCCAAGTACTATTTCGAAGATTCTGCCATTTCTGTGGGATTGATCAATGACGCTCAATATCTTTATGTATCCATGATGACCGAGAATCCGATGATCCGGACCCAAATCATGAGGCAAGGTCTGACTGTTTGGCTTGATCCCAAAGGGGGAAAAAACAAGATTTTTGGTATCAAATATCCTCTAGGAAGACAGGGAGAAGAACAGGAAGGAGAGAGGCTGACACCAGAGGCTATGATGGATGAAACAGCCCGTGAAGAAATGATGCAAAAGCTCCAGGAGTCGATGACAGAATTGGAAGTTCTCGGCCCTGATGAGGAAGTGTTGGGAAAGATGGATATCAAAGATGCCAAGGGAATCGATGTCAAGATGAGAAACGCAGGCGGTACTTTTGTCTATGAACTCAGGATTCCTCTCAGCTCCAGCGAGGAATATCCTTATGCTGTCGGCGTGAAATCCGGAGATATGATCGGTGTTGGATTCCTATCGCCCAAGCTGCAAATGCAGAAACCGAGAGGAATGCGCGGCGGCGGAATGCCCGGAATGGGAGGCCGAGGCGGAATGCGTGCCGGCGGAATGGGCCGGCAGATGCCTCAACAATTAAAAATATGGACAAAGGTCCAGTTGGCTTCAGGTTCAGCTGCGGCCCTTTCTTTTTTCAAAAATTAGGCTTTTAGATTTATTTCTCCTGACCGATATGGGAAAGGTCACGGTCTATCCAAGCATGTTTGTACTCTAATTTCCGGATAAAAGACCATAATTTGCTCTGCAATTCCTGGCCTTCTTTGCCCAAGGTTTCGCTGTGATCTATGCTGAAATAGTCAGCCGGATTTTTGGCACTTTGGGTAAGAATGTAAAGCGGCAATTCTTTCCCCATGATGACTTGGTATAGCACGAAGCCATCTGGAATATTCTTGTTCTTAATAAGTTTCAGATATTTCATTGCAGTTTCTTCAAATTCTTTTTCTTTGCCGGGCAGGATGTAGGTGAAAGTCCAACGGTAAAAATAGATCTCCTCCGGTTTAAGCCTTGGGCTTTCAGGCATGTAAGAGAGGTCGGGTCTTGTAACGAGCAGTCCGTCTTGGCGGTATTCCGTCGTGCCTTCCAGAAGTTTTTGAATTTTTTGACCTGCTTCAGGTGCAATCATGGCCATCAATTCGTCCAGTGTGTTTCCAAGGACTTCTAAATCTGCTACATTCTCTAATGGCGCAGAGAATAAAACAGTGAAATCATCACAACGGAAAACATTGATAGGATAAGGAAATTTGTGTTCTTTGATTTGGGCCATCAGTTCTTTTGTCCCTGCCATATAGTCAAAGATTTTTGATGGCTTAACCGTTATCTCCCGGACAAAAAAAAGCTGAGCTTCCTGTTCCTGAGCCTGTGCTAAGATGGTCAGAGCAGACAAACAAATTAATAATCCCAATCCTAGGTATACAAAAAATTTGCGTCGCATAAATTCCCTCCATTAGTTGAATTGCGATTATGAAGAGAGAGTTCGGTCGAAATGATCAAATCCAAAGGATTTTTTTCGCCAGATTATTAATCCCTCCCCGTAATAGCATTCCTGATATATCACAGAGATAAACAGTCTGTCAATCTTTGATATAGATTTTTTTTGAGCTTATTTTGAAAAACTGGAAGGTTACTTATTCCCCGAGGGCTTTACGTAATCTAACGGGTTTTGCAGTTCTTTCCCTGATCTTCAGGTTCAATATCTCGACCCCCAGCGAGAAGGCCATGGCGGAATAAATATATCCCTTGGGGATGTGCAGATCGAGTCCTTCTCCCATGAGCGAGAATCCCACGAGCAACAGAAAGCTCAAAGCCAGCATCTTGATGGTGGGGTGGGTGTCCACAAAATTCCCGATCACGCGGGCAGACAGCATCATAACACCGACAGCGATCACGATGGCCAGAATCATAACCGGGATGTGATCGGCCATGCCCACGGCGGTTATGACTGAATCCAACGAGAATACGATATCCAGGATGGCAATCTGGACAAGGATGGCAACAAAGTTTCGGGCAACCTTGGGTTTGGCCGTCGCCGGTTTCCCCTCCAGACTGGCATGGATCTCGTGGGTGCTTTTCGCCAGCAAAAAAAGGCCTCCTGCCAGCAGGATGATATCCCGTCCGGAAAATTCGTTCTTGAAGACATGGAAAAGGGGAGCTGTCAGGGTCATGATCCATGTCAGGGTAAGCAGGAGCAAAATGCGTGTCCCCATGGCCAAAGCCAGGCCAAAGGTTCTGGCCTTGTTCCGCTGGTGAGCAGGAAGCCGTCCCACCAAAATCGAGATAAAAACGATATTGTCGATCCCGAGAACGATTTCTAAGGCTGTCAAGGTGGCTAGAGCCACCCAGGCTTGGGGTTGTGCGATCCATTCCATGGCGGATTTCCTTTCTTGGAAGTCTGTTCGTAAACTTTACTCATGAGATTATCACACGTGAAACAGAATATTCAACGTCTTTTCTAGTCTCGGTAGCTTTGAAAGACAAGCGATGGAAAATCGAAAGGCAAGAAGATAGTAGCGGCAAACGCTCGTCTGGATCGGCAGAGGAGGAACGGCCGATCGGTGCTCAAAATCGGATGGTGACGAATAAATTGAAGGTCAGTCCCATGTACAGGATGTTGTTCTCGAAGATCTCGCCTTCCACCACATCAAACTCTTTGTACCAGACGTTTTTGCGGCCATAGAGTTTGAACACCGAGGCCCCGAGGATGGATTGACTGCCGAACAGAGGAAAACGGAAGCTGGCAGCAATGTCGAGCCGGCGGTAGGCAGGAAGTCGTGCGCCGCCCCTCTAAAACTTCCTCCTGTTCTACACCAACCGGCTCTGTGTACGGCCGGCCTGTGGCATAGATCCAGGTTGCGGAAAATGTCCCTTTCCCCCAAGCTGGGTAGGGTTTCGATCTGTTTGGGAGTCAGAGTGACCATGCTGACCGTTTCAGAAATGCTCAACAGAGGTCGTTCCGCCTCGACAGTAGTTTCTTCGGAAAGCGGGGCCATCTCGAGCGTGATGTCGACAACTAAGGTCATTGCGGGTGAGACGACGACTTCCTTTTTTGCCTGCTTGAATCCATCGAGTGTTGCAACCAGAGTTACCATTCCCCGCGTTATCCCGGCAAAGGAGTAGAACCCATTCCTGTCGGTGATAGTGCTTATACTCGTGCCTTCGATCGAAATTGTGACACCAGGGAGTGGTGTCCCATCTTGCATTTTTACCGTTCCCTGTATTTTTCCTCCCTGGCCATACGAAATTCCCGTAAAAAAGAAACAGACCGTAAAAACAAAAATAAATAATCGCCTTATCATTGAAACCTCCAGATTAAGTGCTTTTTTTTTAACCTAAACCTCTGCCTCTCTGAATTCACATCCATTTGACAACCAGTCCATCCGATTTATTCACTTACAGCAATAAAATATGAATTTCTTTATTCTGGCAACCTGGATTATTCACGAGCCTGGATTATTCGCCAGTCGAGATTGCTGTAGCTGTAAAACAGTGGCCCACGCAGCTGTAGTGAACTACCGCAAGTGGGTTACAATGCAGCCGATGCAGTGAGATCGATCCGTCAATAATTCAGGCGAAGGCCTGGGGGGCCAGGCCTTAAAGGGAGGGAAAAAGAGGAGTGAATGTGTCTTAAAAATTTTGGGGTAACTTATTTTCTGGGGGAAACTTCTGTTGAGGCTTAGGAAAGGGCCCGTCTCTCCGTGGCCAGGGTTTCCCTTCTCTTCTCCTCCAGGGTCTTCGCTCTTTCATCATTTTTTCCAGGCGTTCTTTTTGTTCGGGCGTTAACACGGAATCCAAATCCTTCTGTAATGATTGTATAGATGATTGCATCCCATCCCTTAGATTTTTTCGCAGTTCCGCGACATCTTTGGCGTGTTTCTGGAGGATCTCGTTGATTTGTTTTTTCTGTTCTGCAGTGGGATCGATGGCCCGTTCCAGGATCATCGTAAATCTGTTTGGATCAACCGTGTCAAAAGCTCTTCTAATCCGCTGATGCATGAAGGCCCTGTTGAGCATGGCTCCCAATACGATCCCGAAAATCAAGGTTATGATGATAACGATTGTTGTTTTGACTCTCATATTCATATTGGTATCCTCCGCTTAAAATAAAGGCAGATTGAGAATTTCCTCAAAGGTGAAATCTGAGGCATACAAAATTTCTTGGGTGGACAGGATATCATCAGATTGGAGGTTGTATATAAGGAGTATCAACAATATCGCGGCTCCGACCATAGCGAACCGTCGAAACATCAACAGAAGTGTCTCATAGAAGGATTCAAACCCGTTTTTCTTTGTCCGGAGCGATTCAATCCGGCTCATCACGCGTTCAGGAAAAAAAGGCTTGAAGGAGGGAGCAGAGCTTGCCGCAAGAGTTTGGCGTTGAGCAAGTATCTGCTCTTTTTCCTTTCGGAGTTTTTCAGACTCTTTCAATGCTCGATCCAGGCGTTCCTTTTCTTCCGGATTTAACTCGTCGTCAAAACTCCGATAAAGCAGTTTTAATATTTTATTATCCATTTCCTTCCCCTCTTGTAACATTCGTTTCCCAGTATATGGGTGTTAAAATTTCCTTGAGTTTTTTCTGGGCCCTGGCCAGTCGGGATAGGACCGTTCCGAATGGAAGGCGCAGGATCTGGGCCGTTTCCTTTGTCGAATACCCCTCGATTAAACGAAGCACCACAACGGCTTTATACTTTGGATCGAGTTGTTCGATTCCAGTGTGAACGATTTCCTTGAGCTCGTTTTTCTTTTTTGGATCGTTTTTATCAGGGGCATTTTCCATTTTTTCTTCCCCTCTTGAAAAGAAATGTTTGCTCCTTCTTTGCCGCCGCTTGAGCTCGTTCAAAGAAAGATTGATCGCTATCCGCGTGATATAGGTCCCGATGCAGGATTCCCCTCTAAATTTATTCAGGGACTGGTAGAACCGGATAAAGGTTTCCTGTCCCACATCGTCTGCTTCCGGACAATTCCCCAACATGCCGATCACGGTTGCCGCCACCCTGTGTTCATTTTGTTTAACAAGCTCTTTGAAAGCATTTTTATCCCCGGTTTGGGCTTTTTTGACCAGTTCCTGCTCGCTGATTTTTTCTTCCACGATTTCAGTCGCAAAATGACAGATTGAGTAGTCTCTTGCTAGCCTTGTTTCCATTCACTCTATTAGACAAAGGAAATAACCATTTTATTCCTATTCTTTTCATCTCCATTTGACTTGGAGGTTGTGCTCTCCGCGTTTGGTGATATCCGGATGAATGTTCAGCTTGAGCATTTCAGGTTTGTTCCCAATAGCCATGGCTGTCAAGTAAACGAAACGGGTCACCCTCTCCATTTTGACAAAATCCACCCTATCGATGGTGTCGGTTTCCTGGTGATAGTCCTCAGTGGTTCCGCAGAAGTACCATACCGCAGGGATGCCGTACTGGATGTAGGGATACTGGTCGCTGCGGAAGAAAAAATTATCGGGATGCTGGGGATCCTCGTATTTGTAATCCAGGTTCAAGCCGATATTCCTGTCGTTGACGGCGTTGATAATCGCATCCAATTCAGAACTGAGTTTGTTTGAACCAATGATGTAAAGATGGTCGGGATCGTTCCGGCATATCATGTCCATGTTCAACTCAGCACTCATTTTTTCGACAGGAATGGGACTGTGTTCCACAAAATATCGAGAGCCCCAGAGCCCCTTTTCCTCTGCTGTATGCCACACAAAGATAACAGATCGCTTTGGCCGTTCGATTTGGAGAGCCTGAGCGAGCTCCAGCATGGCTACGGTGCCCGAACCGTTGTCATCCGCCCCGTTATAGATTCTTCCCTCCCTAGTGCCATTGTGATCGTGATGGGAACCGAATAAGACATATTCCTCCTTTAATCGTTCATCCGTTCCTTCCAACCAGGCCACGACATTATAGGTTTTGTCCTTTTGTTTTTGGGTAACTATGGAGATATCCATCTTACGACCACCCAGTTTCCTGCCAGGGACCTGTTTTTCCTTCTGGATGGCGGCATACAATTCTCTCAAGTCATTGGTGGAAATGTCCAAAATATCCGCGGCCATGGCGTGGCGGATCTCTGCTCGAAGATAAGTTTGTTGAGATGCGGATGTCGATATTGTTTTGAGTTCATCGGCCAGTTGGCATCTGGGTGTTGCATCGAACAAATACCCCTTTTCGGAAAAATTCTTTTCTCTCTCTTCGCTGATGGCAATCAGGACCGCCGCAGCTCCTCCCGAGCCGATAACCCTGCTCCGCCGGTACAGGAGTCTTTGGTTTTCAGGGGTTCTCAACTTATGATTTTCAGGAAGATCTGGTTCGAGCATCACGACGACCTTGCCTTTAAGATCCAAGCCTTCGAGGTCGTCCCAATCCGATTCGGGTGAAGAAAGCCCGAATCCCACAAACAAGACATCTCCGGAAATTTCCATGTCCTGGAAGGAGCGCCCGTAAATGCCAAAATCTTCTGGGAATGAAAAATTTTTTATCCTTTTTCCCATCCTCAACTGCATTCGGGTCTGGGCTTGGTCTATGGTGCTCACTTTAAGAGGGATTTCCTGGAAAAAGGATCCATCGGGCATTAAAGGTTTGAGTCCGTAACTTTCGGCTAAAGTGGCGATGTAACGGGAGGCGATCTTGAGTTCTTGGGATGGCGTGTTTCTCCCCTGAAATTCATCGGATGCTAGAATGTCCAGATGAACCTTTAGCTCTTTTTCTGTGATGGATTCAACCGCTTTTTGTTGCGTGCTTTTGCAGCCAAAGGTCAGAAAGAGCAACAATAATATAGAGAGGCTCAAATAGGATTTGATGGATTTCATGAGATTCTCCTCGTTACATGAGATGTTTCAGTCTATAGCACAGCCCTTTGCCAAAGTCAAAAAGTGAAGCATTGGAAATGCTTACAAAGGATATTTATTTATTGAGTAGACTACTAATATTATGTATATGTATTAGGGATGTGGAATGATGAAAAAAACAATACTAATGATTTTTACATTTTATTGCCTTTTATCTGAAATTTTATTCAGCATGAATAGTCCGGAAGTGAAGGTCGGCTTGGATGTTTTCCTCGTTAACCATCTTTCGAAACTCGAAGGAAAAAGAGTGGGGATCATCACCAACCAGACCGGGATCGCATCGTCCGGGGAACACATCGTGGATATCCTGTCCAGTATCGAGGGACTGTCCATAGGGGCGCTGTATGCTCCTGAGCATGGTATCCGGGGAGATCTTCCCGATGCGACCAAGATGGCCTCTTATGTGGACAAAAGGACCAGGATCCAGGTTTGGAGCCTTTACGGGGAACATCTCAAACCCACACAAGAAATGTTGGAAGATGTGGATGTGCTGATTTATGACATCCAGGATGTCGGCGCCCGTTTCTACACATTTATCAGCACCATGGGATTGGCCATGGAAGCCGCTTCGGAATACGGAAAACAATTTATCGTGCTCGACCGGCCCAACCCAATAAACGGCGTGACCATCGAAGGCCCGATCATCGAAGAGCCATTTTTCTCGTTTGTCGGACAGTATCCGATTCCTGTGCGGTATGGCATGACACCGGGAGAAATGGCATGGATGATAAAGGGTGAGAAATGGATGAAGGCGATGGAGGAGTTAGACCTGAAGGTCATCCCGATGGAAGGGTGGCAGCGGACCATGTGGTTCGATCAGACCGGGCTTCCCTGGACTCGGCCCTCCCCGAATATACCCTCGATCCTTACTGCTGCGGTTTATCCCGGGCTTTGCTTGATCGAAGCCCTCAACCTCTCTGAGGGCCGCGGCACGATGCGGCCGTTCGAGCAGATAGGCGCGCCGTGGATCAACAGCCACAAGCTGGCCGAAACCATGAATTTCTGCCGTCTTCCCGGGATCTATTTTAAGCCCATAACCTTTACACCTGTTACGCTCCCTCATGCTGCACCCTGGAACAAGTACAGGGATCAAGACGTAAATGGTTTGAACTTGATCATAACCGACAGGGAGAGACTGCGCCCTTTACAGGTTATGGTCCATCTTCTTGTTACCCTGAAGAAACACTATCCGGCTGAGCTGGAACTTAGAAAAAACCTCGAACGGTTGATCGGCATCCCATCCTTTCGCCAATCCATCAATGACCTCCGTGCTCCTGAGGAGATCCTAGCAGAATGGGAACCGGGAATCCAGGCATTCGACAAAGTCCGCCAAAAATATCTCCTTTATAAATAATAGAGGACGCTCAACAAAGCGCTGAATTCACTCCTTTATCTTTTGGATCATTTCCACCAGTTCATACGGCGTCATTCTGTAATATGACTTGTTAAACACATGGAATTTTTCAATTTCTTGTCAATGCAATAAGGAGTGTGATAGGTTACAGGAAAGTGATTTTCGAATGAGAAGCATAAAGATGAGGAGTATTAAGGATGGCAGAACCTTTGGTGCTTGAAGGAAAAAATTTAGCCAAGTCCATCGAAGAATCTTTGAAGCCTAGGGTTGCAGCGGTTATCGCAAAATCCGGCGGAAAAATCCCGGTTTTGGCCACGATTCTTGTGGGGGAAGATCCGGCCTCTGCGACCTATGTCCGGATGAAGGGCAACGCCTGCCGCCGTATCGGGATGGAATCGCGGAAGATCGAATTGCCCCTGACCACCACGACCGAAGAACTCCTGGCTGAGATCGAGGCTTTGAATCGGGATCCAGGCGTGAATGGGATTTTACTCCAGCATCCTGTCCCCGAACAGATCGACGAGCGTGCCTGTTTCGATACGATTGCCCTGGAAAAGGATGTGGATGGTGTCACCTCTTTGGGTTTCGGACGGATGGCTATGGGGGAATTTGCCTACGGGAGCGCGACTCCGACTGGAATCATGACAATCCTGGATCGCTACAATATTCCACTCAAAGGCAAGCGAACGGTTGTGGTTGGCCGTAGCCCGATTCTCGGGAAGCCTTTGGCCATGATGCTTCTCAACCGCCATGCGACCGTGACCATCTGTCATTCCCGCACCATCGATCTGCCTGATGTCGTCCGGGAGGCGGACATTGTTGTGGGGGCAGTGGGAAAGCCCAAATTCATCCAGGCGGATTGGATCAAACAAGGAGCGGTTATCATCGATGCGGGTTATCATCCCGGAGGTATAGGGGATGTCGATCTCGAGAAAGCTGCCCCTCGCAGCAGCGCATACACACCTGTTCCTGGTGGGGTCGGTCCGATGACCATTGTTTCTCTCATCTCGCAAACCCTCGAGGCTGCAGAAAAACAATACGGAATCATCCGATAAACGACAAAGAGAAGAAAAGCATGAAAATATTGACTGGATGGATTCTGCGTCCCGGGTGGCCAGCCAGGTATAGCTGATGATAAATTCCACGTACTGGGATACGCTATTCCCTAATTTTTGGAACGATTTGCATTTGCGTCCTCAAAATTTGGGTATCAGGTATCCCGGTACAGAATAAAAAACTATTGAAAAAAAGGATTAATATAAATAAAATCAATTCTTCTAAAAATATCTATTTAAGGAGGCATAATGATTAACCGAAAGCGACTTTGCTGGACAGTGGCTATTTTAGGATTATTCGTTCTTACGCTAGTTTTCGCTGTATCTCCGGTTCAAGCACAAAGAGGAAAAAGAGCGCAGAGGATTCAGTCCACAGATCCCGCACTCCGTTTGAAGGGATATGAGAAACATCTGGAAATGACAGAGAGTTCGCCCTTCAACAAGGAAAAATGGTATCACATCGGACCCAAAAACGTTAGCGGCAGATGCACGGATATCGCTGTGATTACGCCAAAGGGAAAAAATTACACCATCTATGTGGGGACTGCGTCTGGAGGCGTCTGGAAAACCGTGAATGAAGGGACAACTTGGGAGCCGGTGTTCGAGAAAGAAGCTTCGACCTCGATCGGAGATGTGGCTATCGCCCCATCGAATCCCGACATCGTATGGGTAGGAACTGGCGAGGCCAACATTTTCCGGAGTTCTCAAGCTGGTGTCGGGATCTACAAATCTATTGATGCCGGAAAAACCTGGAAGCACATGGGATTGGCCGATACCAATACCATTGCACGGGTCATCGTTAATCCCGAGAATCCTGACGTTGTTTACGTAGCGGCTTCGGGTCACGAGTGGACAAACAACGAGGATCGAGGTGTTTACAAGACTACAGACGGCGGCACCACCTGGGAAAAAATCCTGTACATCGACGATATGACCGGGGCCATCGACTTGGTGATGGATCCATCAAACCATGATACCCTGTATGCTGCAACATGGCAGCGTATAAGAGAAAAATGGAATGATCCCCGGAACGAGCCCAACTACGGGGGAAGCGGAATCCACAAGAGCACAGACGGCGGCGCGACATGGAATCCGATCAACAACGGGCTTCCGGCTGCAAAATATCGTGGCCGGATCGGGATCGATCTCTGCCTGACCAAACCCAATGTGATCTACGCCTTTGTCGACAACTATGAACTTGCAAGGGAATTGACCGAAGAGGAAAAAGCCTATGATTACACATCCGGATTGGCCGGCATTATCAAAGGAGCCACCGTTTATCGTTCCGATGACAATGGAGAAACCTGGACCCAGGTGAGCGGCTTGACTGAGGAAATGAAACCCTACATGCAACGCCATTCCGCCACATACGGCTGGGTTTTCGGCCAGATGCGCGTGGACCCCAACGATGAAAACACCATCTACACCATGGGTTTGGGCTTGAATGTCTCGAATGACGGAGGAAAAACATTCCGTGGTCTGAGAGGCATGCATGTTGACCACCACGGCCTCTGGATCGATCCTGACAATTCCAACTACCTGATCAATGTCAATGACGGCGGCATTGTCATCTCATACGATGCAGGCCTGACCTGGCGGCAGTTCAGAGACAATCTTCCTGTCTGCCAGTTCTTTAACATCAATTATGATATGGACACCCCCTTCCGTGTGTACGGTTCGATGCAGGATCATGGCAGCTACAGAGGCCAAGTGATCAAAGGCGGGACGGATAGATACGGAAGGCAGTTACAAGGCATCCAGACCGTGGATTTTGAGGGAGCCCCGGGTGGAGAAGGCAGCAGCCATGCCATCGATCCGACAGATCCCAGAACCGTCTATTCTGCCGGTTTTTACGGGACCATCTCCAGAAGTGTCCTGGGCGAAGATGGACGATGGCAAAACAAACGCGTCCTTCCCAGGCCCTATCCCAATGAGCCTCCCCTCAGAGGACAGTGGGTAGCACCCTTTATCCTTTCTCCCCACAATCCCAATATCATTTATCATGGGATGCAGTATCTGTTCATGTCTCGGGACAAAGGAGATTCTTGGAAGAGAATCAGCCCGGACCTGACCCGCAATATCAAGTCTGAGCTGGGGGATATCCCTTTCCAAACACTCTTTGCGATTGCCGAATCCCCTCTCAAGTTCGGATTGATCTATGTGGGAACCGACGACGGAAATGTCCATGTCACCAAAGACGGCGGCAAAACCTGGAAAAAGATCATGAATGGTCTGCCCTATCAGAAATGGATATCCAAAATGGTCGCTTCTGCCTATGATATGAGTACGGTCTACATGACCCAGAACGGCAAACGGGATGATGATTTTAATCCCTATGTGTGGAAATCTACCGATTTTGGCGAAACCTGGGAAGACATCTCCAGCAACATTCCTCTCGGGCCTGTGAATGTCATCAGAGAAGACCCTGTTGACAGGAACATTTTGTACGTGGCCACAGACGTAGGCGTCTATGTCACTAAAGAC
>Ga0114930_10001631_pt1 | contig 21075 bp, 19 predicted proteins | sample AnhtaG_FD_87300 | JGI IMG/M metagenome (GOLD analysis project Ga0114930, IMG submission 87300) | Deep subsurface microbial communities from Anholt, Denmark to uncover new lineages of life (NeLLi) - Anholt_01485 metaG | ecosystem: Environmental > Aquatic > Marine > Oceanic > Sediment | place... | reverse complement strand
GTGGCTTCTTCTCCGGTTCCGACCCCATCTGGCTATTGGAGTGGGTGGTTATGCCTCGGGTCCAGTGGTCCTTCTGGCAGCCCTGTTGGGTATGCCCACCATGATTCAAGAGCAAAATGTCTATCCCGGAATAACCAATCGCATCCTATCGCGGTTTGCCAGAATAAATGCAGTCTCCTTTGAGGAAACCAAGAGCTATTTGAAAGGGAAGACAGTAGTCACTGGTAACCCAGTGCGTCCCGGCTTTTATCGGATAAAAAAAGTAAAAAAAGAAAAGGGGAGTTTTCACCTCCTTGTCTTCGGTGGCTCTCAAGGGGCTCATATAATAAACAAAAACATGGTAGAGGCTTTACCCTATCTAAAAAACCATCGTCTTCTAATGCAGATTGTTCACCAGACAGGCGACCGAGACTACCAGAAGGTAGCCGAAGCCTATGAAAAGACGGGGTTTAAAGCTAAAGTGGAACCCTACATCTACGACATCATCCCCTGCTTTGAGAGGGCAGACCTGGTTGTCTGCCGCTCGGGGGCTACCACCATTGCCGAGCTCACCGCGGCTGGCAAAGCCTCCATTCTCATACCGATTGCCTCTTCAGCGGGAGCTCACCAACTCCGCAACGCCCGTACCCTGGCAAGCTCAGGAGCCGCTATTGTCATCGAGGAGAAAGAGCTCAACGGCAAGCTGCTGGCGGAGCGGATAACTTCCCTTATGAAGGAACCCTCCCGCCGGCAACAGATGGAGCATCATAGCCATCAATTGGGACAAAAGGAGGCGACCGAGGTTATCTCCAACCTGGCTCTGGAGCTGATGGGATACGAGGGTATTCATCCCCCCGTAGGCAAGGAGGAGCGATGATAAGGAAGTTCAATCATATCCATTTTGTGGGAATTGGGGGTATCGGTATGAGCGGCATAGCTGAGGTGCTCCTCAATATGAACTATCAGATTTCGGGTTCCGACCTGGTAAAATCGAAGCTCACCCACCGTCTGCAGGAGTTAGGGGTGAAGATATACAAGGGTCACGATCCCTGTCACATCTCAGGAGCCGATGTGGTGGTCTACTCCTCAGCGGTCAAAAGCGACAATGTCGAACTGCAAGAGGCGAAGCGGCGGCAGATACCGGTAATCCCCCGGGCGGAGATGCTGGCAGAGTTGATGCGGATGAAGTTCAGCATCGCCATAGCCGGCGCCCATGGAAAGACCTCCACCACGGCGATGGTCGCCATGGTACTGGACGAGGCGGGCCTGGACCCCACCTTTGTCATCGGGGGCAGGCTGAAGGTCCCCAGCCGACACGCCCGCCTGGGGCAGGGGGAAATACTGGTAGCCGAGGTGGATGAGAGCGACCGGACCTTCCTCAAAATCTCCCCCACAATGGCGGTGGTCACCTCCATCGACCGGGAGCATCTCGACCACTATCGCGACCTGGAGGACATCAAGGACGCCTTTGTAGATTTTGTCAACAAAGTCCCCTTCTACGGAACGGTCATCCTCTGCTTAGACCAGCCAAACATCCAGAGCATCATTCCCAGAATAGAGCGGCGTATTATAACCTACGGCTTTTGCAGTCAGGCTGATCTGGTAGCCACCGAGCTCAGAATGGAGGGTTTCAGCTCCGATTTTGAGCTCACTTTCAGAGGTGACAAACTGGGACAGATCAAGCTGAACATGCCGGGAGAACACAATGTTCTTAACTCCCTGGCAGTTATAGGGGTTGCCCTTGACCTGGACATAGACTTCCCCACTATCAGAAAGGCTCTTAAGGAGTTCCAAGGAACCGAGCGGAGGCTACAGCTTAAGGGAACCCTAAACGACATAATGGTGATTGACGATTACGGACATCATCCTACTGAAATCCAGGTCACCCTGAACACCTTGAAAACTAGTTGGAACCGAAGGACAGTGGTCGTCTTTCAGCCCCATCGTTATAGCCGAACAAAGCACCTCCTTCAGGAGTTTGCCCGTTCATTCTACCAGGCTGACCTCCTGGTAGTAACAGAAATCTACCCTGCCGGAGAGGACCCCATAGAAGGAATCAATGGGAAGCTTGTTGCTCAGGTGATAAAGGACTTTGGTCATAAAAGGGTGGTCTTTATAAAGGATCTGATGGATATTCCGAGTTACCTGAAAGAAGTTGTCCAATCGGGTGACACCCTCCTGACCTTGGGAGCGGGGAATATCTGGAAGGTTGGCGAAGAATTCTTACAACTGGTTAAAACAAACTCAAAGAGGTGATACCGGAGGACTCGGTGGCAAAGAGGAGCCCCATCAAGGAAGAAACTGTAATGCAGATCGGAAGAGACTTCCACTGTGAGGTCCGTAGTCAACTACTGCTGGCGGATTACACCTCCATCGGTCTTGGGGGGGCAGCGCCTTTCGTGATCTTCCCCAAGGAGGCAGAAAGCCTGAAAGGGCTTCTTAGCGAACTCGCCGGGGAGAAGCTTCCCTGGCGCATCCTGGGGAAAGGGACCGACCTCATTGTCCGCGATGAGGGGGTAGAGGAGATTGTCATAAGTCTTACCGAGTTACCCTCAGCTCCGAAGTTTTCCGGCAACACTGTATCGGTAGCTTCGGGTTATTCCCTCACCAGATTGGTCCGCGAGGTGGCAGCTAAGGGTCTAAGCGGGTTAGAGTTTGCCATCGGTATACCGGGGAGCGTAGGGGGGGCGGTAAAGCTGAACGCTAGCTCCTTTGGAGGCTCCATGGAAAAGGTCATTTCTGAGGTGACTCTTTTCTCTCCTGGAAAAGGGGTTATCAAGCAAAGAGAATCGGAGATGGGCTTTGCTTACCGAAGCACCTGCTTGAGAGAAGAGGAGGTTATATTGAGTGCAACGATCACCCTGAAGCCCTCCTCTTCTTGGAGAATAAAGAAACAGATATCCCACTTCCAGAAACTTCGAAGGGATAGACAGCCGGTAGGGGAAAAAACGGCGGGTTGCATCTTCAAGAACCCCCCCGGGGTCTCCGCCGGGCAACTGATCGACTCGCTGGGGCTCAAAGGACTGGCTTTCGGGGGAGCGGCGGTCTCGGAAAAGCATGCCAATTTTATTATCAACCGGTGGGGGGCTACCGCTGCGGAGGTGCTGGCTTTAATTGATCTGATTAAAGAGAGGGTCTATAGGACTCTAAGGATGGAGCTGGAAGAAGAGGTTGTTATATGGTAAAGGGAAAGGAAGAGGAGTATCAACCCAGAGGCGGCCACTATCTACGGAGACCAAGGAAGAGCCCCCTTAGGAGGTCCCACAAAAGGAGAGTCCATCTGGCTGTGGAGACTCTCTTCAGCCTGATGATTCTCGGAGGAGGGCTATACCTTGGCAGGGCTGGCTATCAATACGCCACTCACACCCCCAGGTTCAACATCACATCTATTGTGATTAAGGGAAACCACTTCGCTTCAGCAAAGTCCATAAGCCACCTTATTGATACCCTTAGGGGCAAGAACATATTCTCTGTCAAACTCTCTGACATCCAGCGGAGGGTAGAGAGCCATCCCTGGGTGAGCCACACCGCGGTAAGAAGGCTACTGCCCTCCACCATTGAGGCGGAGGTTTATGAGGAGAGGCCGGTGGCGGTGGTCAACTATCGGGGTCAATCCTATCTGATAAGCAATGAGGGGAGATTCATCGACCGATACGGACCCCCTTATCATCACCTCTCCCTTCCCGTAATCTCGGGGCGCCAAGATCTGCCCTCCCATCAGTGGAAAAAGGGACTTATGGAGTCCCTCCGATTCATTAACCTGCTGGCAAGAAGGGAACCCCATTTGCTGTCTGAAGTAACCTTAATAGAAATCTCGGAATCCCCCTCTCTACGAGCCTTTTTTAAAGGTTGTCCGGTTCCTATCAAGTTAGCAGCGGACGACTTCTTGGTCAATTGGCAAAACCTCAGCTTGGTAATGGGGGACATAAGAGAGGGATTTGAGAACATAGAATACATCGATTTAAGATTCGCTGACCAGATCATTGTTAAAACCAAACAGGAAAGGAGGTGAGAAACAGAGGATGAAAAAAGATAAATATCTCGCTGGTATAGATATCGGCACCACCAAAACCTGTGTGCTTATCGGTGAAGTCAACGAAGCCGGGGAGTTGGAGCTGATTGGCATAGGGCAGAGTGAGTCGAAAGGCCTGAAGAAAGGGATGCTCGTCGACCTGGAGGAAGCGGTCAAATCGGTCAAACGGGCTATTGAAGAAGCGGAGTTAATGGCAGGGGTCAACATCGAATCTGCCTATGTGGGAGTTGCCGGGGGTCATATCAAGAGTCTCAACAGCCGAGGGGCGATTGCTGTTGGCAATAAGACCCGCGAGGTTAGAAAGGACGATATCTATCGGGTGATAGACGCTGCTCGAGCCATATCAATCCCAGCAGATAGAACCATCATTCATCTCCTTCCTCAGGAGTTCACCATCGATGGGCAGGATGGGATCGTTGATCCCACCGGAATTTACGGCACCCGCTTAGAGGTAAATGTCCATCTCATCACCGGACTGGTCTCCTCCATCCAGAACATGGTAGCCTGCGTCAACAAAGCGGGAGTAGAGGTTATAGACACCATCCTAAAACACCTGGCCTGCAGTGAAGCGGTTCTGACCCCGGATGAAAGGGAGCTGGGTGTAGCCCTGGTTGACATAGGAGGAGGAACGACCAATCTGTCTGTTTTCAAGAAAGGGAGCGTTTGGCATACAGGGGTCATTCCGTTAGGGGGGGACCATTTCACCAACGACATTGCGGTCGGTCTCAGAACCCCAATACCTGAAGCAGAAAATATCAAGAGAAAATACGGTTGCGTCTCACCGGCAATGGTGGAAGAGGATGAAACCGTTGAAGTCCCCGGCATGGGTGGATTGAAGCCCCGCATCCTTCCGAGAAGCCTCCTGTGCGAGATCATTCAACCGCGAGCCAAAGAGATACTGAACCTGGTTTATGAAGAGCTGAGAAAGGGGGACTACGGGAAGAACCTCAACTCGGGCATTGTCCTGACAGGGGGAGGCTCCAATATGAGCGGAATAGCAGAGACTGCTGAGGAACTCTTCAACCTGCCGGTCAGGGTCGGTTTACCAATGGGATTAGAAGGATTAAAGGAAATGGTTGACGACCCCATCTATTCCACCGCCGTGGGATTGCTCCTGTACCCTTATCGAAACAAAGCAGCTACAGGGAGCTGGGAGGCTGTTTCCCACAACCTCTGGGACAGAACGGCTACCAAGCTCCGCCGATGGTTAGCCGGAGTCTTTTAACAATATAAGGAGGAAATAAATGATAGAGGTTCAAAACCACAAAGGAGGGAATATAAACTTTTCCCTCGACGAAAAGCTTTCCTGTGGAGCCAAGATAAAAGTAATCGGCGTAGGGGGAGGGGGGGTCAATGCCGTCAATCGTATGGTCTCCTCTAAACTCACCGGGGTTGAGCTTATGGCAGTCAACACCGATGTCCAGGTTCTGAAGATGTCCCAAGCCCCCATCAAGCTTCAGATAGGGAACAAGTTGACCAAAGGTCGGGGGGCAGGCTCTAATCCGGAGATCGGAAAACAGGCTGCCTTGGAAGACACCGAAAAGATAATCGAATTACTGGAAGGGGCAGATATGATCTTCATCACCGCCGGCTTAGGAGGGGGCACAGGGACCGGGGCTTCCCCCGTCATTGCCAGCCTGGCGGTGGAATTGGGAGCTTTAACCGTTGCCATTGTTACCATACCCTTCTTCTTTGAGGGGAGAAGGAGATGCCTTCAGGCGAAACTGGGGCTGAAGGAGTTAAGGGAGTGTGTGGATACAGTCATCGCCATACCCAACGACAAGCTCTTGTCCACCGTAGGAAAGGATACCTCCTTCACCGATGCTTTCCTCATCGCCGATGATATCCTCCGCCAGGGGGTTCAGGGGATTTCCGACCTGGTGACCGTCCCCGGGCTAGTGAACCTCGACTTCGCTGATGTGGAAACTGTAATGGCAGGTATGGGGATGGCAATTATGGGTACCGGAATCAGTCAGGGAGATAACAGGGCAGTCGAGGCTGCCCGCCGAGCCATCTCAAGCCCTCTGCTGGAAGACATCTCCATCGAGGGCGCTAAAGGGGTATTGATAAACATCACCGGAGGGACGGACCTCACCCTCCACGAGGTTAAAGAAGCTTCCACCCTCATCTACCAGGCAGCTGATGAAGATGCCAATATCATCCTGGGAGCGGTAATAGACGAAAATATAGGAGACAAGGTCAAATTCACCGTCATCGCCACCGGATTCGAGAGCGATAAGAGGGAGCTGGAGGAGGACTTGGCAGACAAAATGGTCAAGTTCGACCGGTTCCATTCTCCCCAGACCATCTCCCTTTCCGACAGCTTCTACCGAAGGGGAAAATCCCTCAATAAGGAGGTGGAGAATCACCAAGGCGGCTCCGCCGCCGACAGACCGCTGGAAGATAAGTTCGATGTTCCCACCTTCATCCGGGAGAGGCGATAGAAGCTTCCGGAAAGTGGGAAAACAGGCTGTTCCCAGAGGAAAAGGGGAGAGGAAGTCCTCTTCTCTCAATACCCCTAATTTTGCCGATAATGCCAATGAGTGTTAAACTTTAAAGACTGTGCCAACTTACTCCCTCCACCGGGCTTCGGACCTTGAGTGGAGCCTCTCTGGATAAAACAAGCCTCCCTTGGTGCCAAAGTGAACCCCACCCTTAACCAATGGGAAAGTTCATTTGATATTTAAACTTGCTTTTGCCCATAATAAAATATATATTTTAATTGGAAATGGTATGAAAAGAGAAAAGGAGGGAGAAACTTTATTGTGTAATTTAACAGACAGTTTTGGGGAAAGTAAAATTGATAACATTAAAACAGAATAGAGTTTTGCAATCCAAAACTGCATAGGGAAGCTTATTATGAAAAGAGGTGTCCTTTCCAAATTTCTTCTCCCCCTTTTATTACTGGCGGTTTTAAGTGGGTGTATGACGAAGCCCTATAAACTCATCTATACCGAAGATGAACTGGTTGCTCAATTACAGAAGAGGCTTGGGGAGGAAACTATATCTGAAACGGTGATCCCTTTTTACTTAACTGATGAGATAAAAAAATACGCCCGAGAAATAACCGCCCCTTACCGTTACGAAAGCCACAAGGTAAACGCCCTGGTGCGGGCTATTATTGATAGAAAAAAGCTGGATGTAAAATATAACGAATACAAAAGCCTTAATGCAATAGAGGTGTTTGTAGAAGGGGAGGCTAACTGCATCGCTTACACCAACCTCTTTATCGGTATGGGCCGAGCAGTAGGGCTTCCTGTCTTCTATGTTGACGTGACCCAAATCAGCAAGCTGAAACGGGAAGGGGAGCAGGTAGTCAACAGCGGTCATATCTGTGCCGGAATAAAGCTCAACAATAAGATAACCCTGATAGATTTTGCCGAACAACCTCGTGTAGGTTATAAATTTTATAAGGTGATAGATGACCTGGAAGCGTTGGCCAATTTCATCAATTCCCGTGGGGTCATCGTTAGCAACCAGTCCGATTTCTCCTCGCAAGACCCAGACCCCCAAATCGATATTAAGTTTTATAATAGTGCCATCAAGGTTAAGCCGACCTTTGCCAAGGCATACAACAATCTGGGAATTGCCTACCTGAGACGCAGGCTTTACGACCTCGCCATTGCCCAATATAATAAAGCCATACTCTTTGACCCCAAGCTCTCCGCCCCTCATAGCAATCTGGGCAATGTATACTATCTCCTGGGTGACTATGATAAGGCGATAGAAAATCTGAAAAGAGCGATTAAATTAAAGAAGAAAAACCCTTACTCCCGCTATGCTCTGGGGCTCGTCTACTATTACAAGAAAGACTATCCCAAAGCTATTAAGGAATTCCACACAGCGATAAAGTTAGAGGCCGAATATGCCGAACCGCATAACCTACTGGGAATGATCTATTTTCAGCAAGGTAGATATGCAGCAGCTATAGTTGAGGTTCAAAAAGCCCTGAAGATTGACCCTGACCTTTCACAAGCGAAGTCAAACCTCAAGAAATATCAGGCTAAATATAACAACCTTAACCTTTCCACTAAGCTTATAAAATAATCCTTCCCCCAGCATAGGGTAAACCCCTCTCTCCCTCCAAGCCAAAAATGCTGTTCCTATTGTTCCCTGGTTCAGTAGAACTGGAAGCTGTAAGAGGGGGGTCTAAAGATTTATAACCAGCTCCGTAAGGAGTGCCCCCCTTTCGACAATACTGGGAATAAGGACAAACTCATCCACCGCATGCGCTCCGTCGCCATCAACCCCTAGTCCATCCAGAGTAGGGATGCCGATGGCAGAGGTGAAGTTGGCATCGCTGCCCCCTCCACTCATTCCCTCTTCCAGTTTGAGGTTAAGCTCCTTCAAAGCTATCTCCTGCGCCCTTTTGAAAAGGTTCTTGTTTTGAGGAGTGGACAACAAGGGGGGGCGATTTATCCCCCCTGACACCTCCAGGCTAATGCCTGGTAATATTGGTCTTAAATTATAAAGTTGGTGAGCAACCCTTTCCCCATCAGTGGGGTCAACAAAACGGAGGTCGATCTCCGCCTCACTGGTGGCAGCAACCACATTGGACAAAGTGCCCCCCTCTACCCTCCCAACATTTAGGGTTAAGCCCCGAGCGGGATCCGAGAACTTATGAATCCGCAGGATGTGGTGAGCTAACTCCTCGATAGCGCTCACCCCTCGTTGGTAATCAGCCCCAGCGTGGGCTCCCCTCCCCTTGATTCTGAGGGTGAAGCAACCAACCCCCTTGCGGGAGGTCTTCAATTTCCCACCCGGAAGGGCTGGCTCTAAGCAGAAAACCGCCTTGCTCGCCTTGGCTTCGGCTTCTATAAGGGAACGGGAGGAGTGGCTTCCTATCTCCTCGTCAGAGTTAATGAGGATGACCACCCTTTTATTCAGACCAAGTCCCAGCTCCTTTATCGCTCTCAGGGAAAACAGGGCCAGGCAGATGCCCCCCTTCATATCGTATGCTCCCGGTCCAAAGAGCTTCTCCCCCTGGCACCTAAAGGGTCGTCGCTTTACTTCTCCCAGGGACCAAACAGTATCTAAGTGGCAGAGAAGAAGAAGCTGCTCCTCACCCTGACCGAACTCTACCCGGAGGAAGTCTCCTACCCTCTGCTGTTCCAAGATGGTAGCTTTGATTTCCGAAGAAGTGAACTGATCCCACAAAAAGATAGCGAGCTTATCGCAGGAGGGCTTGTGCAAGCTGGGGGATTCTAATCTTACCAACTCACCCAGCAGATCGACAATTCTCTCCCTATTCCGCTCGAAATAGGATAAGACCTGGCTCATCTTTTAGCTGGACTTCAAGGAGGAGCGGTGGATTTCCATCTGGCTGAAGAAGTAAGCAATCTCCCATCGGGCAGTCTCGGGCGAGTCGGAGCCATGGACCACATTTTCCTGAACGGAGAGCCCGTAGCGGTGACGAAGGGTTCCGGGAGCTGCCTTTTGGGGATCGGTTGCCCCCATCAGCTGACGCAACCGCTCAATAGTCCCCTCCCCTTCCAACACCATCACCACCACCGGACCCGAAGACATATAGGTGGTGAGGCTTTCAAAGAAGGGCTTCTGCCGATGCACCTGATAGAACCCCTCGGCCCCCTCTTTGGTCAACTGCACCATCTTCATCCCCACTATCTTCAGCCCTTCGGTTTCCAAAGCCTCCAGAACTCTTCCCGTTAGCCCCCGGGCAACTCCATCGGGCTTAATTATACTGAGGGTCTCCTCCCAAACCATAGAGTTCTACCTTGGTTCTATGAGTACAATAACCCCTTCTCAGCTGTAAGGGCTTAAAGGGAAACCGATAACCGATCCCCCTCGGCTCACAGCTTGGTGGTCACTAACTTCTTCTTCAATTCTGCTATGGCATAGGTGGCGTTTAAATCTTTAGGGCATGCCTCCACACAGTTGAATATGGAGTGGCATCGCCAGACCCCATCCCGGTCGCTGATTATCTTCAACCTCTCCTCTGCTCCCTCGTCACGACTGTCGAAGATGAAGCGATAGGCTTTGAACAGAGCGGCAGGACCGAGGTAATTTTTGTTATACCAATAAGATGGGCAGGAAGAGGTGCAGGCACCACATAGGATGCAGGTCACCGCCTCATCGAGGAGTTTCCGGTCTTCGGGGCCCTGAAGCCTCTCCCGTGCTCCAGCAGGGGAATGAGTAATCAGATAGGGCTTGATGATGGCCATCTTCTCAAAGAAGGGGTCCATATTGACAATAAGGTCTCTAATGATCGGAAAGCGGCGAAGGGGCTCCACCACGATGGTCTTCCTCTTCAGGTGGAGAATCTGGGTATTACAAGCCAATCTGTTCACCCCGTTGATGGTCATAGCGCAGGAGCCGCAGATGGCGCTCCGGCAGGAACGGCGGTAAGAGAGGGTGCCATCCTGTCTCCACTTGATCTCGTTCAAACCATCAAGCACCGTCATGCCGGGCTCGATTTCCAAGGTGTATTTTCGGTAGTAGGGTCTTTTATCCTTATCGGGGTCAAACCTCAATATCTTGAAGGATATATCCATGGTCCTCTTCCTCCCTAATACTTCCTTTCAGTGGGCTGATACCTGGTGATAACAACCTTCTTGTAATCGAAACGGGGACCTTTATCGGTTCTATAAGCCAGGGTATGCTTCAGCCAATTCTCATCGTCCCTCTTGGGGTAGTCGGTGCGGTAGTGAGAGCCCCGGCTTTCGGTGCGGTTGAGGGCACCAGCCACAATCACCTCAACGAAGTCGAGTATACGCCCCAGCTCCAGAGCCTCCATCAGGTCGGTATTGCATCTTTTCCCTTTGTCGTCTATATGGATGTGCTTATAACGTTCCTGCAGGCTCTTGACAATCTCTAGCTCCTTCTGAAGCTTCTTTTCATCGCGAAAGATCCCGCAGTTGTCCGTCATAGATGCCTGGAGCTCTTCTCTTATTTTAGCCACCGACTCTTTCCCCTCGTTTTCCAAAATGGTGGCTATCTCCTCCTCGGCTGGTTTAGCTGGGTCCTCAGGTAGCGAGGTGAACTCTTTCTCTCGCTGGACGAACTCCGCCATCACCTCTCCTCCCCGCCGCCCGAAGAGGGCAGCCTCCAGCAGGGAGTTGGTCCCCAACCTGTTCCCCCCGTGGACCGAAACGCAGGCACACTCCCCGGCGGCATAGAGCCCCTTGACCGGGGTGTTTTCCTTGTCGATGACCACCTGCCCATGGATATCGGTGGGGATGCCTCCCATGGAGTAATGGGCGGTGGGCTGGATGGGGATTGGCTCTTTGGTACAGTCCACCCCGACAAAATTGAGGGCTAACTGATGGACCTGTGGAAGGCGTTCCAAAATTTTCGCTGCCCCCAGATGTCTCAGGTCGATGTGGACATAGTCCTTACCCTCTATCCCTCTCCCTTCATTTATCTCCGTTTGCTCGGCGCGGGAGGCCAAATCCCGGGGGCCAAGCTCCATCTTCTCGGGGGCATATTTTTTCATATACCTCTCCCCATCCTTATTGAGGAGATACCCCCCTTCCCCGCGGGCACCCTCAGTAACGAGGATACCGTGCTTGTAGAGACCGGTGGGATGGAACTGGACGAACTCCATATCTTCTAAGGGGATGCCAAGTCGATAGAGAATGCTTAGCCCATCACCGGTATTAGCGTGGGCATTGGAGGTTATCTTGTAAGCCCTACCATAACCCCCGGTAGCGAACATAACAGCCTTGCTATGGAAGAGGTGGAGTTCCCCACTGATGATATCGAGGGCAACCACTCCGCAGCAGTTCCCCTGGTTCATGATAAGGCTGACCACATAGAACTCGGAGTAGAAATTGACCTCATGCTTGATGCACTGTTCATACAAGGTGTGGAGGATAACATGCCCCGTATAATCGGAGGCATAGCAAGCCCTGGGGCGAGAGTGACCGCCGAATCTCCGCTGGGCGATGGTCCCATCAGGGCTACGGCTGAAGGGAACCCCCATATGCTCCAGCTCAATGATAGTGGCGGGAGCCTCCTTCACCAGTATCTCAATGGCATCCTGGTCGCCCAAATAGTCGCTCCCCTTCACCGTGTCGAACATATGGAGTTCCCAGTTGTCGTCGCTCTCATTACCCAACGAAGCCGCTATACCCCCTTGAGCTCCACCTGAATGGGAGCGGGTTGGGAAGACCTTGGTCAGCACCGCGGTATCAGCTACCTGGCTGGTCTCCAGCGCCGCCCGCAACCCGGCTAATCCCGCCCCTATGATAACGATGTCGTGTTGGTGGTGTATCATAGCTTTCTCCCTCTCTTCACAACAGTTCGGGTTTAAAGCCGATAATGGTGATCATTCCCAGCACCCCAAAGATCAAGGCTGCAACCACAATGATGGCGTAAATCAGCATCCGCCACCCGTCCCTCTTAATCCAGTCCTGAGTTATCGCCCATATGCCGTTCAAACCATGATAAAGGGCTAACAGCAGAAAACTTACATCAAGTGTCTTCCAGAAGGGGGTAGTGAGCCTGGCGGCTACATTCTGGTAGGTTGGTTCCCCTAAGCCCCCATAGTGGATGAACCAGAAATGGATGATAACGATCACCAACACATAGGCCCCGCTGAGGCGCTGAAAAAGCCAGCTCCAGCTTCCTCTGGCTACATAAATCTTTTTGTCGCCCATAATTTTCTCCTATTTCTCCCAGACTCAGAAGGGGTAAAGGGGTATAGCTCCCAGGACAAAAATGACAATCCCTACTACAACCACCGCCCAGAACATCTTCTTCTGGTGCGCCGTTCCCCAGCCGAGGTCCAGAATCACCAGCCGTATTCCGTTCAGAACGTGGTAGATTACTACCCCCAGTAGCCCTATCTCCAGAAGCTTAAACAGAGGCAATCCCAGCAGACCCATAACCCGGTTGAAGCTCTCCGGACCCTTCTGCAGGTAGCTTATAACGCAGATATGGAGCAGCAGATAAAGGGCAATCACAACCCCGGATATTCGGTGGAGAACCCAAGCCCATGTTCCTACATGCCATCTATAAAACATATTTCAACACCTCCTTAAACCGCTCTGGCTCTAAGTTATCCCATTAATGCCGTTACCCTTAAAGTGAAGAGGAAAATACCCCCTCATCTCTGATACTGGGAACGCCCCTCTACATAGAGGTCGTTTCCCCGGGTATCATTGATGACAGTGGCGGGGAAATTTTCCACCTCCAGCCGCCTTATGGCTTCGGGTCCCAGCTCGGGATAAGCGACCACCTCGGCTTTTTTAGCACTCTTGGCAATCAGAGCAGCAGCGCCCCCCACAGCAGCCAGATAGACTGCCTTGTATTTCTTGCAGGCATCTATCACCTCGGCTGAGCGGGAGCCTTTGCCAATCATCACCTTCAGTCCCAGAGCAAGGAGCCTGGGGGCGTAAGGGTCCATCCTTCCACTGGTGGTGGGACCAACCGAGCCTATAGGGTTTCCCGGTCGAGCCGGAGATGGCCCTGCATAGTAGATTACCTGACCCTTCAGGTCAATGGGAAGTGGTTTCCCGGCATCTAACAGCTCAATCAATCGTTTGTGAGCAGAATCTCTGCCAACGAGGATGGAGCCGGTAATCAATACCTTATCCCCTATATTTAAAGACTCCACATCCTTGTCGGTTACGGGTGCAGAGAGTTTTACTTCTGCCATAGGACTCTCCTTTTCTATGCTATAATGGTTATTCTTATGGTTAAGGGCTGGAAGCCCCTTTGCCTCAAGATAAGGATGTTCCCCCCCTTACAAGACTACCTCTTTGTGCCGATGAGAGTGGCACTCAATGTTTACCGCTGCCGAGAAGCTGGCGATATGGCAGGGGAAAGTCTCCACATGGACTGCTAACGCGGTGCAGCGCCCGCCGAAGCCCTGAGGGCCGATGCCCATCTTGTTGATCCTCTCTAAAAGCTCCTCCTCGATAGCTGCCAGATGGGGCTTGGGGTTTCTGCTCCCCAAGGGTCTGAGGAGAGCTTTCTTGGCTACGAGAGCAGTCATCTCAAAGGTGCCTCCAATCCCCACCCCTACTACAATCGGTGGGCAGGGATTGGGTCCCGCCTTGCTCACCCTTTCTAGCACGAAGTCGATCACCCCTTCGGCTCCGTCGGCTGGTTTGAGCATGCGCACCTCGCTCATGTTCTCGCTCCCTCCCCCTTTGGGGAGGATGGTTATCTTCAGCTTATCACCGGGGACAATCTCTAAATGTATGGCAGCTGGGGTGTTATCGCCGGTATTCTTCCTCTCCAGAGGGTCGGAGACAATCGACTTGCGCAGGTATCCCTCGGTGTAGCCCTGCCGCACCCCTTCGTTGATAGCCTCGGGGAGGGTCGCTCCTTTTACCATCACCTCTGAGCCCAGCTCGACAAAGAACACCGCAAAGCCGGTATCCTGGCAGAGGGGGAATTGCCCCTTACTGGAAATCCTGGCGTTCTCCTCTAACTGGTTTAAAATATCTATTGCTACCGGGGATTCCTCCTTCTCCTTACACTTTCGGAAAGCTTCCAGCACCTCGTCGTTAAGGTAATAGTTAGCGTCTATACAAAGCTTTTTGACCGCTTCGGTAATAGTTTTGGCTTCAATCTCTCGCATACTTCCCCCTTAAAACTGGCACTCTTGCCAGACAAAAGGGCAGGGGCGACTTCCACCTGCCCATAGGATTGTTAATTTATTAAGTAGGAGGCTTCAATCCTTTTATAGCTTAGTATCAGCCACCGCCTTCTTGATCGCCTCCAGGGTATTCTGTAAGGCTTCCTTCTCCTCTGGAGTTAGCTTTATCTCCAGAATCTTCTCCACCCCACTTCCTCCAATGACCGTCGGCACGCCGATAAAGTATCCGTTGATACCGTATTCCCCTTCGCAGAGGGATGAGCAGGTTATAACCCGCTTCTTGTCCTTCAGGTAGGACTCTGCCATCTCCAGGGCTGATGCGGCGGGGCTGAAGTAGGCACTGCCGTTAGCCAGCAGTTTGACAATCTCAGTACCTGCTTGCCGGGTGCGTTGCACGATGGCGTCGATCTTCTCCTGAGATAGGATCTCGGTGAGGGGAACACCCCCTATAGTAGCCAACCTGTATAGGGGAACCATAGTGGGTCCATGTCCCCCCATAACCGGAGCGGTGATGTCCTCAACCGAGTAGCCGGTCTCCATGGCGACGAAAGCCCGGAAGCGTCCGGTATCCAGAGCTCCCGCCATCCCCACCACCCGGTTCTTGGGGAAGCCGGTCAGCTTGTAAAAGGCGTAAACCATGGCATCTAAAGGGTTGGTGAGGACGATGTTGAGGGCGTCAGGGCAGTACTTCTTGACATTTCCGGCTACACTGGTGATGATCTTGAGGTTCACATCGAGGAGGTCTTCGCGGGTCATCCCGGGCCTACGGGGAACCCCGGCGGTAATGATTATGACATCGGAACCCTTTAGCTGGGAAAAATCGCTGGTGCCCTCAAGATTGACATCGGTGCCGTAGTGGGGTTTCATCTCCATAATATCGAGGGTTTTCCCCTTTGCCAATCCCTCCTTCTCGGCAATGTCGAACACTATGGCATCGCCCAGCTCTCTTTGGGCAATCATCAGGGCTAAGTTCCCCCCGATTTGCCCTCCCCCAATCAATCCTATTTTATACCTTCTGGGCATTTTCTACCTCCTTTTAGAATAACTGATTAATATTGGAGAGGAAATTTTTGCTTTCTAGTTCCCCTCCATATGGCTGATGATGGCAGTGCCGAACTCCGAGCACCTTAGCTTGGTGGCACCCTCCATCAACCGCTCCAAGTCGTAGGTGACCGTTTTCGCCACGATGGTCTTCTCCAGGGCTTTGACAATGATGTCGGCAGCTTCCTGCCAGCCCATATACTCGAGCATCATCACCCCGGAGAGAATGAGGGAGCTGGGGTTGACCTTATCAAGCCCCGCATATTTGGGGGCGGTGCCATGGGTAGCCTCAAAGAGGGCTATGTAATCCCCTATATTGGCACCTGGAGCCAGACCGAGCCCCCCTACCTGGGCAGAGCAGGCATCGGAAAGGTAGTCCCCGTTGAGGTTCGGCAGGGCGATGACGCTGTATTCAGCGGTGCGGGTGAGAATCTGCTGGAGCATAGAGTCTGCCACCCTATCCTTGATAACGAACTTGCCAGAGGGGAGTTTCCCTCCATACTTTTCGTTCAGCTCCCTTTCAGTAATAGCATAGTTCTTGAACTCTTCCTGAGCTACCTCATATCCCCAATCACGGAAAGCCCCTTCGGTGTATTTCATAATATTTCCCTTATGAACCAGGGTAACGCTGGTGAGCTTCCTGTCAATGACGTAGTGAATAGCCTTTCTTACCAAGCTCTTGGTAGCCCTCTCACTGATGGGCTTGATTCCGATTCCAGAATCCTCCTTGATGGAGCATCCCATCTCCTGGTTGAGGAACTGGATGACCTTGTTCACCTCGGAGGTGCCCTTAGCCCATTCTATCCCCGCGTAGACATCCTCGGTGTTCTCCCTGAAAATCACCATATTCATCCGTTCGGGATGCTTCACCGGGCTGGGCACCCCTTTGAAGTAACGCACCGGTCGGACACAGGCATAAAGGTTAAGGGTCTGCCTTAGGGTGACATTGAGGCTGCGGTATCCCCCGGCTATAGGGGTGGTCAGAGGACCCTTGATAGCAACAATAAAGTGCCTAATAGCTTCGAAGGTGTCCCGAGGTAGAACCTCCCCATAGACTTTTTTCCCTTTGTCTCCGGCAAACATCTCCAACCACACAATCCTCCGCTTTCCCGAATAAGCCTTCTCCACTGTGGCATCGAGCACCCGCTTGGCAGCTGCCCAGATATCCGGTCCCACCCCATCCCCTTCAATAAAGGGGATGATGGGCTCATCGGGCACCTTCAGCTTACCATCCTCTACCTCTATTTTACGCCCCTCTTTGGGGACGGCGAGCTTATCAAACTCTACCACTTATTCCTCCCTCTTTAACAATAATGAAGGGTTTAATACCCTTTCTTCTATTCTAATTTAAAGTCGCCGTAGTTCTGGATATAGTTTGCCAATCCCCCTTCTTGGAGAATTCTGGTCATTACCGGTGGCAAGGGGGGAAAGCTAAGCTCTATCTTCTTGGTATGATTGATCACCTTCCCCTGAGATAGGTCTACCTCCAGCTCATCCCCTTCGTCGATCTTATCGGTATCGCATATGATAGCAGGCAGCCCCACATTAATGCAGTTGCGGAAGAAGATGCGGGCAAAGGATTTGGCCAGAACGGCGCTTACTCCGGCTATCTTGATTATAGTGGGGGCGTGCTCCCGGCTGGAGCCGAGACCGAAATTACCCCCTCCCACTACAAAGTCCCTCGGTGCCATGCTGGAGGCAAACTCCGGTCGGGCATCCTCCAGAACATGCTTGGCAAGCTCAGGGAGGTTGGAGCGGAGGTGGAAAAGCCTCCCTGGAGCGATGTGGTCAGTGCTGATGTTGTCGCCAAACTTCCAAGCTTTCCCTCTCATCGTAGCCATCCTATCACCTCCCTCGGGTCGGCGAGCCTCCCTTTGATGGCGGTTGCCGCTGCTGTAGCTGGAGATGCCAGATATATGAAGGCATTGGGATTGCCCATTCTCCCCTTAAAGTTTCGGTTCTGGGTTGACAGGCATGCCTCCCCATCCCCCAATATCCCCTGGTGAATGCCCACACAAGGACCGCATCCGGGGCTCAGTATAGCAGCCCCAGCCTCGTTGAGGATAGCCAGAATACCATCCTCCAAAGCCTGCTGGTAGATTCTTCGGGAGGCGGGAACCACTATGAGGCGGGTATCGGAATGCCTTCTTTTCCCTTTTAATATCTGTGCGGCTATGCGGAGGTCTTCCAGCCTCCCGTTGGTGCAGGTGCCGATATAGACTTGGTCTATTTTAACAGACCGGCAGTCCTTATCCTCAATGGTTCTGGTGTTGTCCACCGTATGAGGGAAGGATATGGTGGGCAAAATCTTGCTGGCATCTATCTCAAAAGTCCGCTCGTAGGTGGCGTCCTCGTCCACTCTCAGCTCCCGATAGCTATCCCCTCGCCCATGTTCAATTAAGAAAGCCCTGGTCTTCTCATCAGCGAAGATGAGCCCGCACTTCGCCCCGGCTTCCACCGCCATATTGGACAGCGTGAGCCGTTCGGTCATCCCCATATTTTCAACAGTCTCCCCGCAAAACTCCATTGACTTGTAAGTAGCCCCATCGGCTCCAATCATACCAATAATATGGAGGATGAGGTCTTTGGCATAGACCCCTGGTTGGAAGTGACCGTGCACCACAATGCGATAGCTCTCGGGAACCCGTAGCCAGGTCTTCCCCAGAGCGATACCGATAGCCACATCGGTAGAGCCCATCCCCGTGCCCAGAGCCCCTAAGGCGCCCGAGGTGCAGGTATGCGAGTCGGCTCCGATGACGATGTCCCCCGGTTTCACATAGCACTCGTTAATCACCTGATGACAGACCCCATCGCCCACTTCGGAGACATGGCAGCCGGTCTTCCGGGCGAACTGACGCAGGGTGTTGTGGTCGTTGGATAGCTCCTTGCGGGGACTGGGGGAAGCGTGGTCGATAAAGAGGACCGTGCTCTGGGGGCTAGCCGCCCGCTCCAGGTTTATCTTCCGCAACTGGTTTATAGCCAGAGGTCCGGTCCCATCCTGCACCAGGCAGACATCGACCGGCGTCACCGCTATCTCCCCAGCAATAACCTCCCGACCAACATGCTCCCCGATTATCTTTTCTGCCAGTGTTTTCCCCATAAGCCTACTCCCTGCTAATGACTTTAAGAAGACTCCGATTGACAAAACATAATCTAAATTACTGCAAAATAGGACATCATTTGAAAGCCTGTTATAATAACATAGGGATTCCCTTTATGTCAAGATAAATAGAAACTCAAAGCTTATTTTCCCCCGTTTCAGAGGAAGTAACCGACCTCAGGGAGCTAAAAGGGATTCTTTCTGGCTAAAAATGGGGGTAGCCACCAGTAGGAGGGATGTTCAGGTGGCTCAGGTCGTTTATAATTTTCACTTGGAAACCCTCCGGGTTTTTCTCAATAAGGTTCAGACAGGTGCTGTTTTGGAGGAGCTTCCAGTAATCCCACAGCTCCATCCTGAGGCAGTGCATCAGGATGACCCGGTTCACCCCCCCATGACCGACAATCAATATCCTCTCCCCCTTGGCTTGGGCTACCAACTCCAAAAAGCGGGGAACCACCCGGCGCCACAGGTCGTGGAGGCGCTCCCCCTGGGGCATCTTGACCAGGTGGGGCTTATCTTTCCACAGACGGAATTCACGGGGGAACCGCTCCGCTATCTCCTCCAGCCGCAAGCCTTCCCAAAGACCATGGCTAATCTCCTGGAAGGCTGGCTCTAAGATTATAGGAGGAGAGTTATCCCCTACAAGGAGCTCTGCCGTCTGGCGGGCACGCTGCAAGGGGCTGGAGTAAGCCAGGTCGAACCTCACTCCCCTCAACCGTCGGGCGAGCTGTCTGGCTTGCTCAATGCCGGTATTGCTGAGGGGAATATCCCTACCCCCCTGGTATCTTTTCTCCTTGTTCCACTCGGTCTCAGCGTGGCGGACAAGGTATATGAGCTTCATTCTCCCAGTTTCCCTATAATAACAGGATGATGGTCCAACTATCTCAGGAGGAATTACCACCCCTCTTCCTTAAGCAAAGGAGAACCCCCTGTCACACATCGTAATAGAGGGCAAACTCGTAGGGATGGGGCCTTATTCTCAAGGCTTGAACCTCGTGCTCCATCTTGTAGTTGATCCAGGTCTCGATAACATCCTCCGTGAAGACATCCCCCTTGAGGAGAAACTCATGGTCCCTCTCCAGCGCCTGGAACGCTTCTTCCAAGGAGGTGGGAAGGGCGGGGATTCCCTTTAACTCCTCGGGGGGGAGGTTGTAGAGGTCTTTATCCATAGGTTCACCAGGTTCGATCTTCTTCTCTATCCCGTCAATCCCTGCCATCAACATAGCGGAGAAAGCGAGATAGGGGTTGCAGGATGGGTCTGGAGGGCGAAACTCTATCCGCTTGCTGGCGGGTCTGGTGGAGTAGACCGGGATGCGGATAGCAGCAGAACGGTTTCTTCTGGAATAGGCTAACCTCACAGGTGCCTCAAACCCGGGCACCAGACGCTTGTAGGAATTGGTGGTGGGAGCAACAAAGGCAACCAACGCCGGCGCATGATGTAGCAGACCTCCCATATAATAGAGAGCTGTATCGCTCAAACCGGCATAGCCATCGCCGGCGAACAGGGGCTTGCCATCCTTCCATAGGCTCTGATGGGTGTGCATCCCGCTGCCATTGTCGTTGAGAATCGGTTTGGGCATAAAGGTCACCGTCTTCCCATGGAGCCGGGCGGTGTTCTTGACGATGTATTTGTAAAGCATTAGGTTATCAGCCATCTTGACCAAAGTGTCATACTTGAGGTCAATTTCCGTCTGCCCGGCAGTAGCAGCCTCGTGGTGGTGGCACTCGACCTGCAGCCCGCACTTCTCCATATAGCCAACCATCTCGCTACGGAGGTTCTGATAGCTATCAGTGGGAGGAACTGGGAAATAACCCCCTTTAAAGCGGGGTTTGTAGCCGAGGTTCGGCTTCTCGTCCCTGCCAGTATTCCACCTCCCCTCTACCGAGTCGATGAAGTAGTAACCACACTCCTCCTTTTGGTCATATCTTATATCGTCGAAGATGAAAAACTCCGCCTCTGCTCCGAAGTTAGCCTCGTCAGCAATGCCAGTATACTTAAGATAAAGTTCCGCCTTGCAGGCGATGTTTCTGGGGTCGCGGGAGTATCGTTCCTTGGTGATGGGGTCAAAGATGTTCCCGATCAGGCTCAGGGTGGGAAGCTCGGTAAAGGGGTCGATTTTGGTGGTAGCGGGATCGGGAATCACTAGCATATCGCTCTGATGGATCTGCTGCCAACCCCGCAAGCTCGATCCATCAAAGCCAAACCCCTCCTCAAAGGAAGCCTCGGTCAGTTCATGCAAAGGGAAGGAAAAATGCTGCCAGGATCCCGGAAAATCCATAAACTTGAGGTCAACTATCTCCACCTTGCTCTCCTTAGCAAACTCTAATACCTCTTTGGCATCCATATTCTCCTCC
>Ga0114930_10001627_pt1 | contig 21144 bp, 16 predicted proteins | sample AnhtaG_FD_87300 | JGI IMG/M metagenome (GOLD analysis project Ga0114930, IMG submission 87300) | Deep subsurface microbial communities from Anholt, Denmark to uncover new lineages of life (NeLLi) - Anholt_01485 metaG | ecosystem: Environmental > Aquatic > Marine > Oceanic > Sediment | place... | reverse complement strand
GCTGGCGGCGGCGGCGGCGCTGGCGGCGGCGCGACCGGCCTCGTTGCCGGCGCAAACGGCGGCAACGGCAACAACGCCGCCTCGGACGCCGAGCAGGGCAGTGCCGGGTCGGCAGGATCCAGCGGCGGCCACGGCGCCTCGGCCGGCCCCGGCAGTTGGCCACCGGCCGGTAGTCCCGGTGCGGGCGGCGGCGGCGGCCAGGGCGGCGATGGCGGCACGGGCGGCACGGGCGGCAACGGTGCCGTGGGCGCCCAGGGCGGCTCGGGCGGCGGGACCGTGGTGCTGGCGGCCCGGGGGCTACTCGAGTTCCTTGGCGCCGTGGATCTCGATGTTTCAGCGGCGTCTCCGGTTTCCGGCGGCAGCGGCGGTTCCGGCGGCACCGGGGCCTCTGGCACGGGCGGCGGTGGCGGCGCCGGTGGCGCCGGCGGCGGCATCGGTGGCCAGACGTCCACAGGCGGCGACGCCGGAAACGGCGGCCACGGCGGCACGGGCGGCGGCGGCGGCACCGGGAGCTCCGGCGGCAGTGGCGGCGTGGGCGGCGGCGGCGGCGCCGCCGGCTACGGCATCCCGGGCATGGTGAAGCTCCAGGGCTCCATCATCATGGCGTCCAACGCGGAGATTATCGCGGGCGGCACCGTGGACATGTCGGTGGAGCACCAGGGCATGGCCACGATGATCCACAACATGACCGTTGACGCCCGTATCCAGCACCAGCCCGTGTTGAACGTGGCCGCGCCGCCACGCCTCGGTTACGTCGAGGGGAACTACGCCATGTTCGACGGCTCACAGCCGCTTTTCGGCAGCGCCCCCTATGCGGCCGGCACTCAGTTGCCCCTGATCCCGACGCTTCGGGGCGGACCGAAGCCCCACGGATTCGGCGCCCGGCAGCAAACGTTCGACCTGTACGACTACTTCATCAAGGACAACGTCGATTTTCGGATTCACTCGGGCAGCCCGACTCCGGATCTGGTCGAACGGCTCGTTTTCGAGAACGACCCACCGCCGGCCAACGGTGTTTTTGACCCCGATTATGACAGCTACTTCTTCAATCACCACACCATCGCGGTCGTCAATACCGACGAGTTAGGCACGCAGGACCCTGCTACCGGCGTCTGGCTGCGCGTGGGCGGCTTCAACCCCATCCTCGTCGGCGGCGCCGGCATCATGGAGTCCGGCGAGGTGTGGCTAACCACGGTCCACTTCACCACCGACCCGACCACCATCGAGCTCATGTACCAAGTCGAGCTCATCAGCGACCCGGTCGGCGGCGACGCCTACGTGGGCGAGGACAAGACCATCTCCGTCGATACCCAGCAGGGCGTGGTCGCGAGCACCACGCCGGTGTGCTATACGTGGTACCGAATGCTCGCCGGCACCACCACGTGGGAGAAGATCTACACCGACTACCCCTACGATGCGGACTACGTGCCCGGCGGATACAACCTCGACCCCGCCCACTTCGTGGTCTGGCGCAACGACCCGGAGGATTCCGGCCAGTGCCGATTGACCATCGTGGGCTTCACGGAGGCCGACGATGCCGCCTACCGTTGCGAAGTGACCGACTACTCGCTCCAGCGCAGCCCGCTTTCGTCCAGCAACGCGTACATCAAGATCGGTCCGGGCGCCATCACCATAGACCCGCAGCCCGTGGGCGACGACATGTACGTGGCCGACGACTACACGGTTTCCCTGGGTGCGACCGGCGGCGTTGGACCTCTCCGCTACCAGTGGAGCTTCAATGACGGCGGCGGGCCGGTCGACGTCGGGCGAAACCTGCCCTTCTACACCGTGTGGAACCTGGACGCCACCGACATCGGCGACTACGCCTGCGCGATTCAGGACACCACCGAGCTCAGCGCGCCGGGCCACCTCGACCCCGCGGACGCCCTCTCTGACGACGCCTATCTCGACGTGCACAATCCCGTGGCCGTGACCGACCCCGTGGCCAACCCGCCCAGCGCTGAAGGCATCGTGATGTACGTGGACCAGTACCCCGTCACGTTCTCGGTCGTCGCCAGCGAAGGGTACGGCGGCTACACGTACCAGTGGTGGCATGACGACGGCGAGGACGGCAAAGCCGTTACCGAGATCCCAGGCGCCACCGACGACACCTACACCATCGCCTCGCCGCACGTGGGCGACTCGGGCACGTACTACTGCGTCGCGGCCGATAACAACGGCTCCGAGGCCACCTCGGGCAGCAGCGTGCCGCTGACGGTCGTCCCCGGCCTCGAGGTCACGGAGGACCCGGTGGACGCGTTCGGCGTTCTCGTCGGCGACGCCGTGTCCTTCTCGGTATCGGTCACCGGCGGCGTATTGCCGCGCCACTACCAGTGGAAGTTTGACGACGACGGCGGCGCCGTCAACCTCGGAGACGACGCCCCGCTGCTCGTCGTCGACCCGGTCGACTTGGCCGACATGGGCGAGTACTGGTGCGAAATCACCGACTCGCTGACGGGCTCCGTCGAGTCTGGCCGGGCCACGCTGACGGCCGAGGAGCCGGTGCCCGCGGCCGGCCTTGTGGGGCTCGGGCTCCTTGCCGGCGCGGTTGCGCTCGGTGGCGTGCTCACCAGGGGCCGCCGTAAGTAAGTAGCTTTCAACCAACGCTTCAGTCAGAGGCCGCCGACCCACCGGTCGGCGGCCTTTTGCTGTCCGCGCGCGTAGCTGAGAACCCGTGGGCGACGTCGGCATTCATTTCGCGTAGCCGTTGATAGCCCCGATACCTCACACTCACCGTGTCATTGCGAGGAGGGGTTCCGCCCGACGAAGCAATCCCCCGGGTGGTCGACACCCTCACAAGTCGAGGGGATTGCTTCGTCGGGCGGAACCCCTCCTCGCAATGACAGCGACAACAACGCGGCGTCTTCACGAAGCCCGACCTTCCTCTTCAAGTGCCCTGAACACGTTACCCCGCGCCAAGAACCCGTGCGGGCCTGTGATGCATCCGGGATAGGGCCGAGGGTAGTGAAATCAAGCGCCATGGGGGCCCCTGCCCGCGGACCCACGAGGAGGGTCCCCGTTTTGCTCAGTAGATGCCGTAGGGATCCAGGTCCACTTTCAGCAGCACGTCTCCCATCTGCCGCTGTTCGTTGAACACCGTGCGCGAGCCGCGCGCCAGGACGTTCAGGCGCTTGGCGCTTTTCGAGAGCAGGCCCAGGTTCCAGCGGTACTTCTTCTTGACCCGGTACACGGCCGCGGGCGAGGGACCGAGCAACTCGACGGCCCGGTAGCCGTGGGCCGCGATCTGCTGCCGCACGACGCGGTGGAGCACGGCCATCGCCCTTTCGGCCATCAACGGGTCTTCGGCCTCGACGGCGAGGTTGGCCATGCGCCTCAGGGGCGGGTAGGCGGCCTGGCGCCGACCCACGATCTCCCGTTCGTAGAACGCCAGGTAGTCGTGGCGGGCCGCCGCCTGGATCGCGTAGTGGTTCGGGCGATAGGTCTGAATGATGACGTTGCCCGGCCGCTCCCCGCGACCCGCACGGCCCGCCACTTGCGTGAGCAGTTGGAAGGTCTGTTCCGCCGCCCGGAAATCGGGGAAACCCAGCCCCGTGTCGGCGTTGATGACGCCGACGAGCGTCACGCCGGGGTAGTCGTGGCCTTTGGCGACCATCTGTGTGCCGATCAGGACGTCGATGGACCCGTCCGCAAACCGGCCCAGGATCTTGGCGTGTCCCCCCTTGCCGGAAGTCGTGTCCGCATCCATCCGCTCGATGCGGGCGCCGCGAAAGGCCCGCATCAGGAAATCCTCGACCTTCTGGGTGCCCGTGCCGAGAAACAGCAGCGGCTGAAACCCGCATTCGGCGCACAAGGTCGGGACCTCTTCGCGCGCGTTGCAGTAGTGGCAGCTCATGTAGCCGCCGCGGGCGTGATACGTGAAGCTCACGTTGCAGTTGTCGCACTGGGCCACCCAGCCGCACTTGGGGCACAGCACAAACGGTGCAAAGCCGCGCCGATTCAACAGGAGGATGACCTGCTCCCCCGCGGCCACACGCGCCGCCACCTCGCGCTCGAGGACGCGTGACAAGATCACCTGGCCGCCGACCTCGCGCGTCTCGACGCGCATGTCTACCAGTTGCACTTCGGGCAGCGGGGCGACCGTGGCGCGCTCGGGCAGCTCGAGCCGAACGAACTTCCCCTGCTCGCTCTTGTAGTACGACTCGACCGAGGGTGTCGCCGAACCCAGCACGCACACCGCGTCGGCCAGCTTGGCCCGCATGATGGCCACGTCGCGCGCGTGATACCTGGGCACGTCTCCCTGCTTGTACGAGCCGTCGTGCTCTTCGTCCACCACGATGATGCCGACCTTCGGCAGCGGCGCGAAGATGGCCGAGCGCGCGCCCACCACGATCCGGACGTCGCCCTGCTGGGCGCGCCGCCACTCGTCCGAGCGCTCGCCCCGCCCGAGGCCGCTGTGGAGCACCGCGATGCGATCCCCGAAGCGCGCAATGAAACGGCCCACGGTCTGCGGGGTCAGCGAGATCTCCGGCACCAGCAGTATGGCGTTGCGGCCCAGCTCGAGCGCGGACTCGACGGCCTGGAGGTAGACCTCGGTCTTGCCGGACCCCGTGACGCCGCGCAGCAGAAACGTCTTGAACTCCTTTCGCCTCATGGCGTCGACGATGCCGTCGTAGGCCCGTTGCTGGTCCGGGTTCAGCGCTAGCTTGGTGTGCGACCGCTGGTCGGCTTCAAAGTCCGGCGTGCGAAAGGCCTCGCGCTCGATACGCTCGACCAGCCCTTTCTTCTCGAGGGCGGCGATGACGGACGCCGTGGCCTGGTGTTTCTCGTAGAGCGGCGCGGCCGGGCGTTCGGGCTCGCCGTGGAGCAGGTCGAGGTACACGGCGGCCTGCTTCGGGGCGCGGCGCTGCAACGCGCCCAGGTCGTCCGTCGACGGTACGGCCGACTCGACCAACCGCACGTAGGTCTCCGTGCGCATCGACACGCCCTTGTCCGCCACCACCGGCTCCGCCTGCAAGATGCCACGCGCGACCAGCGAGTGCAGCGTGTTGCTCAGGGCCGTCGCCCCCACGACCTTGGCGAGCTGTCTCTCCGTCATCGGAGCGCGCCTGTACAAGGCCGCCACGACCTTGCGTTGCCGCTCGGTGTAGCGTCCGGTGGTGATCTGTTCCGTTCGCAGCGTGTAGCGCATGGTGGTCCGCCCGCGCAGGCCGGCCGGCAGCGCGCAATGCAGCGCTTCCCCCAACGAACAGCAGTAGTAGTCGGCGAGCCACGTGCACAGGGCGAGCATCTCGGTCGAGAACATCGGCGCGGGGTCGGGGAGATCGATCAGGGGGCGCACCTTCGCCAGGTCCGTCGCGGCTTTTACCTTGACCACGTAGCCGATATCGATCCGCTTGAGGATCGGCACGACGGCCCGCATGCCCACGACGGCGCGCTCCCGTAGGGCGCGGGGGATCGCGTAGGTGAACGGATGATCAACGGGAAGCGGCAGGGCCACGTCGGCGAAGCGTGGGGCCGACATGGGCTACTCCCGCAATTCGACGTCCCAGTAGGCCGTATCCACGAAGCGCTGCCAACTCATCATCTGGTTCATCGGGACGCGTGCGCCGAGCTGCGGCAGCCACGCCGGTTTGACCGCCTTGCGGATCAGCGGCATGTGGGCCTCTTGGGGCGTGCGGTTGCTTTTCCGAACGTTGCACCTCATGCACGCCAGCACCAGGTTCTCCCAGCAATCGTAGCCCCCGCGCGAGCGAGGCACCACGTGGTCGAGGGTCAACTCCGACTTCGGCAATCGTTGGCCGCAGTACTGACACGTGTTCTTGTCGCGCTCGAAGATGTTCCGGCGCGAGAACCGGACCTCGTGCCGAACGAAGCCGTTGAACGTCCTCAACAGAATGACCTCGGGAATGCGGATGCGCAGGCTGACCGTGTGAACGAAGCGCCCGTCCTCCGCGGCCGCCGACAATTCGCACCAGTCATTGAAGTCGTACAACGAGTAGTCCAACGGATGGACCGCCCGGGCCAAGCCCTGGTACAGCAGAGCCAGGGCCCGCCGGGCAGAGGCGACGTGCACCGCCACCCAAGACCGGTTCAATACCAATACCTGTCCTTCCAGCCCGCTCATGATGTTCTCCAGAATGCTAAAGTATAGTGACCCTCGCCACACGTGTCAAACAGGAAGCAGTTCAGCAGTTCCCGGTGGATTCAAGCTCTAAGTGCACGACCCAGCAATCCAGCTCTTGGTCCTGGAACTCTGGACTCACCAACAGGAAAGGTTCGCCCTTTCCCGCCAGAGCCGTCCGTCACCGAACGTTGGTGAGCGACGCACGGCTCCGACGGGAAAGGGCTGGAATACAACCCATAGGCAAATAGCGACTTGCAGTGGTGCACTTAGAATTCGAATGCAGGGGGCCGTCTGGGCGGCGGTTGACGCGCCGCCGGAACGGTGCTAGGATGCCGCCGGCAGGAAAGGAAGTAGTCCATGGCCCAGGCGGCAGACGACCAGGCGAATCGCAGCCGTAGCGGCGCCGAGTTCACGGCCGTACCGCTGACGTCGCTCCGCGTAGACAGCATGACGAGCTTCGACATCTACTTCCGCCCACGTCTCGACCAGCCCTTCGTGCTCTACGCCGAGCGCAACGTGCAGTTTACCGATGCCGCTCGGCAGCGTCTCGTGGACCACAACATCGACAGTGTCTTCATCCGCGCCGACCAACTCGGCGCGTACCGGCGCTATATCGAGGGCAACCTGCCCGCCATCATATCGGACGCCACCATTGGGATGGACCAGAAGTCCGCGTTTCTCTATGGTTCGGCCTGCGGCGTCGTCGAGTCGCTGCTCGAGGAAGCGCCCAGCCCTGATGGCGTCCGGCGAGGCAAGGAGGTCGTGCGCGAAACCGTCGGCTTCATGTTGCAGGACGAGAAGGTCTTCGGTTGCCTGCTGCGGGCGATCTCGACCGTGTACCGCATCTACTCGCACAGCGTCAACGTGGTCACCTATTCCGTGGCCCTGGCCGAGCATGCGGGGCACCGCGACCCCGCCACGCTGCGCGAACTGGCCATGGGCGCGCTGCTCCACGACATCGGCAAGTGCAAGATCGATCCCGCGATCCTCGACAAGCCCAGCGGCCTTAGCGAGAACGAGTGGGAGATCATGCGCCAGCATCCCCAAATCGGCTACGACATGCTCGCGACCACGGACAGCGTCGGCGAGATCGCCCTCGACATCGTGCTCCACCACCACGAGAACATGCGCGGGGACGGCTACCCGGACGGCCTCGAGCCGGAGCGGCTGTCGCCCCTTGTCCGCATCGTGACTATCGCCGATTGCTTCGATGCCCTCACGACCGACCGGCCGTTCCAGGAGGCCATGACCTCCTTCGATGCCTTGTCTCTGATGGGAGAGCAGATCGCCGTCGCACTCGACCGCGACAGCTTCCGCGACTTCGTGTCGCTGATGGGCGCCGTGAAATAGCGCGCCCCGCCCCCGCCCCCGTCCCCATCCTCGCCGTCGCCGCCGTATTCGTGGTCGGAGGACACGACCGTGTGCATGGCCGGCGTGGCGGCGTTCGAGGTCTCGTCAGGCCAACGCGATCCCCGCCAGGTCCTGGGCGTAGCGCAGCCAGTGTTCGAAGACCAGCAGGGCCCAGAGATGGTGACCGTAGTCCTCGCGGCCGGCCGCGTGCGCATCGAGGAGCGAGCGGGCGTGCGTCGGGTCGACGTAGCGGGCGCTGCGGGCGTCTTCAGCCAGGACCGTTTCCCGGAAATGGTCGCGGAGTCCTTCGCGGAACCAGCGTTGGATGGGTATGGCGAAGCCCTGCTTGCGCTGGGCCAGCAACTCGGGCGGAAGGAGATCGCGCACGGCGTGTTTGACCAGCCGTTTCGACGTGCGGCCGCGCAACTTGAGCGCGAAGGGCACGGTGGCCGCGAACTCGACCAGGCGATGGTCCAGCAGCGGCACCCGCGCCTCGAGGCCGTTCGCCATGCTCATACGGTCGACCTTCGTCAGGATGTCGTCCGGCAGGTACATCACCGTGTCTTGGTAGAGCATCCAGTCGTCCGGGTCGCCGGGCCCGGCCGCGGCGTGCTCGTCAAAACGGTCCACGGCGTCCGCGGCGACCCGTGCGGCCAGGTCGGGCTGGTACAGCCGTTGGCGCATGGCGGCCGAGAAACACGTCTCGCGCCGGCGGAAACTGGCGCGGTGCTCGAGGAACGAGTCCTTGCTGAAGCGCCGCAGCTTGGCCCAGGCCGGCGTGGCCGGTCCCAGCCGCAGCGCCGTGTCCACGAGCCGCCGGAGCGGCCCGGGAAAGGCCCGGTAACGGGCGACGTGGCGATTGCGGTGGGTCCACGTGTATCCTGCGAACAGCTCGTCGCCACCGTCGCCGGAAAGGGCGACCGTGACGTCGCGCCGCGCCACCTGAGACACGAGCCACGTGGGCACGGCCGACGAATCCGCGAAGGGCTCCCCGAAATGGCGAACCAGCCGCGGGACTACGTCCACCATGTCCGGTTCGAGGAGGGTCTCGGTGTGGTCGGTTCCGAAGTAGTCCGCAGCGATTCGCGCATAGCGCATCTCATCCGCATGGGCGTCGTCAAAGCCGATGGTGAAGGTCTTGACCGGCCCATCGCTCAGCAGGCTCAACACGCCCACCACGGTGCTCGAGTCGATCCCACCGCTCAGAAACGCCCCGAGGGGGACGTCGCTGATGCGCCGCAGGCGCACCGAGTCCGCCAGCAGTTCCATGTAGCGGTCCGCGGCATCGTCGAGTGTCCACGACGGATCCGGCGCGAACCGCGGCCGCCAATACACCTCGCGCGTCAGCCGGCCCCCCTGGAAGATGAGCTTCTCGGCGGGGAGGACCTTGTGCGCGTCCTCGAACACCGTGTCCGGTGCGGGCACGTAGAGAAACGTGAAGTAGGCGTCGATGGCGGCGGCGTTGAGCCCGCCCCGGACCAGCCCCGATCGCACCAGCGCGTCCAGTTCCGAGGCGAAGGCGAGTGTCCCATTACGGGCGCAGTAGAACAAGGGCTTGATGCCCAGGCGATCCCTGGCCAGCAGCAGCCGGTCCTGCTTGGCGTCGTAGACCGCCAGGGCGAACATGCCGTTGAGCCGGTCCAGGGCGGCGTCGCCGTACTCTTCGTAGGCGTGGACGATGACTTCCGTGTCGCTGTGCGTTCGGAAGGTGTGCCCTTTGCCCTCGAGTTCCCGTCGCAGTTCCCGGAAGTTGTAGATCTCGCCGTTGAACACCACGACGACCGAGCCGTCCTCGTTGGTCATGGGCTGGCGGCCGCCGTGGACGTCCAGGATGCTGAGGCGGCGCATGGCCAGGCCCACGTGGCCTCCGCGCCAGAGGCCCGCGTCATCCGGGCCGCGGTGGGCGAGGGCGGCGTTCATCGCCTCAAGCACGTCGACGTCCACCCGGCGCGACGGGTCACCGTGCGCGAGACCGCAGATGCCGCACACGCCTCAGCGCCCCTTTCCCGCGGCCTTCGCGAGCAGCTCGGCGTACAGCGCGCGGTACGCGTCGACCATGTCCTCGAGGGCTAGGTCCGCCCGCACGAACTGCGCCGCGCGTCGCGCCACCGCGCGGCTCTCGCTGCGGTGGTCCAGCACCCACTCGACGGCGTCGGCGAAATCCTCCGGGTCACGGGTCGACACGAGCCTGCCCGTCTGTTCGTGGCGGACCAACTCGATGATTCCCCCGACGGCCGGGGCCACCACGGGCGTCCCCGCCGCCATCGACTCGATGACGGCGTTGGGGAACCCCTCGGCCTTCGAGCACAGCACGGAGCAGTCCATCACGGCGTAGAGGTCGGCCAGCTCGGCCACGGTGCTGAGGCGCGTGAAACAGTCTTCAGGCATCCCCAAGCAGCTGATGCGCCGTTCGACCGCTTTCACCAGCGGGCCGTGGCCGACCATGAGGAAATGCAGGTCGGCGCGCCGGCGCAGGAGTTCGCGCGCGGTGTCGACGAACAGGCGGTGGTCCTTCACCGGGCTGAAATTCGCCACCATGCCGACGACGCGCCGGTTGAAGGGAACTCGATAGCGCAGGCGGATCTGGCGCGGGTCCTTCCCGCTCACGAAGTCATCGGCGTCGATCCCATTGAGGATCACCCGAACCAGGGCGGGATCGACCCCCTCCTGCTCGATGGCGAAATCCGCCACGGCCCGGCTGTTCGCCACGATGGCGTCCACCAGCCGGTTCGCCATCCGCTGGAAGTACACGTGCCGCCGTTTGTGCCACGTCGCCAACTGCCGCCGGCTCGAAACCACGACCGACACGCCGGCCTTGCGCGCGGCCCGGTTGGCCAGCAGGTCGAATCCGAAGAGAAACGTGTGCAGCACGTCCGGCTTGTGCGCGCGGAAGACCTTGCGCAGCCTCCGGCCGAGCGTGACGTCCCACCCGCCGCGGCATCCGAGCACGCGCACGTACGCCCCGCAGCGCCGCGCGTCCCCCGCCAGCGTGCCGTCATGGTGCGTGCAAACCACCGTCACCTCGTGGTCGCGGACCAGCCCCTTGGTCAACTGGACAAGCTGCCGTTCCGTGCCGCCCAGGCTGAGCGACGGGATCACGTAGCAAACCCGCGTCAGCCGCTTCATGCCACCATCTCCAGCAACTCGAGCAGCCGGGGCGCCGCGTCGCGCAGGGCGTACCGCTTTTCTACTGTAGCGCGCCCCGCCTCGCCCAGCCGCTGCCGCAACGCCGGGTCCCGAAGCCATTCAAGGGCATCGCGCCATTCGCCCGTGGTCGCGGCAAACAGTCCGTTCGCATCGTGGCGCATGAAGTCGAGCGCCGCGCCGAACGGCGACGCTACGCACGGGATGCCACACGCCATGTACTCGAGGGCCTTCAACGCGCACTTCCCCCGCATCCATTCCTGCTCCGGCATCGGCATGATGCCGACCGAGAACCGCTGGAGTTCCGGGACCTCGGTCTCGAGCGCCCACGATCGGTGGGTCACGAGCCCGGACCACGGCACCCGGTCGGGGTCGGCGCCCACGAGGCACACGTCCGCGTCCCCAATCGAGGCCAGCGCCTCGGCCGCGGGTTCCAGGCAGATCGTCGTGCTCGGGTTCCCCACCCAGCCGATGCGGTACGTCTCAGGCGGCTGTGGCGCCGGCACGAAACGGTCAGTGTCGACGACCGTTGGAAACAACACCGCTTTCCCGCCCGCGGCCAGGGCCGTCGACGCAAGCCAAGCGTTCCCCGCCAGGACGAGGTCGGCCATGCGGAGCATCTTGCGGATCTGCGCCCGGTCCTCGAAGACCGACCAGGGGCGCCCCAGCGGGTGGGGGGGCGCAAGGTGCACCGCGTCGTCAATGTCGTAGACCAACCGGCGCGCCCGCGCGCGCAGCAGGTCCGGCAACACCCGCACGTAGGCCGTCATGAGGGCCTTCTGCACGAACACGACGTCGTAGCGGGCGGCCTCGAGGATCTGCCGCATGCGCCGCGCCGTCTCGCGCGCGTGGTACCAGAAGGGCCGATGCAGGCGGTTCGGGCCGCTAAGCACGGCCAGTTCTTCAGCGGTCAGCGGGCACGCCACCGTGCACCGTACCCCGCGCGATTCGAGGTACGGCACGAACTGCGTCACCCGAAGCCGCGGGCTCGCCGCCACGTCCGGGTACAGTGTCAAGAACAGAACGCGCACTCATCCTCCCGTCATCGTCATCGTGCTACTCCGAGAACCGTCTACTCCTGTCTGGGAGGGCGAGGCCCCGTTCGAGCCGGTTCATTAGCGAGGTCCCGCCCTCGGCTCGGACGGAGCCTCGCCCTCCCAGGCGGCATTTTCATCATCTTCGGGCGAAGCAGCGCTTCATGGCGACTCGTGCTCAGCGCCCCTCCTCAGTTCGAGCACCAGCACCGTATCTGCACAACCGTCTACCTAGCCCAACAGCTTCCCCGCTTGCTCCAACACGGCCTCCGTCGCGATGCTCTCGAGGCAACACGGCCGACCCTCGGGGCACACGCCCGGCGGCGCCGTGGTCTCCGGCTTGTTCCAACAGCCTTGGCACGGCGCCGGGCTGCACAGGGCGCTCAGGTTCGGTTCATCGCGAACCAGTATGGCGGGATCCGTCGGGCCGAACAAGGCCAGCACCCGCGTCCCCGCGGCCAGGGCCAGGTGCATCAGCCCCGAGTCGCAGCACACGAGCAGGTCACAGGCGTGCAGCACGCACGCGGCCTCCCGGACGCTCGTCTTACCCACGAGGTCCACGCCCACCCCAACGCCCTCGCCCGCCACGCCCAGCTCGATCACCGTGAAGCCCTTCTCCTCCAACGCACGGCCGACCGCCCGCCATCGCTCCGACGGCCACCGTTTCGTCGCCCACGACGCCCCGGCCGCGATCGCCACGAGCGGCGGCCTCAGCCCATCCAGCAGCGGCGTGGACCAGTCGTCATAGTACAGCCTCGGGCGCTCCGAGGGCAGCCGCACCCCGGCCAGCCGCGCGTAGTGCTCGGGCCGGTACACGTCGCGCGGTGCGCTCCGCAGGAGGATGTACCGGTCCACCGGCCCGGCCACTCGGTTGACCGCGTCCACGAACGGATTCCCTGCCAGCAGTTCCGGGTAGTTGCACAGCGCCGTGAGACGGCATCCGGGATACGCGGCGCGCAGGGCGCCATAGATGGGCAGCGCCATGACCTCATCGCCCAGCCGCCACTTCACCTCGACCACCACCTGCCGCGGCCGTCCCAGCGCCCCCCTCACCCCCCACCGAACCCGCCGCCACCCCCGCCGCAAGCGCCGGCTGGCGCGCCCGAACCGCTCCTCGTACGTCGCTTCCTGCATGGAGCCATTGTAGCGCGGCGGACGGTCGGCTATCAGCCCTCAGCGGGTCAGCACGATGTAGCACGCCCTCTACCCGCCGACCCTATGATTCAGGACCTTCCCCTAAGCCGGTCAGCCCTGCGGTTGTTTGCAGGCGCTTCCTCGGAGGAAGCGTCACCACAGGATGCCCGCACTCCTTTTCCTTCTTCTTCAAGTCCGCGCATATGGCAGCGAGATCGAAGTTGAACTTGGCGGCGTGCTCGCGCCGGGCTTTACGAACTTCCTCGACAATGGGGTCTTTCATCACTCGCCTCCAACAAGTTCGTCAGGCGTGCAGATGACCGGACACTCGTAGTCGTACTTCTCCACGATCTTGGTGATGCCCTGTTTCATCTGCGCGTTGTTGATGTGACTGAAGTTCCAAGTCAGGAGATAGTCCATGCCATTTCTTGCCGCCAAGGCGATATGGAGTGCGTCCTCCAGGCATTCCTGCAGAATAGGCCCTTCGCGCACCAGCGCCGCCGCCAGGTCCTCCGAAGACCCGTCAATTGCGAGGACCGGCAGTCCTGCCAACACGCCCAACCGTGCGTCGCTGCGTCGGAATCGCCGCGAGACGCCTCCTGAGTCACGAGAACCGATATGTAGCAATCGAACTCGGCCAGGAGGCGAGACCAGTGCTCCCGTGTTACCTCCTGCCGCCCGGCGACGACCAAGTCTCTGCTGGGCCGCGCGGTGAGGTAGCTGACGACGCTTGTCTCGACGTAGACTTTCTCTTTCTCAATACTCACGTGCTTATTCCGACCAAGAAGACAACGTACCCGTCGTTGAAGCTTGCGGCAAGAGAACGGCGCGCCGACGCGCCGGCTCAGCCCGATTCATCAATCTGAGGTCTTCACACGTCATATCCTAACACACTCTGTCCTTTCGTGCTTCGAACCGAACTGGGGGGACGGATGCGCCGGAATGGCCGCTATACGGATTTGGTGTGGAGACCAGCCCTCTTGGCTGCCGTGATCTGTCTCTTGTCCGAGGATACGAAGAGATCCGCTCCCCATTCGAGCGCGCACGCCACGTGCAAGGCGTCCATGGCACGGACCGGGCCGGCCTCCAGAAGCGCCGTGCAAGCAGAAACCACCCAGGGAGTCAGATGGATGATGACGGCGTCGCCCACATCCTCGGACAGATGCTGTTTCGCCTCCGCGTACTCACGACGCGAAAGCAGGCGCTCCCGGACCCGCCGGTTGAGAGCAGAAATGATCTCGGGTATGCAGATCACCGCGAGGGCCAACTCGGAGGCCTTCATGCAGAGGTCATCAACGGCTTGGCTGCCTGTTTCCTCCACATAGCGCTTGGCGAACGCGGATGGGTCAAAGAACGTCCGCACGGGCTCGGTCCTCGAGGATAGCGGCGCCCAGGCTTGCGCCTTTGGCACAGAGCCTCAATCCCGGTCGCTTCCAAGACGGGCCGTCATCGGGCGCCGGAGCCGCCGGGCCCACCTCGGCAATCGGTTTCCCGTGACGCATCACCAAGAGGACCTCGCCCTTCTCGACGTCCGAGAGCAGGCTCGATGCGTGCTTCCGGAACTCCGTGAAACCCACGGTCTTCATAGTGAGGCCTCCATCGCTTCCGTACACTACTGTACAGGATTGTGTACAGAATAGCAAGAAGCGTTTCAGGGGGAACCAAGCCCCCGCCCCTGAACTGCCCTGGGTTCGCTAGGATTTGCGGCAGAAGCGTTGATCAGCTCTTCCGTGCACTTCTTGCACTTCTCTTCTTTGCGTACTTCCTCTCAACCCAAGATCCGTAAGACTCCATGTCCAGATACAGCATCTGAGTAATCTCTGCAAGCCACTGAATCTCATCATCGAGTGGTCGACTCCCAGACAGCGTGGCGTGCCTCCCACCTTTGTCTTGCCATGTCTTGGATAGATACCATTCGGAGAACAACTCCGTTCCTGTCAGTACAATCACCGGGGTCCGCCAAGTGTCCGTATCAAGTTGCTGTCGACCTTTCCGTGCGAGTTTTGCTATGCCACGTTTCTCTCTTTCCTCCAGCGCATTCCTCATAGTCGCGAAACAGAAGGCTGCCCCCGGAAAACGCTGGATAAGGTTCTCGGCGCGTTCAATGTCCTTAGGCGCAAACCGATTGAATGATTTGCATTCGGCGAAGACCAGCCTCGGGCGGGTGGCCGAGAAGCGGGGGTCCCGGCGCAAGAAGGCGACGATGTCTGCCTCAAGCAGGCCGGTTCCGTCCTGCATTTCTGCGCCCGCTATCCACGTGCTGCTCTCGAAGTGGAGTTCATTCAACATCAGCCTCAACGTCAAGGCGACTGAATACGAACCGCGAGCGAAGTCCTCAGTGCTGAACGGGCCTTGCACTCGATAGGTCCACGAACAGGAACTGGAAGGTCGTGATTGTGGGAAGTCGAATGGCGAGAGACATCGCTCACATCTGAGTTCCTCACTGATATCCCCCAACGGATACCAATTCGCTTGGCCGCAGGCGGAACACTCGACCCGGAGACCTACGCGAAGAACCCTACTGCGTATCAGCGCCCGTAGATGGTTGTGCACAACGCGCTGGTTGTTGGAGTGACACTTCTTGAGGGTGGCGACTAGTTCCTGCTCAGTCACGAAGCGCCTCTTGGGACGTTTTCTTTCTGGTGGCTCTGTGTCATCCTCGACCATTCCACAGGCCATCTTGTCAAAGAGCCTTACGATCTCCTCTCGGTTGAATAGGTTTGCGGCCATGGGACCACCGATCATGTTCATGAGTTGACGACAGGTGTTGCCTGCACTCGATACTGCCATCCGTATTCCTCGTTGCTTCAGCCACGCCTCAAGCACGGCCTCGGCCGTGGGCAGCTCCCAGTATTCATGCTCCCTCTTGTGCAAGCATCTGAGCACGAGCCCCTCTCTCGTGGACGTGATCTTCTGCAATCCCATGCTACGGAAGAGGAAGTGGCAGTCTTCGATGTCCTCAGGAAAACACGTGGGATATTCACCGCTACCTCCGTATTCCCGGAGCGCGACAACGTTTGCCCATCTGGGTGCTTCCCCACTTCCGTAATCTTTGACGAATTCCGGGGCGAGGATACGAAAGGTCATGCGTCTTTCCTTGACCTCCACCTCCTCCTGTTCTTCCTCCCAGAAAACGCTCGCACGCTCGACATGGCCGTGGTAACGCCCCGAGCTCTCCCACAGCCTCGGGAACCATGCCTGCATGCCTGCCGCAGGCCGACCATCTTTGGGGCTCACACCTCTGACCGCCTGATAGAAATCCTTCAGGTCGTCGGCGGAAACGCGACGGGACTTCAGCACTGTTGCGTCGTGCATAATGTTGCCGTTGTGCTTGTGCGGACGGTGAATCTCCTTAACCAGATCTCTGCAGGGCTCCTTCAGCAGTTCTGCCCACTGAATCGGGACCGGCCAGATCGTCCAGCCCAGGGCACGGAGATTCCAGAAGTCGATTAGGTCTATGCCCTGTCTTGGGTCCATCAGAAAAAGCGTTGGGTCTTGACGCGACCCCACCGGAAGCGACTTCAGCCGGAAGGATCCTGCCAGGAGCGGATAAAGCCCGCGGTCGATCTCCAGAAGCGTCTTTTCGTTAATGGAGGTGCTCCGGGCGCCCAACAGATCTGCAAACTCAGCAGCATACTCAGAAAACGGGGCATGGTCTGGGAAAAGCCCGAACACACAACCCGCAAAGGCATCCCATGACTTCGTCTCTGCCTTGGGAAGAAACACGGGGACCGGCTTCTTCCGTTCGAACTTGAACTCTTCACGATAGAGTTGACGGTAGTAGGTGGTTACGGGAATCCCATACTGGATCTCACGATCTGGATCGCCAACCAGAATGTCATCGATGCCTATGATCTGCCAAGAAGGCGCCGCCACCTTCTCCTTTAGTGCCTCCTCAGTAGCCACGATGAAGTCCGGCTCGAAAGCGGCCAGGTACCCTTCTATCAACCTTCTCGCGGAGGGACGATCCGTTTTCTTGTCAGCCCACCGCGCGGGGGTGCACCCGTAGCATGGGACGATACCGTTGTGCATCCCGCCCCACAGGCACGTGTTTACCTCGAAAACGCGCTTGATGGCGGGCCTATCATTGGGTCTCACCAGGAAAGCAAGTCTTAGAGGACGTAGTCGTTTGTCGATGTGAATCTGCGCCGTTGCCATTTGACTTCGAACCGTTCTCCATCCGCCCTTGAAGGGGTCTGCCGGTCACGGAATGAAGCTCATGTCGGGCTTGAGGGTGCAGATCCACTCGGCGATGAGCTTGGAGGCGTTGGCCGTGTCCTTGAGCGAGATCATCTCGACCGGGGAATGCATGTAGCGGCAGGGGATGCTGATGAGGCCGGTGGCGACGCCGCCGCGGCTGAGCTGCATGGCGTTGGCGTCGGTGCCGGTGCCGCGTGGGGCCGCGGCCACCTGGTACGGGATCTTGTTGGACTTGGCGGCCTTGATGAGCCCGCGCCCGACAATCGGGTTGATGTTGGGCCCGCGCTCGATGATGGGCCCGGCGTTGATGTCGCCGCCGCCGAAGCGCTTCTTGTCGGCGCTGGGGTAGTCGAGGGCGTGGCCGACGTCGACGGCGATCCCGGCGTGGGGGTTGCAGCCGTAGCTGCTCGTGGTGGCGCCGCGCACGCCGATCTCTTCCTGCACGGTGGTCACGCAATACACGGCCACGTCGACCTTGCGCCGCGCGAGCAGCCGCATGGTCTCGATGATGACAAACGCGCCGACGCGGTCGTCAAAGGCCCGCGCCACGACCTTGTTGTCGCGCGCTTCGAGGAAGTCGGCGTCGATGGTCAACGGGTCGCCGATGGCCACGGTCTTCTCGGCGTCCTTCTTGTCCTTGGCGCCGACGTCCACCCACATCTTGTGGATCTCGAGGGCCTTGCCCCGCTCTTCCTTGGGCGTCATGTGGACGGCCGTCCGGCCGATCACGCCCGGCACCGGGCCCTTGGCCGTGTGCACGATCACCCGCTGCGCCCCCAGGATGGCCGTGTCCACCCCGCCCACGGGGACGACCGAGATGAACCCCTTGTCGTCGATGCTGTTGACCATCAGGCCGATCTCGTCCACGTGGCCCGCCAGCATCACGCGCAGCTTTCCCTCCGGGTTCCGCACCGCGTACTGGTTTCCGTGCACGTCCTTGTAGACCTCGTCCACGTAGGGCGACGCGTACTCCTTGCAGACCTCCTGGATTTGCTCTTCAAAGCCCGAGGGACTCGGCGTCGTCACCAGCGTCTTGAGGAACTCGACAGACTCCTTGCGCATGCATCATTCTCCTGATCCGCGAACCGACAGTTTGATGTCTTTGAGGTTCTTCATCACCGGGTCGGCGCCCCGACCGAACAGGTCGTGCAGCCGCTCGTACTCGGCGAACAGCTTCTCGTACATGGCGTGGTTTCCGGCGTCGGGCGTGAACGACTCGTCGCGGACCCGCGCCATGTTCGCCGCGGCCTCGGTGACGTCGTCGTAGCCGCCCGCGGCCGCGCCCGCGGCCACCGCGCCCCACATCGCGCTGCCCAGGGCGACCGTCTGGTCAGACGCGCTGACCTTGATCTCACGGTTCGTCACGTCCGCGAAGATCTGCATCAGGAGCGGGTTCTTGCCCGGCAGGCCGCCGCAGGCGTACAGCTCGGTGATGGGCACGCCGCTCTGCTCGAACTGCTTGATGATCTTGTACGTGCCGAAGGCCGTGCCTTCGAGCACGGCGCGGTACATCTCGGCCGGCGTCGTGGTCAGCGTCATGCCCACCATCAACCCGGTGAGGTCGGCGTTGACCAGAATCGAGCGGTTGCCGTTCCACCAGTCCAGGCACAGCACCCCGGACTCGCCCACCTTCAAGTCGGCGGCCTGTTGGCTGAGGTAGCCGTGGACGTCCGTGCCGGCCTGCTTGGCCACCTGCTCGACCCAACCCGGCACGCAGTTCTCGACAAACCACGCGAAGATGTCGCCCACCGCGGTTTGCCCCGCCTCGAACCCGTAGTAGCCCGGCAGGATCCCGTCTTTGACCACCCCGCACTGGCCGTCCACCACCGTCTTCTGTCTGCCGCAGACCATGTGGCACACGCTCGTGCCCATGATCATCACCATCTTGGCCTCGGTCGTGACGGTCGCGGCCGGCACGGCCACGTGCGCGTCCACGCCGCCGGTGGCTACGGCCGTGCCGGGTCGCAGCCCCGTCTTCTCGGCGATCTCGGGCAACAGGCCGCCGGCCTTCACGCCCGCGGGGTAGATGTCCTCGCTCAGCTTCTCGGCCACCACGTTCTCGAAGCGCGGGTCCAGCGCCTTGAAGAAGGCCGTCGACGGATATCCCTCGTCCCAGATCGCTTTGTAGCCCGCCACGCAGGCGTTGCGCTTCTCCTCGCCGCAGAGCTCGAGCACGATCCAGTCGCTGGCCTCGATCAGCCGGTCCGCGGCCGCGTAGATCTCGGGGGCCTCGTCGAGGATCTGCAGCGCCTTCGGGAAAAACCACTCGCTCGAGATCTTGCCCCCGTACCGCGCCAGGAACTCCTCGCCGCGCTCGGCCGCCACCGCGTTGACCCGGTCGGCCTCGGGTTGGGCCGCATGGTGCTTCCAGAGCTTGACCCAGGCGTGGGGGTTGTCGGCGAACTCCGGTTTCGTACACAGTGGCGCCCCGGCCTCGTCGATGGGCATCATCGTGCACGCGGTGAAGTCCGTGCCAATCCCGATCACGTCCTCGCCGCTCACGCCCGAGTCCTCGAGAACCTTCGGGATGATCTGTTCGAGAACGCTAAGATAGTCCTTGGGATTCTGCAGCGCCCAATCCGGTTCGAGCCGCTTCTCCGACCGCGGCAGTTGGACGTCGATGACGCCGTCCGGATAGGTCGCGACGGCCGTGGCCACCTCTTCCCCGTTGTCCACGGCCACCAACAACGCCCGCGCGGATTCCGTGCCGTAGTCCAGTCCGAGAACGTATTTGCGCGCCATTGACCCAACTCCTTTCCGCATCCATTGCCCTAAGGAATCGGGCCGTATGATAGCAGAACGGCCTCAGACACGAAACATCGCGCGCGCTGCCAAGGCGACGGGCGGGCCTGCGTATTGCGGATTTCGGAATGTGGATTGCGGAATGAAGCCTCCGTCGCACGGTTTCCCCTCTCGCGCTTGACCTAATCCACAATCCGCATTCGATAGCCCGGCCAGGTCGTGGCGATGAACGCCGCCACGGGCCAGGAGCGAATGCAGTCCACCGACAAATCATGAAGCGTCATCCTCAAGAACGCATAGCGCCAGGGGCGTCAGTCTGCTCGACGCAATTGTCCGAATGATCATCATTTCAAACGCGCGGCAGGCAATCGTCTGAGCCTTTGGCTGCGAGGGTCTACCTCAATCCCCACCGACTCCAATGCCGTAACCCCCAGGATAGGCTCGGCGTCATCCGCTCCAATGATTATCGTCGCGCCAACGATTTCACCCATGAACTCGATTTCGCCCGTTGTGATGTCCATTCTCACTTCGCTGCCGTCTGCGAGCTCATACGTCCTTTGCGCCTTCGGCAAGAGGCCGATTTCAGCCAAATGCTTCCTTGGGACAAGGCAATCCACGGCTCCAGTATCAACTAGGAACAGCCCTTCCCACGTCTTTTCCGGGATAGCAGGATTTCGAATGGTGACCGTGACATGCGTCATTCCCATGATTGCTCTCCAATCATCGTGCGTTCGAACGTGATGCGGTTGACCTGGCCGCGCTTTCAGTGCCGGCTCGAATGAGTTCCTATGCGCTCTGTCTTTGTTGGATGGCAATGGCGGTCCGCAAGGCCTGATTCACCGCCTCGGCGTTCGGGAAATGACCGGCTACATCCGAGTCCAGGACGACCACGTTGCTGCCTTCGTGATACCTCTTTGCGTACATCCCCCGAACTCCGTGCGAGAAGTCGTACTCTTCAAGCATCTCTTTGTCCTCAGTATCCCTCTTCATGGTTGCTCCGCACCTTTCTTGTCGCCACTCGCGCGCTGATGATTCGGGTCCCATCACCTTGATCCGTATGAACGACTACAATGGTCCTCATCGTGGCCGAGAGCCCGAGTGTCATGAGTCGGGCTTCCTCATCCGCTAATGATAACAGGTGCAAGCGGGAAACCAAACGAGAAATCCCCGTTCCCCCCGCTTCGGTGGAGCGCTGGTGTCTTCGGCCACCTCGCCGGAACAGGAACACATCCACGAGAGCGCTATCTGTTTGCGTCATCGCTTTCTTCGGTGCACAATGGGTCCTCATGCGTCGGTTGGCGTACCCGAGCCGCGGCTCAGGAGGGGACCATGAGGGGATTTCGATTGGCGGTGATCGTGGTTGTTGGAGGTCTGCTCATGGCTGACGCGCCAGTAGCGGCGGATCGCTTCGATGGGGAGTACTTCCGTGGCGAGGGGGACGTCGAGTATCTCCGG
>Ga0114930_10001625_pt1 | contig 21151 bp, 19 predicted proteins | sample AnhtaG_FD_87300 | JGI IMG/M metagenome (GOLD analysis project Ga0114930, IMG submission 87300) | Deep subsurface microbial communities from Anholt, Denmark to uncover new lineages of life (NeLLi) - Anholt_01485 metaG | ecosystem: Environmental > Aquatic > Marine > Oceanic > Sediment | place... | reverse complement strand
TCTCTGGCAAAGCTGTACAAACAGGGACAGTTACTGCTTATGGATAGTGACCGGCTTATGCGCGAACGAGGTTGGACACCAGGACACAGCAATGCCATAGCCGAGTTGTCCAACTCCATTGACTTACCACAGCGTTGGTTCGCCCGATGGGCAATGCGCTTCTACACTCCCGCTGTAACAGAGGTACAGAAGCAATTGATAGACCGCATTCTGTTTGTCAGCATTCATTTCGCTTCGGATGCTGGCTCGAGCATGGAATCGAGTGTTGATGACCCTCTGGTCTGCGCGGGACGACTTATATATGAGAAACCTATGGCAGGGAAAGAGGCGGGGCAAACATATGATTATTGGATGTGTAAGTACTGGTTTGTCGGTAAGCCTCACGATACTTTAGAAGGTTGGAACAAAACCGGGCAGTCACCATGGTATGAGAATCTGAAGGGTTCCGAGACGTTCGCAGTGCCGCTCTATCAAGTAACTTCTAGCGAGAAGCTGAAAGAGTTAGTTATTGACCCCCTGCTCGCTGTCCAAGAGAAGGAAAGAGGAGTCACATAGCAATCGGACCCTAGTAAAGTTAGGCCGCTGCCCCGAGTAACAATAACTCATTTTGTTACTTCTGCGCGATAGATGAGGAAGCCACCTACCGAGCGCAGCCTCCATCTGATACAATAGCCTCGTGCTGCAGCATACTTTTCTTCACCTCCCTGGCGTCGGGTACTCTACTGAGCGCCAGCTCTGGAAGCAGGGTATCCTGAGTTGGCAGGACGCCCTTTGCTCCTCCCAGCCTTTCCTCGAGCGGTGCCGGCTGAAGCACCTCAGCCTTGGCATCCAGCAATCCCTGGCCCGCCTGGATACGGGAGATGCCGCCTACTTCCAGCTTCGACTCCCCAGTCGCGAGCACTGGCGTCTCTTCCGTGACTTTGCTGATCAGGCCGTCTGTCTGGACATAGAAACGACGGGCCTAGCCTATGGCCCGGGTCACATCACTATGATCGGCCTGTACGACGGGCGAGAATACAAGGCCTTTGTTCGAGGCAAGAACCTCCACCAATTCAGCGCGGAGGTACGGCGCTACGCTCTCGTAATCACTTACAATGGCCAGCGGTTTGACATGCCCTTCATCCAGGCAGAGATGGGCCCCGTCCTAGAGGGCCTTGCGAGCCTGGACATCATGTATGCGCTGCGTCGGCTGGGCCACCGGGGCGGACTAAAGGTGGTGGAACAGCAGACTGGCCTGGCGCGCCCCTCAGACCTACAGGGGCTGAGCGGCTATGATGCCGTCCTCTTGTGGCGCCTTTATCAGCAGGGTCACCGACGCGCTTTAGAAACCTTAGTACGATACAATGCTGAGGATGTAGCCGTTCTTCTACCACTGGCGGCCCTGACCTACAACCAGTTGGCCCAGGAGGTGCCCTTTGACGCCCCGCCTGCGCCGATGCCGTCCCGTCCCGTCATCGACTTGCCCTATGACTTGGAGCTGGTGGAGTCGCTAAGGCGTTCCCATGCCGCGGTGTGAGGACTGGGGGAGATAGAATGCATGACTCTGTTCACGCGGGCTATTGTAGGCGGAAACATTGGGCAACAATTTTCGCCATTGTGACCTTAAAGAGTTACACTTTCTAGCGAATCGTTGAGGGCTCTTTCAAATTCCCTGGTAGTGGCAGCTAGATATTAGCCGTGGACACCATCAGCTTGAAAGAGCCGGCTTCATCTAGATAAAATAGGCTGTGCGTATGGACGAAGGTCAGAATTGGTTAGATGGTGAAGAGCGGGCTTGGGCTTAGCTACCTTGACTTTTGCCATCGGGCTCTCAGCGAGGAAACCCTCTCGCACAACCCAGTTGAAAAAAGCGGTGAGAGCTCGGTAGTAGTGATGGACAGTCCTTGGAGATGCCCTACGAGAGGAGGATTCGGACCCGTTGCCTTTGACTCCCCACCGGCTTACCTCTCCACCCGCATAGCCCAGAAACTCCCTAATCTGCCACCCGGTGAGGAGCCGAGCATCGTCAGACCAGCCTTCTCGTTCCGCATACCAGAGGGAACGGCCCAGTATGCCTTTGTAGTAGGCTACAGTGTGGGGACTACTACCCTCCGTCTGATGGGTGAGGAGGCACCCTTTGGCGAGGGACCTGAGCGATGTCCCCGGCGACGCCTGGAGTTTGGTATCCAATGCCATTGTCTCATCTGCGAACCCGCCCCGGGAGGACTATGTGCGCTCCTCCCTATTTGTTCAGATTTGGGCCCCAGCAGGGACCATGTGCGTTGACCTTCAATTACGCTATCTATGGTCGGGGTGGCCGGATTTGAACCGGCGGCCTCATGGTCCCAAACCATGCGCGCTAACCACTGCGCCACACCCCGCAATCGTAGGCTTTAAAGAGGAAGCTCCGGCACCGCCACAGCGTCTTCAGCCTCTGGCGGGAGCTCAATGGTGACCGGCTCGTTGATGTCATATATCAAGATAGTCATCGCTATATCCCAGGTCATCTCGAAAGGCATCCCCGTTACCTCTGGGCTGAATTTCATGGTCATATCTATGGTGCTCTTTCGAATGAAATATGTATCCTTATCCACCCATTGCTCCACAGAGAAATCGGTGATGATCTCGCTAAGGTCAACCTCCGGTGGCAATTCTTCGTCTGCCCCCGCCGCCAGTTGCATCAGTGCCCACAGCTTTTCCAGGTCAGGCCTCACTTTGAGTATATAGCACTCGGTTCCGTCAATCGTCCCGTTTCTAAGAAACTCTACCTCAGCATCTAGCAGCCAGTCGATCTGTTGCGATGCTACATCCTGCTCCTCCCAGTCGCCTACTTCTACCGGGGCTTTCATCCATCCCGTAGGCTCACCGGGCATTTCCATCTTCATATACATCCAATCCCCTACGATATACATTTCCATCCCCATGACCACATCCTCTTCCCCGGTCATCTCTATAATCGTGTCCACATTTAAAGACATCCTTCTGTTTTCCTCATCAAAGGCACCGCTCATCTCCGATGTCACTGTTCCTTCAAACGTCTCCCCTTCCATCGTCACCCCAATCGCCGTTGTCATATCCGCATCAAGTTTGCATGTATCCAGCTCAGCGTCCGCTGCAATGGCGTCCTCCACTATCCCTTCAACGGTTACACCGGGGGGTAGTGTTTCGCCGGGACAACAAGCGAAAGTCGCTGCCAGTACGATGGTCAAAACCATAAGAGCAACGAATCCTCGCGCTTTCATTTCTCACCTCCTGGGCTGCAACATAACAAATAGATGCCGATAAGTCAAGGGAGTCTTCAATCGCCCCTGGAGCGCCTGAATTTGGCTTTGAGCGCCGCTATCTCTTGAGCAGCCTTCAGTTCCTCCTCTGTCATCGGCTGCCATGCCTTAAGCTCTTCGGCCTCTATGCTAACCTTGAATAGCCCCTTGCAGTTGGCGCATTTGAGAGGGCCTTCGTATGAGGACTCAATAAGAAATACTTTTATCTCCTGGCTGCACTTAGGGCATGCTATAGTTGCCATAATAGAACCTCTGATGGAAAATTGGCTACGCTTAAGATGGCAGCTTACACCGCTCCAGCAACCGTTCCCACTGACGGTCCACTTCATGCTGCAAGGCATCGACTATGTGCTTGTTTTGCGGGGTGAGCAGGTGCTGGAACCTGCCCTGAGACTGGAGCCAATCGGTGATCGGCTTCTTTGTGGCAGGTCGATAGTTTAGCCTCCACTCACCATCGACTACCTCATAAAGGGGCCAGATGCAGGTCTCTACAGCGAGCCTGGAGATGGAGATAGTCTCCTCGGGTTGGAATCGCCATCCCCTCTGGCAGGGGACAAGCACGTTGATAAAGGAGGGGCCATCGGCGGCTATAGCCTTTTGTGCCTTGGTCATCAAGTCACGCCAGGCGTGTGGTGCTGCCTGGGCCACATATGGGATATCGTGGGCTGCGATTATCGCCGTGATGTCTTTACGGTTCTCCCTTTTGCCGGGGACCGCAGACCCTACCGGCGAGGTGGTGGTCCATGCCCCCATAGGGGTGGCACTCGAGCGCTGGATGCCGGTGTTCATATAGGCCTCGTTATTTAGGCAGACATAAAGGAACTTGTGTCCCCGCTCAAGCGCTCCGCTCAGGAACTGGAGCCCAATATCATAGGTGGCGCCGTCCCCGGCGAATGCGACAAACTTGATCCCCCTATCCTCCATCTTGCCCTGTTTAACAAGGGAGCGATACATAGTCTCGACGCCGGCGATGGTGGAGGCGACGTTCTCAAAGGCACTGTGGATCCAGGGGACACGCCACGAGGTATAGGGGTAGGGTGTGGTTGCCACCTCGAGACATCCGGTAGATGAAGCAACCACCACCGGTTGCCCTACGGCACGGAGCACCTGGCGCACCACGATGGTCTCAGCACAGCCAGCGCACAGCCGATGGCCGGGAGCAAGCAGTTCCCGTTGCGCCGACATTTCTTTCAGGTTTATCGCCATCGGAATCTCCTCTTAGTCCCTGATCCCAAGATATCTAACCGGCGGGCCAATAAAGCCTTCCTCGTCGATATTGATAAGGTCTTGATAGACCTGGTGAATTTGTGCTGGCACTGTATCCCGACCCCCCAGCCCGTAGGCGTAGTTGACCACCTTCGGGCTGAAGCCATGGGTGAAAAGGGCGGTTACAACCTCGAGGAAAAGGGGGTTGCCCTGGGCACCGAAGGAAAGGGAGCGATCGAGCACGGCGATGGCCTTCTTATCCCCTAATGCGTGGGCCACTGCTGTTGCCGGGAAGGGTCTGAAGCAGCGTACCTTGAGCAGCCCGGCCTTGACCCCTTGGTCGCGTAGCTCGTCGACAACGATCCTGGTGGTTCCCACGGTGGACCCGAGAACCACAGTGGCAAACTCAGCGTCGTCAAGCCGATATCCGTCCAATAGCCCATAGTGCCGCCCAGTGAGCCGGCCATACTGCTCTCCGATCAGTGGGACAACCTCAAGCGCCTTTACTGCGGCCTCCGCCTGCTGGCGTTTGTGCTCGAAGAAATAATCCTGGAGGTCCATGGGGCCATAGGTTACAGGGTGGTCCACATCTAGGAGAGAGTGCTCAGGCTTATATGTGCCGATAAACTCCCTCACCGCCTCATCTGGCAATAGCTCCAGCCTCTCCACACCATGCCCCAGGATGAAGCCATCCATGGCATGCAGCGTGGGCAGCATGATGTCGGGGTGTTCAGCAATACGCACTACTTGAATAGCGTTATCATAGGCCTCTTGCACGTTTTCATCGTATAGCTGGATCCAGCCGGCGTCGCGAGCGCCCATAGAATCGGAATGGTCGCAATGGATATTCAGGGGGGCTGATAGTGAGCGGTTGACCACGTGCATCACAATGGGGAGCCGGGTTCCAGAGGCGATCCAGAGAACCTCCCACATGAAGGCCAGCCCCGCCCCTGAAGTTGCTGTTTGAACGCGACCCCCGGCAGCCGAGGCACCAATGCAGGCGCTCATAGCCGCGTGCTCGCTCTCTACAGGGATAAATTGTGTGTCCACCTCGCCACTAGCCACAAAATCGCTGAAGCGCATTACGATCTCTGTTTGCGGGGTGATTGGATAGGCGGCAACCACATCCGGATTCATCTGGCGCATCGCCTCTGCCACCGCCCGATCGCCATCCAGGGCAATGGGTTTGCCCCTCACCTTTCCCACCTTTAGCGCCAAGCTTCTACACCTCCTCCTTGGCCAAAGCTTCCTCAATCATAGTAATCGCCTTTTGGGGGCACTCATAGGCACAAATGCCACATCCCTTACAATGGGCAAGGTCGATGCCAACAATCTTCCTATCCTCCACCTGGACCGCGATATCAGGGCAGTAAACCCAGCAGATCCTGCAGTTATTACACTTTTGGCTATCTCTTACCGGGCGAAAAGAACGCCAACTTCCTGTTTCGTATTCCTCGGAGTTCCCGGCGTCTATGATTAACCCCCCTATAGGGATCTCTTTCCAGCTCTTTAATGCCAAATCCTTATCTCTCCCTTGCCTCTTTATAGGCTCGTTCAAAGGCCTCAATATTGGCCTTAGCTATCTCTTTGCTCCCCCTTGCTTCCAAGCGCTTCCTGATCTCCTCACGGACCCCTTCCTTGCTCAGAACCTCTAGAGCCTTGAGCAGGGCGCCGATCATGGGGGTATTGGGGATATTTCGCCCCATGGTATCCAGGGCGATACGGGTGGCATCCACAGTAAACACCCTGCATTTATCAAATCGCAGCCTGCTCTTGAACTCTGCCGGGGAGAGCGGGGTGTTAACGACGAGCACGCCTTGTTCTTTGACCCCGTCGGTAAAATCGACTACCCCCACCAGTGTTGGGTCAAGCACGACCACAGCATCAGGCTCGGTGATCTGGCAATGCTGCCTGATCGGGGAGGTGCTGATCCTAGTGAAGGCCCGAACTGGTGCCCCCATACGCTCAGGGCCATAATCAGGAAATGACTGAAAATACTTTCCCTCCTCAAGAGCAGCCTCGGCGAGGATTTCGCTGGCGGTAACCGCTCCTTGCCCGCCTCGGCCATGCCACCGAATCTCCACCATATCACTTGTCATAATAGACACCATCCCCAAATTATCTAAGTCGCCTGGAGAGAAAATCATCGATCGTGAGATCGAGGAAGCAAACGCCATCGGTTTCGCTTGGGATTTTAGCGGTGGGGCATATGGAGAAGCACTCCCGGCAACTCATGCAAGTTTTAGAGGCTATCTCTGGGATGAAAACCACCGTTCGCTCTATGCCTCTGCCCGCAAATCCTATAGCGTTCGCCTTTTTGATCTCGGCGCAGTAACGTACACATAGGCCGCAAAGGATACAGAAGTCAGGCTCGGCCTCAAATCTTGCCCCCTCCACTCCATATTGGGCGGCGAGGTCCTCGAGAACCTTCACCCCTGGGGCAATAGCCAGCATAAGCTCGATCAGCATTTTTCGTATATTGGTCACCCGGGGCGAGTCTGTTTTAACTATCAGCCCCTCCTCCACGGGGTAGGCGCAGGAGGCGACTATTCGGGACCTATTATCCCTAATTATCTCTACGCTGCAAAGCCTACAGGCGCCATAAGGGGCTAACCCTTCACGATAGCAGAGGGTCGGGATTTCGATCCCTAACTCCTTAGCCGCTTCAAGGAGGGTCATCCCCTCCCTCACCTGCGCTTGCTTTCCATCTATCTCTAGGGTTAGCGTTTTCATTCTCTTACCTTCTACGTAGCACCTCTGTCTTTTCAGCAGGGGGAGAGGGCACGGGCTCCCCAGAGAGCATGATAACAGCGTTAAATCGGGACGGGCAGACTTCGAGGCAGGTCCCGCATTTGGTGCACTTCTCTTGAGCGATCCAGTGAACCAGATTTTTCCCTCCGTTAATCGCATCTTCCGGGCAGTTTCTAAGGCAGATAAGGCAGGCCTGACATTTATCCGGCACAATGTAATAGGAGACAAGTGGCTTGCATACTTTGGCCGGGCAGCGCTTCTCCCGTATATGCGCCTCATACTCATCCCTGAAGTATTTGATTGTGCTTAGCACGGGGTTGGGGGCTGTGCCACCCAAGGCGCAAAGGGATGCGTCGCTAATCACCTCAGAGAGTTCCTCCAGCAACTCAACATCTCCATCTTTACCGTTCCCTTCGATGATTCGATCGAGGATTTTCAACATCTGTCTTATCCCCTCACGGCATGGGATGCATTTGCCACACGATTCCTCGGAGAGGAAGTCAAGGAAGTATCTGGCCATATCCACCATACAGTTGTCCTCATCCATGACGATCATGCCGCCAGAGCCCATCATCGACCCCAGTTTGGTGAGCTCGTCGAAATCGACGGGGGTATCGAGGAATTGCTCCGGGATGCATCCCCCCGATGGACCACCTGTCTGTACTGCCTTAAACCTCTTCCCGTCAGGGATGCCTCCGCCGATTTCATAGACGATATGCCTAAGGGTAGCTCCCATAGGGACTTCCACCAGACCGGTGTTTCTTACCTTGCCCACCAGGGAGAAAATCTTGGTTCCCTTGCTCCCCTCCGTCCCCATTGAGCAGTACCAATCGGCGCCTCTGTTGATCACCAGAGGGACATTGGCCCATGTCTCCACATTGTTCAAATTAGAAGGTTGGCCCCAGATGCCGCTTATCGCCGTTCTAATATATTTCGTCCTCGGCTCACCAACCCTGCCCTCTATAGCTGACATCAAAGCGCTCGATTCTCCGGAGACAAAAGCGCCAGCACCGCGGTGAACCTTCACGGTGAAATCGAACCCAGAGCCGAGGATGTTCTGGCCTAACAGGCCACATTCCTGCGCCTGCTCGATGGCGTGGATTGTATTCTCTGTAGCTAGAGGGTATTCCTGCCGTACATAGATAAACCCCTCGTGAGCGCCAATAGCGTATGCGCCAATAACGAGTCCCTCAAGCACGCTGTGAGGATTTCCTTCCATAAGGCTTCTATCCATATAAGCGCCGGGGTCGCCCTCATCGCAGTTGACGATGACATATTTTGTGTTCCCCGGGGCATTTCTCGTTGTCTCCCACTTTTTGCCTGCTGGAAAGCCACCCCCTCCCCGACCTCTGATGTTTGCTCTTTTGACCTCCTCCAATACCTCCTCCGGGGACATTTCAAAGAGAGCCTTTGACAACGCACTATAGCCGCCACGAGCGATGTAATCTTGGATACTCTTGGGGTCTATAAATCTATTGTTCCCCAATATAAGACGGCATTGATGCTTGTAAAAGGGTATTTCCGATTCTTTTGGTATATTGTGGCCTGTGTCAGGGTCTTTATAGGTAAGACTGTCCACTATTTTATTTTGAACCAAGGTTGAAGAAACGATTTCAGGCACATCCTCAGCCCCCACCCGCAAATAGCAAATCTCCTCAGGAAAGATGATGACAACGACACCTTGCTCACAAAAACCGTGACACCCAGTAGCTTTAGCTACTACCTCCGCTTCCAAACCTTGCCGCTTGATTTCATCGATGAAAGCTTGGATAACATTCCTGCTTCCATAAGCCTGGCAACCTGTCCCTGAGCATACCGTAACTATGGGCTTGCTCGGATCTCTGTTAGCCAAAATCCCTTCCCTTAGTCTTTCCAAATCCGCTGGCGAGGCGAGCCTTGTGCTCAATTTCAATATCTCCTTTTAGTCGCAGGCTGCAAAGATGCGCTCAAGCTCGGCTGTTGAAGGTTTACCATGATACTCTCCATCGACCACAACAACGGGGCCCAAGGCGCAGCAGCCGAGGCAATTGACCTTGTTCAATGTGAACCGCATGTCGCTCGACGTCTCACCAGGCGCTACATTAAGCATATCCTTGACCTTATCTAAGAGCCGGGGTGAGCCGCGGACATGGCATGCCGTGCCCATACATACAGTGGCCAGGTGGCGCCCTCTGGGTACTAAACTAAATGCCTTGTAGAAGGTAGCTATCTGATATATCTGATTAAGCGGGATCTCCAGCCGCTCGCTCAGCCTTAAGAAGGCCTCTTTGGGAAGCCAGTAGTATTCCCGTTGAATATCTAAAAGAATTTGAAGCAAGGCACTTCTATCACCTTGGTATTTATCCACAAGTTTATCGATCTCAGTCATTGCTGCAATCATTTGACACCCTTTTAGCCAACCTGAAGGATATTCACATCGCCAATGATATTCCTCACTCTGATCATCACTCTCTTGTCCGCTGATTGGTATTCGGGGGAAGTGAATGAAAGCCAGCGGAAGAAGCCATCGGCCTTCTTGCCGGGCAGTGAAATCTTGCCAATGACACTATTAACTTCGACCGCCGAGGGGAGAACGCGAGGAACAAATATGTCCACGTTGCCGATCAAGTTAAATATCCGTATCGCTCTTTCACCTTCCTCAAAGTGCGCCTGGCTGAGGTCCAGGCGTATATCCCCGATCCACGATTCCAGATCCATGTTCTCAAGCTCCCACTCCTCCCGACCGATGCGCATATCCCCAAGTAACCGCCACCGTCGCATCACCGTATCCGGCACTCTCTCGCGCTCTGTCGCTTCAGGGAGTCGACGCCGGTAGCTCCAGATAAGAAATAGACCTCCAATAATGATGCCAACGCCTACCACGCTACCGATAATGGCGGGAACGTCAACGCTAGTATAGCCGAGGCCATTGGAAAGCAGAAGAGCGCCGGCGATGATGATCAAAGCGCCGAACAGGATTATCGCCAATCCTCGTAAACTCATACTCTCTCCTGAAGTAGGGGCCGCGCCCCTGGAGGGACTCGAACCCTCGCCCCCAGCTCCGGAGGCTGGTGCTCTGTCCTCTGAGCTACAGGGGCTATTTATATGATACCCGATTACTGCTCTTCTCGCAAGGAAGATTCTAACCCTTCAGACGGTGCCCTCTTGAAAAGAGGCTTCAGCATTACTGGCGTTATTAATGTAGTAACGATGCTCACCAGAACTGCAGCGGCAAAGATCTCTCTGAATGGCTCACCTAGGGCTAAAAGCCCGGCACCGGCGATAATCAAGCCCACCTCTCCCCTGGGGACCATACCGACCCCAACTATTAAGGAGCTAGTGCGGCTGAACCTTCCCACAAGCCTGGCTGGTATGTAGCAACCTATTATCTTCCCTAGTGTAGCCAATACTATCAGGATAACCGCTATGAGCGCTATAATCGGTGCGGAGACGAAAAAGCTTAGGTCAACCTGCATCCCTAGATAGCAGAAGAAGAATGGGGCCAGGAAGAGCATTATCGGGCGTATCCCATGCAAAATCTCCTCTCTCTCTCTGGTGGCGGCGAACATCAACCCGGCTACATAGGCCCCTACCACGGGGTGAAGCTCAACCAGCGTAGCCAGATAGGCTATCAGGAAACCGATAATGAGGGCCACAATGGGCATGGTGCCCGACCTCTTGAAAGGGTTGAGGAATATCATTGATATGTATTTATTGAACCTGACCCCAACTATAAGGAGAGCGAACCAGACGACAAGGCCTATGGCCCCAACCTGAAATGCATGGCCAATATTGATCTCACCTGTTTGTGCTGCTGAGATAATGACAGACAGGATAACTATCCCGATTATGTCATCTATTACCGCGCCAACCAGTATGGTAGTCCCCTCTTTTGTTTGCAGCCTCCTCATATCCATAAGTATTCTTACCGTTACGCCGATGCTGGTCGCGGTAAGCACTGCCCCCATGAATAAGGCCCCCATCGTGCCAACCTCTGGATAAAGGGCCCATATAATAAGGTATCCGAAGGCGAATGGCAGGATAACCCCACCGAGGGCGACGGAAGCACCGGCCCAGCCATATCTAAGGAAGGACCTGACATCTGTCTCCACGCCGGCAACGAAGAGCAGGGTGACAACTGCTATCTCCGATATAATCTCCATGGCGTGAAATTCACCGAGCCCAAACCCTCCAGTAATGGTTGCGAAGTTCAGAATTATGGGGTCGCCGATTAAACCCCCCAGGGCGAAGGGGGAGATAATAATACCAGCCACCAGCTCTCCGAGGACTGGTGGCTGCTTCAGGTAGCGTTCCGCTATCTCTCCACCGAGCCTTGCCGCTATTAAAATTAGGGCGAAGCTCAATATAAATTTGAAATATATCTCAAGCCCCATGCCTTACTCTCTCTTAAGATGCTCGATCGAGCTCGCTATTATGTCAAAATAGTTTATCTCCCCAATCACTCTCCCCTCCGCGTTGACCACAGGCACCTCGTAGAAACCCTCATCAATCATGAGAGTTATCGCTTTTTGGACTTCATCATTCTCCCTCACACTAATAGGAGCGCACATTATGTCTTTGGCATATCTTGAGGATAGAAGGTGTAGGACCTCGGGCCCCTCGAAGAAGGTCGGTTTAATAGTTCCGTATTCGTGCACCTCGACAGCTTTCAGCAATTCCTTGGGGGTGATGAGGCCTTTGAGTCTATTTTCCTCATCGACCACACAGCCGATCATCGTCGCTCTGTCCTTGGCTATCTTCTTAACAGCCTCATGAATCAGATCATTTTCACTGATGCTCACGAATCTATTTATCATCAGGTCCTTGACTGTCCTCTTCATTTTTACCCCCCATACGCTATCTAAGCCTGCTTTCTTCCTGTAAGGCCGCCAGGACATATCGTTTTTCTTAATGGCTTCACTCAAGCAGCGATTATATCACAGCCTGTGGTAAATTCACAATTGGATGCTTTTGTTTTAAGAGCAATTTGGATATAATTAGCTGGGGAGAGGTGTCCGAGTGGTTTATGGAGCCGCTCTCGAAATTCGAGGCCGTCTGTCCTTCCCCATAACGCCAGATACGATTTAGTGTCATCCCGTCCACTGCGATCCCCGATTTTGTATCTGTTGATGACCTCCTGTGCTGCCCCGCGTCATTCCGCAGGGAACTAGCGCCATAAATGCGAAAGGGCTTGAATTTTACGATAAGCTCATCGATGAACTCCTGGCTGACGGGCTCATACTTAAGGGGACCAGCTACTTCTCACATATCTTGCCTATCCTAGGTGGAGGTGTGGTCTGGTCTGGTCTGTGGTTGTCGCCCCCACCTTGATGAGGAGAAGGCAGAAGTAGGGAGCAGGGGCCCACGGGCCAGCGGTGTTGGCCTGTCTTCTACGGGACAAGTGCTATGGAGGCTGTTTACTAACGTTCTTCTATTCTAAGACCGCCGTAGAGAAAACTAGTCAGGCTTAGTGCAGCGGGCTCATGTTCTATCAAGGGCAGTAGCTTCAGCTTCTTCATGCTATCTTGACAGTCAATTATGTCGCTTTTAGAATGGGGCCAGAGGTCTTGAAGGCAATGCAAGAAGCATCTGATAACCAGGTGGCCGAGGTTATATTTGATTCGACCTACAGGTGTAACGCCAACTGCTACTATTGCGATATACCAAAGGTGGCCCAGCCGCTGCACAAAGGTCGCCAGGAAATAACAGCTATCGACATTAAGCAGATGCTGAAATCCAAGTATTTCAAAAACCTATTTAGGTTCTCGATATCAGGTGGCGAACCTACCCTCAGGGGTGATCTAAAGGAATTGTTGGCTTTAGCTCTAGAGAAAGCAAAATGTGCCTCTGTAGTCACCAACGGGCTACTTCCTGAGAAAATGGAGGAGGCGCTTTCGGGAATCGATGTCTCCCGCTTGGGTTTAGCTATCTCACTGGATGCCATAGGGGAGAATCAGGATGAGATGATGAACGTGCCCGGTGCCTTCAGCAGGATCAAGCAAACGCTCGAGATGGCTAGCAAGTTCGATCTGGGGTGGAGGGAAATATCATTTACTATAACACCAGAGAGGTTTGATGAAATACTGAAAGTGGATGAGCTGGCCTGCCAGTACGGCGCTTTTGTCTATGCCGAGTTTGCCCGTCCCGCCTATAGGTACAAATATAGCGATCGCCAATTAAGTTGGATAGACGATGCCCTGCGCCGCCTGAGGCAACCATTCACCCAGCTTCCCCGAAAATTGGACCGGGCAATCGTAGAGTCCATAAGATTGGAAATGGACAACTGTGTCAGGCAACTAAAGTATAGCCTCAAGTTCTTTGAGCATACTGGCGGAAGAAAATGGTTCGTGCTAAACCCTTACGGAGAGATATACCCCTGTTGGCCTTGCCGAGACTTCTGTATGTGGAACCCTGAAACCCAGTCCTTGGGCAATCCAAGATATAGATTCGGGAACATAAAAGAGGAAGACTTTGACCAAATATGGGAATCGGAGACGGCGAATAGAATAAGGGAAGAGATCAGTAGTGATGGGCATATCCACCAAAACTGGACTGAATGTATGAACCTCAGTTACTTTGTGCCTAGGTGAAGAGCAGCGGAATTTGTGGCGATGAGTAACATCTTCGATAGGTTCGTCTAGACCAATCTAACCCTCGGTAGCAGCGGGCGGAGCGTCCGGTGCCTGAAGCAGCCGATGACTACACCTAGCTGGTAGGCGATGTTTTCCAAAATGTAGAATGCAGAGAAGGAAACAGGGTTGAGGGCCGGTCTCAGCAACAGGTAATCAACGATGGCTGGAGCCAGCAGGGCGATGGCAGCGAGGGCAAGCAAATAGGGTGAGATAAGCCCCAGAAACAAAAGTGGAATCAAGTAGTAGCGGGACAGGTTGTTGAGTATATGGTGGAGTGCCACCCCGTAGCCTCTTAGGGTAGACATCGCTAGCAGTCGAAGCGGCAATAGCAGGCCCAGCCTTGCTAGCCTGAACTCCTTTAGCGCCAGCTCGGCGAGGAAGGGTGCTATGGCGAGGAGGGCAAGGGGCCAGCTTGTGAGGACAAGGCCAGCCGAGAGCAGCGCCAGGGAGAGGAGGAGGGCAACGGGGAGATACAAGAGCCTGCGCCTTTTTGGATGCTTACGAAGCAGAAGCGCCTCTGAGGAGGCATAAAGGGCGCGCCTTTTGGCGAATTCACTCACCCTATTCCTGTGTCTATGATGTACCTTCCCTCGAGGGGAATAAACGACCTTTAATCCCAGTTCGCATAGACGCCAGGTGAGGTCTACATCTTCCCCCAGCGCCATGGACTCATCTAAGCCTCCAGTCTGCTCCAAAGCCCTCTTCCTGGCTAGGAAATTGCAGGTGGATAGATAGGAGGATGATGAAGCGACACCCACCTCCTTCTGCTGTCTACCCTGATATAGGGGAGACTTCACCTCCTCATACCTCTGCAACTTGCTAGCTCGGGATAGTGGGGCTACAAGCCCTCCTACAGCCCCTATCCCGGGATCGGCGAAGAGGGATACAAGGGTGGCCAGCCAATCGGGATCTATCACGCAGTCACTATCGGTGAAGGCCACGATCTCCCCCTTTGCCACCCTGGTAGCCGCGTTACGGCACGCCGACTGTCCGATATGCTCTGACATCAACATAGCCTTCACCGGGAAGCTGGAAATTTGCTCTGCGGTGGAGTCCCGCGAGGCATCATCGACGACTATGATCTCCAGCTTATCCTCAGGATAATTTAGCAGAAGGAGGGACTGGATGCAGTCTACGATCTGTTGCGCTCTGTTTCTCACTGGAACCACCACTGACACCAGCGGCAGTGGTGCGGCTGCCCCATGGCGTTCCAGTTCAACCACCCCCTCCTGTGCTAGCCTTTCAAGGAAGGAGAGGGCAGCCTTCTCCTTTATACTTCCCAGCTTAGCCAGGATTTCACCCAGGGTTCGCTCACCGTCACACAGGGAGAGCAGATCTAAAGCCTTCCTCTTGACCTTCCATATCTTGAGAGGGGTTGGGGAGAGAACGAAGCCCTCCTCCCCACGGGGAATCAGGCGAACCTCTGGGTTGAGTCGGCATCGAATATGGTTCATAGGCCTCCCGGCTTCCGATGCAATGGTGAAATCACAACAATATTACGAGGCCACTGCGGGTTGTGTCAATTCGATTTATTGGACATTGACACTCTACATGTAAAGTGCTAGGCTAATGGCAAACCATACCCCAGCCGCTGCCTGAGGGTTGAGGCTGCGGATTAAGAGCGAGGTAGCAAATGGTCTCAGATTCTGTTTCCACAAAGAAGGATGCTTGGCAAGCCGTTGAGCCAGAACCAGCGGTTAATTTGGCAGAGGCTTCGTCTCATCTGGAGAGCGAAGGCGAGCTGGAGGAGGAGCTTATCATTCAGGAGATCAGCATCGATGGTATCTGTGGCGTGTACTAAAACCTTTGTGCAACTGTGGAAAGGGGGTGGTAAACTGGAGCCGACTTTAACGATGCTATGCGGCGGTCGAGAGTTATTTTAGATACTGGCCTCTGGCGAGCCAGTCACTTTAGCTCCTTAGGGAGCACATGGCATAGTAACTCACAATCATCAGGAGGAAGAGAAGATGAAAACCAAGGCTGCAGTACTTCGCGAAAATAATAAGCCTATGTCCATAGAAACCTTGGAACTAGATGACCCCAAGGCCAATGAGGTACTGGTCAAGGTTGCTGCCTGCGGGGTGTGCCACAGTGACCTGCATGTCATCACCGGCGATTTGCCATTCTTTCCGCCGATAGTTCTTGGTCACGAGGTAAGCGGCATCGTGGAGAAGGTGGGCCCCGGGGTGGCCAACCTCGAGAAGGGTGACCATGTGATATGCTGCTGGATGTTGTCCTGTGGCACGTGCTTTCAGTGCATGAGTGGCAATCCGACCCTTTGTGAGGTAGCAGCGGCAAATTTCATCCCCGGCACATTGCTCGACGGTACCAGCAGGTTGAAAGACCAGGATGGAAATACGATAAACCACTTTCTTTTCGCCTCTGGCTTCTCCCAGTACGTTGTAGCTCCTGAGCTCAGCACTGTAAAGATTCCACAAGACGTCCCTCTGGATAAAGCGTGTCTCATCGGATGCTGTGTGCCAACGGGCTATGGTTCGGTGACAAAAGTGGCAAATGTCAAGCCGCGCTCTTCGGTAGGGGTCTGGGGCTGTGGTGGGGTCGGCCTGAGCACCATCAAAGCAGCAAGCCTTGTTGGTGCTTACCCCATCGTCGCTGTGGACATTGAGGGTTCCAAGAAGAAGATAGCGATGGAGCTTGGCGCCACTCATTTTATCGATTGCAGCAAGGAAGACCCGGTGCCCAAGATCCAGGAGCTTACCGCGGGAAGGGGTGCGGACTACACCTTTGAGTGCATCGGCGACACTGGGGCGCAGGTGCAGGCCTTTTGGGCTGTGCGACAGGGTGGCACGCTGGTCCTGGAGGGGATAGCCCCGTTTACCTCCACAACGCCCTTCCCTTCTTGGTACATCGGCCTGCATCAGAGGTCGGTAGTGGGCACGCTGTACGGGTCGATGCACAATCAGCTGGCCATTCCCAAGCTGGTTGACCTCTACATGGCTGGAGCCATACAAGTGGACAAGATGATCACCCGAAACATAAAGCTTGATGAGGTCAACGACGCCTACGACATGATGCGGAAAAGACAGATAGTGGGGCGATGGGTGATAATTATGGACTAGGGCGCAGGTGATGGACCTAGGGAAGCGATACCGGCTCTCAAATAAGGCCCGGGTCAGGGAGGAGAGGTTAGGCGGTGTCGCTTATTGCCACCAAACGCAGAATCTTTTATTGGCTTATTCCTCGCCGTCAACCAGCTATGAGCTGTTGAGGCCGGGACTTGTGGCACCGCTTTGCGTCACCTGGGAGCTCACCTCCGCCTGCAATCTCGACTGTGTCCACTGCCTTTCCTCCTCTGGCAAGCGGGCTCCCGATGAGCTTACCCTGGAAGAATGCAAGGCGATCCTCGACGATCTTGCTGAGATGAAGGTATTCTATGTCAACGTGGGAGGGGGCGAGCCGCTGCTGCGCCATGATCTGTTCGACATAGCCCGGTATTCGCTGGAGCTTGGTATCGACTTTCAGGTTAGCACCAATTGCACCTTAATTGGGGATGCAGCTGTGAGGCATATGGCTGACCTGCCCGGGTTAAGGGTGCAGGTAAGCCTGGATGGAGCGGATGCAGCTACAAATGATGCCATACGCGGTCAGGGGTCATACCAGAAGGCTAGGGAGGGTCTGGAACTGCTGGCGAGGTATGACGTCGACTTCTCCATCAACTGCGTTCTCACCCGATTCAGCTTCCCGCAGTTGGATGCCCTCCGTAATCTGGCCCAATCTTACGGGGCGCGGCTGCGCGTCTCACGCCTCAGACCCTCAGGGCGAGGAAGGGAGAGGTGGGCACTGCTGCGCCCAACCGGGGAGCAGAATATCCTTTTTTACTACTGGCTACGGGGACACCCCGATGTACTTACCGGTGACTCCTTCTTCTTCCTCTCGGCTTTGGGTCAAGAACTGGATGGACTTGGCATGTGTGGAGCCGGGCGCGTCACCTGTTGCCTCACCCCCAGCGGGGACGTATACCCGTGTGCCTTCCTTATTTGGCCGCAGTTCTGGGCGGGCAGTGTGAGGCAAAGGCCGCTCTCGGTCATGTGGCGGGATGCTGCTGTCTTTCGGCAGCTACGGCTGTACGAGGTCGAGGCATGCCAGGGCTGTGCCCATTTCCCCTCCTGCCATGGTGGCTGCATTGCCGCCTCTTTCTTTGAAACCGGTTCCCTAGGCAATCCAGACCCCGAGTGCGTGGGCAGTCTGAGCTTCGATGAGTGAACAGCTTAAATACCTGCTCAGCCCGATCAAGCTACGCCACACCTTGGTGCGTAATAGGATGGTTCTGGCTGCTCACCAGACCAATCTCGCCGAGGACAATCTTCTATCGGAGCGGCATCTTAGTTATTATGCGCGGCGGGCCCAAGGTGGCGTGGGCCTCATCGTCATTGAACAGCAGGTAGTGCACCCCTCCGATTACCCCTACCAGATGGCTATCTTCGGTTTCGACGAGCGCGTTGTGCCCTGCTACCGCCGTATCGCAGCGGCGGTCAAGAGCCATGGTGCCCATCTCCTGGCCCAGCTCAACCATAACGGACAGCAGTCCAGTAGCAATCTCTCACAGAGGCCGGTATGGGCGCCTTCCCCCTTCCCTGATGTCATTTCCAGGGAGGTGCCCAAGCAGATGGAGGTCGAGGATATTCAGGAGGTGGTTGAGGGGTTCGCCCGTGTTGCCTGCCACGCCAGGGAGGGAGGTCTGGACGGTGTGGAGGTCAACATATCGGAGCGCTCCCTGATCCGGCAGTTCCTCTCCCCGCTCACCAACCACCGCAGCGACCACTATGGTGGAAGCCTGGATAATCGTATCCGCTTCTGCAATGAGGTCATCGATGCCGTCAGGCAGGCCATCGGGCACGACCTTATCCTCGGCATCAGGCTTTGTGGCGATGAGCTGGCTCCCTGGGCCGGGCTTACCCCCGAGCACAGCCGCGAGATAGCATCAAGACTGGCAGCCACTGGGAAGATCGACTACATCGGCGTCAGCCCTGGTAGCATCTACAGCCTCCATATGGCCTGGCCCTCCATGCATGTGCCACCGGACTACGCCCTGCCCCTAGCTGCAGGCGTTAAGGAGGTGGTCGGCGTCCCGGTGATTGCCACCGGGCGTATCTATGATCCCTTGCAGGCAGAGGAGATTCTGGAAAAGGGCTGGGCAGATATGCTAGAATTGACTAGAGCCCTCATCGCCGACCCCGACTTTGCCAACAAGGCGCGCCAAGGTAACCTCGACGACATTCGCCCCTGCGTCTACTGCAACCAGGGTTGCGTCGTGAGTTCGCCTCTGAACCCACCTTTGAGGTGCATTTACAACCCTGAGGTGGGCTGCGAAGGGGAGTTTACAATCCAGCCAGCCAGGAGGAAGAGGCAGGTCATTGTCATTGGTGGCGGGGTAGCAGGTCTGGAGGTGGCCAGGGTTGTTGCTCTGCGGGGGCACCATGTGGTGCTCTACGAAAAGGAGGGCGAACTGGGGGGGCAGGTAGCTATTGCAGCTCGTGGGCCAGGGAGGGCAGAGTTTGGCAAAATAGCCCGTTACCTCGTAGACCAGGTGGAAAAGCTGGGGGTGGAGATAAAGATCGGGGTGGAGGTCAGCCCCGAGCTTGTGACTGAACTTCGCCCTGACGCAGTGGTTGTGGCCACTGGTTCTCGAAGCAGGACGCTGAAATTACCTGCCACCGAGCAGAGAAATGTGGTCGACATGCGGGATGTGCTCCAGGGCAAGGCTGAGGTAGGAAAAAGGGTTGTGGTCATCGACGAGACAGGCTCCTACGCTGCTGCCAGCGTGGCCGAGCTCTTGGCTGACCAGGGACGGCCGGTGGAAATGGTAACTGATGACATGTTTGTTTCCACAGAGCTGGCCCAGACCTTTGACCTTGGCCTTTGGTATCAGCGCGCCCTTTCTAAGGGTATTACCTTTTCCCCTCAGACCGTGGTGCGGAAGATATCAGGCGACACGGTGGTGGTTGCCGATGTCTTCAGCCAAGAGGAAAGGCGCATTGAAGGTGTAGATACAGTGGTGCTTGCCCTTTATGGCGAGCCAAATCAGGAATTATACTTTGCTTTAAAAGGGCACGGAATGGAGGTCTATAGAGTGGGCGATTGCGTCGCCCCCCGTGGGGTAGGCCAGGCTGTCCTTGAGGGCAACAGCGTGGGAAGGATTCTTTGAGGTAATTCCATGCCTGGACAGTTTAGATTCCTGTTTACTCCGATGAAAATAGGGCCAGTGATGGTGCCCAACCGCATCGTCTTCCCTGCCCATCTCACTAATTCTGCCGAGCATAACCTCCCCAGTGAGCGGCATGCCTATTATTACGCCGAGCGGGCTAAGGGTGGGGCAGGCCTCATCATCACTGAAGAGCAGTCGGTTCATCCTACCGACTTTGCCTATGAGAAGCTGATCCACGCTTTCGACGAGCGGGTAATCCCTCGCTACCGCATGATAACTGACATGGTTCACAGGCACGGTGCTAAGATCTTCGCCCAGATCAATCACAATGGCGGGCAGAGTTCTGGGCTGTACTCCCATTTACCGGTTTGGGCCCCTTCGCCGGTAGCCGATCCCATGTTCCGCGAGGTGCCCAAGGAGATGGAAAAACAGGAGATCCAGGAGGTGGTTGAAGGCTTTGGCCGCGTTGCCCGCCACGTAAAGGAGGGTGGTTTCGACGGTGTGGAGATTCAGGCCTCTCATAGCTCCCTCATCCGTCAGTTCCTCTCGCCCTATTCCAATCATCGCCGGGATGAGTACGGCAGAAGCTTGGAGAACCGCCTGCGCCTATGCTTTGACATTATCGATGCTGTTAGGGAGGAAGTGGGGCGCGACCTTGCCGTCGGCGTAAGGCTATCTGGCGATGAGCTCATCGATGGCGGCTTGAACTTGGATGACATGGTGGAGATTTCCTGGCACCTGGCCTCCATTGGGAAGATCGACTATATTAACACCAGCATCGGCACAGCGAGCCACGCTCTATATATGGTGGATGCATCGATGCACGTCCCACCTGGCTATCAGCTCCACATCCCTTCGGCGATAAGAAAGGCAGTTGACCTGCCGGTCTTCTGTGTTGGCCGCATCAAGGACCCCATCCAGGCGGAGCAGATCCTAGCCGATGGTCATGGCGACATGGTGGGCATGGTGCGAGCCCAGATCTGCGATCCAGAGCTGGCCAATAAGGCGAGGGAGGGGCGCTTAGATGCTATCAGGATATGCCTCTCCGATAATCAATACTGCAGTGGTAGGGTGGGGCTCAACATGCCCCTGGGATGTATGCAGAACCCAGCAGTAGGAAGGGAGAAGCAGCTTGGCATTGGTACCCTCATCCCTGC
>Ga0114930_10001623_pt1 | contig 21167 bp, 25 predicted proteins | sample AnhtaG_FD_87300 | JGI IMG/M metagenome (GOLD analysis project Ga0114930, IMG submission 87300) | Deep subsurface microbial communities from Anholt, Denmark to uncover new lineages of life (NeLLi) - Anholt_01485 metaG | ecosystem: Environmental > Aquatic > Marine > Oceanic > Sediment | place... | reverse complement strand
TGGCTACCGTAGTGTTCAGCGTGTAGCCGTAGCTGAGGAATGTCGCTTGTTTAGCCAACTTGTGCATCTCTACGGACTCAGAAAGACCATACCGGGCACGCAGGCCGCGAATCTATTCAGCGTGGAATCTTCCACTGGCGACCAAGAAGCACTATGGACGTGGTTGTCCCTGTAACCTCAGGAACCTCACGCAAGTCTTTGTAGAGTATTTGGGACAGATGCTCGATGTCTCGCACATGGACGGTCACGACAGCCTCAAAGTCTCCTGTCAAGAGATCGGCGCTAGCTACCTCCGGTATCGCCCCTAGGCCGCGGAGAAATTCATCCGGGTCAACGGCCTGCCCTGATGTGGAAACGTTCACTAGGGCTTTGATTAGGAAGCCGATCTTGGCTGTATCAATCACTGCGGTGTACCCTTGGATAACGCCCGAATCTTCGAGGCGACTTAGCCTCTCTCGAACGGTAGCCGTAGGCCGCTTAAGTTCTTTGGCTAGCTGCGTCACGGGCTTACGGGCGTTTTCCTGCAGTTGGGCGATTAGGGCGAAGTCTAGCTCGTCAAGCATATCTCCCCCTTCGTAACTACAAGTCTACGAGTTCACACCCAGCAGCTTCAACCATCTGAATGCACCATAATCAAAGGCTTCAAGCTAGTCGAGCGACAGCCGAGGTCAGATACCTGAGTACACTCTGGGCCAAGAGCGCCACCCCTACGGGCAAAGCCTCCTCGTCGATATCGAAATGGGGGGTGTGGGCGAGGCGTATCTCACCCTGCCTTCTTGTACCCAAGGTCAAACCTGCCAAATCGATACGAAGCCCAGCCACTAGGCCCCCCGGTGAAATCAGCGGTAGATGCTGATTAGTGGCAATTGATCTGAAAGACCATCACTATTTTACCAGAAGACCACCCAAATGTCAAGTTCTGGCCACAGAAAGGAGTTTTTGCCACGGTGAGGGCAGGGAGAGTGAAGTGCCTCCGGAGCTTCCTTGCAGGGAGCAGGCCGTGCGAGCGCTGCAGATTGCATCCTGTGGATGATCGAGAGTTTGCAGTGCTTGATCAACATAGCGGCTCGTAGTTTACGCTGAGGCATGAACCCAACAGATTCATCCCGCTTTCCGATTGATCCCTAACGCAATTCTAAGTGACCTGATCAACTGGACTGACACGGATTGCAGGTTGTACAGCAAAGGGTACTGCAATGCCGGTCTATCACATCGACCCTAACCCTCATCGCGTATCCTACGGCACCACCATAGGCATCCTACTCTCGAATGCTCACGTCCCTTGTATTCCAGGTGACGTAGCTAATGCCAGCACGTTTGAGCTCCCGGTGGCGTACCGGGTTGTGGACGACCTAGGGGCCAAGCTCGGCAAATCCGCGCTTGCCAGGGCACTAGATCAGTTGGTACAGAAGGGCTGCCTCTTCTCGCATGAAGCGGAAGAGGCAGCTGGCCTGATCTTAGCAGGCAACGCCCGTGCGCTGTATCGTATAGACTAGCAAGCGTATGGCGGCTTGTTGGCTCATACCGTTGGCGTGCTGGCTACGATGCGAAGTTCTCCGTACGTATCGGCACGGTTTCTGTCAAACAGCACCCTAGGGGGGCAGCTCTCGGCTTAGCTGCGCGATGGGATTCTGGCTCTCTTCTTGGAGTTTGGCGAGCAACGCGGAATCTGAGTCGTCAAGCGAATGCCCTCCACCGTCGAGTGCCAACAACACGGCGAAAAGCCATGCTTGCCACTAGAACTTGACACATTCGTACATGTGCAGTATACTAGTGATGCTCCTTATAACCGTATGCCACCAATTCCTAATAGTTCAGAGCGTGCAAGCTGGCAAGGGGCCGGGTTCCAAACTTCATCACACGGTCGTTTGGAGACCCATTGGTACCTTTCTTGAGACGGTCTTTGTGCATACTGAACGCCTAGCCTTGAATCCCTGGCAAACTTCCCGGCATACAATGTCACACTGTCAACTGGTGGCTGGAGTCCTTAGCGAAGCGCGAAGGTCTACGTTGTTCTGTGCACGGGAGCTCGAAGGGTTATGTTGCACCCTGAACGAGCAAATAGGCGATGCTTCCTCTTGGTGTCGTACTTCAATAGGCTACGGCCAAACGTCGCATGAGGATCTTGAGAAAGGAGAGTGACGTGGCAATCGATTTCGAGCAATTGTCGTTCGCAGATGCGCCTCTGATCAAAGTGACCCCGCCCGGTCCGCGATCGAAGGACTATCTTGATTACCAATCGTCGCATGAAAGCTCTGCGGTCAGCTACCCGAGGGGGATGCCAATGGCGCTCCGCAGGGCCAAGGGGGCTACTGTAGAGGATGTAGATGGTAACATATACATCGATTTCTTCGCCGGAGCCGGGGTAATGTCCGTGGGTCATTCCAATCCACAGGTAATAGAGGCGATCCAGAAGCAGCTCTCGGATCTCACGCACGCTCTCGATTTTCCCAACCGTAGCCGCAGAGCGTTGGTGGAAGCTCTACTCCCGATTCTTCCCCAGGGCCTTGATCGCGTCTTTTTCGGAGGCCCCACCGGGTCAGATGCGGTGGAATCGGCGGTGAAACTGGCCAAGCGCAACACGGGACGATATCCGCTGATCGCCTTTCAGGGTTCCTTCCACGGGATGACCGCAGGCGCTCTTTCGCTTTCCAGCGGCCTCTACTTCAAGGAGGACTTCCTTCCGCTGCTACCCGAGGTCCATTTCGTCCCTTACGCCTATTGCTACCGATGTGCGCTCGGCAAGAATCCAGAGAGTTGTGATCTTGATTGTGCCAAATATCTCGACTACATACTCGAAGACCCTCATTCTGGTGTAGGGAAACCTGCCGCGGTCGTGGTTGAATCGGTACAGGGAGAGGGCGGCTCGATTGCTCCGCCGGAGCAATTCATGCCCAATATCCGAGAGATTTGCGACAAACACGGGGTTCTGATGATTGACGACGAGATCCAGGCTGGTCTATGCCGCACTGGCAAGATGTTCGCTTGCGATCATACCGGCACCATCCCCGATATCATGACCATGAGCAAGGCCCTTGGCGGCGTGGGGCTTCCAATCTCCGCCATCGCGTACAAGGAAGAGCTCAATACTTTTCCCAGGGGTAAGCACATCGGCACCTTTCGGGGCCACGTCCTCGCCTATGCAGCCGGAGCTGCAGGCCTGGATTTCATGGTCAAGAATAAGCTCGCCGATCGTGCCCTAACACTGGGTCGGTCAATGCTATCTATGCTCAAGGAGGTGGAGAAAGACTCAAGGATCGTGGGGGAAGCCCGCGGCAAAGGGCTTATGCTGGGAGTGGAATTCGTCAAGGACAAAGCGACGAAGGAACCATCTCCGGAACTGGCCACTGAAGTGCGGACCTTGTGCCACCGCCGAGGCCTCTTGATCGAAGTCGGAGGACACTATTCCAACGTCGCACGATTCCTGCCCCCCCTGGTCATTACGGAGGACCTGGCGAAGAGAGGTATAGAGATATTTGCGGACTCAGTGCGAGACTTGGATAGATCACTGTGAAGGACAAGACGCTAGCTGAGGCGGTCAAGTCCGCTAGATTCGAGGTGTGTGGGAGGACGTTCTATGAGTGATAGGAAATGGAACGTGGCTGTTGTGGGTGCCTTGGGCATGGTTGGCACGGAGATGATCAAGACGTTGGAGATGCGCGATTTCCCTGTGGCCCAACTGCGCCCTCTTGACCTGGCGAGGTTTGAAGGCACTGAGGTGGAGTTCGCTGGCCGCAAGGTGCGCAGCTTGGCCGCCAACGCGGAGAACTTCGCTGGGGTCGAGATCGCCATTTTCTCCGCGGGTGGCGCGGCTAGCCTGGAGCTAGCGCCGTTGGCGGTGGAGAAGGGAGCCGTGGTTGTGGACAACAGTTCCGCTTGGCGCATGAATCCCGAGTGTCCTCTGGTCGTGCCAGAGGTGAATCCCCACGACCTGCAATGGCACAAAGGGATCATCGCCAACCCGAATTGCTCCACTATCCAGATGGTGGTGGCGTTGAAGCCGTTACACGATCGAGCGCGCATCAAACGGGTGGTGGTCTCAACCTATCAGGCAGCATCGGGGGCGGGCAGGCTTGCATTTGAGGAACTGAGGCAGCAAACCCGAGATCTCTTGGAAGGTAACCCGGCCAACCCTCAGGCGTTCTCTCATCAAATAGCTTTCAACGTCATCCCTCAGATCGATGTGTTTCAGGAAGGCGACTACACCAAAGAGGAGTCGAAGATGGTGAAGGAGACTCAAAAGATCATGGGAGATGACTCCATCAAGGTGACGGCCACCTGTGTGCGTGTGCCCGTGTTCTTCGGCCATTCCGAGGCCGTCAACATCGAGACGGAGCAAAAACTGTCGGCGGATGAAGCGCGGGATCTGCTGCAGAGTGCGCCGGGGGTTAGAGTGATAGACGACCCAGCCGAGTTGAGATACCCTATGCCTGTGGATGCTGCCTACACCGATGATGTCTTTGTGGGGCGCATCCGTGAGGATTTCACGGTAGAGAACGGCCTCAACCTGTGGATTGTGGCGGACAATATTCGCAAGGGTGCTGCTCTCAATACGGTTCAGATTGCTGAACAGATGGTGGTTGATGATCTGGTAAAGGTACCATGACCGGGGAACCGATCCTGGTCCAGAAATTCGGCGGGACCTCCGTGTCCACAGCGGACTGCCGTATGCAGGTGGCGGACCACGTGCAGCGGGCACGGGGCGAAGGCTGTCAAATAGTCATCGTAGTCTCAGCCATGGGCCGACGGGGTGATCCCTATGCCACCGACACCCTGTTGGATCTATTGAGGGGCGACGGCGGTCCGGTTGACGGTCGCGACTATGACATGATCTTCATGTGCGGCGAGATCATCTCGGCAACGGTGATGGCTCACATCCTGAAGCGAGAGGGCATCCCCGCCGTGGGGCTTACAGGCGCGCAGGCGCTGATTTACACCGATGATAGCCATGGTGAGGCGGAGATCGTAGAAATCGACACCGCGCGGGTCCAGGCGCATTTGGAGCGTGGCGAAGTGCCGGTCATCACTGGATGCCAGGGCGTTATTCGCGACACCCGCGATTATACTACGCTTGGCCGAGGGGGCAGTGACACTTCCGCTGTGGCGCTGAGCGTGGCCCTGAACGCTAGCAGGGTGGAGATCTACACCGACGTCGAGGGGGTGGCTCGCGTTGATCCTCGGATAGTGCCGGAGGCCCATCTGTTGGAGCGAGTCAGCTACGACAAGATGCAGGAGATGGCCCGCTACGGAGCCCAGGTGGTTCACCACCGTGCGGTGCGAACTGGTCAGCAGGGTGGTGTCCCTATCGTAGTGCGCTCCACTTTTTCCACGGCGCATGGCACCATGGTTGCCGATGTCCAAGATGAGTTCTCCATCGTAGGCATTGCGACGTTGGCGCCGCTAGAAACAGTCGTCGTTGATGAGAATCTTGTGGGGCCGAAAGTCAGAGCGATCTGGGAGCGACGTCGAGGTATTATGAGCCTTGTTGATAGAGATACCCAGGCCCTCGTCTTGGGTGCCCCCTCTGAGAAGTCCGGCGAACTGAGGTCGGCTGTCGATGAGGTCGGAGCGGCCGGTGGGCAGATCCTCAACGATCGATGCTGGATCTCCCTGATCGGTGAAAGTGAGGCCTTGCAAGAGCGAAGCTCTGAGGATCAGGAACTCTTGGGGCGTCAGGGTATCGAAGTCATGTATCACGAGCTCTCAGACCAGCGGAGCACCTACGTCATTGCCGCTGTTGATGCAGCGCGTGCAGTTAGAGCGCTATACCACGAAATCTCCGAGGACAGAGGATCCCTTGGGAGATGTTCTGAGTCTTGTCAAGTATCTGAACCTTAGGAATCTCACATAGCAGTTGCCGGTCCTTTCTGGACACAAGCCGCAGTGAATCTATCCCTGCCTCGACAGGGATTGATCCGAAGTCAACGAGATGGCTCATAGTGAATGCCTTGGGCGGGGAATGCCTACCACCAGACAGGTACTGCGGGACCGGGGCTCGGGGGATCGGGAACTCTTAGAGCATCCGGGTATTGCAGTAGTGTATCGCGATATCTCGGATCAACGGAGCACCCATGTCATCACCGCTCTCAACAACGCCCACGCGGGCATAGCCCCGTACCGCGATGTCTTCGGGGAGATGCGTACTACCCTGGACAAAGCCTCCCTCCATATCAAGTAGCGTTGCTCAGGGGAGTAGACATTGATGTTCACCTACGATGTGACAGCGCGCGATATCTATGTGGCTAGGCGGAGGATCGCCCCCGTAGCTAGAAGGACTCCTTTGATCGCGTCGCCCTTGCTATCGGAGCACGTCGGCGCATCCGCCCATCTGAAGCTTGAAAGCCTCCAGGAGACGGGCTCTTTCAAGATTCGGGGCGCAGCCAACAGGTTGCTCAGCCTCACAGCGGGTGAGAAGGGACGAGGCGTCATCTCTTTCTCCACCGGCAATCACGGTCGGGCGGTAGCATACGTGGCGAAGCAACTGGACGTCAATGCCGTGGTCTGCGTCTCGAAGCGGGTTCCAACCTACAGGGTAGATGCTGTCAAAGGCCTCGGCGCTGAGGTCGTGGTTTGTGGCGAAAGTCAAGACGAAGCCATGGAGGAGGCTTTCCGGATCCAGGAAGAGCGGGGATTGACCATGATCAATGCTTTCGATGATCCCTTCATCATCACCGGGCAGGGCACCATCGGCTTGGAGTTGTTGGAGGATCTCCCCGAGGTCGATACGGTAGTCGTGCCCCTTTCAGGAGGTGGGCTGATATCGGGTATCGCACTAGCCTTGAAATCTGCGGATCCTGAGATCAGGGTGATCGGTGTTTCAATGGCGCGCACACCCGTGATGTACCACAGTCTGAGGGCAGGCAAACCCATAGAGATGGAGGAGGAGGATTCCATTGCCGACGCCCTGGCAGGTGGTATCGGTCTGGACAACCGCTACACCTTCCGCATGGTTCAAGCGTATGTCGACGATATGATTCTGGTCTCGGAAGAGGAGATAGCTAAGGCTATGGCCTTTGCTTTGGAGAGGCATCATCTATTGGTCGAGGGGGCTGGGGCTGTAGGCATAGCAGCTCTTCTGTGTGGGAGGGTGGGAGAGGTTGGACGCAACGTCGTAGTGGTTGTTAGTGGTAGCAATGTAGATCTCCCCGTGCTCTTCCAGATAGTTAGGAATCGCACTGGAAGGGAGGCGAACCCTCGATAGACAGCAGATACTGTGGTGGTTGATTTCTATCTGGCATCCTAGTTGGAGTAGCAGTTCATCAAGAGCGCGCCTGAACATTGTGAGGGAGGTAAGATGCAGGTAACCATATTGACAGAGGCTGAGATTAGGCAATGCGTAGAGATGGATCAGGAGGCGATTGCGGTTGTCGAGGATGCCTTCACTCGCTTGGCCAGTGGCGAGGCCACCATACCACCCATAATGCGGGTCGATATCCCGGAGAATAAAGGGGAGGTGGATGTCAAGACCGCCTACATCCGAGGACGGGATACCTTTGCTATCAAGATAGCCTCAGGGTTCTTCGAGAACTATCGCTTGGGTTTGCCTAGCGGCAGTGGTTTGATGGTGATTGTTAGCTCCAAGACCGGAGTCCCTGAGGCGGTCCTATTGGATAACGGCTACCTGACCAACGTACGGACTGGCGCAGCGGGAGCAATCGCAGCCAAGTATCTGGCGCGAGAGAGTATCGACACAGCTGGAGTCGTGGGTTCCGGTACACAGGCTCGTTACCAGATGGTGGCCCTGAAGCTAGTGCGCGACTTTCAAAGGCTTATGGTCTACGGCATAGTCCCCGACGAGGTTGAGCAGTACGCTTCAGCCATGGCGCCGATGCTGGGCGCTGAGATCGTGAAAGCGGAGGATGCAGAAAGCCTTGTAAGAGGTAGCGATATCGTGGTAACAGCCACGCCATCGCCAGATCCCTATCTGAAGCCCGAATGGCTACATCCCGGGCTACATATCACAGCCATGGGTTCTGATGCTGAGGAAAAGCAGGAGCTATACGCTGATGTGCTGCGACATGCCGATCTTCTAGTCTGCGACCTGAAATCCCAGTGTTTCCGCCTGGGCGAGTTGCATCACGGACTGGAGGAAGGCACTATCCCCCGGGATGAGGAGATCATCGAACTGGGAGAGCTGACCTCCGGCCGGATGCCAGGCCGGAGATACGTTGAAGAGATCACCATATGTGATCTGACCGGTGTGGGAGTGCAGGACACGGCCATAGCCTTGCTGGCTTATCGGAAGGCGGTAGAAAAGGGCCTTGGGATACAGATCGAGGTCTGAGAGGGCAAGACTCAAGGTTAGTGATCTAACGCATTGGGGTGGTTGACGTGAGCGGAGATAGAGAGATTCAGACCATCAGTTTCACGCGAGGTGTGCCGCCACCGGAGGCCTTTCCAACGGGGCAGATCCAGGAGTGTGCAATAGCCATCCTTGAGCGGGAGGGTTCGGTTGTGCTTCAATACCATCCGGCAGCAGGCCTTTTGCCTCTCAGGGAATGGCTGGCCCAGAGGTACGGTGTGGCCCCTGAGGCCGTCCTGGTCAGCAATGGCTCCTTGCAGATTGAAGAGTTCTTGACTCGGCTACTCACCTCACCTGGAGACGTCGTCCTTGTAGAGAGTCCTTCCTACGATCGGGCTATCACCATCTTTCGGCGGGCAGGGGCACGCGTTGTTGGCGTACCGCTTGAACCTGATGGCTTTGATGTGGGCACTCTCGAGAGTTTGACCAAGAAGCTGAAGCCAAAGTTCTTCTATATCATCCCTGATTTCCAGAACCCGACTGGGGTCACTACATCGTTAGCCAAGAGGGAGAGGCTGGTTGACTTGGCTGAGCGATACGACTTCTGGGTCTTGGAGGATAACCCTTATCGCGATCTAAGATACGTGGGTGGGCAACTCCCTACCATTTTCTCCTTGCATTCGAAAAAGGTGCTCCATCTTTCGTCGTTCAGCAAGGTCCTCAGTCCCGGAATCCGGGTTGGCTATCTGATAGGGCCGGAGTCACTCGTTCAACAGTCAGCCAAGATAGCGGAGGACACCTATGTAAGCCCCAACATGATTGGTCAAGGGATAGTCCATGAGTATTGCCGGCGAGGATGGCTAGGGCCCAACATCGACCGGCTGAGGGATATGTATCGACCCAGACTGGAGGGGCTCGCATCGGCCTTGGAAGAGCATCTGGCCGAGGCGCGATGGACCAGGCCTGAAGGGGGGTTCTTCATAGGAGTGCACTTGCCGCCCGAGGTGGATACCTCTCTATTGAGAATCAGAACACGCGATATGGGAGTGGTGCTGAGCGACGGGAGGGGTTTCTTCCCAGAGGGCGATGGCGATTTGTTCTTGCGATTCCCCTTCTGTGCGCTTTCGGTCGAGGAGATCCGAGAAGGGATAGCCCGGATAGGCTCGCTCGTCAAGACGATGGCCATTCACCCATCCGGAAGGGGCTAGGGGCCTGCCCCATTGCTTGGCGTCGCCGACGGCGATGGCTGTCTTGAAATAGTCCAGCTCACCCTTGTGCTTCCGCAGCGCGTGTGCCTTGTCTTGGTCACTGGCGAAGAAGGCATAGTCGGGCCGGCGCACACCCCCAGATGTAGGAAGCGGCGGTTGAACCTCGAAGTGGTGGCCCAGCGCCTCCAGCAGAGGCCGTACGAACTCCCGTTCGAGCTGGGCCTCGTTTCGTTGAGGCAACTCGTCCTGGCGAGGCCCGTACAGGTTCAGCGCGGCCTGCCAGGCCAGACGGACCTCGTCCTCGTCCACCTGCCATGAATCTGCCTGTGGCAGGAGTTCATCGAGGAAGTGGTCAGAGAACAGACCACGATTGACGTAGGGCTTGATCTCATGCAACAGGCGCTGATCCATCTCTCCTACTCCTGAGACCTCGGAGGTCTTGGAGACCTCCGAGGTCTGAATCACGCGTAGGCAAAGGTGATAAGTCTAGCGAGCCCATCCCCGCGGGGCAGCAAACCGCCCGCCCGATGAGCAAGGTGACACTCGGCGAAGAAGTGATGATGCCAGGATGCTCACGCCGTACCTCACAAGCATGTTATGGCATGAGTGAAGGACTCTGTCAATACGGAATCCGGCGGTTGAACCATGTTGCCGCATCTGTTGCTACCTGTCCGATATGGCTCTGCACTCCCAGCAGCCAGCACAGGAGAGTACCCGCCTTCGCCTCGCTATGGACCATCACTTGTCTTCTGTGCTCATCTAGGGCTTCCCTACCGTTATCTGCGACACCATAACTGGTCATCTCTCCCCAGCGACAAGCTCTGGATAGTCGCGCCATAGCCATTCCTCTACTTCCCGCTTGAAAGCTTTGGCCTCTGCTAGGAGTTGTTCCACTTCCCGCTCCGATACATCTCCGGCGCGATCGTACTCGGCAATATTGCGCTTCCTCCGACATTCGTCTAGGTAGCCAACGCGGTCTGATTGGTCGGGGCCCATAGTATCAATAAGGGTTTGGAAGGTGATGAAGTGGCTTCCCTCCCCTTTAGCACGATAGCCCGAGCAGCGGAGTGGGATGGTGGCCAACTGAAGGACCGCGTTGTAGGCCATGGCAAAACGGGCATCGGCAGACACCAGCTCCACGGAAGCGTCTGCAATGCTCCGCTCCGCGATGCCCAGTAGCGCTTGTATGTCCTCATGGGAAGTTCTATGCTCGCGTAGTCGTCCCTGTTTGAAGAAGTCGGTCAAGCTCATCTTCGCTTCCTACGAGGAATATCTTGGGCTCTTGAAGCAGCGAAGTCACAAAATGGTTCTTGCCAGCCACTTTCCGCTGGAACTCCTCACGGTCCATCACCACCGGGTTGATCTCACGGCGCAGTTGGGTCTGGGCCTTCGCCAGAACGCCTGATAGCTGCTTGGGACTGATGGATCCTATGACGAAGAGGTCAATGTCGCTAGTGGTGCTCTCATCACCCCTGGCGCATGACCCATAGATGAGGGCTACTTGAATGGCCCCCGTCGCTTGATTCAAGTGGCCCTTCAAGGCATCTCCCAAGCCGACGGTCTTGAGGAAGATGGACTTCAACTCCGGGAAGATCGGACACTCCCTATTCACCCGGTAGTACTTTCGGTTGCCTTCCCACGTGTGAGTGATCAGACCAACCGCTTCCAGCTTCGCCAACTCCCGCTCCACAGCGCGAACAGGCTGGCCAGTCAGCGACGCTGTTTGCCTGAGGTAATAGCGGTCACCAGGATTCATCAGAAACAGCTTCATGACAGCGACGCGAGCCCGCGATGAGAATATCTCTTGTATCACAACACACTCCAAGATGTCTACATTCTGTAGACAATCGTCTACGTTTTGTAGACAAAAGTCAAGCGGCAATAGTCCTGCTGGAGGTGCTATCTCGTCTGGTTAAAGAGTGCGTGCCTGTTCCCGCTAGCAAGTTCGAGATCTACGCAGACCTCGGCCACATCTTGATTGGCACCTACGTGGTGATGGCAAGTGGAAAACGTCTTCGTCGGCCTGCACGGCGGCAGCACAGGCCAGAGCTACACGGATGTCAGTCATGCCTGCCGACGCTTTCATAGTCACCAATCCATCTGACCCAATCCAATTGCTCACGCACCGCTTCATACAAGACAGCGTCAGCGGTCCAAAAGGGGCATGCTTCGGCCTCAGCCACAACTATGTACGCAGCGTCGTACGCGGTCAGGGTATGCTTCTCGGCCAAGTTGAGGGTGCGTTCTGCATCTGCACTGGTCACTTGAATGCCAACGTCCAAGATGGCCACTAGCCCTTCCCTCGCCTGGACCGGCGACAAACGCCCGCGCCGCGTAGCCATCACCAGCCCGTTGGCGATCTCGTAGATCATCAACTCTGGCGCAACTAGCTGCATTTCATTGTAGATCAGGTGCGCATCCCGTATCCCCACCGCCTGGGAGACGCACTCCTCATCATTGAGCAGCCACTTGAGGACGACAGACGCGTCTATGACAGCTCTGTTGCTCACCGCCGACGCCCTTCCCTGATGAGTTCACCCACACTGATATCTATGGGGCCGATTTCCGCCCGAAGTTGATCCATTCTCTCGGCAAGCGCCTTCGCCCTCTGCCGCTCTTCCTCCTTGCAAGGCAGTTCCCCATCTCGCACCAACTGTGCAGTGATGGCCTCAAGGCAGTAGTCCTTGATCGCCATGTCCTGTCTTGCAGCAGCGATCTTGATGTGACGTTTGATGCTCGCGTCGGTGATGTCTATGCTCAAGCGAGGCCGCTTGGCTGCCACTTTAGTCATTTATCACCTCCCAGACCCAATCTTACCACAAAACCGCTTTGGTGTCAAATGTGGCTCGGCTGTCGCTCACGCACGGTTCAGGGCATGCTGCCGTCCGTACGTGAGCTGTGCTACAATGCAAGCCGGCATCAGTGCGCACAGAGGTTCCCTTGCTACAGATCATTACCGGCCTGGTAGCGAGCACGGTCATCGCCCTCATCGCCCATCGTCGCGAGGCGCTCACCGCAAGCGGTGCCCTGGGAGCGATTCTTGTGGGCACGATCACCTTCGGGTTCGGAGGATGGATCTGGGGAATCCTGCTCGTCGCGTTCTTTGCCCTGTGCACGGCCTTGTCCCGCTACCGGCAAGCCGACAAGAGGCAACTGGCCGATAAGTTCGTCAAGGGTGCCCACCGAGACATGGGGCAGGTTCTGGCCAACGGCGGTCTGGCGGCCTTCATCTCTCTGCTCTACTTCTCCTACCCTGCACCAGTGTTGCTCGCCGCTTTCCTGGGCAGCATGGCCACGGTCAATGCCGACACTTGGGGCACCGAGGTAGGCGTGCTCAGTCGTGACCTGCCCCGACTCATCACCACCTGGCGCAGGGTGCCAGTGGGCACATCCGGGGGTATGACACTTCTCGGGACTGCGGCAGCCACGCTAGGAGCCCTCTTCATGGGCGTGCTGGCCCACGTCCTCTTCCTTTTCGAAGCCCTGCTTGCTCGAAACGATGCCTTGTCGCTGGCATGGATCATCCCCACCACGCTCTTCAGCGGTCTTCTGGGATCGCTCTTCGACAGCCTGCTGGGCGCTACAGTGCAGGGGATATTCTATTGCGCCAGGTGTGAGACGGAGACGGAAAGGGAGCTGCACGGTTGCGGACTGCAAACCAGCCACCTGCGAGGATGGCGCTGGCTCAACAACGACGTGGTCAACTTCCTCAGCTCACTGGGGGGAGCCTTAGTGGCGATGGCGCTGTGGGGAATGATAGCGGGGAGATGAGAGGGAGGACTGTCTCCCAGGAACCGGGGACCGCCCTCATCAGCTCGCGATCAACGGCTCACAAAGGCGCGCGGCCCGTACGCCCCTAGATCACCGTTGCACGCCATCGGACTGATTGCAGAAGAGGGTGCCGAGGACGCCCGACCGTTGACCTGCGAGCCCCTCAGGCCTGGAACTTGACGATGCGGATGAAGCTCTCCACGTTCAGCGAGGCCCCACCGACCAATGCACCATCCACATCGGGCTGAGCCATCAACTCGTCCACGTTGTCCGGCTTGACGCTGCCACCGTACATGATGCACGTCTCCTGAGCGACATCCTCACCAAAGAGACCCTCCACGTTATTGCGAATCGCGCAGTGGAGCTCATCCGCCTGCTCGGGCCTGGCTGTCTGGCCGGTGCCGATGGCCCAGATGGGTTCGTAGGCGATGGCGACTTCCTTCATCGCCTCGGCATCAATGCCGTGCAAACCCCGATACACCTGCATACTGACGACGGTCTTGTGCCTCCCCTCCCCTCGTTGCTCCAGTGTCTCCCCGACGCAGAGGATGGGCTTGAGGCCGTGGTCCAGGGCCATCTTCACTTTGTGGTTGATGAAGGGGTCGCTTTCGCCGAAGTGCTGGCGGCGCTCGCTGTGGCCCAGGATTACGTAGCTGCAACCCACGTCCTCCAGCATTCGTGGCGAGATCTCGCCTGTGTAGGCACCTTCGTCTGCTGGATAGAGGTTCTGCGCCCCCAGTTGGATGTTGCTGCCCTCAAGCGCTTCCGCGACAGCAGCCAAGGCTGTGAAAGGAGGGCAGACCAGTATCTCCCTGTCCTTGACATCGGCCAGGGCCTGTTTGAGCTGCTCGACCAACTCCGTGGCATCGTCCACGGTCTTGTGCATCTTCCAGTTTCCAGTCATGATGATCTTGCGCGCCACTGTCTCCTCCCCTCATTCATCAGACTTGTAGAACACCACTGGCAAGCGCTCATCCTTGCGCTCAACACTCGTCCGATTATAGCATTGTCCCAGCCCTTCGACAATGTGCCTCTCAGAGGGTGCTGAGAATGGCCGGCACCCTTGTGCTGAGGCGGAATTCGTAGCGTTGCCGACAGGCGCGGCCAGACCCTCTGGGACATGATCGTTTGAGTCAGCAGAATCCATTTCCTGGCGGTCCTCCGGGATTGCGGGAAGTCGCGCCGGAATGAATTCCCTCGCCAAGTCCACAGAATCCCTGCGGGACTCCAACAGCCTGCGGCGCGGCCAGATGTGTCGACCAGCCGCAAGCTAGAAAGGAGTATTCCCAGGCCCTCTTCTGAATCAGCCGCACGGCATGCCTTGCGGCTACGCAAGGATCAGTGTTCAGCGCACGCCTCAACTACTCATCGTGCTGGGTGAGAAGGCCATCTTCTCTGGCTGGTCCCACGGTGATCCCGACACGCTCAGCGAGCCCAGGAGGATGTTCCTGAACACCTTCCGGTGGACGGGATCTTGACTCGCGCTGACAACGGGCTATAATGACAGGGCCATTAGGGTCGGATTGAATTGGAAGTCAGCGCGCACCACGTGTACTCGCACGTGCAGAACAGACCATGAGCCACTGGCGCGAGGAATTGAACGCAGACCCCATCCCCTGGCTGCTGGAGGAGGACAACCCGTCAGTGCGGTATTTCACTCTGCGGGATCTCCTCGCGCGACCGGCCGATGACCCTGAGCTTCTCGCCGCTCAGAAGGCGATCATGACCTCTCAACCCGTGACCGAGATACTGCAGGCCCAGTATCCAGACGGCTACTGGGTGAAGCCGGGCCGAGGTTACAGCCCCAAGTACAGGGCCAGCGTGTGGCAGTTGATCTTCCTCGCCCAGCTTGGTGCAACACGCCGTGAGGCGATTGACAGGGCGTGTCGATCCGTGATGGAGAACAGTCTTGTCCCGGAGGAAGCCCTGTTCTCGGCCACCAAGAGCGCGACGGGGATCATCATCTGCCTCAATGGCAACCTCATCCACGCCTTCACTCTCCTGGGCTACGGTGGCGAGGAGAGGGTACGGACAGTGGCTCAGAAGCTGGCCGAGAGGATAGCAAGCGAGGGGTTCAAGTGCCGCGCCAACGCAGCCGACCGCGCCAGAAGAGAAACGTGGCTTCCCTGTGCGTGGGGAGCGGCCACGGCGCTGAGGGCTTTCGCATCGATCCCATCCCCGCAGCGCTCACCGGCAATCGAGGAAGCCATAGGTCGAGGAGTGGATCTGCTCTTCAGCCGCGATCTGACCGTGGCCGACTATGCCAGCAGGAGCGGCAAGGTCAGCCCCTTATGGTTCAAGTTTGGGTTCCCTTTGGCGTACGCGAGCGACGTCCTGGAAGCGCTGGACGTGCTCGCTCAACTGGGCCACGGAGATGACCAACGCTTGCAGCGAGCCATCCAATATGTTCTGGCCAAGCAGGCTGAGCACGGCCGCTGGCCCCTGGAACACACCCTGGATAGGACGTGGACCAAGTTCGGCGAGAAAGGCAAGCCCAGCAAGTGGGTCACGCTACGCGCACTCAAGATGCTGAGCAGATTGCGCTAGCGCCCCCTGCTGCGGCTCATCTGCAGGCTAGTATTCCACCTTCCTACCGGTGACGACCATCACCACACTTTCCAGTGCAAAGACCGCCACAATCACTACCGCATCCACGACGATGGTCAGCAAGAAAGCGAAGCTGATGTAGTTCAGGCCACTCAGGAGGTAGCCCGAAACCCCGGAAGAGACCTCTTGAACGATGCCCAGCCCGAAGAGAACCACCAGAGCCACGATACAATACAGGAACAGCGACCACCACGCTTGGCGGTCACTCTCGCTGGGCAGCATAGCGTTGCTGATGGAGAAGATAAGATACACCCACAGCCAGAAGTTGGGTATGGAGAAGTAGGCCCATATAGCCGGGAGGACGTCCTCTCCCGACAAGTTGAGCGCCAGTACCTCGGGGACCGACAGGCCAAAGATGAGATGTGCGATGAGGAGAATGAGGGCCGACCCGGTCAGGAGCGGGGCCAGCCCGATAAGGCTCCCACGAAAGGGATCCGTCTTGGCCACAGACACGGCTCCGAACCGCGTGGCCCCTCCTCCCTTGCTGGTGGGACCGATGGATATTCTTCCCGCGGGGACGCGCAGGAGTTTGGCGGCCCCCCAGTGGCTCAACTCATGGGCCAGCACACCGGGGAAAAGCAGGAGGAAATACAATAGAACAGCAGTATCATGGCTCCCTGTCAGCAGCAGTCCCAGCCCATACAGGTGCTTGCTCAGCCATCGTTGCATGACCAGCAAGAATAGCAAGAGGCCTACGAACCAAAGCAGGGGCGTCCACTCAGTCCAGTCTATCTAGCTGCCTCCGCGCCTGTTCTGCCAACATCCCTCGAGCAGTCTCTACTACCATCTCGAACTCTCGCCTTGCCCGCTCCGTCTCACCGCGCTCAACCAAGTACAGGCCCATGCAGAAGTGACGCTCGGGCATCCGAGGGTCCAGCTTCGATGCTGCGGTGGGATTCGCAATCCCGCCGTCCGCTGGATTACAAATCCAGCGGCAGCATCGAGAAGCGTCTTTCGACACCCTCTTGTTAGGGCGAGGTCTCCTCCCGACCAATATATCACGACGAAACACAGAAATCAAGGCCGAGTGCAGCGAGCTCACACCCGGCCGTCGGTCAATTGTGTAACTTCGGAAGGACAAGCTCTCTAGGTTGCTGACACGGTGGTCCTGACACTCCAGTACAGGTCTATCAAGGCCTCTGCCAGCTTCTGTGGATCATGCTGCCAAGGGTTCTCCAGATCAACGAGGTCTCTGGTGACAATGCGGTAATCTTCCCAGCGCGCCGAGTCTGGAGCAACCACGTCCACTTTCATATGAAGGGGAAACTGAACCTTTGTGTTGTCATTGGCCAGTACGTAGGCAAACAGGTCCTGCCCGACGTGTTCCTCCAAGGCCCTCAGATGATCGTCGAGGGTGAAATGGTCGGTTTCCCCCTCCTCAGTGGCTACATTGCACACATACACCTTCATCGCCGGCGAGGCCCGCAAGGCGCTGGCGATGCCTGGCACCAGGAGGTTGGGCAGGACGCTGGTGAAAAGGCTGCCTGGACCGGCCGTGACCACGTCTGCTTCCAAGATGGCCTTGATCGCCCCGGGGTATCCAGGCACCTTGTCTGGCTCCAGGAATACCCTCTCTATGGGCCTGCCAGCCTTCGAGATCTGCGACTCTCCTTGGACGCGATCTGGCGCCTGCGGTTCGTCATTGTCTTCCCGCAGATCAGCCCACAGCGTCACGTTCTCCAGGGTTGAAGGCATGATGCGACCGCGGATGTTCAGAACCCGACTTGATTCCAGAAGAGCGCGTTCGAAGTTCCCGGTCACTGCGGCCATGGCCGCTATGAAGAGGTTCCCGAAGCTGTGACCATTCAGGCCCTTTCCTTCCCCGAAACGGTACTGGAAGAGCTGAGCCGTTAGCGACTCGTCGCTAGCCAGAGCGGCGATGCAGTTGCGGAAGTCGCCCGGTGGCAACAGTCCCAGATCGCGACGAAGGCGACCTGAGCTTCCCCCGTCGTCCGCCACGGTCACGATGGCGGTGATATTCTCGGTATGCTCCTTCAGCCCCCGCAGAAGCGTGGCAAGGCCTGTGCCTCCGCCAATGGCCACCACCCTGGGTCCTCGGCTGCGGTGGCGGTGGTTGTAGATGATATCCACGAGGCTGCTCTGGCCTGGATGCCGGAACGCAGACAGAAGAGATCTATTGAGCTGGAAGACGGCGATGACGATGGCCGCAATACCCACAGTCCCAAAGAGCAGGCCTCTCCAAGCCCGAGGGATGAATTGGAGGGTGAGGTAGTAGAATACGGAGGGGAAGGCCCAGGTACGGTAGACTTCGACCAGAACGTATCCCGCGCCCAGACTAACGATTGTGATGCCGACGAACAGAAGCAACAGCCAGCGCTTCACCCCCATGCCTGGTATGAGCCATTTCAAACTGGAGCCGAACCTGGGACGAAACGGCATTTGCGTGTCTCTCCGGACGCAGGGGTATTATAGTGCAGCTTTGGTGGCAAGTCAACGAAATCGGATCCGTGCCGGATTGCAACTGGCAGAGGCGCCATGCCCAACGCAGGGAACCAGCAACAACCCTCTGTCGACGCGTCGCCGCCAACCTGATGAGAAGCACCGCATCTCGGAACCATGCTGACCAAGTCGAAAGACAAGCTCAGCCGATGGCTACTAGCAGCTCAAGTGCAAAGCCGCGATCACCTCAGCACGCTTGCTCAACCGGTTGTAGGTCTCGCAGGCTTCGGCTGTCGTCTGGACAACCACCTCGAAGCCCTTGGACTTCAGGTATTGCAGTGTCTCCTTCGGAACCTGCACCAGTCCGTAGCTTCCAGTGCCAACAATGAGGGTCCTGGCCTCCGCAGTGACAACGGTCGCCAGGTCCTCGGAGACGAGCCGATGCCCCTCCTTCCGCCGCCAGCTTTCCTGGACGCGGTCCGGTAAAATGATGACGTCAGAGGAGTAACTCTTGCCGTTAATGACTATGCGCCCAAAACGGTACGATTCTATCATCGCAGTTCGAGCCCCAGCGACGTAGCAGACTCCGATCATGGCCATTCTATCACATCGCTTCGGCCCTCACAACGGGCCCACGGCGACGGCGTGCATGGTGCGGATTGTGAAACACCATCAGCGATGTTATAATCTGCTCGCTCCGGATGGCTGGGACAAGGCAGCGAGCCTCTCGGGCTGAAAGGTTGAGACTTGCAGAAGCTAACCTACAGGGCAATCTCGCTCCTCTACATACCGCTAGCCCTGAGCTGGATGCTGATGCTGATGGAGGGGCCGATGGTCAATGCCTTCTTGGCCCGCGGCCCGGACGCTGAGCTGGCATTGGCTGCCTATGGAGTAGCTATCAGCATCATCCTCGTGGTGGAAGCGCCCATCCTGATGATGCTAGAGTTGACCATAGCTCTGTCCAAGAGTCTGCCGGCTTTCAGGGTCATTCGTCGCTTCTACGTGGTCATAGGACTGGGTATCACCGCCTTGGGTCTGATTCTGTTCTACACTCCCCTCTGCGGGGTCCTCCTCTGCGGGCTGATGAACATCCCTCCTGCGATAGCAGAAGCCACGGTGCCCGCCCTGCGTATCCTGACCTGGTGGTCGCTGCCCATTGGTTGGCGCCGCATCTACCAGGGCGTCCTCATCACCGATGGTCGCACCCGGATCATCAGCATCGGCACAGGCATCCGCCTGGTGGTGCTGTCGGGGACGATGGTCATCGGCAACTCCACCAACATACTCCCAGGGGCTACCTTGGGTGCTCTGGCGATGCTGGTTGCAGTGACGGTCGAGTCTGGCATCATGCACTGGGCGGCCCAAGCCACCATCCGTCGAAGGCTGGCGGGGGCGCCCTCCAATGCAGAAGTCCCGACCTTCCGCTATCTGGGGGTTTTCTACCTGCCTCTCGCTATCACCACGGTTCTTCGGCAAGGGATTCGCCCCCTCATTAGCGCTGGGATCGCCGCCGCCCCGATGGCCGCGCTGTCGCTTGCAGCCTGGCCCGTGGCGCTCAGCCTGGCGAGCCTGTTCTGGGGACCCACTATGGGCTTGCAGCAGGTGACTGTGGCATTGACCAAGGATCAGCGTTCCTGGCATAAGGTCAGTCGCTTCGTACTGGCCGCAGGACTGACCTTGACCGCGTCCTTCGCCCTCATCAACTTCACTCCCCTGCTGGGAGTGATTCTTCTCCAACTCTTTGGACTCTCGGAACAGGTAGCAGCGCTTGTGGCCCCTGCAACCAAGATCATGGTACTGTTGCCTTTGAGCTACACATTCCACGCCCTTTTCACAGGCCTGTTGGTCAGACAGGCTCAAACCTCCGTAGTGCGCACGTCCAAGGCCCTGAACCTTGGCATTGTCGCGCTTACTCTCTTCGTCGGCTTGCGGTATGGTGACATGCAGGGGTCCGTCCTGGGGGCCACAGCCGTGACCGCAGGAGCCTTGGTCGAAGCTGTGTGGCTATACTGGCGCAGCCGCCCAGCCGCAAAGTCCCTCGTAGGCCAGGCAGAGGGTGGAACAATCGTCTAGCCTCCTGCGCGCAGAATCAAGGCATAGTAGGAGTTACGCAGCTTGCTGGTCGAGTGTCACTCCGAGTTGCGAAGCACATCGAAGGGTAAGCTCACAGGGCCGTATCGAGGCCAAGATCTGTGCTTCTCACTGCAAGACATGGTTTTGACACGGCTTCCAGCCTACCTTCGACGGGTCAGGGCACCGCTCAACAGGTGTTCTGGCTGCCAACTGCGTGAGTTCTGGTATAATCAAGAATAGGAAGCGCACAAGATCTGGGGATTAGTGCAAAGAGACCTCCGAGACCTCGGAGGTCTGGGGAATAACCCCTCCCATCGAGGGACGTGCTTGGTTGAGGATAGAACGAGATGAGCTTGAGATCGTTCCTGGAGAAAACGAGGGGCAGCGGCCGGTTGATGACCATTCAACGGGAGGTTGACCCCTACCTGGAGATGGCTAAGGTCATACACAACCTCAAGGAGCGGCCCGTCCTCTTCGAGAGAGTGGAGGGTCGTGACTGTCGAGTCGTGGCCGGCCTCTGCGGAGCACGCGAGAACTTCGCCCTCGATCTGGGAGTAGACGCGGACCGGTTGCTTTTCGCCCTCAGCGGGGCCCTGGCTAGTCCGCGCCCCCCTGATATCTTGGAGGCAGGCCCCTGTCAGGAGGTCGTCGAAGAACAGGTGAACCTGGATCAGTTGCCCATCCTGACCCACCTGCCCTTAGATGGAGGCCCCTACGTCACAGCGGGAGTCGCAGTCATCAAGGACCCCGAATATGGCCGTAACGTCTCCATCCACCGTCTGCTGCAGATCGGCCCCCGCCAGCTCGTGGCCCGCATAGTTGAGAGTCGTGGGACTGAGACCGCGCTGGGCAAGACTGAAGGCGAT
>Ga0114930_10001621_pt1 | contig 21206 bp, 5 predicted proteins | sample AnhtaG_FD_87300 | JGI IMG/M metagenome (GOLD analysis project Ga0114930, IMG submission 87300) | Deep subsurface microbial communities from Anholt, Denmark to uncover new lineages of life (NeLLi) - Anholt_01485 metaG | ecosystem: Environmental > Aquatic > Marine > Oceanic > Sediment | place... | reverse complement strand
CTTATCATGCCCCTCCAGGGCCCCGGGCGCCCAAAACCCGGAAACAAGCTTTAGAACGGCTCACCAATTACCAACGAAGCTCTGACCCGCTTTTACCACGATCCCGAGAGGCCCAATTGCACGTTTTGCTGCGACACTGCCAGGGAGCCGCCGACATTCAGTCCTGGGTCAATAGCGAAGCGTTGGCTGTAGGATGCGCTGAATCCCGCCTCGGGGTCGTATGCCCCCGTTAGAGTCTGAGAAGATATTCCATGCGTGAAGGTTGCACCAAGGCCGAGACCTGGCACAAACTGCTCCCCTTCCGCACTTAACGGGCCGAGGTTTACCGTCGGTGTAAGCGTGAAAGCGCCTTCTGACCCGGAGTAGACCGGAATCGTGGGCGACGGCACAGGAAGGTCGGCAACATCCAGGAGGGCAAGACTGTAGGCAGCTATACCACCAACTCCGATCAAGGGGCCTTTTACGGACCAACTCCAATGCTCGTCGATCTCCTCCCAAGCACGCTCGCCCACGTACCCGGCCCCTGCACCTGCAACCTCTTCTGCGAATTTCGAAGCCGCCTCGGCCCTCTTACTCGGGTCTGGATCGGACAGCTCAAAGCCCAAAGAAACCGCAATGGCACCGGCCTTAACCCGGGTCTTCTCCAGAATCTCCGGCAGGTTGCTTATGATTCCTTCGAAGACCGCTTTCACGTCGGTCACGACCTGAGGCGGATCCGGATCTTCGCCGGACGGCTCGGCTGCTTCCTCGTCCTCGGTCCCGGTTGGATCGATGTATGTCAGGGGGCGGTTACCCGCGTAGGCATACACGTTGAGTCTCTGCGGCCAGAGCGGATCCGGATCTCCAACCAGCAGCGGATCCACTCGCGTGAATCTACTGATCGCACTTCCATAGCACCGAGCCTCGAAGTAATGCAAGCCGCTTTCCTGATCTTGTTCTTTGCCCGTGAACTGGTAGTGAGGATTGAACGGATCGCCGGCGTGATGTTCATGACGCGAGAAGCCAAAGGGGTAGTTGTAGAACTCGGATACGAGCTCGCCATTCTCGTCGGTCACCACACTTGTCGAACCCAGATGATCCGTGTGGTAGTAGCGCACATCGCCTGGCGCGGGCGCTGTCAGAGCGATTGCCTCATTGCTGACAATCCAGTAGCCCCGGCCTGAGGAAGTCCCCGGCAACGTGTTCACATACTCCGGATTCCCCGATGTGTAGGTATCCCATCCCGCTTGCGCTCCCGCGTAGGCCCACAGACCCTGGATCTGAGGGTACTGCCCAAGCACCGCCAGAATACCCTGCCCAGTAATGCCGGGGAAGCCGACCAAGACCGGCGTGTCTGCTGGAATGTTGACACTCACCGCGCTGACAGGCCCTTCAAGGTGCAGTTGCCCCGGGACAGTCATGAGAATCCAGTACCCGTAATTGGGGAGCAGCGCCGTCAGCGTGTTGTCACCCGCACCTGGAACGTAGTACGTATAGTCGCTGCTATCGTGACCGTAGACCGCGACGTACTGACCATCTATCGACGCCAGTACCACGGACGGGCCCGTCACCCCGGGGTCCACCTGAAAGCTGACAAGATTCCAGCCAGAAGCAAGATCGATTTCCTGTGGCACAACGCCCGTAGCCGATATCGCCCCGTCCACACGGGCTACCCTGCTGCCTCCCGCAGAGACGTACTTGAGAATCTTGCCGTTGCGAACTTCGCACTCCCCACTGGCGTAGCTGGTCTGCACGTCATCCACACGTTTGATCACCCGGCGCCCCGTGTAGTCGTAGAGGTAGCGGATGTCGGCGCCACCTTTGACGACCTTCCCCAGCCGGTCGGCGAAGTCGTACACGTACTCGTCGCCGTTGTTGTCGGTCATATTCCCGTTGGCATCGTAATCGAACGTACGCAGGTCCTGGCCGTTGTCGGTGAGCGTGAGCGCGTGCGGGCCCGGCGGGTTGCTGAATTCCCGGCCGATGCGCCCACTCGTCCCGCCGATCCCCCCACTCGACATCGTTCCTAAGGTGACCTCCGGGTCAGCGATGTCGGGGCTGGTCTTAAGTGCCATGTTGCCGAGTCGGTCGTAATCGTATTGGATGGTTCCGTAGCCGGTCCCGATCGCCTGGGTTAGGCGATAGAGGTTGTCCACATCAAATGTGGCTGTCTGACTGCGCAGGTCATCCGGCGAAAGCGACCGACCGTCCGTAATGCCCAGGATATTGGCCGCCTGGTCGTAGCCATAAGACAGATCCTGGAGAACATCAGTGGAAGACTGTGCAAACAAGTGCGTCAGGCGTAGGCGGGGATCGTAAGTGTAGGTAGTGAGCACGCCGTTGGTTAGTAGACAGGTCGCCTTCTGCCCACCGGCTTCATAAGTCAAAAGGTCCACGAACCCGGGGATCTCTTCCAGGAGCCCGCGTGCGTCGTAAGTGAATTCGACAACATCACCGCCGGGGTATGTTGTGCGATACACCTGTCCCAGGTTGTTGGCGAGGGAAACCGTCGTGTAGTCCTCGGTTAAGCCGCTGGGCTGATCGATCCGCTTGACAACGGTCTCGAGATGGCCTCGTTCGTCGTAGCCGTGGATCTGCCCCCCCGTCAAGTCCTCCACCCAACTTAGCCGGCCTTTCGCATTGCCGAGCAGCGGGTACTGCGGATGTGGTTGGTCGTAATGGTACGCTACGTCCGGCGTGCGGTGCAGGCTCAACGGATGAGCGTCGTCCAGGTAGTCTTCCGTCAGGGTGCGATTGGCGCCGTCGTAGGTGAATACGAGTTCCTGATTCAGGGCATCGACCCGGCTGATCAGATTCCCAACCGCGTCAAAAGTGTACGCGAGGTGGCCGCGGTCTAGATCGTTCATGAAGATGCGCCGGCCAAGACCGTCGTAGCGCATGTACTTGACGTTGGCATTCGAATCCTCGATCTCCGCCAGCAGATCCGGCAGGGCGTAGCGATAGGTGGTGATGAATGAGCCCGGGTCGACTTGTGATAAGGTCTCGATCTCGTGCACCTCGATCAGGCGACCCAAACCGTCATACACCAACGTCTTCGGCGTGTCGGCATGCGGTCCCCCCGTATTGTTATCTTCCCCGTCGTATTCCTTGATGATCAGCGGCAGGTATTCGGTGGTAGTCCGGGCAGTGAGCTCGTCCTTGTCCGGAGGAGGAACAATCTCGACCACGCGGCCGGTGGCATCGTATGCACGTGTGAACGCCGGCATGGTGTCCGGCGGCAGCGACCACGTGCCGTCACCACCGAAATACGGCTGGTACACCTTCCAGAATTGGCCGTGGGGGTTGTAGCGCGTCACATCGCTCATCACCCCGCCGCCGGCATCGTAGGCACCCAGCTTGCGACCCAGGCCGTCGAAGAACATCTTCGTGGTCAGATCGGGCATGCCACTGACGTTGTCGTGCGCAAGCGAGGTGATAGAACTGACCGGGGCACCGAGGTCATAGGTGTAGGTCTTTGTAGGTGACAAGACTTCGTCACCCGGCAGGAACTCTTCCGTCAGGCGGCCGAACGCGTCGTAGCCAAACGTCGACTCGTGGCCATTCATGTCCGTGAGCGTCAGCAGCGTGCCAAAGCCGCTATCGTAAGTGGCTGAGACCTCAAGATCGTCGCTGCCGCCGCCAACCACGATCGTCTCGCGGGTCGGGAACTTGTGTAGCGCGTCATCGTATTCAACAACTCGATCATTGCCGTTGGCGTCCCGCAGCACGATCGGGTTGCCGTACGCATCCACTTGCCGCCGTAGCGTGTCCACACTCCCGTTAGGGTCGCGTGGATCACCAATTGCGAATGACCGCTCTGTGAGCGGAGGCACCGAATCTTTGGAGATAAGCGACTCGGTGCGATGCAGCACGCCGCGATCGCCTATCTGGCCCAGAGGCAGGCCTTCGAGGGGATTGCCGTCGTAGTAGTTGCGGGTTTCCGACACAAACGCGCCGCCCGCCCCCCCGTCGGTCTGAAAGGTGCGACTGACACGGTTCATGATCCAGGCGGTTTCGTTGACCGCCCATTCGTAACCGGTGTACAGATCGTCGCTAGGGTTGGATAGATCTCCGTAGTTCCATTCGAAGAGAGAGTTGCCCAGGGGATCGACGTCCGAATGGGTCTCCAGTTCCTTTGCCGTACCGCTGCCGCGCTCGATTACCGACCGATGGGTGGCCGTCTGTACGGCCAACCGCACCTGGCGACCGTAACTGTCGTTGCTCCAATAGCCCGTACCGAGCAGATCCGCCAGCACACCTCCATCACTTTTGCACAGATCACGGATCTGCCACGTGCCAACGACACGCGCAAAGACAAGCGAATCATCCGCGTAGTCCCCGTCCTGCAGCGGGTCATCCGGAAGAGACGCGGTCTCTTCCCAGAGCTGCACGCCCTTGAGCGGTTCTTCCTCCCGGCCGATCCACAGGTCTCCCTCTTCATCGGTTTCGCCATCACCGTCGTTGTCTATGCCGTCCGGACCGCCGGTGTGGAATCCGTACCTCGTTACGAGGGTCGGCGCGTCACCGCCGCCGAAACGCTCGTCACCGTGGTCGATCTGTTTGACAAATGCGAATCCCCGGAACTGATGCTCGATCGGGTCGTAATAGCCGTCCCGATACGTGAAGTCGGTCAGGTAACGGTCGCCATTCGGGCCCTCGTCCGCGTACCCGTCGAGGTCTAGACCGATGGTTGTCTCCGTCTGACCTACAACGGCTACCGGGAAGGGTACCGTGGTATTCCACGGGTGCCCCACGTCGTACGCATCCACTGTGTAGTCCGTGGTCGAGCGATAGAAAACGTTCGTCTTGCGCCCGTAACCGTTGTCGATGCTGGTCAAGAGGTTGTAGTGCGACGCGCCACCGAGCAATTCCGCCAGATCCACTGCTTGAATCCGCGATTCCGGCAATGATGAGTCGGCATAGATGAGATCTTGCGTTCCGTTACCGTTGATGTCCGCCCAGCGAACCTGAGCGTCCGGTGCGACCGGCAGGTCGATGACGACGCGCGATGTGGCAAACGTGCCGTCGCCCAGGTTCTGCCAGAACCAGAGATCTGTGCCCTGAGCCCGTTCCACCACAAGGTCGCTCAGACCGTCCCCGTTGAGGTCCACTAGTTCGGCGCGATGGAGATTACCGCCTTCGCTGTCGTCCAGGGAGCGATCCGGCAGCACGATCTCCACCCGGTCCCCGAAACGACCGTAGCCATTGTTCGCCCACCAGATTACGCTGTAGGTTGTGATCTTGACCACGTCATTGAGGCGATCGCCGTTCATGTCGGCTAGCGAGACGCCGAGGTCGGAGAATTCCACTGCCTGGGAGCCGTCGTACACCGCGTCAGTCACGACGGGTCCGGTGTAGCGTCCGTCGCCCTGATTGAACCAACTAAGCAACGCGCCGAATTGGCTCTGGACCACATCGATCCGCTTGTTGAATCCCAGGTCCGAGGTCAGTACCGACGAACCTTCCGTACCGAACGGCGCCGGGGGTGAACTCTGCTCCACGGACATAAGTTGCTCAGAGGCCCAGCCGGTCAGCCCGGTACTCGGGAAGTACTCAACGGACTCTTCCTGCCCGTCGGTTACCACTAGATCCGCAATGCCGTCGCCGGTCATGTCCGCCAGGTAAACGTAGTCCGAGGACAGCTCAAACTGCAGCGTTCGACCCTCCTCGGCGGTGACGTCGATCGGTCCTTCCCACAGGATGTACGTGTCGCCCCCGCCACCCTCGTGGAGCCCGCGGTTGAGATACGCGAGGTGACCCGTGTCAGTGGCCAGCAGGTCGGGCAGGCCGTCCGCATTCAGATCGATCAGTTCCACATCGGCGTTGTCCAGTACCTGTGGCGGTTCGTCCGAGGAACCCATGACGTGCCCCGATGCCGAGATCGGAGTCCCCGGATCCGGCATGTCGAACACCTGGTAGCCGAATGTCGTTGCCGGCAGCGTGCTTACCCCATCCGCACCGTATTGCGTCAATGTGGTCAGGTACGACCAGTGGGCATGGGTTTCGTACCCGAATACGTAACGCCGGATCAGTTGCTCATCGTACAGCACGTCAACTTGCGACAGCCGCCTGGACGTACGAACCTTGAAACCGCTGCGATAATCAATGAAGGGATCGGGGCGATCCTTGTAGGTCATGCGAACGCCGTACGAATGCGTCCACGGGCCGGCACCCGGACCATAGCGAATCTCGCTCAGGTAGACCCGGCGATCGTCGGGTATGGGAAGCTCGTAGGCGTATTCAATAACGTTGCCGTGCGTATCCGTCTGGCGCTCCAGGTACCAGGAATATACCTGTGTACCGTCCTGGCTGGTAACGCGCGCCGACGGCGTAAGCCCGAACTCGAGCTTCGTGCCGCTCTTGGTGTGGGCTTCCCAGTGATCTCCCACGCCGGCGTAGCGGATGAACAGGCCTTCCACTTTCGCGAGATAGTAGCCATTCTGCAGCGGAACAAGTTCCTCACCTTCCATACCCAAGAACCGATCCGCCACGTCCTCCCCATCGGGCGCTTCACCGTAGCGCGGCAGTCCTTCGTCTGTTTGCCGACGGATGCAGCCGGGTCCGAAGGACCAGCCGATGCCCGCGATGCCACAGCCCTGACCGGCATCGTACTGAAGCGAGAGCACAGGCGTGAAGCCCGCGATCCCTTCCGGTACGGCAATACCCACCGTATAGCGCGACATGCCGGTATTGAGCGCCGGCTGAAAGGCATCACCCAGCCCCTCCAGGGAGCCCGGTCCTGATGGACGTGAAATCGTGTTGGGCGACACGCCGTTCTTATCGTCGGACCCTAGCGCCGGTATACCCAGCATCGCAGCGAACAACACACAGGTTGTCCATGCATGTCGGGTCATGACTCGATTCCTCGAAAGTCGGACGAATTCATCGTTTGAACACCCACCCACCGATCCTGGAGGGAAAAGCCATAGGAGCCACGGCTGAAGTGACCGTGGTGCGCATTTCCATGACTCGGCGCAGTAGTACTGTTGCTCCCGGCCCTCTTAGGGGCATGGGCGGTATCCCGTGGCCTTTCAGTGTCTAAAGCGAAGTCTCATGCGAACCAGGCCGCATAGCATCAGTAGCGGACTGATCACACCGACTGCCCCGCACGTCCCCCCTCCCGAGCTACAGCCGTTCCCGGAGGAGTTGTTCAACGCGTAACCGGCGTATAGATCCTGCGACGAAACGGCCAGGTCCAGTTGTAGCGTCTTTCCGCTGGCTGGGACTTCAACGCTGCCCGCATGCACCTCATTACCGTTTGTGTTGTCTATCACGTAGATGTCAGCCAGCGCGCCTGCTTGTGGCGTGCTTGTGGACGGCATTCTGCCATCGGCCTGAACGGCATGAGGAATGTGCAGAACGTACCGATCGCCCGCAGCCGGGTTGTCCCCCATCCGGTAAACCGAGACCGGATCTCCAATTCCTCCTACTCGGGCTACAACGGTGTAGGCCTCGATCGCGCTGGCAACCTCTCCGTCGATGCGCAACGTGCCGTAGACAATTGCATCCGGTTGGGCAATGTCAGCATCCACAGCCGCTGACATCAGCAGCATCAAACCGAAGGTGAGTATCCCTATTTTCATCGTATTCCCTTTCCTGGTCCGTTGAGAATCGATCATGGCTGCAACCTCTCTCACGTGCCCTCTTGTCGGCTTAGGCCGGATCAGAGGTCCGGCTGCACATCGCCGCTGTATCCGTAGCATTCGAACGTCAGTTTGATATCGCGGACACCCGTACCGGACTCTCCATTGATCAGCAGATCGATACCCAAGTTCGGATCCTCGCCCATCAGCTCCGATCCCGGAATTATGAGGTACCACTGGTTGTTCCAGATGGATCGACCGATCAACTTGTAGCTCGGATCCTGCGTTTCCTCGGTGATCGGACGGGCAGTCACCGTCGGAATGCGGTGGCGATGCACCATCTCGGCCGAGCCGCCCACCAGCGTGTCCCACGGCATCCAGTCCGGCTGCTGAAGCTCCGCCTCACTAACCGGAAACGGCACCGGCAGGCATTGATCCAAAACATTCCACTCCCGGACCGATCCATCCGTCGGCACGCGCATGAAGTCGGTGCCCGTCGGGATCAGGTACGCATGCACCTCTTTGTTCAAAGGCGGAGACGCGTACGATTGGCTGAAGCCGACGTTGAAGGAATGGATCTTGATCGCGAAACGGTCCGAGGGCAGAATCTCATCGCCGCTCGAATCCCAGCCGAACAGGTTCACACCGGATCCCACCGTGGTGCTGAACGGAATCACGATCGCCGGCTCATTCTCGCGAACCGGCAGCAACGGCTGGCAATATAGCCGGTAGACATTCAGTTCATTGAGATCAAGCACCACGCTGTTGGAAAGGGCACTGCGCCAATCGGCGTCGTACGCGACGCTGTTGGGGATACGGAATAGCTCCCACCGCAGGCTGAACGTCCGCTGGAAGTGATCCTTGTTGTTGAAGCCCAACTCGCTGCGCAGCGCGTCGAAGTTCGCAGCCATCTCGGCAAGTTTGCCCGAAAGACCGTTTCCAACCAGCGGCGTGCCGTTGCTGATCACGCCGAGGCTGCGCTCACGGACGATCGACTCCAGGAAATATTGACCGCTGGGGCTATCGCTGCCCAGCAGGTTAGTCTCGTAGTCGTAGGCCTTGGCCGCAAGGAACGCATACCGGGCAGCCAAGTCGAATTGGGCGCGGTACTTCTGCAATGCGTCATTGCGGAACACCCTAAACGCCATGTCGCGATAGCGGTATTTAGTGATCTGGTCGGCAGTGCGATATCGGAAAGCCGTCCGCTGTTCCAGCAGACGCAAGCCGCGTCCGACTGCCGCGTGATAGCGACCCGTCGACTGCTTGATCGCCTCCTCGAGGCTGGCCAACTCGAGGCGTGTCGCCGCCAGGCTGCGGATCATCTGCTTCAACGCGACAACGTGCTGCGCCTCCTGGTAAGCGTTTTGCAGGCCAGTGATCGTGATCTGCTGGTTCAAGGAGACCAGCTCCTTATCGTTCTGCAACGACACCGCCGTAACATCCGCGGTATCGGCAACGGCACTCGCTATTTCACTGGCGACGATACCGGCGGTCCAGATCGCAGATCGAGGCACCGAAGTGAAATCGCCTCCAGAAGCCAAACCGGCAACGAAATTCTTTGGCAATGCCTCGGCTGCCGCCTCGGCAATGCGACCGGCAATACGGGCCGCTGTGCGGCCTGCAGCCGCAACTACGCGAGCTGCCAAGATGAAATCGTTCAGGGAATCCTGCTCATCCCGCCCTGCGACCATCACCCCCAGAACGTCCTTATTGAGGTCATACAGGTCGCGCAGAAGATACACTTGGTCCTGGATCTGATCGATGGATAACTCGTAACCCAGCAACGCCTGCTGGTAACGGGCCACCGTCTGCAGCAATTCTGCGCGGGCGAACTGAATCTCGCCCGGCACCGACCGGCTGCCCCAGTTTGCGGGCTTGACCAACCCCAGGCCGTCCGTCGACACGCTGAAATCGACCACCCATTCATCCAGGCCCTCCAGCGTGTCCCCGACACTGCCCAATACATTGAAATCAGGGTTCTGGAAAGTCACCGACACCGTCGTGGTACCGGTCGTGTGGTTGGTGCCCACGTCGTCCGAATCCAACAGCACCGAATCATCCATATAGGAGAAGTGAAAGATGTCCGGGCCGACGTAATCATCCGGGTAAGCTCCGCCCACACCGATGTCTTTCTCGTAAGGCTGGCCGAATACTTCGATTAGCCGGTTGCTGTAATCCAACTCACGCTCTTCGATCAGATCCTCGAAGTCATCGATGCTGTCCTGCATGGACCTGAGACGCTGCGTATTCGAATTGGCGTAGTCGAATGCCGTGCCGGCGTTGTTCAATGCAATGACGGCGCGCTGGAGAACCTGATCGAAGTGCGTCATGCCCTCCTCTTCCAGGTCCTTGGGGTCCAGGCCGAATGGCACCACGTTGGCGGCCAACCCGAGCGGATTCAAGCCCGCGTCTGCCTTGTCCAAGATAGTCTGGATCTCCGTGTAATAAGCCGGGATTTCGCGTAGCTCAGAGACGGTCGTGCGATCGATCTTCTGGATCCCCTCGTGGTCGGTGTCCTTGGCCGGGAGCAGAGCATTGGCCGTCACCCAGTCCAGATACGCACTCTGTCCGGCACGACGACCCCAGTCTGCAACACCCCAGGCACGTTCCGGGTCGGCATCGGGATAGCCCATCTGCTGGTACAGAGCATCGGAGGTGTATCGCTGGCGGAATGTCAACGACGTGATCCCGGCTCCAGTCCTGGCTCGCGCTGACGCCGCCACGGCGAACTTGCGCTCGTACTTGAAACCCACCGGGACCGGCTGACCGGCCACCAGTACATCCTCCGTCGTGTTTATCCACTCGAAGTCGGGATTCGGATGCTGCAGCAACGCGTAGAACTTCTTGATCGCTGTGAGGTAGTATCCCCACGCATCCCCGTGCCCCTGTGGGTAAGTGACTACGGCCTCCTCCACATCACCCAACTGGTAATTATTGGCATAGGCAATTTGACCATTGCCGCTCGTGAAGTTCCAGGGTAAACGATTATCCACCGTAGCGATGACCGCCCCGTCCGCGTCGTGGTCCGGTGGTCGGACGATGTCCCGGCCATGCAGTAACGTCAGCTCCTCCGCCAGCAACGAGTCCACCTGATCCTCAAAGCAGAACACTGCGTGTGGGTCATAGCTGCCCGATGGCTCGCCCTGGTCGGCAAACACCCCGATGGTCGGATCAAGTGCGTCGGCATAGGCCTCGTTACCCAGCAGAAGGTTTAGCTCGGCAATCTTCCCTGTCACGAGTAGGATCGCCTTCGTGATGGCGTCCGTAACGATGCCCTGGTCGATGCTGAACTCCCGCGCCCGGCGCAGAACCGTTTCGTACAGCTCAATCAGCCCAACCTCGTCGATGTTGTCCGGGCTGCAGTTCAGCGGCACGGGGTCCAGGTATCGCTTGCCCGCCTGGCTTATCATGTCCACGTAGGTGGCCGCCCCGTTGACGTGGAAGTCCTCGATGCGCTGATCAAACGGGTTGATCCCGCGGATTACCCGCTTGACCCAACCCTCCGCCAATTGGACGTCTGTCCAGTCGCTAATCTGACTGCCCTGGCCACCCAATTGGGTGGCCCATTCATCGTACGGATCATCCGGTTTATCCTCGTTGCAGTCCACATCTTCCGTGCAAGGACACCCGTTGTAGTAGCCGCGGTATCGCATACGCCAATAGGTATCCGCTAGTGTGAAGGGAGACGCGCCTTCGATCACCACTTCGCGAAGTCCCTGCCCGTCTTGGTACTCTGTGGGCGGGGGGTAGTCTTGCCAGAAGGCCGACTCCGGTTGGGATGAGTCGTAATCGATTGACCACTGCCACTGGAAGTACAGCAGCTCGGGCCTGCCGCCGCCATCACCCGAGAACTGCAACACCTGTTTCTCGCTCAGCGGACATTGGGGCACGATCGGGCGAATGAATCCCTTATCCGGAGGACACTCCACACGCCAGACGTACACACTAACGGGCAGACCCGCATCCACGCAGTCCTGATCGTTCTGGACCGCCATGGTCACCCAGCCCTCCACGGCTTTGTAGTCAGCCAGTGAAACAAACTTGTCGCTCGTAGCCTTGAAGACCAGGCAGACCCCACCCGAGCAATCCCCGCCGTGGCGACAAGGGTCGCCGTCGTTGCTGCCACCTTCGCAGTAGCCGACATTTTCGCCCAAATCAGAATCGCCGATCTGGACACGGGACAGGGAGTACAGGCTGGTAATGGCCGTCTGGTACGCACCGTCGGTACTCAGTTCCAGCAGAATCTCTTTATCCCGATCGCTCATCACGCCCCGGAAAACGAGTTTATTCGTGAGGAAGTCGAACCAGATCCGATCGGGCCACTCACCCCCGCCGCCGATCTCGCCGTTGGAGAGATGAGGTGGCAGCGGCGCAAAGAAGTCATCCGTGAGAGGCGTGGCGTACGGCACCGACACTTCGTATGTAGGATCCAGGATGTGCACCCCTACCGTGTCGTGCAGCAGTTCGATCGAGCCGCACTGGCCACTTTGGTCGAAGCGTGCCCCGATGTGGCGCAATGGGGCACAGGACGCCTCATCCGGATAGGTGCAGGCATCCCCTTGCACATTCTCGTTGGGGTTGGGATCCACAAGAGGCCAATTCGGATCGTAGGTCACCGGCCAGGGCTCTACACCACCGCCGCCGATTCCGCCCGGCCCGTCGGCCAGCCACGGCTGGCAACCGAAATCGCCCGCCCAGTTCTCCCAGATGTAAATGTCGGCCGTGCTGTGCGTGCAGCCTGGATCGTCCGGATCGATCTCGCAGTCGTCCCGGTACGGTTCATCCCAATCCTCGACCGCCCAGATTCCGCTTTTGCGGTCCACCCATAGCGCGTCACCCGTAACCGGCAGAACGTACGTCTTCGGCTGCGGCGGATCCTCGTCGTCCATGCACATGGCCGCCCCGAAGTTGACGGGGAACAGCGGATCAATGGGCTGACCTGCAATAACGGGGAAATCCACCATGCAGATGCAGTCGTCATCCGACGAACAGTCTTCGCCGTCCGAGAGGCCGCCATAGCACTTGCCATCCTCACCACACCCGCAATCCTCGTCGATGACCGTGTACTCGGCGTAATAGAAGTCATGTGGCGGATAGTCCTCAGCCACGACGCAATGCGCACCCATCCCCCAGAGATCCTCATCATCGGGATCTGGATACTGCACCAGCACGTAGGGATGGCCGGTCTGGACACCCCAGGGGTCGTCGTCGCGTACCGCAAACGCTCTTAGCGTCCCACCCACGGGCAGAAGTATGGCGTGCTCGTCATTGGGGTTCCATCCCGGGGTCTCGAACTCGATGTCATCCAGGGAGCCCACGTTGTAGACGCGTGATCCCTGAGGATAGCCGCCGCTGACGTCGTCGGGATAGCCGCCGGCTCCCTGCCGCGATGCAATGACGATCTGATCATCGACAATGCAATTCCACGCACAGTTGTAGATCACTACCTTGTTAGGCCAGTAGACACCTTCCGCATAAGCCCCTTCCTTACACCACCAGGCCTCAAGTACACCGTGCTCGGCCGAGCTGTTTACCGGGAAGATCTGGCCTGAGTCCGCGTAAATCTCGACCGCGTACGGAGGACTGAGCTGCCCTTCCGGAAGGAACAAGAATCCGAATGGATAGGTCTCGGCTTCATCGTCAAAGTACGCGCTGCAATCCTCCTGATCGCAGCCGCAGTTTGCCCCCGTACACCGGAGTTGTGTGCCTACGTCCCAGGATACCCCGACATCGGCCGGTGCAAGGACCGTACTGTCCGTACGGTCATAGGACTCAATCACCTCAAAGGTCACCCAATCGCCGCAATCAGAGATCTCATCAGGCTGTTTGTCGAAGCGCAGCACGCTATAGCCGGGCTTGCGAGCCGCGAATGCATTACCGGTGGTGATGTGACCAAACGGGTACTCCGGATCACCGCCATAGTCGTACCAATCGAAGCCTTCCTGGTACATGACTTCCACCCGGCAATACAGATCATCCCGCATATCGACCTCTGAACCGGCCGGGATGTCGCCCTGATCCGCATCTTCGTGAATAACGTGGTATTGGGGATCCAACGGCCAGTCGGTGATGTAGCGAAATACCTCGTCAGGCCAGCAGTTCTGCAAAGGCGAGGTCTTGTACCACCCGACCACGAACTTCTGGGAATTCGCCTCCGGGCGTATCGGGTAGATGTCGCTATCTGACTCCTCCGATGGACGGTACCAGGCCACTGGGATTTCATCTTCTTCCGTGTTTCGGATAACTACAGCCCGGCAATACTCGTCCCCAGGCTCGGGAGCCTCAAGCAAGCGGCCGACTGGAACGGCGCCGCCCGCCAGGGGTCCGGAGTACAATTCCGCCCCTTCGCTGGTGATCTCCACAACCTCCATACCGACCAGCGGTCCGCCCAGGTACTGGCTGTACTCCAGGACGACCCTTCCGTCCGGGCACTCATCCGATACCTGGACTTCCCCGTTGGGGAGAATCCTGACATCCGGATTCCCCGCCGCACCGCCTCCCCCTCCACCAGACTCGTTTTCCCGGATCGTTCCGTTGTACTTGATTGCGACCTCGTAGTAATCCTTAAGGATCACCGTAGCTTTCGGATAGGACTTGTAGTACCTGGTCGCCGCGAGCGCATGATCGACGGGCTGCTCGGGTAGGCATCGGCCTGTGCGGTATATCGCAGGCCACTCCTGGTATACCCAGTCACCCGGGTTCTCCAAGTACTTCCAGACGATCGTAAAGCTGGTTTGCTCGTCCGCGGCGAAGATTGCCCCTCGCGCGCAATCGTCACCTCCGGCGCTGCTCGGAACGCACGCGTGGTAGAAGGCCGCGCTAGGCGGATCAACCCAGCCTGCCGCCGACACTGTCTCCGCGTAGTCAACCCTGTCCGCGATATCCTCGGGCGGCATGATTTCCTCACCGATGCAATACGCGGCCATCTCGTAGCAGCCCATGTCCACCACTGAGGGGTAGTCTGGAGGATCGGGTATGCCGGTGTCCACCACTTCTCTGCTGTCAGCGATTCGGAAACTACCCTCGATGTCCAATGGGATTCGTTCCGCGGTATCGCCATCGCCGTCCAGATCCCGCGTGTCCGGGGGAACCAGCAGATCACTGCCGGCATCAATACACGGAGACATGCTGGACAGGTGATAGTCATTCTCTGACCAGGGGCGCAGGAAGTTGACTACATCCTCAAGCAGTGGGTCTGCGTCGATGTTCCCGCCTCCGTTCCATTCAGGAGGGATACCACCCTGCACATCGCAGTAAGCCACGTACACTTCATCGTCTAGCCCATGCGACATCTGATTGGGACTATTGTCCCAGAATATACTATTGTGTAACTTCAGGCTCCCCTGAATCCGCTCGGTTTGAAAGCCGCCAACGTCTACTCCTTCATTGCCACTGAATGTACAATTGTTAACCTCAACATCGCGAGGTGTGTTGCAGAAGATACCACCGGTGGAGCTTATTCCGGATAGGTTTGTTTTGGAAAGATTGCCGACGATCAGGCTGTTCGTCACCAAGCAGTCTCCGCTCTGTACATACATGCCGCCTCCGCCGCCATATGCGGAATTCCCCGCAATCCGACAACTGAGCATCTGGACGCTGGATCCCTCAATTCCTGCCTGATGAATATATACACCCCCGCCGACGTTCTTTTCCGATGTGTTTCCGGCAATTGTACAATCCACAAATCGAGTCTCTCGGCACGAACGAATATCCGCTCCCCCACCGCTACGTACTGCCGTATTGTTCAGAATATCGGTACTAATAATATGTAAAGGCTCACAGTTCACCGCATATAGCGCACCAGCAGATTCTCCCGCCCGATTCCCCTCAAATATGCAGTTGTCGATTTTCAGAGAAAGTGGAATACTAGCCTCGTCACCTCCTGCGACTATAGCCCCACCGGATTCGGCAGTCACATTCTGCGAGAAGGTACAATCCTTGACGATGACGCTCATGGGGGCCGCTGTAGACCTGTATACGAAGATTGCCCCGCCGGAAGAATCGCCACCCAGGGTACGATTGTCAACAAATGAGCAGCCGACGATTTCGGTGTCGCCGCCGCCCTCCAGATAGAGGGCCCCGCCGAACCACAATGCCTCGTTGTTCTTGAATTCACAGTTTTCGATGAGCGGACCGGCGCTTACTCCATAGACGCCGGCACCGGATGTATCCGAATCATTTCCTCTGATGATGCAGTTGCGGATAGTCGGGTTGCTGTTGTCCGTCAACCACACTGCGTGGACGCCCGCGTTAATGATCTTGAAGCCATCAAGGACACTCTGCCTGGTCTCCCCGCTCTGGAAACGGACACCCGCTTCGGCGGCGCAATCTATAATACAACCGTCCGGACCGTTCCGGGATTGGATCGTGATCGCCTTACCGAGAAAATTGATGTAGGTATACGTGCCGTCGGCTACTAGAATCGTGTCGTCATCGTTTGCCTGGCTGATGGCATACGAAATCGTGCAGAACGGAGTGTCTTCTTCTCCACCAGTCGCCACATTAGCACAACCGGCATTGTTGATGTCCACGTACCATGTCGTTCCAGCACGCCCGGAGGCAGGGAAGCCGAGCACCGCCGCCAACAGGAACACGGTATGAGTTGTTCGCAGGAATTGCATGTCTGATTCCTCCCTCTCTTCAGCGCTTGGTGCTTGGCTCATGCGCTAAAGTGTGTGAGCCGCCTGGCCTCCTACGGACCGCATAGGGAAGCAATGTCGGATATCCGTCTGAGTTCAAACTGGCCATTCACCTGGATCATCTCACGGTGCATCCCGGTGATATTCTCTACGTAGGTCCCGCCCAGGCGCGTCACGCCCCATTCAGGCTCTCCCCCACCATCTCCGTCGAAAGTAAAGGTCAGGACGCGCGTGATGCCCCCAGCAAAGCCGTTCGCGTGTTCCGGGTGATAGATGTGGCGATAGGGGTCAAGCGCGTGATCCGGTGCTAACGCGATCGTTCCGGCCAGCGTCGTGTCGAAATCACCGACGAGGCTTAGCGAACTGTCAAACGAGAAGTTCGCGGAGCTTATACGTGGTGCCACAGCCGCACCGTCCAGCAACTCCTCGCAATCCGGTGTTACCACGATGTACGATCCACCACCACCATCCTGCCACAGAAGCACCACGTCGCGCAGCAAGCTGTAGGTATCGTCTGTGCTCTTGTGCAGGATGACACGAAACGTGAAAGGCGAGGCCGTTGCCGTGCCTTGTCCCGGTGCCGTCAGCGATTCCACGTCGGTCACAGTCACATCGCCAACCCACAGGCCATCTTGGACGTCCCGCTGCATGCTGACCGGCAGACGGCGCATGTAGCCCGTGCCGTCGGTCACTCGGAGTATACTGTTGCTGTAACCGTCCCCTTCGTTATCCGGATCTAGGCCGGCCAGATCCTGACGACTCACCGCTATCCGCAAGATCCGGCTTGAGCCAGGTTGCCCGGCCGCCTCCAAGGACAGGATCACCGTGTCCAGTGGGAGCCACTTGCCCTGAACCCCGGATTCCTCTGCGGCTTCCGATCCGAATCGAAGTAGCGGATTTCCCCCTGGTGCTTCCAGCTCGCGCGCGCCCACTTCCGGCTGATGGGAGACATCCACGTTACCCTGGGCCGAGCGGAGGTTCTCGATATGAATCCGGTGCTCACTGACCCCCTGAGCGAGTTCAACGCCGCGCAGAGAAGACTGGTCCATCCGAATCGGACCGTCGTAAGTGGAGTTTTTGAGGGCTTGAACCCAATACCCTTTCCCCGGTGTGATTCGCATGGTTTCGGGGTCGGATACCGGCACCAGAGTGCCGTCCGAATTGACTTCGTAGAGCGAGCCACCTCGGTGAGCCTCTGATGGCCGCAAGTACTGCGCAAACGTGGGAGTCGATCCTTCGTCGTCGACTACGTGGAAGCCCGCCAGGTTGTAGCCCTCTCGCCACCGCATGACTGAACCATCAGGTCTGCCCTTGATGGTCAACGTCGCGGGAGCCGACGCCTCGATCAGGTAAACCCGGCCACCGCGCACCACCCTTAGCGAATTGACGGCGCGCTGAGGAGCGCCCGGCGGGAACCATACGCGCCAGCCGGTGTCTGTGGTCGCAGCATAAGCCGGGTCCTCCGGATGATCGGTATCGATACCCACCGGGCTGGTCCGAAGCCCTTCGCAGCGCATCCAAACAGCTTTGATCGGCAGCCCCTCGAACAGGAGGTCCGCGTCATTCGGCGCCGGATCGACCTCCAGATAGACGCTGTTCCATCCCGTCTGGAGATCGAAGCTCTGCTCCACCCATTGCGCATAAGCCGATGCGCCGCAAAACACCCATACAAACGTCGCAAGATGTGCGTTTCGCAAAAAATGTTTCATCGTTCACCACCTTGTCTGGCACGGTGTCACCATAAACGGATGCCCCGGGGCTTTCAGACACAGATCCGCGGCGGTTTTCGCTTCACGTTTCCTCTTCTACCTACCTGTGATCCTTGCCCACCCGCAGGATGCACCGCATCCGTTGTCATCCCGATTTGCGGGTCAACGTGGTGGGACCACTTTCCCACCATATGTCAGTTCGAGATCGAGCCGCCCAACCCATCAAAAAGGATCAACTTTTATGCGGCAAAGGACCGACTCCGTTGTTTGAGCGGACCCGCCGCACGGCAGACGTCAAGCGCGGTGAGATCGAAGAGCGGGTCGGCGTGGACGATGTGGAGCTGACGATCCAGTCGCCATGAGGCGACATCCTTGCATTCGGCGATAGGAGCAATCCACCGCCGCGAAGTTGAAAGCGGCACCTGATCCTCAAGCTGGAATGTATCGAATGAAAGCTGTGCTACTCGTCGGGATGCTCAGCAAGCGCTTCAGGCTCAGGGATGGCTTCCAGCCACTCAGTCGCCTTGTCCGGTTTGCCCCAAGCTTCGTAGAACCGGACTATTCGCTCGAGTGTCTTCTGCTTCCACGATCCCGGTGCGTCTGGGGAGTTCAACATGCCCTCGTAACCATTGAGCAGCAAGGGTTCTGCTTCCTCGAACTTGGCCTGACCGCTCAGTGCATATCCTAGTGAGGACAGCGCCACGAAACGCCGCCAGCTATTCGGCAGCTTCTTCTCGCGGATGACCAGACATTCACGCATGAGCGGCTCGGCCTCAGTGTACCGTTCCTGGTCGAGCAGAACCGCCCCAAGGGCACCGAGCTTGCTAGCGAGGTCCGGGTGATCTGCCGGAAGCACCTGGCGGGCAATGGCGAGGGCTTCGCGGTAACACTGCTCAGCACGAGCGTATTCACCCCGGTGATGAAGTACCCATCCGACATTGACTAGGCTCGCGGCCACTTTGGGGTGGTGGTCGCCCAGCCGCTTGCGGCGCATCGCCAGAGCCTTGCGATACAACGTTCCGGCGGTAACGTAGTCGCCCTTCGATGCGAGCAGACCCCCAAGACCGTTGAGTGTTGATGCGATGGCTGGGTGGTCGTCGTCGAGCAGTTTCCGCCGGATTGCCAGTGCCTCACGGTATAGCGGCTCGGCCCGAGCGTAGTCGCCTTGGCGATGCAGCAACATTGCCAGGTTGTGCAGGTTCGCCGCCACTTCGGGGTGGTCGTCGCCCAAGAGTTCCCGGTTTAGCGCAAGGGCCTCACGGTATAACGCCTTAGCGCCGGCATAGTCACGCTTTTCCCGAAGGACCACGGCAAGGTTGTTTAGGCTGGCAGCAACGTCGGGGTGCCCATCGCCCAGCAGGTTGCGGCGCATCGCCAGTACCTTGCGGTTGACCGACTCGGCTTCGTCGAAGTCACTCATACACCGGTACAATTCCGCAAGGTTGTGCAAGACCCTGGCTACCTCCACACTCTCGTTGCCGAACACCGAGCGCTGTATGGCGAGCGCTTCACGGTACAGTGGCTCGGCACCGGTGTAGTCACCTTTCTGCAATAGCAACTTCCCCAGATTGTTCAGGATCGGGGCCACGGACAGGCCATCGCTACCAGCGGTCTTGCGGGCGATCACCAGTGCCTCCCGCAAAAGCGGTTCAGCTTCATCGTACTCGCCACGGTTGTAATGCAGTTCCCCCAGGTTGTTCAGACAATCCGCCACGCTGATCTGCTCATCGCCAAAGAGCCGCCGCTGAATCTCCAGGGCGGTGCGCAGGTGCGGGTCAGCCTTCGCGAATAGGCCTAAGCCGCTATAGGTCAAACCGAGCGTCGTATGAATATTAGCTTCGATCTCCGGTTGCCCCTTCAGGCTTCCCCGCTCAATCTCCCTGGCTGCGTCGTCAAGGATATCACGGACCAGAACGTCGGACTTCTTGGCCCTTCTCGGATCTGCCGACGCAAGCATCTTCTGCAGAAACTCGTTGACCGCCTTGGCTTCTTGAGAGGCGGCGATCGCTTGATCACGTTGGCCTGAAGCTTCGAGCATGCCCCACGTCGTACCGAGGAGTCCGACGATCAGCGCGACAAATGCTGTCGCCAGCCCCGCTGCCAGGCCCTTGTTCCGCTTGGCGAATTTGCCCAGGTGATACAGCTTGCTCGGAGGGCGCGCCACGATGGGTTCGTCTCGAAGATACCGTCGCAAATCAGCAGCGAGCTCCGCAGCAGATTGATAGCGCCGGTCTTTTCCCTTCTCGCATGCTTTGGCCACGATCGTCTCGATGTCGCCACGAAGACTCGTGTCAAATGAGCTCAATCGCGAAGGTTCCTCGTCACGAATGATCCGGGCGGCTTCGGGTATGGACCGGTTGCGAACATCGTGAGGAAGTCTGCCACTGAGCAGTTCGTAGAGAATCACGCCCACTGCGTATACGTCCGAACGCGTGTCGATCTGTCTGGAATCCCCGGCGACCTGTTCGGGGCTCATATATGGCACGGTGCCGATTAGCTGGCCGCTGGTCGTCTGCATTGTCACCGTGGCAATGTCGGCATCAGTGACCCGCGCAACGCCAAAATCAAGGATCTTCGGTTGCCCGGATTCGTCAACCAGAATGTTGCTGGGTTTGAGGTCACGGTGAATCACGCCCTTGCGGTGTGCGTGTTCCATCGCGTCACAGACCTTCGCGACGAGCTCGAAGCGATCGCGCACGCTTAGTCTGTTCTCGGCAGCATGCTCGTTCAGCGCCCGACCGCGAATGAGCTCCATTGCGAAGAACGGTTCCTGACCCAGCAGACCTTCCCCGTTCCCGATCTGAGCCACGCCCGCTTCGTAGATGCACGCAATGCCGGGGTGCTGAAGCTGCCCGAGCATCTTAGCTTCATACTGGAAACGACGCAGCATGTTCGTGGACGGCAGACAAGAACGGAGCACTTTCAGCGCGACGGTCCGTTGCGGATTTTCCTGCCGCGCCTCATAGACCACGCCCATCCCACCCTCGCCGAGGACGCGGACGACCTCGTAGTGCCCGATGCGCTTGGGTATTCCCCCTTCCGTATCCGCCACCTTGCCATGCGCCGGTGTGAACACCGGCTTGCGCAAGAACCCGCCCATCCCCGTCGCGTCGTGCATCAGCAGCTCGTCGACAAAGACCCGCAGCTCGACGTCAGGGCCACACTGCTTAGCAAGAAAGGACTCCCGGTCTTCGGCCGGAAGTTCCACTGCGACCAGGAAGATGTCCTCGGCTTTCTTTACCCTTGCCTCATCCATAGTCCACGGTCCGTTACCCGTCAGTCTTCGCTTTCGAGAG
>Ga0114930_10001620_pt1 | contig 21207 bp, 18 predicted proteins | sample AnhtaG_FD_87300 | JGI IMG/M metagenome (GOLD analysis project Ga0114930, IMG submission 87300) | Deep subsurface microbial communities from Anholt, Denmark to uncover new lineages of life (NeLLi) - Anholt_01485 metaG | ecosystem: Environmental > Aquatic > Marine > Oceanic > Sediment | place... | reverse complement strand
TTGCAAATTTCTCAACGGCCTTGCTTGTCCCCAGCACCGGATTGCCGAGGGGATGAGTGCCCCAGACGCTCTGGGCAAACATGTCATGGACGAGATCCTCGGGCGTATCCTCGTGCCTCTTGATCTCCTCCAGCACGACTTTCTTCTCCAGTTCGATCTCCTGAAGGTCGAGCACCGAATGAAGGAGCATGTCGGCGAGGACATCCAGGGCGACCGGAACGTGCTCGGAAAGGACCTTGGCGAAGTAGCAAGTGTACTCCTTCTCCGTGAAGGCGTTGAGCTGGCCGCCTATGGAGTCGAACTCGTCCGCGATCTGCTTGGCGGTCCGCGTCTCCGTACCCTTGAAGAGCATGTGTTCGATGAAATGAGAGATGCCCCGGTTGGAGTCATCTTCATCCCGAGCCCCAGATTTTACCCAGATGCCGATCGAAACCGAGTGCACGTACGGCACGGTCTCCGTAACGACGCGAACACCGTTAGGAAGGATATCTTTCTTTACCATGGTGGCAACTGACCTTCGTTTTCTAGTTCGAATGGCAACCGTTCAAGAGGTCCGGTGCACATGCCCACACTATACCGGCATCGGACGACCCGGTGGGGCAACCGGCCAACCGCACGGCGTTTTAGGAACCGACGGCTCAGGCAGTAAGCCCCGACACGCGCTGGCCGAGGGTTCAACGAAGCTCTGATATAGATGCCGGCCGAAACACATACCGCCTCTGCAGGGCAGCGCTTCGGCCGGTTTCCTCATTACCGGAGCTAAGACACTTATTATCGCTTGGGCCTGAACGTAGCGCGTGGAATTCCTGCTTCCTCGCGTTCAGTGGGGTGTTCGCGGTCTTGCCCAGGTGGCTTTCCTCGGCGCTCATCCCCCGCTCGCTCTGGCCCCGGTGCCGTATTCTCGCCCGGCTGGACGACTCCCTTCCTGGTTAGTCTGACCTTGCCCTCCGGGGTCAATTCGGTCACCTTAACCAGAACTTCCTCGCCTACGCGGACGACATCTTCAACCCTCTCGACCCTATGAGGGGCCAACTGAGATATGTGCACCAGCCCCTCGCGGCCCGGGAGGATTTCGACGAACGCTCCGAACGCGGTGATCTTTATCACCCGGCCGAGATAGGTCTCGCCGATTTTGAGGTCGCGCGTAATGTCGTCAACCATCTTAAGCGCGCGTTCGCCGCCTTCTTTATCCACCGAAGTGATGTAGATGCGCCCGTCCTGTTCAATGTCGATGTTAGCGCTCGTCTCGGCCTCAATCTTCTTGATGACCTTGCCGCCGGGTCCGATAACGTCGCCGATCTTATCCGGGTGGACCTCAATGATCAGCACCCTGGGCGCGTACGGCGAGAGCTCTTCCCTCGGCTGGGAGATCGTCTCGAGCATCTTGTTAAGGATGTGCAGGCGGGTGGATTTCGCCTGTGCAAGCGCGTCCCTCAGGACCTCGGCGGGGACGCCGCTAATCTTCGTGTCCATCTGAAGGGCATTGATCCCATCCGCGGTGCCTGCAACCTTGAAATCCATGTCCCCGGAAAAGTCTTCCATGCCCTGGATATCGCTCAGCACCACGTACTTGCCGCCGTCCGTCATCAGTCCCATTGCCGCTCCGGCAACGGGCGCTTTGATCCGGACGCCCGCATCCATCAGAGCCAAAGTGCTCCCACAGACGCTGGCCATCGAAGTCGATCCGTTAGACTCCAAAACCTCGGAGGTCAAGAGGACCGCATATGGAAACTCTTCTTGCGAAGGAATCATCGGCTGGAGCGCCTTCTCGGCGAGCGACCCATGCCCGACCTCGCGCCGACCCGGCCCCCGGATCGGCCTCGTCTCACCCACGCTGAACGGCAGGAAGTTGTAAAAGTGCATGTATCGCTTATGGGTGTCTTCCTCCAACGTGTCGACCAGCTGGGCGTTATCCAGCGCCCCCAGGGTAACCGAGGTCACGATCTGCGTCTGGCCCCTTGTGAACAGGCCGGATCCGTGGACCCTGGGAAGAAAGCCGACGTCGCACGATATCTCTCGGATCTCGTCCGGCCGACGTCCATCCGGCCGAATGCCGTCATCAAGGATCAGACTGCGAATTGCTTCCTTGACAACCTTCTCGACGGCCTCGCCGAGCTCAATCTCGCGTTCGGGGTAGTCCGGAGCCATCCGGTCGACAATCTCCGCCTTGAGAAGGCGGATGCCTTCCTCACGCGCGGCTTTGTCGGGCTCCTGAATCGCGGACCTGATCCGGTCACCGGCGGCATCGCGCACGGCCTGGATTAACTCCGGGGCGACTGTGATAAACTCGATCTCCGCCTTCGGTTGACCCACCTTTCGAACCAGATCGTCCTGGAGTTCGACTAGTCTCTTTATCTGCTCATGAGCGTAAGCGATCGCGGAGAGCATGTCCTCCTCCCCGACCTCGACCGCGTCCGCCTCTACCATTGTGACCGCATCTCGGGTTCCGGCGACCACCAGGTTCAGGTCTGAACTCGCTACCTGATCAAGCGATGGATTAACAACCAACTCGCCACTCAGCCTGGCAATCCTGACGGCCCCTACCGGGCCGTTGAATGGGATTCGGGAGATGCTCAGTGCGGTAGACGCGCCGACTATCGCCAGGACGTCGCCCGGGACGTCGCGGTCGAACGACAGCGGAATGGCTATGACCTGCACGTCATTCCTCATGCCGTCGGGAAACAGCGGGCGGAGGGGCCGGTCAATCAACCTAGAGGTAACAATCGCCTTCTCGGAAGGCCTGCCTCCTCGCTTTACAAAGCCACCGGGGATCTTGCCGACTGCGTACTTGCGCTCTTCGTAGTCGCAAGTTAGGGGGAAGAAGTCTATACCTTCCCGGCGTTCGGCACTCATCGTAGCCGCAACGAGCACGATCGTGTCGCCTAAGGTAACTACTACGGCCCCGTCCGCCTGCTTTGCGAGGGAGCCGGTCTCGATGCTCAGCGTGCGGCCGCTGAGCTCTATCTCAACTTTTTCTACCATTTAACTTCCGTCGTCTCCTATCTCCTCAGATCAAGCCGGCCTATTACGGAGCGGTATCTCTCCACATCCGTCTTGCTGAGGTAGTTCAGCAGCCTGCGCCGCTGGCCGACCATCATGAGCAAGCCGCGCCGCGAATGATGATCCTTCTTGTGCGTTTTGAGGTGCTCGGTGAGCTGGTTGATCCTTGCGGTCAACAGCGCAATTTGCACCTCGGCGGATCCTGTATCCCCTTCGTGGGTGCTGTACTCGCCGATGATGGAGGTCTTTTCCTCTTTCTGCAAAGTCATTTGCGCCCAAAACCCTCCAAATCCTAGTAGGCGCTGTGCAGGTCGGCTGCTGACGGAGACGGTACGGAAGCTGTAGACTAAAGGCTGAAGACCCTCCATCTTCTACTGCCTGGCTGGCAAGTCTGCAGTCTTTGGTCTACGGCTTCCATAGCCGTGCTCATCGCGCCGCCTGACCCTCGCAACGCCATGACAGTGTATCACACTAGGCAACCCATGTCAAATGTCGGTCGTCCCGGTATCACGGACTGCGAAGGGACTGTTGTTTCCAATTCCGCGGACCACTGATGCATCTCCGTCTGTATCAGACCTAGGGAACCCGCTTCGCCTGATCCTCACTCCCCTGCTGCTCCATCAACGTCTTGGCGAGTGCCACATCTTCGCCGATTTGTCGTACGAGGCTCTCCGAATCGGGGAAGCGGATCTCCCCACGAAGCCGATATAGGAAAGCAACCTCGACGTCCTTATCATAAATATCGTCGGAAAAACCGATGATATAAACTTCCATTCCCACGCTTGCTCCGCCGAACGTAGGCCTGGCTCCAATGTTTGCAACACCGCGGGCATCCACTTTGCCGATTCGCAACGAGACGGCATAGACGCCGCGTGCAGGTATGATCTGGCTATCGGCCGGCCGGATGTTTGCTGTGGGGTAGCCGAGCTTCCGTCCCAACCCGTCGCCGGCGACGACTTGACCTTCCAGCACGAACGGCCGCCCCAAAAACTTGCTCGCCTTTTCGACCCGACCCGAGGAGATCAGTCCCCGAACCGCAGTGCTGCTCACCGTGATTCCCTCAACGAGGGCGGGAGGAACTATGGTGACCGCAAAATCCAGCTTCGACCCCATACCGCGCAGAAGGTCAACGGTGCCCAGCCGGCCCCTCCCGAACGCGAAGTTCCGGCCCACGATCACCTCGGCTGCGCGGAGCTTGTTATGGAGCACCTCCGAGACGAAATCTTCCGCCGGCGTTCCCAGGAGTTGGGGATCGAGATGCAGCACTACGGCCGCATCCATGCCCTGAGCGGCGATAAGAGCCATCTTTTGACGCAGAGTCGTTATGCATACCGGAGCGCTTCCCGGCTTCAGGATCTCATCCGGGTTTCGGTCGAAGGTGACGACAACCGACCGCGCATGTCTGCGTTCTGCACCCGACCTGACTGTCCGCATTATGGCCTGGTGACCCAGGTGAACTCCGTCGAACACCCCGATAGTCACTGCCGAGCCGGAGGCCTGAATCCCTAGATTTCCCAGTCCCCAGATTGTATCCAATTGCAGTAGACTCCACCCAGTTTTTTGGGTTCCAAGTGCTAGATGGGATTGTTTGAAAACCGTGGTCCAGCCCGTCGCGAGCGTCGTCCCTCGGCGCAAACAAACGGGCATGCGCATGGAGCACGCGCAGATGTGCGTCGCCTTAGACGCCCACAAGCGGCCGCTCCGAGCCCTCACATAGTGCTCTACTCAGCTTTCCCCACAGCGAAAACCTTTTCGGGCTTAAGCGCGAAGTGTCCATTTGGAAGCAAATCCAAACGACCTATGCCCAGCAGACGCGCACCCGGACCGTGGATTCGCACCGGAGCGCCTAACGGCGGCAGTTGGGCCGACTTCGCCACTACAACCGCCGCGCCCTGCACAACCCTGGCGCTATCTTCCGCGTCTAGCTCGATGGCGGGCATCTCGTGCAGAACCTCGTCAACCGGGTGAACTGCACCCGCCAGGCGCCCCGAGGCTGCCAACCTCTCGATATCGTCCATCGAAACAGCATCCTCAACACGGAACTTGCCGATGCGGGTACGCACCAGTGATGCCATATGTCCTCCGCAATCGAGTGACCGACCTATGTCGGCGCACAAAGTGCGGATGTACGTGCCCTTCGAACAGTCAACGTCGAGGACAGCAGTCGCCCGCCGCCCCGGATGGAACTCCACGAGTCGTAGAGAGTAGATTCTCACGGTTCGGGGGGCCCGCTCGACTACCTTCCCGGCCCTTGCCAGTTGGTATAATCTTCGGCCCTTGTGACGGACCGCCGACACCATCGGCGGCACCTGCGAAATCTCCCCCACGAAGCGGGGCAGCGTCCGCTCCAGCAGGTCTCGGGTCACGCCCGAGGCGTCCCTCTCTCGAATCACCGTGCCCGTCTCGTCCTCAGTGTCCGTCTCGGCACCGAAGACGGCTGTCGTCCGATATGATTTCGGCCAATCTACCAGATACTCCACTACGCGGGTCGCATTGCCGAGACAAACCAGAAGCACGCCCGACGCAATCGGATCGAGCGTGCCTGCATGGCCGACCCGTTTCTTTCCCGTAACCTTGCGCACGCGGGCGACAATGTCATGCGACGTCGGTCCGCTTGGTTTGTTTACGTTCAGTATCCCATCCATTTTCGCACGGCGCTGAGGACCACGCCCTCAGCGTCAGCCAGCGGCCGCTCGACGGTACAGCCTGCGGCCATCGCATGTCCCCCGCCGCCAAACAAACGAGCAACCTGGCTAATTTCGAGTCCATCCCTGGATCGCAGGCTTACGCGGGTGGTATTGTCCGGCCCTTCGCGGAACAGGAGTCCTACCTGAGCGCCGCGAATCGCCAGGACGTAATTGACTATCCCTTCGGTCTCGGCTTCAGAAGCCGATGACTCCGTCATCTGGTTTCGAGTGATGGAGGCCCAGGCAATCCGGCCGTCCACGGTCGTCTGCAGTGTGGAGAGCGCCAGGCCGAGCAGCTTTGTGCTGGAGTAAGAGCGGGTCTCGTATACGTGCCGAGCTATGTCGCTGGGGGAGGCGCCGGCTTCTGTCAGCTCAGCCGCCGCTCGGAAAGTAGAAGGCCGGACGTTGCCGAATCTGAAGGATCCTGTGTCGGTAACTATGGCCGCCAGCAGGCACAAGGCTATATCGGCATCAACTCTGACGCCGGCGGCCTTGAACAGCGGCAGCACAATCTCGCCGGTCGCGGCGGCTGATGCGTCCACGAGAGAGATAGCGGATTCCTTGCGATCCCCCGGATGGTGGTCAATCTCGATCAGGCGTTCACAGGATCGCATCGCATCCTCGACCGATCCGGTGCGGTCGAGGCCCTCGCAATCCACGGCGATCGCCACGTCGAATGCTGAGCCTTCAGGCACGTCTCGGATGATGGACCCACTGCACGGCAGGAACTTGTACATTTCCGGCACGCCGTCCGGGCTGACCATGGTGGCTTTCTTGCCCAGGCGGTGCAGCGCAATCCCGAGCGCGCACATGCACCCCAGGCAGTCGCCATCGGGATTGACGTGACCTGCAATCAGGAAGCTCGTGTTTAGTTTCAGCGCGTTGGCTGCAGCCTCGAGGGCTTCACTCTTCAGATTCATGCTCTATTTGCCGGAGCAGCTCAAATATGCGGGCGCCGTGCTCGATCGAGGTGTCCAGATGGAACGATATTTCGGGGATCGCTTTCATCGTGACTCGCCTTCCCAGCTCGCCGCGGACATAGCTTGCCGCGCTCTCCAAGGCCGTCATACTCTTACGTTTCTGTTCGTCGTCACCAAACACGCTCACGAATATTTTCGCATGCCCCAGATCTTTGGAGACCTCGGCGTCCGTGACGGTGACAAAACCAAGGCGGGGGTCCTTGATCTCCATTTGCAGGATCTTGCTTACCTCGATCTTCACCAGCTCTCTGACGCGCTCTTGCCTCGTAGTCATGCGGCGCCCCCTCAGAGGAACTCGAGGCCGCAGTGTTCGACCGCCACTCTGGGGTTGCCTTCGATGCTCGCCAATACCCTGTTCAGAACCGTATTGGCCACTGCCTTACTGTTACTGATGCATGCGACCCCTACAACAGCGCGTCGCCACATGTCCAGCCTATCGAGTTCCGCCGCCGATACGTTGAACTTGTTTCTAATTCCGTCGACCACGCTCTTGACAACCTGTCGCTTGTCCTTCAACGAGTTAGCGTCCGCGACCAGGAGGTCTACGGTAAGTATGCCTACGACCATGCTAGGACCTATGTAAGCCCGGGCCAGGAGATTATCGCCTGCGAGCGACCTCCTGCACGACAAACATCTCGATAACGTCGCCCTCTTGGAAGTCGTTGAATCCCTCCAACATGATGCCGCATTCAAATCCGGCCGCCATCTCGCGCACGTCTTCCTTGATATGCCTAAGCGAGGAAACCTTGCCTGTATAGACGGTTTCGCCATCTCGAAGCACTCTGGCGTGCGCTCCTCTCTCCGCCGTTCCGTCGGTGACATAGCTTCCTGCGACCACGCCGCGAGGCACCTTGAAGAGCTGCCTGACCTCGACGTGCCCTGTGATGGACTCCTCCATCACCGGCTCGAGCAGCCCCAACATGGCCCCTTCAATGTCCCCCAGCAGTTTGTAGATCACATTGTAAGTCCGTACGTCCACGCGCTCAGCTTCGGCCGTGCGCTTCGCCTGAGGGTCAACCTTGACGTTGAAACCTACGATTACAGCGTTCGAAGCGGATGCCAGCAGGACGTCCGACTCACCGACGTTTCCGACGCCGCTGTGGATCAAGTTCACCCGCACCTCTTGCGTGGCAAGCTTGTCCAGGGAGTGCCAAATTGCCTCCTCCGAGCCCTGGACGTCCGTCTTCAGGATAACGTTGAAATCCTTAACCACGCCTTCTCGAAGCTGTCTGTACAGTTCGGCCAGAGTCACGCGAGGCCCCGTCACCAACTTGTCCTCACGCTGTTCCTCAATACGAGATTCTGCAATCTGCCGCGCTTCCCGGTCGTTCGTCACGACCTCCAGCGGATCGCCAGCCAGCGGGACAGTGGAGAGCCCCAGTACTTCAACAGGCATGGCTGGCCCGGCCTTCGGGATCCGATGCCCGCGGTCCTCGAGCATGGCCTTGATTTTACCATATGCTTGGCCGACGACGACAGCGTCACCGACCTCCAGGGTGCCCTCTTTCACCAGGACTGTAGCCACCGGGCCCTTGCCTCTGTCCAACTGGGCCTCGATCACCGTAGCTATGGCAGGACCATTTGGGTTGGCTTTGAATTCGGCAAGCTCGGCTACCAGAGATATCATTTCCAAGAGCTCGTTCAGGCCTTTCTTTTCTTTCGCCGAAATGTCCACAGATACAATGTCGCCGCCGAACTGCTCCACCACCAGCCCGTGCTCGGCAAGCTGCTGCTTCGTCCGATCAACATCGGCATCGGGCTTATCCACCTTGTTTATGGCGACGATGATCTCGACGCTGGCGGCCTTTGCGTGGTCTATAGCTTCTATAGTCTGGGGCATCACACCATCGTCAGCGGCGACGACGAGAATCGCAATGTCGGTGACTTGAGCTCCACGGGCCCTCATAGCGGTGAAAGCCTCATGTCCGGGCGTATCGAGGAATGTAATCTTCTTGCCCTTAACCTCCACCTGATACGCCCCGATGTGCTGCGTGATGCCGCCGAACTCCTGGTCGATGACGTTTGTCTCCCGTATAGCGTCGAGAAGCGTCGTCTTGCCATGGTCAACATGGCCCAGTATTGTGACTATCGCTGGACGCGGAACGCGCTTCCCCTTCCGCCGGGGCTTTTCCCGCTCTCGGACGGGCACCGCGGCCCTTTGGGGTTTCGGCTCTTCGGGTTCGGGCCTAGGCGCCTCCTGCACCGCAACTCTGTAGCCAAAGCTTTCGACGACCTTAGTGGCCAATTGGGGGGCAACGACCTGGTTTACGCCGACGAGGGAACCCTGTTTCACAAGGGCCTTTTGAACTTCCGCAGTTGAAACACCCAGCAATTCGGCAACCTGGCTGACCGTGACCTGGTCGGGCAGCTCTATTTCCTGCGGCTGGGTCTGCACCCCCCCGCCACCATTCTTTTTCAGGATTCCCCTGACCCTGTCAACGGTCTCCGGATCGAGAGAGCTTGAGTGGCTCTTCGCCTCGACGCCCAACTCGGCCAGTGCGGTGAGCAAATCGCGGTTGCTCATATTCAATTCTTTTGCCAATTCATACACTCGCACGTTAGCCAATGTATTTGTCACCTCTTCCTAAAACACAGGACCGGGGAAGGTGGCTCAGAGAATGCGACGGACTACTCTCTCCCTTTCCCGGCGGCTCAGCGCGAACCGGCTTTGAGCACGGCCCACGTTACCCCGTGCGATCCCGCACTATGGCCGAAATCAGTCCGATGTTCTACATCTCCGACGACCCTTGCTCCACAATTTGCTCGAGTTGCCGGACGACCTCCTCCGGAATCTCTTTTCGGAGGGCCCTGGCAATCCGCTTTCCTTTCAATGCTTCCCGCAGGCATTCGGGCGTTGGGCACAAGTATGCCCCTCGCCCCGACATTTTTCCCGTAGGGTCAAGCGCTATCTCACCAGCGGGTGTTCGAACAATCCTGATGAGATTCCTCTTGCCCCCGGACGTCCTGCATCCCACGCAGGTCCTTACGGGAACCTTACGCCGTTTCATCTTTGGCAGCTTCCCCGACCTCTGCCGGCGTCTCCTCTGTCGGAGTTTCCTTCTCGTCCTCTGCCCCGGGATCGCCGCTATCCTCGTCGGCTTCTGCGGCAGCCGCGGCCGCTTCTACAGCTTCGGCCGTAGGCGTCTCTTCGGAAACCGCTGCCTCGGTCTCGGCAACCACCGGCTCGCGGGCCTCGGCTTCCTCTTCCTCCTCTGGAAGTTCCGCGGTCAGCGCCGCCCTCGCCACCTGGGACTCGCTTCTTATATCAATCCGCCAGCCCGTAAGCCGGGCCGCAAGGCGCACGTTTTGGCCGGATTTTCCTATTGCCAGTGAAAGCTGGTTGTCCGGCACGATCACGAATGCGCTCTTTGTATCTTCATCGGTCTCCACGGAGACCACCTTCGCCGGGCTTAGAGCCTCCGCGATGAACTTGCTCAGACTCTCATTCCAGCGCACGATATCTATCTTTTCGTCATAAAGCTCGTTGACTACCGCCTGGACACGGCTGCCTCTATGCCCCACGCACGCACCGACGGGGTCCACCTGTTCGTCGCTTGATGCAACAGCTATCTTCGAGCGTGCGCCGGGCTCACGTGCGACGGACTCTATGGTGACGATGCCGTCGTGGATCTCCGGCACCTCGAGTTCGAACAGCCTTCTTATCAAGCTGGGATGACTGCGTGAGATGATGATTTGCGGGCCCTTAGGGGTGCGCCGCACCTCAAGGACATACACTTTAATGCGGTCGTTGAACCTGTACGGCTCCGTATGCACCTGTTCGTTGCCGGGCAGCAATGCCTCCGCCCTGCCCAGATTGACAAAAACGTTCCTCTGCTCGCGCCGCTGCACGGTCCCTGTTATTACCTCGCCGACTCGCTCGCTGAACTCCTCGAAGATCTTCTCACGTTCTGCTTCCCGGATGCGCTGTACGACTACCTGCTTCGCTGTCTGGGCGGCGATCCGGCCGAAATTCGCCGGGGTTACTTCTACTTCTATGATGTCGCCGATGGCGATGTCAGACTCCACCTCACGCGCTTCGCTCAGCGCTATCTCACAGTGCTCGTTCTGCACTTTCTCCGCGACGACCTTCTCGCAGTACACTCGGAATCCGGCCTTACTGGATTCCACACGGACTTTTACATCGCCAGTCACAGCGAAATGCTTCTTGTATGCGGTTACCAGCGCCGACTCTACGGTTTCCACCAATACCTCGAAAGGTATCTCCTTCTCCTTTTCAATTGCAAGCAGCGCTTCGATGAAATCCCCGTTCATAACGCGTCCTTCTAAATTCTGTTACCTGGCGCAACAACATAAAAGAGTGGGCGTGCGACCCACTCTTTTACAGTGCACTCGGATAGAACCAAAATCAGTATAACACATGCCGAAGGCTCATGCAAGCTTTTTTTGGCGGGTCCTTGCCACGCTACGTCCACTCGAATCTTACGACGCTCTCCTGTTCTGCAAGTAGAATACCGATCGCTTCTTCGCTGATTCGCCGATGTGCCGAGAGCTTCAGGCGCAACACTCGTTTGCCGCCCTCGTCAGCCTTTTCCATCTTGATAGAACGGACCGTAATTCCCTGTCCCAACAACCCTTCGAGGACAGATGCCAAAGCGCGAAGGTTGCCCGCGGGGATCTCCAGCGTCAGTTCGCGCAGGTTTTTCATGCCGAGGGCGTACTCAAACCGAGTCATCGTGGATAGGGTCACGAAAACTATAAGGGTGGCAAGAACCGCGAGCCAGGCGTATACACCGCCGATACCCACCGCCATGCCTATGCCCGCCACGGTCCAGAGACTGGCCGCGGTTGTCAGGCCGCGAACGATGTTCCCCTGACGAAGAATGGTGCCTGCACCGAGAAACCCGATCCCGCTCACAATCTGGGCGGCTATTCGGCCGGGGTCGGAACTAGGACCCACAAAGGAGACTGAAACGATCGTGATCAGTGCGGCTCCCATGCAGACCAGGCTGTGCGTGCGCAGTCCCGCGGGCCGTTCGTGAAGCTCCCGTTCCCAACCCACGACGCCGCCCAGTACGGCAGCCAACACCAATTTCCACGCCATGGTCAAATCTATGAGCATCCTGCGTTACACCTACTCCATAGCACATCTGATGTTTCGCGCATTCTAACACAAAGACATCCGAATGGCAACCTGGCCTTCGTCGCAGCGGATGCATCGGCGCCGAGCCGGACCTCCGCGCTGACGAGACGAACGCGGCTGAAGCCCGCTTCCAGCCGGATGTTTGGCCTGCGCGGAGTAGCGTGTGGATTCACCTACGCGCCGTAGATGAACATAATACTTTCAAGTTAACGGAGTGCCAGCCGAGGGACTACGGAGGAGATACGCCAATCCTGTCGAGCTACACACCCTCCAGCCGTCAAGCCGGCAGCGGTGACATTCACGGGAACGAGCTTCACGCGCCGACTTCCTCATGATTTACCGCGGAAACCGGCTGGGCGGTGCACCAGTCCTTGCCTACCCTCACCTCAGCCTCCAGGGGGACGTCCATTTCGAACGCCTGCTCCATGGTTTCCTGAACGAGAGGCACGAGCCGTTCTACCTCGGACTCCGGCACATCGAAGACGAGCTCATCGTGGACCTGCAGAACCATCTTTGCTGTGAAACCTTCCTCGCGAAGGCGGCGGCAGACGTTGATCATCGCCAGCTTCATGATGTCGGCGGCGGTACCCTGGATCGGCATGTTGACGGCGGCACGTTCGGCAAACTCCCTGTAGACCCTGTTCGCGCTGTTCAATTCGGGAATGTATCCGGCGTCCCATCAGACTCTCGACATAGCCCTGGAGCCGCGCGCGGTTCAGGGTTTCCGTTGCATAACGCCGGACCCCCGGGTACTGTTCGAAGTAACTCGTGATGTACTGATTTGCCATCGCTGTGGGAATGCCGAGCTCCCTCGAAAGGCCGTAATCGCTCATCCCATAGATCACCGCGAAGTTCACCGTCTTCGCCTGCCGACGCATTTCGGGGCCTACCTCTTCGGGCGGTACGTTGAAGAGCTTGGCCGCGGTCCGCACGTGGATGTCCTCGTTCTCCCCGAAGGCGCGGAGAAGCTCCGGGTCACGGCTGACATGGGCCAGAATTCGCAATTCGATTTGCGAGTAATCCGCTGAGACCAGCAAGTTGCCGCGCGGCGCGATAAATGCCTTCCGAATCTCTCTCCCGATCTCGGTCCTGATCGGAATGTTCTGCAGGTTCGGCTCGCTGCTCGAAAGGCGTCCGGTGGCCGTCACCGCCTGGTTTAACGAGGTATGGATCCGCCCGGTCCGCGGGTTGATGAGCTTCGGAAGGGCATCCGCGTAGGTAGACTTCAGCTTTGTAAGCTCGCGGTATTCCAGTATCTTCGCGACAATCTCGTGGGCGGGAGCGAGAACGGCCAGCGACTCCGCGTCTGTCGAGTAGCCCGTCTTCGTCTTTTTCACCGCCGGAAGCCCCAACTTCTCGAAGAGAATGGTCTGGAGCTGCTTGGGTGAGCCGATGTTGAACTCTGCGCCCGCGAGTTCATAAATCTGGTTCTCGAGGTCTTTGATCCGCCCGTCCAGGATCTTCGAGAGCTTGTTCAACCAATCGCGGTCCACAGCTATGCCGGCGAGCTCGATGTCTGCAAGGACGGGGACGAGCGGCATCTCCACATCATTCATGAGACGCTGAAGCCCATCTTCCTCAAGTTTGGCTTCCAGAATCGGGACGAGCCTCCACACCACGTCTATCTGGGCGGCAAACAACTGTTCCCGGGTCCACTCACCGGACGGCCCGACGATCTTACCGGTCTTCGGATCCGGGCTCGGCAGTTCGATCCCAGCGTAGTCTAATGCAACATCTTCGAGGAGGTGCGCGCCTCTGGTCGGGTTGATCAAGTACGCGGCGAGCATTACGTCAAACGCCGGGCTGGAGAGACCGATCCCCGATTTCGAGAGGATCTCATACTCGTATTTTAGATTGTGGCCGCACTTGCGGATAGACGGTGCTTCGATGACGGGCCGCAGGTCATCCAGAGTGATGCCCGATTCGCCAAGCGGCACGTAGTATACCTTCCCCGGATGGGTTGAAATAGCAACGTCCACAGCTTCAGCGTCCACGGAACGACCTGGGGTTCCGTTAATCCTGAGGCCAAAGCTGCCAGCCTCTCGAATCTCCTCGAGAAGACCTTGGAGCGCAGCCTTGGTCCGTACGGTCACATACTCGCCGACCTCCTCGGCCGCCGCAAACGTCATCTCCCGCTGGCCGGCGTCTTCCGGCAGGCGCTTCAGCAGGGATTTGAACTCCAGGCGCTTGAAGATTTCACGAAGCCTCTTGAGATCGGGCTCCCGGTAGGCACATTTCTCCAGGTCGATCTCCACCGGGACGTCAGTCACTATAGTGGCAAGCCGCTTCGACAGCTCCGCCTGCTCAGAGGATGAGATAAGGGCGTTTTGGATTCGAGACTCCTTGACTTTCTCCACATCGTAGAGCAGGTTCTGGAGGCTGCCGAATTCTTTTATCAGCTTGACCGCTCTCTTGTCACCGATTCCGCGGACGCCGGGGATGTTATCAGAAGGGTCGCCTTTCAGAGCCTTGTAGTCGGCGAGCTGCGACGGCTTCAGACCGTACCGCTCCTCCACTGCCTTCTCATCGTAGACGATGGTCTCGCTGACGCCCTTCACCGTCATCATTACGCTCACCTTCGGGTCCACGAGCTGGAGGGCGTCCAGATCGCCGGTCACTATCAGAACATCATAGTCCTGGGCTTCGGCTTTCCTGGCCATGGTACCGACGACGTCATCCGCTTCGAATCCCTCGACCTCCAGAACAGGCGCGTTGAAGGCATCTACCATTTCCCTTGCTAGAGGAGCCTGCGACCTGAGGTCATCGGGAGTGGGCTTCCTGTGGGCCTTGTACTTTTCGTAGGCTTCATGCCTGAACGTTTTCGCAGGTGCGTCGAACGCCACAAGCAGCACGTCAGGCTTCTCCTTCTCCACCAGCCGGAGAAGCATCATAGTGAACCCATAGACGGCATTCGTGGGCTGGTTTTCCAGCGTCGCAAAGTGAGGCATCGCGAAGAACGCGCGGTATAGCAGACTGTTGCCGTCTATCAGGACGACCTTTCGTCGTTTGCCCTTTGTCATCGTTGAATCTCAGGTCGAGCTATTGGGAGTGCGCTGCAGCACTTCAGCGCAGGGAGTGGTCTACTGCATCTGGAGAAGTCTGTCATTCGTGAGAAGCTTTCGTGCCAGTTCCCCAAGGATTGACCTTTCTCCGGCGAACTGAGACACCGAACTGCCCGCTCCGCCGAAGAGAAGGTCAAGCAGTCCACCGCGCTCGTACTCAACGACATCGAACTCTCCCTTTATACCTGCATCGTCCGCGGCTGCCCTGAGCGCGTCCTCCAGGCCGCCGAGTCTGTCAATCAGCTTGAGTTTCAGAGCCTGACGACCCGTGTACACCCGTCCATCGGCGAGCTTCTTGACCTCACCCTTGTCGAGCTTCCTGCCTTTGCTCACATCCGCCACGAATTGGTCGAAGACATCGCTGATGAGATCCTGCGCTATCCGACGTTCGTCGGGGGTCATCGGCCGCGTGAACGTACCCATGTCCTTGTGCTTCCCGCTTTTGATCGACCCGAGGTCAATGCCGAGCTTCCCGAGCAGCTCGTGCACATCGGCCGTTGCCATAATCACTCCGATGCTTCCGGTAAGGGTCGAGGGCTGCGCGTATATCCGGTCGGCGGCACATGCGATGTAGTACCCGCCGGACGCAGCGACGTCACCCATCGAGACTGTGACCTTCTTACCGGAGCGGCGGACCTTGTTGACCTCTTGGTAAATCTCCTGAGACCCGGCGGCGCTGCCCCCAGGACTGTTGATGCGAACCACCACAGACTTCACGGAGCCATCCTTCCGTGCCCGCTCCAGGAGTCCGACTACGTACTCCGAACCCGCGCTTCCGTCGCCGAACAGGCCCCCGGAACCGCGCCCTGAGGTGATTACACCATCCACGTGGATCAGGGCAACTTTGTCGCCGAAACCGGCGCCCGCCATTCCAATCCCAACCCAGGCCGCCGCAATGGCGATCAGGATCAGCAGAGGCACGAGTACAGCAACGAGGATGATTATGATGAGGCGTCTTCGTTGCATTTGCAGCCCACCCTTTCGGTTGACAGACTAAGCACGAATCGACTATAATTATGGCAGCGCCGAAGTGGCGGAACAGGTAGACGCGCCGGTCTCAAAAACCGGTGAGGGCGACCTCATGTCGGTTCGAGTCCGACCTTCGGCACCACCTTCCAAAGTTTTCCCAAAGCGGCAGGATTTCCACGCGTTTTCCCGGTTCCGGAACGCGTCATTGTAGCATCTCAAGGAGCGGCCTGTCAAACGCGACGCATCCGTGCGAGAGATGGATGCTGGCCCACTGTAGTCTGGACAACCCGACTCGGCATTCGGTATAATAACCTGCCGTGGGTACCATTGACGTCTGTGAAGACAAGGGATTGTTCTTCCGAGCCCTCCATGCACTGGGGAAGCTCAGGCTGGCATTCAACTACCTGATGGCGCTCGCCGCGATCTACTCGGTCTCCCACACCGGGAAGGCACTCCTCGCGCCAGCGCTTCTCATAGTGGCTTTAGGCATGCTGATTCGCGTGTCGGCGGCGGGTCACATCGTCAAGAAGAGCGAGCTTTCGAAGGGCGGCCCCTATGCCTACACGCGCAACCCTCTCTACGTGGGAAGCTTGTTCGTGGGGATCGGCACGTACCTGTTCATACGGGACTGGTGGCTCTTGGCTTTCTTCCTGGTTGGCTTTGGGCTGTTCTATGGAGGCGCAATCGCCAGGGAAGAGACTTATCTGTTCAACCGATACGGCCGTGAGTTCGAGCAGTACAAGAGCGAGGTGCCGATCTTGTTCCCTCAGATACGGTGCAGCATTTCCGTTCGCGACTCGCAGTTTTCGTGGATACGGGTGATACGAAACGACGAGCATATCGCCGCCGGATCCACAGTGCTGGTGCTGGCGATCATCTCACTGATTGCCTGCCTTCGCTGAGTCGTCACGTGGAACCATGAAGGCGGGAAAGCCGGCACTCAGATACTCCTCAGGAACTTGTTTTCATCGTCCACCAGGATCCATTTTGGGGTGATTTCCTCGTCGGTGAGGGCGAAGGCAACGATGATAACCTTGTCCCGAGGCTTGCACAAATGAGCGGCCGCACCATTCACGCAGATCACGCCGGATCTCTTCGGGCCGGACAACGCGTACGTCTCAAAGCGGCTGCCGTTAGCCAGGTTCCAGACATGCACCAACTCCCCTGCCTTGATGCCGCTTCGGTCCATCAGATCCTGGTCTATCGTGATGCTGCCGATATAATCTACGTTGGCCTCGGTGACCGTAGCTCTGTGAATCTTGCTTTTGCAAATCGTCAGAAGCTGCATTCTATGCCTGTTCTCTCCATCAGGGGCTGACCCCCCGCATCGTCATCAAACCGTGGCGCATACCGCCCCGCAGATATTATATCACCTTCGCCCGTTGTCTACCACATTGACTGCGATGAACATTGGATACCGCAGCCCCTGGATACGATACGTTCGCCCCGGCGAACGTATCTACTCGGGGAAACGCGATCCGCCCGTCCCGAGTACTCCCGATAGCTGGCGGGACATATCGAGGGACGGAATGCACATGCTCGTCACGACGATCCCGGCCGACTGGCTTCAGCCGGGTTCGCATGCTTAGCGCAGAGGTCCAGCTCGGCGCCGATCCGTTCCTGTCCTGAAAATCTAAGTTAACAGTTCACTCACTGTCAGCATACTCGGCGATGTAGTTCCTTGTTCGGTATTCCGCAACCATCTTCTCATCGAGCGGGTAGACGCCGAATTCCTCTGCCGCCTCGACCATTGTCAGGTAGTTCTCAGGCTTCACCCCGGGGTGGATGCTGTTACTCGACGCAATCACGTGCCCGCCGCCGACCGATGCCTTGGCAATGGTTTCCTTGACAGCCTCGATCACCTGCTCCCGCGTCCCGTGGGGAAGCAAAGTGCCGCAATCCACGTTCCCTATCACCGCTATGCGGTCTCCGTACTTCCGTTTCACCCGACCGATGTCCATGCCTGCGATGGGCTCGAGCGGGTCAATTGCATCTATCCCCGCATCCACTATCATCTCAATGATCGGCCAGATGTTTCCATCGGTATGCTTGATGAATGGGATGCCTCTTCGATGCGCCACCTCGATCATTTCCTTTATGTACGGAAGCGCAAACTCCTCGAAGAAAGAGGGCGACATCATGGGCGCGGTCCGGAATGCGTAGTCGTCGCCGCTAACGACGGCATCAATGCCTTCATCAATCGCGCGCTCCAGCACGGCCTTCTTGTAGTCTATAATTACGCGCGCCAGCCGCTGTACGAAGTCCGGGTCATCTACGTATGCCATCAATAGATTGTCCATCCCGAGCAGATAGTGCGAAAACTCGAACGCCTCATGACCGCACAGGACAATTGCCTTTTCGCCTTTGAACCTCCGCACCGCCTCGCGTAAAGTATCAAACCGATGCTCGGCGCACGGGTCGGGAGCTTTGTACGAGTCGGGGTCGCTCTTGGCCTTGAGCGGGCCCTCGACAGGATACGCGACACCGCATGGCTCCATCCCCCAGGTGATCCCCCATTCATCGACGAACAGGCCGCTTCCCATGTCCTCAGTGTGATGATTCTCGAAAACAGTCACCGCGTCCAGGCCCAGCTTCTCAGCCAGCGCGAAGTACCCGATATCGCCGTAGAGAGCGGACAGCGTCGGCTCGTTGATGATCAGTTCCCAGATCGGAACCCTATCGGGCTGCTCTCTCCGAACCGCCGCCAGAAACCGTTCTCTACCGGTCATTGAATACTATCCTTCCGCTGAGTTGCTGCGCAGTCGCTCAATTCTGACATTTTTCCGCCCGACAGGTCAATGGAGGCGCTGTGCAAGGGTGTACAGATACCTGTCCCCGGCCTGTGTACGGCGTCCTTCGTCCTACCTGCGTATGGCCAGTCGGTACACCGAGACGTTCGACCCGACAGTCACCCCCAGAGAATCGGCGGCGTTTCCCTGATTGACAGCTATCTCCAGCAGCTCCGCGCTTCCGAAAACCGCCACCACGTGCCCCAGCGGCGCCGCGCCATAGCTCTCATGGATTCCGCCGATCTCTGCCGATGCCACGCGGACGTTGACCTCCTCCGCCAGCAAATCCCGACGCCAGCCTTCAAGTTCCTGTCGGCCGATGTTCGTAACCAAGTTGCCAAACCTGTCTATGTAAACCACTTCGCCCTGCAGCGATTCAGCGCCAACGGACACATCTGGGATCGGGAAGGTGGTTAGATCATCCACGGCCGGGCCGAATTCGGCCAAGGGCACACCATTCGACAAGTGCGCCGCCACGGGAGCGAAGATGTCACGCCCGTGGAAAGTCGCGCTGACTGGAGAGAGGAAGAACTTTGAGTTCGTGAGCTCGACAGCCGGCTGAGAGGGATGCCCTTTCAGTACCCAGCTCAGCACACCGTTGTCCGGTGCAACGACTATCCGACCGTCCAACTCCACGGCGATCGCCCGCCTTTTCGTCCCAACGCCGGGGTCCACCACCACAACGAAAATGGTGCTTTCAGGAAAGTACGGAAGCGCCGTGCGGAGGGCAAAGGCCGCGCCGCGGGTGTCGCCGGGTTCTATCTCATGGCAGAGGTCCACAACCAATGCCGACGGATTGATCCCCAGGATGACCCCTTTCATGATCCCGACGAATGGGTCCCGTAGGCCGAAATCACTCATCAACGCGATCAAACGCGAGGGCGGCATGTTAGTACTCTATTCCGGCGCGGGCGGCCGCTCCCTCGGCCGAGGGGTGCTTGACGTCGACCATTTCGGTAACGAGATCGGCCGCTTCGAGCAGCCATTGAGGAGCATACCGACCCGTAGTCACGACACCGACATGTCCGGCTCGCTTGTGAAGGACATCGAAAAGCTCTTGCTCGCTGACGAAGCCGTAGTGGAGGACGATGTTCAGTTCGTCAAGGACGATCAGATCGTATTCAGCGGAACCGATCAACTCCGCCGCGCGCCGGAAGTTCTCCCTACTCTCCTGCCGGAGCACCGCCGATTCCCTCTGGTTCACGGTCGGATCGTAGGGCGAGGTCTTGCCAAACACGGAAATGTCTGGAGCGAGCCGGGCAGCGGCTTTCACTTCCCCGGAGGCGCCCGGCTTCATGAACCGCACGACGGCGACTTTCCATCCGTGGCCTGCGGCCCTCAGTGCCTGGCCCCAGGCGGCGCTCGTTTTGCCTTTGCCACTGCCCGTATAGACTTGTACTATCCCTCGGCTATCCCTGGATCCATCGTTTGCCAAGCCGCCGCGCCCCCTCGCCAAGAGTCCGGCTCAGAAGAAATCCTCCATACCCCGCTCTTTCAACGCATCCACGATCTTCTTTACGTCCTGTGCCCTGTCCTTGCGGCAGACCAGAAGCGCGCGCTCGGTGTCAACTATAACCAGGTCGTCCACACCGATGGTAGCTATCACCTTGCCATTCTGACCCAACACCAGTGAATTCGACGTGTCTATGCCGAGGTGCAATCCCCTAATCGAGTTGCCGACCTCATCGCTGGGAGCTATATCGTGGACGGTCGCCCAGCTTCCGATGTCGTTCCAATCGAAGTCGCCGGATATGACGAGGATGTCGTCGAGCTTCTCCATAATTGCATAGTCAACCGATACCCGCTGCATTTGCTCGTATTCACGCAGCAGAACCTCCTGCTCGACGTCGGTGCCGATGGCGTCCCGGATGCGCATCAATCGCTCGTGTACATCGGGGAGGTGCCGCTCGAACAAGCGAAGCACAGTAGGAATGCTCCAGATAAACATGCCGCTGTTCCACAGATACCGCCCGCTCGCACAGTATTGCTTTGCCTTCACCAGGTTCGGCTTCTCCACAAACCGCTTGGCGTGGTAGACATCCACATCCTGGACAGCGCCGAAAGGCTCACAGAATTCGATGTAACCATAGCCGGTCTCAGGACCTGTCGGCTTGATGCCTATCGTGACCACGTGGCCCTCTGCAGCCAGTTCCGCACCAGCCCTCACGATCCGCCCAAACGCCGCCTCATCGCCGATGAAGTGGTCGGCGGCAAAGATCCCCATCACAGCGTCCGCGTCTATCCGGCTTAGATAGACCGCGGCCAGGCCTATGCACGGCGCAGTGTCTCGCCTGAAGGGATCGATCAACAGCATACCCGGACGGCAGGGCATCATCGCCTGGATCGCCTCCGCATGATGGGAGTTCGTTACGATGAACACATTGTCGGAGCCGACGATCCGCACAAGCCGATCTGCCGTTTCCTGGACGAGGGGTTTCTCGCCCACCAGAGCGTGCATCTGCTTGGGATCGTTTTCTCGCGATTTCGGCCACAACCTGGTGCCGCCGCCACCGGCCATTATGACTGCAAACATACTACCGCACAGTCTCCTTCCCGCCCCGGCCGCAAGCTAACCCTCGGTCAGCTTATAAGCGACTTGGCCATACTTCAATCGTCACG
>Ga0114930_10001613_pt1 | contig 21267 bp, 21 predicted proteins | sample AnhtaG_FD_87300 | JGI IMG/M metagenome (GOLD analysis project Ga0114930, IMG submission 87300) | Deep subsurface microbial communities from Anholt, Denmark to uncover new lineages of life (NeLLi) - Anholt_01485 metaG | ecosystem: Environmental > Aquatic > Marine > Oceanic > Sediment | place... | reverse complement strand
CGGGTACGGCGACCTGGGCTGCTACGGGAACACGGCGTTCGCCACGCCGAACCTGGACGCGCTGGCCCAGGCCGGCGTGCGGTTCACCGATTTTCACGCGAACGCGCCGGTGTGCAGCCCGACCCGGGCCGCGCTGCTTAGCGGACGCTACCAGCAACGCTGCGGCGTCGAGGGGGTCGTGACGGCCGCGCACCACCGCGACACCGGCATGGCCCTCGAGGAGCTTACCTTTGCAGAAGTCTTGCGCGCGGCCGGCTACCGCACCGGGCTCTTCGGCAAGTGGCATCTCGGATATCAAGTCGCCTTCAACCCGACAAGACAGGGGTTTGACGAGTTCCGCGGCTACGTCAGCGGTAATGTGGACTACCATTCTCACATCGACCAGACGGGCATCGAGGATTGGTGGCAGGGGGTCGAGAAGGCGCCCGAGCAGGGCTACGTCACCGATCTGATCACGCGCCACGCCGTGGGCTTCATTGAAAGACACCGGGACGAGCCGTTCTGCCTCTACCTGCCCCATGAGGCGCCCCACTACCCGTACCAAGGCCGGGCCGATGAAGCCGTGCGCAAACCGGGCGCACCCGGAGTGGTGCGCGGCCGCCCAGGCGATTGCCGCGCCGCATACCAGGAGATGGTCGAGGTCCTGAACCAAGGGGTGGGCGAGGTGGTGCGAACCGTCAAGCGGCTCGGCCTCGCGCGCCGCACCTTCATCTTCTTCTGCTCGGACAACGGCGCGACGCCGCAAGGCTCGAATGCGCCGTTGAACGGCCACAAGGGGTCGTTGTGGGAAGGCGGCCACCGCGTCCCCGCCATGGCCTGCTGGCCTGGCCGCATCCGACCCGGGACCGTCTCGCACGAGACCGCGATGACCATGGACCTGTTCCCCACATTGGCCGCGATAGCCGGTGTGCCGACACGTGGGGACGTCCATCTGGACGGCGTCAACCTGCTGCCAACCCTGGAACATGGGGACAGGCTGCGCGAACGCACGCTGTTCTGGCGCTTAGGGGCCCAGAAGGCGGTGCGGCGCGGGCCGTGGAAGCTCCTCGTGGCCCCACGCGACGCCCGCGTCCGCCATCGCGATTCAACGCCCCAGGCGCGCCTCTATCATCTTGGCCGCGACCTCGGGGAGCAGCGCGACCTATCCCGAGTGGACCCGGAACGCGTCCGGCAACTCCGCACGCAGTTGGACGCATGGGAGAGGGAGGTATCGGCGGGCGTCGCGCGACGCACCTAGCAAGAGGGAGGGCGAGGCGCCCAGCCGTCGAACACGAAGGCGGACGAACAGACACACAGGAGGACATGATGCCAGCAGGCGACAGCACACGTCGGGAGTTTCTGAGGACCGTTGCGGCAGGGGCGGCCTCGCTGGCCCTGCCCGGGTGCGCCGGGGTAGGTTCCCACCCCGGGGACCACGATCTCCGCGGGAAGCCGAATTTCGTCGTGATCCTCACGGACGACCAAGGCTATGAGGACGCCGGGTGCTACGGTTCGCCCGACATCGACACCCCGAATCTGGATCGCATGGCGGCGGAGGGCGTGCGCTTCACCGACTTCTACTCGGCGGCGCCTTCGTGTACGCCCTCGCGCGCGGCCCTGATGACGGGCTGCTATCCCCAGCGGGTCAGCCTGCCCAACGTCATAGGCCCGAAGAGCAACATCGGCATCAACGCAAACGAAGTCACCCTGGCGGAGGTGCTCAAGACCCAGGGCTACGCCACCGCCTGCTATGGCAAGTGGCATCTGGGCCACCACCCCGAGTTCCTGCCCACCCGCCACGGCTTCGACGACTACTTCGGCCTGCCCTACTCGAACGACATGTGGCCCCATCACCCGACCAACAAGAAGGGCTACCCGGATCTGCCGCTCATCGAGGGCGTCGAGACCATCGAGCTGAACCCGGACCAGCGCATGCTCACCACCTGGTACACCGAACGCGCCGTCGCGTTCATCGAGAAGAACAAGGACCGCCCCTTTTTCCTCTATGTCCCCCACAATATGCCCCACGTACCGCTGCACGTCTCCGACAAGTTCGCCGGCAAATCCAAGCGCGGCCTCTACGGCGACGTCATCATGGAAATCGACTGGTCCGTGGGCCAGATCCTGGGCGCGTTGGACCGCCTTGGGCTCGACCGCGACACGCTGGTGGTATTCACGTCGGACAACGGCCCGTGGCTCAGCTACGGCGACCACGCCGGGTCGGCCGGGCCGTTGCGCGAAGGCAAAGGGACCACCTTCGACGGCGGCCAGCGCGAGATTGGCCTCATGCGCTGGCCGGGACGCATCCCCGCGGGGACCGTCTGCACAGAGCCGGCCGCGATGTTCGACCTCCTCCCCACCTTCGCCCGCCTCGCCGGCGCCGAGGTCCCGTCCGACCGCGTCATCGACGGCAAGGACGTCTGGCCGCTCGCGTCGGGACAGCCCGGCGCCCAGTCGCCCCACGACGCCTTCTACTTCTACCGCGGCAACCAGCTCCAGGCCGTCCGCAGCGGCAACTGGAAGCTGCATCTTCCCCACGACTATCGCAGCCTCGACACACCCGGCGCCGGCGGCCGCCCTGGTCCCTACGTCAAGAAGCAGATCGGGAAAGCCCTGTTCGACCTCGAGAATGACATCGGCGAACAGCGCGACCTTTCTCTCGATTATCCCGAGATCGTCCAGCGCCTCGAGGCCATGGCCCGCCAGTTCGACAAGGATCTCAAGGCGACCGCCCGCCCGCCGGGCAAAATTGAGAGGTCGAAGTGACGCCGGCGCAAACACGCTGGGGACGTTGGCTTGCAATTTGAACATTTGATGTTCATAATGCAGGCACGTGGAAGGGCAAGAGCATGATACGCCGGCATCTCACAACGGCCTTGAGGAAAGCGGCCAAGGACTATCCGGTGGTGACGCTCACCGGCCCGCGCCAATCCGGCAAGACCACCCTTGTTCGTTCCGTATTCTCGAAGCACGACTACGTGTCGCTCGAGGACCCGGACGAACGCAGCTTCGCCTTGGAGGACCCGCGCGGCTTCCTGCGCCAGTTCCGGGGGCGTGTGGTATTGGACGAGGTGCAGCGGGCGCCGGAGTTGCCTTCGTACATCCAGGGCATCGTGGACGAGATGGACCGCCCGGGGCAGTTCGTGCTCACGGGCTCGCAGAACCTGTTGCTCCTGGACACCATCAGTCAGAGCCTGGCCGGCAGAACGTCGATGCTCCACCTTTTCCCCTTCGCGAGAAGCGAGTTGAAGCGACGTGCTCCGATGTCCATTTCAGACGTCGGGCGTGTGGCGCCTCGCTCGACAGGCGACGACGCGGACCTGTTCGACACGCTGTTCAGGGGCTTCTATCCCCGGATTCACGACAAGGGGTTGGACCCGCAGAATTGGCTGTGCAACTACTACCAGACCTATGTCGAGCGGGACGTTCGGGAGGTCCTGAACGTCGGCGATCTCGAGACCTTCGGCCGCTTCATCCGTCTGTGCGCCGGGCGTTGCGGCCAATTGTTGAGCCTGTCGTCATTGGCCGCCGATTGCGGCGTGAGCCATGCGACGGCGCGGCGGTGGCTGTCCACCTTGGAGACGGGCTTCCTGGTGTATCTGCTGCGCCCACACCATCGCAACTTCAACAAGCGGCTGGTGAAATCACCGAAGCTGTACTTCCTGGATACGGGGCTGCTGTGCTACTTGCTCAGAATCCGGACGCCTGAGGACCTCGTGTCGCACGCGTTGCGCGGGGCCATCTTCGAGACCTTCGTCGTCTCCGAGTTGCTTAAGAATTACCACAACCGAGGTGAGCAGCCGGACCTGTACTTCTGGCGAGATTCCGCCGGGCACGAGGTGGATCTCATCATTGAGCGGGGGGACCGGCTGATCCCGGTCGAGGTGAAATCCGGCGAGACGGTGGCCGGTGATTTCTTCCGGGCGTTGGACTTCTGGCGCCGTCTTCCTGGGCAAGCCGAGTGCGCCGCGTCGGTGGTGTACGGCGGCGGCAGGTCGTTCAAGCGCAAAGGTGTGGTAGTGCATTCATGGAGTCGGTGGGGATGACGTCCCGGCCAAGCACCTTGCGCCGAGCCGGCGTCCGAGAAGAACGGATTCCAGGCGTGGGAACCAGCGTGTGCAGGGGATGGCTCTCACGGCACGAGTTCATGGCCGCATTGTCGGGCGCGCTTGCGGCTGCGCGGTGAGTTCCGCGACCTGGGCGTGGCCGCGTCCGAAACAGAAGGGCTGACGGGTCGCGAAGCCCGTTTCTCGCCGAAAGGAGTTCACACCATGAGACACGCTCGGTACAACAGACGCCACTTCCTCAAGGGCATGGGCCTGGGCGCGGCGTCCGTCGTGTTGCCCGCCTTCGCGGACACGTCGCGCTCCGCAATCCGGGGTCGGCGGCCGAACGTCCTGTTCCTGTTCACGGACGACCAGCGCTTCGACACGCTAAACGCCCTCGACAATCCCGAGATCATGACGCCCAACATGGACCGGCTCGTGCGAAACGGCACCGTGTTCACGCACGCCCACATCATGGGCGGCACGAGCGCGGCCGTGTGCGCGCCGAGCCGGGCCATGTTGCTGACGGGCCGCACCCTGTTCCACATCCCGCCCAGTTTCGCGGTCCCATGGGAGGTCAAAGGCCCCGAACGCGGGGCGTGCCCGTATCCGACCTTCCCGGAAGTGTTCCGCCAAGCCGGCTACGCCACCTTCGCCACAGGCAAGTGGCACAACGATCCCCCCGTGTTCGCACGAGGGTTTACCCACGGCGGCAAGATCTTCTTCGGCGGCATGTCAGACCACCTCAAGGTGCCCGTAAACGATTTCGATCCCGAGGGCAAGTATCCGAAGAACAGGACCTACGTCGACAAGACGTTCTCGAGCGAGCTGTTCAGCAACGCCGCGGTCGAGTTCCTCGAGGGCCTCGACGGCCATACGCCGTTCCTGATGTACGTGTCCTACACCTCGCCCCACGATCCCCGCATGGCGCCCAAGGAATTCGTTGACCTCTATCCCCCGGAAAAGATCTCGCTGCCGGCCAACTTCCTGCCCGAGCATCCCTTCGACAACGGCGAGCTGCGGGTGCGCGACGAGCAGCTCGCCCCCTGGCCCCGCACGCCGGAGATCGTCCGGCGCGAAATGGCCGGCTACTACGCCATGATCACCCACCTCGACGCCCACATCGGCCGGGTGCTGCACGCGCTCGAGCAGGCCGGGCACGCCGACGACACGATCATCGTCTTCGCCGGAGACAACGGGCTGGCCGTGGGCCAACACGGCCTGCTCGGCAAACAGAACCTCTACGAGCACAGCGTGCGCGTCCCGCTGGTGTTCTGTGGTCCGGGCATTCCGAAGGGCGAACGACGCGACGCGCTGTGCTACCTGCTGGACGTGTTCCCCAGCCTATGCGAGCTGGCCGGCTTCGCCACGCCCGAGTCCGTCGAAGGCAAGAGCCTGGCCCCCGTGATACGCGGTGAGACCACCCAGGTGCGCGACTCCCTGTTTGCCGCCTACCGGCACTTCCAGCGCATGGTCCGGAAGGACGACTGGAAGCTGATCCGCTACAACGTCAAAGGCGTCGACACCACCCAGCTCTTCAACCTTCGAGACGACCCGTGGGAGACGACCAACCTGGCCGAAGACCCCGCGCACGCCCAGCGCGTCGAAGCGCTCACGGCGCTGCTCAGGAAATGGATGGCCGAGACCGACGACCCCTGCGACCTCGACAAGCCCGGCTGGCGACGCTAACCCGCATTGCTCCCGGCCCGGCGTAGCCGGAACCAAACTGGACTGCTCGGCGTGCTCGTAATCGTAGTCGTAATCGGGCGCGAAGTCGGAAGATCAATTACGACTACGATTACGAGCACGACAGACGAACCAATCCCACGCCCGTGTCATTGCGAGGAGGGCTTCAGCCCGACGAAGCAATCCCCGAGGTCGTAGTCGACTGCGCCGATGGCGGGGATTGCTTCGTCGGGCTGAAGCCCTCCTCGCAATGACAGTCGCGCGGCCCTCGAGCAACGGGCGCACGCTTCTGCCCAGCACCAGCGTTCGCCTCACCGTAGGCCGCGTTTGCCAAACGCGGCCTTCCCCACCACGTGGCCCACGCACCCCCGCTCAGGCCGCCGTTGGCCCGTAGGCCGCGTTTGCCAAACGCGGCCTTCCCCACCACGTGGCCCACGCACCCCCGCTCAGGCCGCCGTTGGCAACGGCGGCCTACGGACCACACGCACACGCACTCAGGCCGCCGTTGGCAACGGCGGCCTACTGAGAACAGGGCAGTCCGACCCGCCTACGCCCGCTCCTGGCTCAACACCTCGAAGCCCGCCACGACGTCCAGCAGCTCCTCGGTGATCGCGCTCTGGCGGCGCTGATGGAACTGCAGCCGCAACTGGTCGATGCGCTCCTGGATGTTCTTCTCGGCCGCCTGCATCGAGGCCAGCCGGCTGGCGTTCTCGCTCGCCAAGGACTCGGCGAAGGCCCGGAACAGCGCGCCAAAAAGGTATTGCCGCACCAGCGACGTAAACAGACGGTCCCAGTCCATCGTGAACGTCGGCAGCATGACGGTCGGCCAGCGGCGCCGGCCCAAGTCCACCAGCCAATCGGCGTCGATGGGCAGCAAGGGGACGGTCCGCGGCTGGTAGGAGGCGCCGGCGCGCGGACGGTGATGGAACAGCGTCACCCGCGCAACGGCCCGCGCCTCGCGCCATTGCTCGATCGCGAGCAACACGTCCTCGGCGCCGCCCACGAGGCCGCTCACGGAACTGGGCAAGGCGAAGGTGTCGGCGACCGGCTGGCCCGTCCCCTCGAGCTCGGCCGCGACGCGCCCGCCTACTGCCGCGACGAAACGGTCTTCCGCCGGCACGCGGGCATGGTCGAACCAGGCCGTCGCGTGCTCCGCGATCTCGCGGTTCAGAGGACCGCACATGCCCTGGTCAGTTCCGAACACGATGGCCACCACGGCGCCCTCATCCTCGGGCGCAACCTGTACCACGGCCTCGGGCCGGCGCCGGACCAGCACCTGGAAACCGAGCTCGACGGTCCGGTTGTATACGCTCAGGGCCTCGACCGCGCGCTCGTACTGCCGGATACTGACGGCCGCCAACGCCTTCATCGTTCGGACGACCGAATGGAGGTCCTCGGCGGTGCGTATCCGGTTGCGCAGGCCTTCAGTCGTTTCCATCGCCCCCTCGCTTCGCCATCGACCCGAGGGCCGCTGCCGCGACTTCGCGCAACACGCCGCGGTCCTCGTCCGTCAGTTTCTCGCCTTTGTGAATCCGCTCGATGACCCCGGCGCACTTCTCTTGAATAGCGAGGCGGATCGCGTCCTCGGCCTCCGCGATCGCCTCGACGGGCAACTCGTCCATCAGCCCTTCGGTCACCGCCAGCAACACGGCCATCTGTTCGCCGGGCGACAGCGGCGCATACGGCGGTTGCTTGAGGCACTCGCGGACCCGCCGCCCACGCTCGAGGGTCCTGCGTTTTTCCTCCTCGAGCCGCGTGCCGTATCGGCTGAAGCGCTCGAGTTCCTCGAACTGGGCATACGAGAGTTTCAGCGCCCCCGCCACGCTTCGGTAGGCGGGCAGTTGCGCCTTCCCTCCGACCCGCGACACCGACCGGCCCACGTCTACGGCCGGCATGATGCCTTGCTGAAACAGCCGCGGCGACAGGCAGATCTGCCCGTCCGTGATCCCGATCAGGTTGGTCGGGATGTAGGCGGCCATGTTCTCCGCCTCGGTCTCGATGATCGGCAGGGCCGTGAGCGAGCCGCCCCCATGCTCCTCGCGCAGGTGCGTCGCGCGCTCGAGCAGACGCGAGTGGATGTAGAAGATGTCTCCCGGAAACGCCTCACGCCCGGGCGGCCGGCGCAGCAGCAGCGATATCTCCCGATACGCGCCCGCGTGGCGCGTCAGGTCGTCATAGACGATCAGCACGTCGCGCCCCTGACTCATGAAGTGCTCGCCGATGGACGTGGCCGCGTACGGCGCCACGAACTGGAGTCCGGCCGCGTCTTCGCCCGTCGCCACCACCACGGCCGTGTACTCCATGGCCCCGTGTGCCCGCAGATCGGCAATCACCTGCGCCACGGCCGAGCTGCGCTGGCCGATAGCACAGTAGATGCACACCACGCCGTAGTCGCGCTGGTTGATGATCGCGTCCACCGCGATGGCCGTCTTGCCGGTCTGCCGGTCGCCCAGGATGAGCTCGCGCTGGCCGCGGCCGATCGGGATCAGCGCGTCGATGGCCTTGATGCCCGTTTGAAGCGGCGTGCGCACCCCCGCGCGATCCATGATGGGCGGCGCCTCGCGCTCGATGGGCAGGCGGGCGACGGAGCGGATAGGGCCTCCGTCGTCCAACGGCCGGCCGGTCGCATCGACTACGCGGCCCAGCAACGCATCCCCGACCGGCACGTCCATGACGCGCCCGGTGCGCTGGACGGTATCGCCGGCGTCGATGTCGTCGCTGGGGTCCAGCAGCACCACCCCAATCCGGCCCGGGTCGAGATTGAGCGCCATGCCCAGCCGATTGCCGGAAAAACGCAGCAGCTCTTCGGACTGCGCGCCGGGCAAACCGTCCACGAAGGCGACGCCGTTGCCCACGCGCGTCACGCATCCGACTTCGCGGACCGTTACCTGCGCCGCGCGGCGTTCCAGCAGCGCGTCAAACCCGTCGAAGGCCCCTTCCAAGGTGCGCAGCAGGCCGACGTCTTGTTGCTCGAGCTCGGTCACTTCCCCTCCCTACTCGTCCTCGCTGCGCGCCTCGTCCGCCAACTGCTGCCCGAAGTCGGCCTCGATGCGGTCGAGGTAGCCGGCCACGTTCCAGCCCACGGCGCGTCCGCCGGCCCGGAGCTCGACGCCGCACACGAGCTCGACGTCTTGCTCGAACACGACGTCCCGCTCGATCCCGAGCACCCGCCGCACGACTTCAGTCACGGCCGTCCGCCTCGAGTCCGGCATCTCAAACGAGCTGTACACCGTCACCGCGTCGTCGGCGTCGCCCAGGGCCTCGGCAAAGGTCCGGCGTTCGTCCGCACCCATGGCCTGGAGGCGGGCGAGGAACGCCTCGACCACTTCCTTCTCGAGATCGGCGTTGGCCAGGTCGGCCAGTGTCTGGCGCGAGATGGCGCAGACTTGCCGTCCGGCTTTCTCGCGCAATTGCGCCAGGAACTGGCCCGTTTCCTGCCCCACCGTGCGCCGCCATCGCGCCTTGAGATCATCGACCTCCGCCCTGGCCTGCTCCGTGAGCAGTTTTCGGTGCGCGTCGGCTTCCTGCTTGGCCTCGCTCAGGCGCTGTTGGCGGTCGGCCTCGAGTTCTTCGTTCTTGCGGCGGTATGACTGCGCCTGCCGGTGGGCGTCGTCCTGCTGTTCTTGGGCCTCGGCCAGCCGGTCGGCGATGGCCTTCTGCCGCGCATCCATGGCTTTGACAATTCGGTCGTAGAGCAGAACCTTCAGCAGGACAACCAGGATCAGGAAGTTGACCACCTGCGCCGCGACGGTGAACCAGTCTATCAGCACGACCTATCCTCCGTGTTTGGCGCTCACGGCGCGGCCTCGACGACCTGTTTTGCCGCCTCGAGGAAGTGATTCCAAAACGGGTTGGCGAAAATGAGGATCATGGACACGACGAAGCAATAGATCGCCGTGGACTCCACCATCGCCAGGCCGACGAACAGCGTGCGCGTGATGGTGCCCGCCTCGTCCGGCTGCTGCGCGATGGACCGCAGCGCCTCGGCGAGCGCCCGGCCCTCGCCCAGCGACGGGCCAATCGACCCTATCGCCGTGGTCAAGCCTGCTGCGGCAATCGAACACATCCCTATCACCGTCGCACTATCCATCGTCTCTTGCTCCTTTCGTAGAAGGCCCGCCGGGGCCCTCCTCCGGCGCCTCGCCTTGGCCCTGAGCTTTCGCTCCTGAGGCGATGTACACCATGGCCAGAATCGAGAATATGTACGCCTGCACAAGCCCCGTGAGAAGTCCGAACGCATGCATGATGATCGGCACCACAAACGGGACCAGCGCCAGCAAAATGGCCGCGATCTTGGCGCCGCTCATCACGTTGCCGAACAGACGCACGGCAAGGGCCAACGTGCGCGAGAGTTCGCCCACAATGTTGAACGGCAGCATGACGGGGTTGGGGCGGATGTAGTTCCTGAGGTACGCGCCGAGGCCCACGCGGGTGATGCCGAAAACGGGCACCGCCACCAACACGCAGATCGCCAGCGCGGCCGTGGTCGACAGCGACGCCGTCGGCGGCACGTAGCCCGGGACAATCGCCAGCGCGTTTGAGACCGCGATGAATACGAAGAGCGTCCCGATGAAGGCGAGGTACCGGTCGGGCTTCTGCTGGCTGATCTCCTGGATTTGCTTGCGCGTGTAATCGACGATGACCTCGAGGAAGTTCTGCCATCGCGACAGCTCGGGCCCCGTCGACAGCTTGCGCGTGATCAGCCAGGAGCCGAGCACAAGGAACGCCATAGTAGCCCAGGTGTAGACGATTGTGGCGTTGATTCGGACGAATTGCCACGTCCAATACACGCGTTCGTCGGGGGTGATCTCGCCCATCACACCTGCTCCTTGCCTGGCGGCGCCGGCCGGCGAGTGGGTCCCCAAATCCGAAGCAGCACGATGCGGATCGCGACGAACCCGATCAACGCCGCGGCGTAGCGTTCCCACCGCCCGCTGCCCACAACAACAAACCCGGCCGTGGCCACGACCAGACGCAACACGAAACTCCCCAACGCCAACACGAGCGGGCGTTGGCTGGACCCGAGCCAGTGGACGGTCAGCCGCAGCCCGCCGAAGAAGAACAGGCCCAGCGCGACCCCGGCCAGGGCCGCCACGCAAAGCTGTAGCGCGGAACTCTGCATCCGCAGCATCGACTCAGCCACGCTTGCCCCCTTCCTCTTTGACCCAGTGCCAGGCCGTGTAGCAGCCGATGCCCACGCCGATCAGCAGCAGCGTCAGCGTCCACGATACCCGCCCCGGCCACCGATGGTCCAGCCAGCGTCCAACGAAGGCGCCGAGCACGGTCGGCAGGGTCACCGACCACCCCACCAGGCCCATCATCCCCAGCGAAAACCAAATGCCCCGCTCCCGGTTCCGCCGGGCGCGGATCTTGCGCGCCGCCTTGCCCTCGACGGTGCGCTCGAAGGCCTCGCGTCTGTCGCGGTCCTCGTCAGGCATGTTCAAACTCGATGAAGCGGCGGATGAAGTCCGCTTCCATCTTGACCAGGGCAGAATAGGCGCGCCGCTCCCGGTCGCCCACGTTCTCGAACACCTCCTCGACGGCGCGGCGCAAGGCGCCGAGATCATCTCCGGCCACGGCCGCCATGGTGGACACCAGCACGTCTTCGCCGCACTTGACCAGCGTGCCGCCGTTCACGGCCAGCAGGCTTTCGCGGCCTCGCCAGTAATATGCCAAAATGCCGGGGCTCAACGCTGCCACGAAATCCACGTGCCGTGGCAGCAGACAGAACGCACCGTCCGCGGCCTCGGCGATCACCTTGTCCACGTCTTCGTCCACTTCCACGTGTGTCGGCGCCAAAACGCGCAGCTTCATAGCCTACTCCGAATCGCCGCCCTTGGCCTCGTCAATGCCGCCGATCATGTAGACGGCGCTCTCGGGCCGGTCGGAGAACTCATCGTTGAGGATACGGGCGCATCCATCGAGCGCCTGCTCGCGGCCCACCATTCGGCCCTCGATCCCCGTGAACTGCTCCGTGACAAAAAACGGCTGCGTCAGGAACCGCTCGAGCCGGCGCGCCCGCGCCACGATCCGCTGGTCGTCCTGCGACAGCTCCTCGAGGCCCAGCATGGCAATGATGTCCTTGAGCTCCTCGTACGTTGCGAGGGTCTGCCGCACCTCCCGCGCGATGCGGTAGTGCTCCTCCCCCACGATGTGGGGGGCGAGCATCTTCGAGTTCGAACGCAGCGTGTCGATGGCCGGGTACAGCCCCTGGCTCGCGCGGTCGCGGGACAGCACGATGGTCGCCGAGAGGTGCCCGAAAGTGTGTACGGCGGCCGGATCCGTGAAATCGTCGGCCGGCACGTACACGGCCTGGATGGACGTGATGGCGCCCTGGGGCGTGTTGCAGATCCGCTCCTCGAGTCCGGCCAACTCGGTCGCCAGCGTGGGCTGATATCCCAGCCGCGACGGGATCAGGCCCATGAGCCCCGAGACCTCGGCCCCGGCCTGGATGAAGCGGAAGATGTTGTCGATCAGGAGCAGGACGTCCCGCTTCATTTCGTCCCGGAAATACTCGGCCATGGTTAGGGCCGCGTGCCCCACGCGCAGCCGCGCCCCGGGCTGTTCGTTCATCTGCCCGAACACAAGCACGGTGTTCTTCAGCACGTCGGCTTCCTCGAGCTCGCGGTACAGGTCCTCGGCCTCGCGGCAGCGCTCGCCGATCCCGCAGAACATGCTCACGCCTTCGTGCCCGCCCACCACGTTGTGGATCATCTCCATGATCAGCACGGTCTTGCCCACGCCCGCACCGCCGAACAGCCCCGCCTTCCCGCCGCGTTCCAGCGGCGCCAGCACGTCGATGGCCTTGATACCGGTGTCAAAGACCTCGCTCTTGGTCGACTGCTGGGTAAGCGCGACGGGGCGCTGATGGATCGAACGGCGCCGCTCACACGCGACCGGCCCCCGGTTGTCGATAGGCTCCCCAAATACGTTGAATACACGGCCGAGCAGTTGCGGTCCGACCGGTACCTCGACGGGATGGCCAGTGTCCACGACGGGGTCGTCGCGGCTCAGCCCCTGGGTGCGCGTGAGCGCGAGCCCGCGTACCGTGTGCGCGTCGAGTTGGCTGACGACCTCGAGAACGACGGCGCCCTCCTCGCCGGCCCGGAGCTGCTGGTGGAGTTCCGGCAACCGATCCGGGAAGCGCGCATCCACGACACTGCCGCGTATTGACAATACACTGCCGGTGTTCACGGACGCCGCTTGCTCTCGCGTAACACTCATGAGCCCACCGTGCAGGATTCGGTTCCGCACGCCCGACGCGCGCCAAGGGCGCAAGCCGCGCGCCAAGGGCGCAAGCCGCGCGCCAAGGGCGCAAGCCGCGCGCCAAGGGATTGTAGCAGAAGAGCGTCGGTACGCGTAACTCCGGAGCGCGCCTACAGCGGCCGAGACAAGTGGAGGGGGCGTCGACGCGAACGTCCGAGGCCAGGCCGCCTTTGGCAAAGGCGGCCTACTGGGACGCGCTTCCCGGGATCCCCCGTGCTAAGCCGACGCCAACGTCCGAGGCCAGGCCGCCTTTGGCAAAGGCGGCCTACTTGGACGCGCTTCCCGGGATCCCCCGTGCTAAGCCGACGCCAACGTCCGAGGCCCGGCCGCCTTTGGCAAAGGCGGCCTACTTGGACGCGCTTCCCGGACATGGGTGTGTATACAGACGCAGGGCTACTTGGATTTCGCAGTCCTCTTGCGCTTCGCTACCTTCTTTCCCTGGGGGGCCTGGAGCCGCTGCTGGGCCTGCTTGCGATCAAGCTTCCTAACCGCCACGATCGCGGCCTTGGCGTTGCCGCGGAAGGTCAACCGGCCTTCCTTGTGTTCCCATTGGTAGACGGTCTGCGAATTCACGCCGACCAGTCTTGCGAGGTCACCCTGTGATAGCTTCAGTTTGGCACGTATGCTCCGGATCATCTTGGCCGTGATGCGGGCCCTCTGGATCTCCTCGTCCGTAGTTTCCATGCCCTCTTTGCGGCGCTTATTCGCAGTCGCGAGCAGGCGTCGGCTCCCGCTTTCCAGTTTGGCGACGCGGCGTTTGTGGTCCCCCACGGCACGCTTGAGCGCTGCGTTGTCTTTGCGCAGCCCGGCCGTAGCCACCCTGACCTCCTTCCGTGCAAGACGCAGGACTTCCTCTTTCAGTACCTTGGCGATGTCGGGCATGATATTCTCCTTTCCGCGCAAGCGCGTCCGTTGTTAATAGCCATTGTAACATGATTGGCATGGAAAACGCATGTTTGCCGATCTTGTGGGTAGACGCCCTGGCTGGACCCTCACTTCGGGCTGGCCCATTGGCATTGTGGCGCAGCGCAGGCAGGGGTAATTGCGACTGCGTGCACGAGGGCAAAACTAGAAGCCCCACAGGACGCTCGCGCCGATGCTGGTGCGCCAACGGTCCAGGCCATCGAACTCGGGTTCGCCTTCGTAATCCAACAGCACATGGAGTTTGAGCGAAAGGCGTTGGCCGAAAGGGAAGACGACTGAAGATTCGGACCGCGCACGTAGGTTGCCCCAGTCGGTGAGGCTGGGATATAGACTGACGCGGCCGCTGATCTGCCCATTGCCAAGCATGGCCCGGGCATAGCGGAGTCCGAGGCGCAGGTTCAACCGCTGACGGTCCTTGCGCCTATCACCCCGAAGCCACGACGGCTCGTCCCGCCACCGGGTCTGCGCGTCATAGTGCGCGGTTTCGGCGTTGAGGCCGACGTCGCCCCGAAGCCCCTGGCGTTCGTTGGCTGCGAAGGTCCTGCCAAGCCCGACGGTCAAGTCGCCGCGTGCGGCAAGGGCCTTGTCGGTGTCGCGCTCAACGGCAAGGCCGATGACGGGATACGTGCTGCGCTCGGGCAGCAGATGCCACTCGGCGCCGGCCAAGAACCATCGGGGGAAGACTTCCGGGTCAGCGCGCTCGACGAAGGCGTCGGCCCAAAACGCGTGGCGGTCGCTTTCGCTTCGGAGGGTCAACCTCGCGAAGAGGTCGGCGTAATCGTCGTCGCCCGTGTGCCAATGAACCCCGGTCTCCCAGGCGCCATGCAGGGCGGTGTCGGCCGCTTCGAGTTCGAGGGGAGGCGGGGGCTCGGCCTCCGTTCGCGGCCTTGCCGCGGCGATAGCGCCCAACTCGAGAGCATGGTCCGTTCCATCGGGTTTGATGATGTGGGCCACACCCGCATCGAGCACAAGACGACCGCTGGTGCGGCGGCCGTCCGCCAGGGCGATGGTCATTTCGTGCTCGGCGCTGAGCGACTCGACCTCATCGGTGGGCACGATGACCTTGCCGGCCAGATGGGTGCGGAAGAACAGCGCCCCGTCGGCGATCTTGATGAACTCGCCGAAGAGCGTGTCGCCATCGTTGAGCACGAGCGTGTCCGCCGGCGCCGCCGCCGCTGCGATAACCGATAGAACTACGCTTGATATGTAGTTAAGCGGTTTCATGAACGGTCCAGCCCTATATATCAATTGTACGTCAGCCGGGGCCTCATTTCAACCGAACGATTACCTGCTCCCGGTTTGAGGGTCTCGTGGCCCCGCGTCTACTTCCTCGCCCTGCGGGCACGCTGAGCGGCGGTAGTGACGTTGTTCCTGGCCTGTTGCGCGGGACAAGACGCCGTGGTAGCATAGGGTGCGTCGGAAATGGGGTTGTGTCTACGATGCTGAAGACCGTACTCAAGAACCCGTGGGTCCATGCCGTGGGCGTATTGCTTGCGCTGGGACTCGTGGTCTTCCTGTGCTGGGCCCTGAGTCCGGTGCTTGTGCCGATGTTCTTCGCGTTCCTGGTAGCCTACATTCTCAACCCCGTAGTCGACCTCCTCGAGAGGCGCCGCATGCGCCGCAGCATGAGCATCGCCGTGATCGCGTTCGTGATCATCCTGGCCCTCGCGGCGATCCCCATGTACGTCATCCCCAGCATGATCCAGGAAGCCGACCGCTTGATCCGCGTGGCCACCGAGGACGTGACCCCTGAGTCCGCGTCGGATGCCCTGCATCCGGCCACGCTCGACGAGGCGCAGCCCTCGAAGATATCCGAATGGTTCCGGGCGGCGCTCGACCGGCTGCCCGTCGAGGAGTTCCTGCGCGACGTCGGGTGGGTTGAGCCGGAGGAGGAAGTAACGGATCCCCTGGCCGTGATCGTGGCGAACGTGGTACGCATCGCGCGGGACCACACCCTCGAGTTCCTCAAGGAGCACGCGCTCATGTTCGCCAGCGCGGGCCAACGTGCCGGAGCGGTCCTGGCCTTTCTGGTGGCAGCGGTCGGGCGCGGTACCTACGGCGTCCTCATCTTCCTGGGCAGTCTTTTCCTGTTCGTTTTCGTGGTCGTCTACCTGCTGATGGACTTCCACGGCCTCGTGGAAGGCGCGAAGGCCCTCACCCCGCCTCGCTACCGCGACAAGATGTTCGGCATCGTCCGGCAGATCGACCACAACATCCATGGGTGGCTGCGCGGCCAGTTGCTGGTATGCGTCTCGCTGGCCCTCATGTACTCCGTGGGGTTGAGCCTTTCGGGGACCCCCTTCGCGCTGCTGATCGCGTGGATCGGCGGCTTCGCCAGCCTCGCCCCCTACATCGGGCCGGTCCTCACCGTGATCCCCGCCCTCGCCCTGACGCTCGTCAAGTACGGGGGATTCGATTGGCACGCCGTCGGCGTGTTGGCGACCATCGCCGCGGCACAGACCCTCGAGGGCAACGTCCTCACCCCGAAGATCGTCGGCGGTCAGGTGGGTCTCCACCCGGTCTGGGTGATCCTCGCGGTAATGGTGTTCGCTTCCTGGTTCGGTTTCCTCGGGTTGCTGCTTGCGGTGCCCATCGCGGCCACGCTCAAGGTTTTCGTCGTCGAGGCCGTCACCTACTACAAGCGGTCGCCCGTCTTCGTCGCCGACGCCCCCGACGTCCCCCCGGGCACCTCGGGAACCGACGAAGACGACTGAGCCGAAGCCGGGGCGGAAGCACGCCGCGCCTTCACGTAGCCCGTCAATTCGTCGCCAACCCCGAACAGCACGTACGCCATGCATAGCGGGAACACCACGATGACCGGGTGGTGCGTCACTGCGTAGTGAAACACGCCGATCACGATGGCCGACAGCGCCAACATCCGGAACGCGCTGTGCGGCGCCAACACGAACACCCGCTTCGCCCGGTCCTTCGGGTAATGAACGTTGCTCACCATGAGGAAAGCCAGCGAGATCGTCAGGGGACCGAGCACGTAGAACGCCACGCGCCACTCGAAGTAGTTCATGAACAGCACGAAGGCCGCCACCGTGCCCCCGGCCGCGGGCGTGGGCAGCCCGGTGAACGACTCGCGCTTGCCGGCCTGCCACACGTTGAAGCGCGCCAGGCGCAGGGCCGCACAGATCGCGAAGATGATGGCCATCATCGAGCCCGTGCGCCCGACGGTCGTACCCGCGAGCTGTTCCTCGTACCAGTACGCATGGTAGATCAGCACCGCCGGCGCGACCCCGAAGGACACCAGGTCGCACAGGCTGTCCAGTTCCTTGCCGAATTCCGAGATGCTCTTGGTGATGCGCGCGACCGTCCCGTCCAGCATGTCGCACACGATCGCAGCAAGGATGAAGTACGCGGCCTTGTCGTAGTCCTCGCGGATGCTCGCGAAAATGCTGGACAGGCCCAGGTACAGGCTGAGCGTCGTCAGCACACTGGCCAAGACGTTGATGGGACGCCTCTTCTTCGACGAGGCCCTGGCCTTTCTTCGGGGGATTCGCTTCATGGGAACCTGGCGACGACCGACACGCCGCCCCGTACCTTCTCTTTCATCTTAACACAGACTTCCGCATCGCGCGGCAGGTAGAGCTCGGTCCTCGAGCCCAGCTTGATCATGCCGAAGCGTTCACCCCTGGCGAGGGTCTCCCCCACTTTGGCCTTGCATACGATGCGCCGCGCTACCGCCCCCGAGATCTGGCGCACGGTGACGGGGCCGTGCTCCGTATCCATCCACACGGCGTTGGATTCGTTCAGCTCACTGGATTCGGCCTTCATCGCGTTCTTGTACTTCCCGGGCCGGTACTTGATCGCGCGGACCGTTCCATCGAAGGGCGCACGGTTGACGTGGACGTCCAGCACGGACATAAAAACGGATACGCGGCGGCACGGACCCCCGTAATGCGGAGACTCATCAAGGTCCTCGATGCCGACGACCACGCCGTCGGCCGGGGCCACCATCTCGCGGGGTTCGGCAGTGACGGCCCTCGAGGGGTCCCGGAAGAAAAGCAATGCGAACAGCCCGTAGCAGCCGAACAGGACCACGCCGACCCAGGCCCCCTTGTAGCCCCGCGCCGCGAAGTAGAGGCACACGGCCCCCACGACCAGCGTGGGCAGGTAATGGATGGCGCCCTCTTTCCACGCGCTGAACGAATCGCTCACATCATGTTCCTTTCCTTGAGGCTGACGTGGCAGTCGTCCCCGAAGATGACGTGGTCGAGCAGCGACACGCCCAGTACGCTTGCGGCATGACTCAGCCGTTCAGTAAGGGCGAGATCGTCACGGCTCGGCTCAGGGTCGCCGCTCGGGTGGTTGTGGCACACGATGACCCCCTTCGCCCCATCGCGCACGGCCTGGCGGAACACGTCTGCCGGCATCGCGGCCGTGCCGTCCAGCCCCCCGTGCGACACGTCGACGGTCTTCAAGACCTCGTGCTTTGTATTGAGCAAGACGGCCTTGAAATGCTCGGTCTCACAGTGTTTGAACCGGGGCATCAGGAGGTCGACGAGGTCCTGCGCCGACTTGACCTTAGGGCGGTCGCGCACCGAGTGCGTGGCCAGTCGCATGCCCAACTCGAGCGCGGCCTTGATCTCGATCGCCTTGACCGCCCCCATGCCCTTGACCTGTTGGATCTCCTCGACCGACGCGCGGGCAAGCGCCCTCAGATCGCCGAAGTGCCGCAGCACCTGCTCGGCCAGCGCCACCGCGCCCATGTCGCGCGTGCCCGTGCGCAGCAGCACGGCGACCAGCTCCGCGTCGCGCAGCGCCTCCGCACCAAGGCGGGCCAGCCGCTCGCGCGGACGGTCCTCCTGCGGCATCTCACGCACCGCCGTGGGATACAGTGGTTCCTTGGCCATCGCCATTCTCCCGACGTCCGGCGCCAAATCGCCCAAACAGCAGTTCTCAGCCTATCACTCGCGGGACGGTGAAGTCGAACAGCGCACTGCGAAATCCGCAGCCTCCGTGCGGAGTGGGGCTCAGCCGCACTCGAAAGCGGGCCGCTCAGCGCAAGCAACACGCTGGATGCCCGCGAGATCGCGTCGAAACCGGACGTTCTCATAGCCGTTCCGGGCCAGCATTTCCGCCACGCGGGCATGCTGGGTCTCACCGATCTCGAACGCGAGAAGCCCGCCAGGCCTGAGGAAACGCGGGGCCTCCTGCACGACACGACGAATCACGTCGAGACCGTCGGCGCCCGCGAGCAGCGCCGCGGGGTCCTCGTGCATTCGGATGACGGGGGACAACTCGGGCCACGCGCCTTCCTCGACGTAAGGCGGATTGGCGCACACAACGTCGAACAGGGCATCGCTCTGGGACAGCGCGCCGAACAAGTCCCCCACTCTGAGCTCGACACGCTCGGCCACGCCGCGACGCGCCGCGTTTTCCACGGCCACTTCGATGGCCACGGGATTCACGTCCGTCGCCACCACGCAGCACCCCGGCGCGTTGTATGCGATGGCCACGGCCACGCAGCCCGTCCCCGTCCCGCAGTCCAGCACGCGGGCAGGCGCGCCTCTCACGTGCTCGAGCACGGCTTCGACCAGGTGCTCAGTCTCAGGTCGAGGTACGAGCAACGGGGCCACGACCTTGAAGCCAAGCGAGTAGAACTCCCACTCCCCGAGAATGTAGGCCAGCGGTTCGTAGGTGAGGCGTTGTTCGAGCATGACGTCGAAACCGGGGGCGTCCGTGCGCTCGTGCAGGCGCGCAAGGAGCGCGGGCCGCGGCACATCGAGGGCCGCGGCAAGGAGCATCTCGGCGTCGAGGCGCGGCGTGTCGGTCACGGACGCCAACCGCTCCTGAGCGAGGGCGATGCGCTGGGCGTTGGTGGGCCGCAACGGGACGACGTCCGGGGCGTCAGACCTCATCTCGGACGTCACGCCGACTCGGCCAGGCGCGTCGCCCGATCGGCCGCGACCAACGCGTCGATCACGTCCTGCAGCTCCCCTTCCATCACGGCGCCGAGGCGGTAAAGCGTCAGGTTGATCCGGTGGTCCGTCACGCGGTTCTGCGGGAAGTTGTAGGTACGGATACGCTCGCTCCGGTCGCCGCTGCCCACCTGGCTGCGCCGTTCGGCGGAACGCTCGGAGTGCTCTTCGGCCCGTTTCCGGGCCAGCAACCGCGCCCGCAGGACCGACAACGCCTTGGCCTTGTTCTTGTGCTGGGACTTCTCGTCCTGGCACGTGACGACCAAGCCCGTGGGTTTGTGCGTGACGCGCACGGCCGAGTCGGTCGTGTTCACGCTCTGGCCGCCCGGGCCGGACGAGCGGTAGACGTCGAACTCGATTTCATTGGGGTCGAGGGCGACTTCGACCGGGTCGGCTTCGGGCAGCACGGCCACCGTGACGGCCGACGTGTGCACCCGGCCCTGCGCCTCGGTCTCGGGGACGCGCTGGACGCGGTGGACGCCGGCCTCGAACTTGAGCTGGCTGTACACGTTGTCGCCGCTAACCTTGAAAACGACCTCTTTGAACCCGCCGAGCCCCGTGGCGTTCGAGTTCATCATGTCGATCTTCCAGGCCTTCATCTCGGCGAAGCGCGAGTACATGCGGTACAGGTCCGCGGCAAACAACGCGGCCTCCTCGCCCCCTGTGCCCGCACGGATCTCCATGATCGTGTTCTTCGCGTCGTTGGGGTCCTTGGGCAGCAGCAGGACTTTAAGCTGCCCCTCGAGCGCTTCGAGGACGGCCCGCTGCTCGTGCTTCTCCTGCTCCGCCATCTCGAGGAGCTCAGGGTCGCTTTCCTCGCGCAGGATCTCCTCGGCCTCGGCGATCCCCGTCTCGCTCAGTTGGTAGCACCGGAAGCACGACACGATGTCCTCAATCTCGGCTTGGGCTTGGGCGTGGCGCCGGTAGGCATCTGGGTCGGCGGCGACTTCCTGAGTGGCCATGGCGCGCGACCGGCGTTCGTGCTCCTCGACCACCGCGAGGAGCTTGTCATACATCACCTTCTCCATAGCGCGGTCAATCAGATCTTGTCGCCGTACCTACGCCTGAACCGCTCGACCCGCCCTTCGCTGTCCACGAACTTCTGCTTGCCCGTGAAGAACGGATGGCAGCTCGAGCAGATCTCGACGTTGATCGTCGGCTTGGTCGAGCGCGTCTCAAACGTATTCCCGCAGGCGCAGGTAACCTTGGCCGGACCGTACTCCGGATGGATGCCCTTTTTCACAGAACTTCTCCTGGTTGAAACTGCAACAACGCCCGCGCCGGAACCGTGTTCGGGTGACAGCCGTTTGTGCCGTGATGACCGACGCGGGCCAGCATTGCAGCCTACCACAAAGCGCGTTACAGGGGCAAATCCGGTCGCTTTGCCAAGCCGCATGCAGCCAGGCCAGCGCACTTTCAGCGTGCTGACGTGATGCCCT
>Ga0114930_10001610_pt1 | contig 21298 bp, 17 predicted proteins | sample AnhtaG_FD_87300 | JGI IMG/M metagenome (GOLD analysis project Ga0114930, IMG submission 87300) | Deep subsurface microbial communities from Anholt, Denmark to uncover new lineages of life (NeLLi) - Anholt_01485 metaG | ecosystem: Environmental > Aquatic > Marine > Oceanic > Sediment | place... | reverse complement strand
TTTTAAAATCCCCCCTAACCCCCCTTTACAAAAGGGGGGGAATTATTAATATGTTTCACATAGCTGACATGGAATGGGTATGTGTTTGTAATAAAAAACAAAAATGTTCGTACATTAAATTTTCACAAAAGCTCTGTAATAAAGTAATCAAAATATTTTAGAATATTATTCTCCGGAAGGGGCGTAATCAAGTGCTATAACACCGTTACGCTTCGGGAGGAACGATTATGCGAAATGTCGATTTTCAAATTGTACATACGCAAACTCCGGCAGTAGAGCGTTCTTACCAGACCCGACAGGCTCAGGTGGATCACGAACAGCGCCAGGCAACTACCGTCCAGCAGCAGGCGGCAGACCAAAAAATGCAGGAAACCCAGTCTACTCCACAGACGGAAGGCGCTAAAGTACAACTGGAAAAAGAAAAACAACGAAGATCCCGGAAAAGAAAGAAGAAACAACAGCAGGAACAAGAGGTTAAAGCAGCGGAAAAGCAGCAGGAAGATACCGAAAGTTCTCCTAAACGTATTGATATCCGAATATAGTTCATCAAAATAAAATTACATAAAACTCGATAACTATCCATAGAGTGAATAAGCAATACCAGAGCGAACGCATTAAACGAATAGCGCAGAATGTTCTCAGCTTGCCTGCGCTGCCGACGATCATCGCAAAGATGGTCGAACTCATTGATAATCCACGAACCTCGGCATCCCAGCTTACAAAGCTTATTTCAACCGACCAGGTACTTACCGCAAAAATACTCAAACTTGCAAATTCCGCATTTTACGGTTTTCCCCGCAGAATCGCCACAGTAAATCTTGGGATTGTAGTACTTGGTTTTGACACGATTAAAGACCTCGGTCTCAGTGTGTCGATTATAGGTCGTTTCAAAAAACGAAGCAGCGATCCTTCTTTTGATATGAGCCGCTTTTGGGAGCATTCTATCGCCTGTGGTGTTACCGCAAAGATGCTTGCGCGTCAGCTTAATTACCGCATTTCCGGCGAAGCATTTGTTGCCGGTCTGCTCCACGATATCGGCAAGCTTATCCTTAACCAGTACTTTCCCAAAGAATTCTCAGCAATTATGGATAGAATCCGTATAAAAGATGAGAGTTTTTGCCAGGCGGAAATGTACGTGCTGGGGTTAGGTCATGCAGTAATAGGGAAATGGCTTGTTGAAAGATGGAACCTTCCAGCACAATTGGTAGAAGTAATCGAACATCATCATACACCTGAAAAAGCCCCCGAAAATCCTCAACTCGCCGCTATAATTCAATTTGCTGATTTTCTTTGTAAATACTGCCGTGTGGGATATTCCGGAGATAATATCCTGCCGGAATTGAGTGAACCGACTCTGCCTTTACTGAATCTAAGATATAAGGACGATTACATTGATTTTGGTTACTATGCAGAAGCGGTAGCTTTAGAAATGGAAAAGGCTGAAACATTTGTCAACCTTATCCAGGGAAAATCAGTACTCGTGCGTACTTATATATAAAAGACATGACGCTGAAGGACGCAGATTTGTATGATATTTTATGATAAATATTTTTAGAAAAAAATAAAAGGAAATCGTCTGCGTGAATCATAGTAAATCATCCCGCTTAGCGGGATCAGCGTCAAATATATAATAGTTCCGGATCATGGACCGCAATACCTTACAAGCGATACAGGATAGCATTCAGGAAATTTATGCCGAATAACGGCATGAATCGGGAAAATTACGCCCATTCGGTCAAAAGCGCAAAAAAATGGTCGCAGAATTAAAGGACTTGTTTTATACTGCCGATAAGGCAATCCGGCAAAAATACGATACTCTGGCAGAAAATTTGCAACAATGCAAAAGAGAGTGAAAAAAATATAAGGGAATCCCTTATTTTGACGCTGATATACGCTGAATTATTAAGAAAGACGCTGATAATATCTTTTTATTTTATTCTTTTTAATGTACAACGGGTATCTTTACATAAATAATCATAAAAAATCTGCGTTATTCTGCGTCATATTCTTTGAATGAGTTACTCTCTTTACAGGCTGTGGATAAGGCTATGAGACTCTCTCGTAAACCCGTGGAAATCCTTTCCGTATTACAGGAATATGCGGGAAAAATAATCCCGTTTGAAGAAAGCGATATTTTTCTGTTCGATCAAAATACAGGCAAAATTTCGTCTATTTCAAAAAACACCGGTCAAAAACTGAAACAAAAAATTTCGGGATTTTTAGAAGAAGGAATCATTGACTGGGTTATTGAAGAAAAGAGGGCGGTGGTTATTGAGGACTTTGAAACAATCGGCGGCGAAAGTATAGAGGGACAGGAGCGGAATTTTGTATTAGTGCCGTTGATTTTTCGTGGAAAAGAACATGCCATTTTTGCTATGTATACCTCTAAACCGAAGCATGAATTTACGAATCAGGAGCTTGAACTTCTGACGTTATTGGCTGACAAGGAAGCAACCCCGAGTACTCGGGGAAAATTATCGCATTAACCGCCGTCTACGTGAAATAGAATAAACACCATAAACGTTTATCCCGCTTAGCGGGATGTTTTGTTGCGGTCTCTTATTGAAGGAAAACCAGTGAAAGAACTTGGTAAATATTTAGTCTTAATGGCGTTAATGATATTAATGCCCGGAATGCTGGTTATTGATGCTTTAGCGCAGGTGACACTGGTAGATGTCTCTTATGAATTTACCGGAGAGAAAACCCGAATCGTAATCGACCTGTCCCAGCCGGCACAATACTCTGTAATTGAAGATTGGGATAATAACACCATCAGTGTTCTCCTGCCGGAAGTTGCCGATGCAAACCCGAAACGGTTCAAGCTTAATGAATTGAGTAATTACATTATCAACCGTGTAGAGCTGACCAATGCAGGGAAAGGATTAGAGCTCAACATTACGACAACAAATGATTTTAAAATAAAATGTTTTACACTTGACACTAAACGCAAACTCTATCTGGATGTATATCTGGCAATCCAGAAGCCGGATGTCAAAACATTGTTACATCGTGGAAATGCTTATGAATTGCGGGGTGAATACGCCAAAGCTGTAAAACAGTATGAGAAAGCGCTTGCGTTAAAGCCGGGTGATGAGAAAGTTCTGTTACAACTGAGAAATGCAACGCATTTGCTCAGCCAGTCTTATCCGCCGGAGGCGGATCCTCCTCTGGCGGATAATGAAGTTCAAAGGAACAAAAATACTGACAATGTATTATCCTCTGTAGTAACTAACAATGACTTAGCGGGTTTGATTCGGGAAGGTGACACGTCACGTGAGAACGATATCAATGGCGATAATAATCAGAATCACACAGCGCCATCTGCGGCAATGACTGGTACACAACCGGCTGAAGCATCTAACAATGATAAATCAGGAATGATGATAGGTCTGCAGGAGTTATTGCGAAAAAGCGGTACGGAAATCTACGTGTTGGTCGGATTGTATATCATTGTCGGATTTCTGGCATTTATTGTATTTATGCTGGCTCGTAAACTTATAAAACTCTATAAATTATCAAATAGACAGAAAAAAATCAGGGGTAAATTATATGTTTCGGATAGACCGTTTCTGCAGTCTTCCCGGTCAAATAAGGGAAAATTAATTAACGAAAAACACATAAAAGACGTTAAGAGATTCGCCAGAAAATTATCCGAGTTATATGCAAAAACCGAATCCCTTAATCAACAGACTCCTTCGCAAACCGAAAGGTATCCACCGCTTAGGGAAAGGCGTGAAAAAGTTCCTTTTGTAGAAGAACATACTCAAAAAATCGAAGCCGCACTCAAGGAAACTGACCGGTTGCCGTATGATTCAGAATCAATCAGTTTAACTAAAAAGTTCCGGGAGAATAACGTTACGCAAAATTCCTCCGGTGAAAAATACGAGGCAGTCAGGCAGTTAGCTGAGCAAAACTGGGAAATCTGGGAAATAGCGCGAGAATTGTCCATGAGTACTGAAGAAGTAAAAATTGCGCTCGGGTTTGATGCTAAAGAAGGAAAATCTTCAACTAAAGAAGCATTATATGAACGGATTTACAGGATGGCTGATAAAATGTTGAGTCCATCTGATATTGCCGGAAAACTTCATATAGGAGAAGAAGAGGTACGTCTCGCTTTAAAGCTTAGAAAAACGCATGCAGCTTAAATATACTACTCGGGTCATAAAATTGTTTGCATTTTAAGTTCTCTGTTGGTGTTATCACCAACAGAGAAAAGTGTCTACGCTGTCGAAGGTGTTTTTCACCTTCGACTTCTCCAAAATGTAAACTATTTATTGCTCTCCGTAGTAACTAAAACTTTGGCAAATTTTGTCCAGCTAAGCGGGAAGAGAATTTTTTAGATCATGAAAAAAATGTTACATATAGTCCGGTTCTGTTTTTTACTCTTTATGGCAAGTATGTTTGTATATATTCACTGTAAAAAGGCAGCGGAGCCGGATAATAGTGCACCTGTTATTCTCAGCTTAACGCCTTCTAAAAAAACCGTAAATTTTCTTGAATCCATGACAATTAGAGCGGATGTTAAAGATGCTGATGGAGATAGTATCATTTTCTTATGGATTTCTGACCGTGGGAACTTTACCTTCACCTCCATAGATTCAGCCGTCTGGAATGCACCCGATTTACCCGGGCGAGTATGTATTGCATTACGGGTAAACGATATTTTTAATGCATTTGATTTTGACAGCACCATTATTACCGTGCATAACCAGGTTCCGGTTATCTCCTCGATTACTGCAACACAGACAAATGTTTTAGTAGGAAACATAATAACGCTTACGGTAACCGCGTCCGACCCGGACGACGGTCAATTAACATATAATTGGGAAGCCACCGGCGGCGAATTTATTGGAAGCGTGACCGGAAACGAAGCAACATGGAGAGCATCAACTACTGTATCGAATGTGTCTATTACGGTTACCGTAACAGATGATAATAATGATTCCGCAACCGGTGAAATTGTCATTAATGTATTTCAGGAGTTAGGAAGCCTCTGGATATCCGATACGTTTAATGACCAGATTGTCAAGCTTGCTTCTAACGGGACGCAATTGCTGCGGAATTCCGGGTTTAACCAACCACAGGGACTGGCGCTAAATATTGCCGACAGAACGCTGTGGGTTGCAGACTGGAGCGGAAACCGGGTTGTAAAATTATCATCGGGCGGAGATGAGCTATTTGAGGTAACCGGACTTGACCGTCCGACAGATATTGCAATTCAGGCTGATGGAAATGCATGGGTTACGACAATGGGGGATTCTATTCAAGTGGTAGAAATCTCCCATAACGGAACAATCTTAAGAAAATTATCAGGATTTTCAGACCCGCAGTCAATAGATGTTAACCTGTTAAATGGGGATATCTGGGTTGCAGATACAGGAAATGACCGGATAATTCTTCTTGATTCTCAAGTGCCCGGTGGATATAATCTCGATTCAACAGCGGTAATGCCGGTTCGGTATGATATACAATTCGAAAATTATACCAATCCGGAGGCTCTTGAAGTTAACCAGGAAACCGGACATTGCTGGGTAGCCGATACGGGCAACCATAGAGTTGTTAGAATCGACAAAAGCGGTTCTTTTCCTTTTGAATTCATTATCGGGGGTTTCCTTTATCCGAGGGGATTGGCGGTTAATAAGCTGGATGGTTCGTGCTGGGTAACCAATACCGGTGAAAACGAAGTCGTAAAAATATTTTCCGACATATTTACGCTTCCTATCAAGACGGGAGAGTCATATAACATCGATGCCGATGCAGGATTTCATTTCGTAATTTCCGGTTATATACAGCCGTGGGCTGTCGATATAAACGTCATTGACGGAATAGTCTGGTTTGTAGAAAATTTCAGACTGGTAAAAGTACAAGACCTCGGAATAAATTATTCCATTATTAGTGAATTTACAAATTTTAACGCCCCAAAATCCCTCGTTATTAATCCCGGAAGCAATTTTTAAAAATCTTATAAACAGTAGGGGCGAAGCATTTTCTTGCTGGAGCATGTTTGTAACATGCTCCGATCCCGCTCTGCGGGACAAGTTACAAACTTGAACCAGCAGGAGAAAATAACTTTACTAATAAGTTGAAAAAAACTTTAAAATTTCTGAATTATTTATATCAGGTAATAATATTTCTTCTCTAGAATTTAATATTTCTAATTTTAGTAAAAGATTAGTATTGAATTCTATTATTTTTTTTAAAGGTAAAATTATTTTTTTCTCAACAATATTAAGGTTTTTATTCAAAACATAAACAATGATTCTATATTTCTTTGTTTTTGTATCTTCATGAGAAAGAGAAGAAAGATAGAATTTATTGTTTCTAAAAATTACTTCTTGATAAGACATAATCTCGGTTAAATCGTCTCCGTATTTTTCTGGTGGTTTACGATTAGTTTTTGGATCTAATATTTTTGATAAAAATTGTTCTTTTAGAAGTTTTCCGGATTGGTCAAAAACCTTAACCATAGGTAAATATTTTAAAAAAATATAATAATTGCCAAGATTATCAACAATAGGATGCCCATATGCAAATTCAATGTTCCTGTATAATTTATTGGGTTTGTTTTTAATATATTTTGTTATTTTACCAAAGTCTTTAATTATTTCTCCTTCCCAAGAAAACACTGTAAAATAATAGCCTCTCTTTGGTAAGTTCATAACTATTTCTTTGTCTTTCGATATGCAAAATCTTGTTTCTGGATCAACATTCGGTATCCTGAAAGAATTGATATATTTGCCTTCGGAAGAAAAAATAGAGAGTCGTCTATTACCCCACTCAAAAATATAAATATTCCCTTCTTTATCTATATTCATATAATGAGGAGTTAAAATATCACCGGGCCCTTGTCCGGGTTGACCAAATTTACGCTTGTATTTTCCTTTATCTGAAAACACATATATGCATACATTACCTCTATCAAGCACTACAACTTCCTTAGTAAAAGGATTTACCTGAATAGCAATCGGTTTATTTAATCCTTCATTATTAAAAATATAGTCTACACTTATGAATTTTTCACTTGTAAAATTAACTTCATTAATAAAAACATTTTCTGATTCTGTGCAATTAACTAAATTCATTAAAAATAAATTGAACATAAAAAAATATAAAATTATATTTTTGCTAATTTTAATATTCTCAATTTTCATAATCGATCTCCTTTATATTTCTTTTTAATTCACTCTTTAAAATCATTTTCGTAACATTTGAAAGAGCTTCGGGGTCAGGTCTTGCATTATTACTTTTCATGTTTTTCTTAAATTTTTTAAATCGCTCTTCTCACTGTAGTATTCAGGCAGAGGCAGATCCGCCTACGGCGGAAATGTACGCCGATATATTCTGCTATTTCTTTGTATTAAACCACAATATAACATATAATTTATAATATTGCAATACATTACCCCATTTTATTGCAAACACAACACTTAAATTCAACGTAACTTTAAGAACAAAACACAAAAGACGCCATTTAAAATGTAAATGGCAACCTTGAAACCATGAATGAGCTACTCGCAGAGAACAAAGAATTACTTTCCAAAGTTATTCAAGGTTCTCTTAAGATCGTCAATGCTCCTTTGGAATCCTCGCAAATCATCGCCGGAGAAGCTGAAGGTGGAACCACATGAACATGAGACTTCTTTTCCTGGGCTTAGATCATGGAGTTTCTTTTTCATTTTCTTTTTACATTGATGGCAAGTAATGACAAGTATGCCATTCCAGTTATTATCAAATTACAAATCGACTTTTGGCTCTGCTGCCATGTGCGCATTCTCCTTGTTGCCTTCTAACTATGTTTTATATAGTTTCTTCATAAAACCTTTGGGCCGCAAAACTGTAATATAAGACTCACTGGCGAATTATGACTTAAGTCTTTTCTTTCCATGATGATAGCCTTTCTGGTATTGATTCCTCTTGCTGTAGCATGTTCGTAACATGCTACAAAACGCTTGGTTCAAGTTACAAACTTGAACCAGCAGGGTGTATTGTGCCCCCCTAAATTGAATAATTGCCTGCTAAATTTTTCTTGACATAAGTAAGCGAAATAAGTAACTTGGCAGTAGTATCAAAATTAAATCTGAAAAATTCTCTCGCAAAGCCGCCAAGCCGCAAAGAAAAAATCCCGCTAAGCGGGATTGTTATTATTTAAGATATATAAAAATTATAATTTTTTATATTATTATTCAGTGATTTAATTATTCATTTTGATTACAAAAATAAATTGAACTATAACATCCCTCTAAATCTGCTTTCAAAGGGAGACTTTTTTATTCCCCCTCTGAATCTGCCTTCAAAGGGAGACTTTTTTATTTCCCCTTTCAAGGGAAACTCCACATTATTCCCCCTTTGAAGGGAAACTCCACATTATTCTCCCTTTGAAGGGAAACTCCACATTATTCCCCCTTTGAAGGGGGACAAAGGGGGATGTAAATAATTTATGAATAGATCAGCTTAAATGTTAAAAGAATGAAGGAGGCTTTTATGCGTGTTGCAATAGTTTTGATATTATTATCTGCTTGTACAGCGCTTTTATTTTCGAACGCAAAAGCACAGGGGGACATTGTGTTACGAAATGGTGAAGTGTATACCATGGAGGAGAGTATGCCGTGGGCATCGGCAGTGGTTATTAACGGCAATAAGATTACCGCGGTATTGGAGAATGACAGCGATGCCGATGCATATATCGGAGCGAACACCAGGGTAATCGACCTGAACGGGAAATTTGTGCTGCCGGGTTTTATCGACAGCCACGTTCATTTTAACAGCGCGGGAGGTCTTATTAATGATGCCAATTTGATGAAGGTATCCGATGATGAAGGGCTGATAAAAGAAATGGAGCGGGTTGTTGGAATTCTTGACGACGGCGAGTGGATTACCCGCGGTTTATGGGGCGCCTATGAAGAATGGGCTCTGGGAGCTGCTAAAGCCGGTGTAAAAAAACAAGAAAGATGGGAACCCACCCGCTGGGTAATCGACGATATTACGGCAGACAATCCCTGCTTATTGAACAGTTTTGACAGCCAGCTCTATTTAGCCAATACCGCAGCGCTAAAAGCCGCCGGTCTGGAAAATGCAAAACTGGAGGGAATGAAACTCGATGACCGGGGTCGTCCAACCGGATTGATTTACCGCGGCTCGCCTGCGATACGACAAATTAGAGAAAAAGTAAAGGCAAAATCACCCGAACGAATTTTAAATGAAAACCGGGCTGCATTAAGGGCTTTGCGGGAAGCGGGCGTAGTCGAAGTTCACGATATTACTCCACAAGATCAAACGCAGCGATATATTCAGCTTCAGAATAACGGTGAATTGACAGCAAGAATATGGATGAGACCCGACCTCGCCAGGGCGGCTGAATTCAAAGAAAAAGGCATCAAAATGGGTACGCATCCCGTAACCGGCGAGCAGGACCATTATCTCAGGTGGGGCGCATTTAAAGGATACATCGACGGCATTATGGGTACTCACGGCGCATTGTTTTTTGAACCGTACGATGACCAGCCGGATAATTACGGGCGATACCGGCGGCACACCAGCGACGATCCAACATTCCAATTCGGCAATATGTATAAAATGTACAATTATCTTAGAATAGCTCAAGAAATCGGATTCGTTGCCAATGTACACGCAATCGGCACAAAGGGTGTTGCGCTTATGCTCGATACCTATGAACGCTTAATGAAAGACTTGGGACAAAATCTTGAAGGATACCGCGTCATCCATGCCCAGGTAATCCGCCCTCAGGATTTCCCGCGTTTTAAGCAGTTGAATGTAATTGCAGAGGTTAATACGTATCACTTATCGGACGACATGCGGTGGATGGAAGAAAGAATCGGACACGAAAGATGCAAGGGCGCGTATGCATTTAAATCGCTGCTGGATAACGGCGCTACGCTTGTGGTCGGCTCGGATTGGCCCGGTACTTCAGCGGCGGAATATCACATGCATCCAAAATATCTCATTCATGCAGCGGTAAATCGCACAACAATTAATCATACTCCTGAAGGCGGTTGGTTTCCCGAGCAAAAAATTTCCATGCATGAAACCCTGAAAGCGTATACAATAAACGGCGCTTATGCGGTATTCGAGGATGATATTCGTGGATCAATTAAAGCGGGTAAACTCGCTGATATTACTGTGTGCGACCTCAATCTCATGAAGATTGACCCGAAGGATATTCTCAACATGAATGTTGATATGACTATTGTTGATGGTAAAATTGTGTTTGAAAGGAACTGATTTAATCATTATAAACACCGGTTATTCGGAAAATTCACTGAACATATTCTACCATATTTTTACAAACAAAATGGGCTTGACAAAAATTGTTATATTTTGTACCTTTTATTTAAAAATCAGTTCGGAAAAACTGTTGCATAATTAGCAAAATTTAGATATATCCATTGCTGTCATCCTGTCCCGCTTAGCGGGACGGAATGACATATAAAATTTAAGCATTGAATATTTTACATAAGTAAAATATTGTACATTTTTTGGAAGGGGAGAAGAAAATGGCTATTGGTGATGTTCAAAATAGGTACGATGTTGTGCATCATGCCTTACAAGCCGGTGGGGCTGCAAATGTGAACCGTCAGCAAGTCAGACCGCCCGAAGAGCAGGAAAATAGAATAAGTCAGCAGGCGGCTAATCAACCCGATTTTAATAATAATGTTAACACGAATCAAACCTATAATGCTCCCCGTATAACTCAGGCTCCTGGAGAGGCGCCCAATCCGAATCAGAGCGAGCAGGAAATCGTAGAACTTGGAAACCAGACTCAACAGACACAAAATGCTGAGGTACAGAACCACGACGTTAATGACCAGATAAACAGTACCAATGTTATTCGTCGTACAGAAGAAGAAGTCCTTTATGAGACGAATCATAGAGACATGAGAGAAATTACCCCGGCTGGTGAGAATGAAGAGGAAAATCCTGCAGCTCAAGCAGTAGAAAGGACGGCAGAAGAACAGATCGGAAGAATCGAGAATGCCAATACTACTGCGGCGAATACACCGGCGCATATAGCCGCGGCTGTAAATGCACTGACCCAGGAAAATCAGTTGGGCGCAAACCTGAATATTATTGCGTAATTGTTCTAATGATAATTAATTCGTTTCCTGCAAAAATAACCGTTACGGCTCTGAAAATGAATAATCGTTTCAGGATGAATTTGAGGGTGGGAGATCTTTACTTTAAACTGAGGCAGAAGTCTTGCTGAAAAATCTGGAATGACTTAAAATGATAATTAAATCGAACACAATTGAATTTGACAGTATCGATGACCTCTGTATATTTGTCAGATACAACCCAAAGAATGATAAATCTGTACCCAGCGGGTATATCCTGAACGAGGATGTAGTAAATAAAAAAGGAGGAATCCTATATACTAAGGATTCTGAAATCGATGCAGCGCGCATAACTCGTCTGAAACGCATTATGGAGAACAACCCTGACATAAGCCCGAAATTCGTAATAAAAATAAATGACGATGTTGTGAAAATTGAACATGTAAAAATCATGTCGGCGGTAAATCGGTTAATGGAGTCTAAAGCGGGGCGCAGGGAATTCACTAAATTAATGCAAGTTGTAAAAGCTACTCTGGGAACCCGGATAAGTGATATTTTGAAAGACCCTGAAATTACACTTTATATCAGCCATTTAAAATTTCTCGAAGATAAAACGAAAAAATCAAAAATTAATCCCTTTTACAACCACATGCTTAATACGCTCATATTTGCGACGGGGATAATGGCTAATTATTACAATATTACCCAGGAAAAATTTGCACCTGAAGAAGTTGCGAAACTCGGATTGGCGGCATTACTGCATGGCGCCGGAGGATGGGAAAAATCCGGGGAATACATGGAATTCTCAATTGAAGAACGGCATGCAAAATATGTGGAAGCTAATTCAAAAAATTATCAAAATTTGAAATCTTACAAATTGGACAATACTATTCTTGAGGCAATTGAATTTTGTTATCAATTTCAGATTGATAAAATGGATTTCCTGAAAGAAGAATCAAAAGCAGCAAAATATGCGCAAGTAGTATGTTTAGCAAGTTGGTTTAACGAGGCAATTACAGGTCTATGGAAACCGGCGATTACTCCGAGAGAAGCAATTGATGTATTATATATAAAAACACAGGAAATTAATTTTCCAAAAGTATATGTCGATGCACTTGCTAAAGGACTAAATTTCAATAACTTATTTGATTTTTATCATGAACTTGACGTATTAAATAACGCATGTCATCGGGCTTCCGGGAAACCGTACCCAATGACCGGTTTCAAGAGTCCTGTAATGTTTGTTTGTAAAAATAACATGCATGAATGTAAAGAATATGTTGCCAGCGCAAAATCGATTAATATCTTCAAATCAATTGGTGGTTTGGAAGAGGGTTCTTATGGACGCTGCGAGGGGCTTTCGAAGCGATTGATCCGGTTTTATGATGAACATTACAGGGATATTAAAGATGAAGTAATCGAAAAAGCGCAAAAATTAAGCGCACAGCATGAAGAGCCTGAAGAGGAAATTGCAGAAAAACCTCCAGCAGAAGAAAAGCCAGCCGAAAAATCTGCTGAAGATAAAAAACCTTCTGAAAAACCAGGTGAAAAGTAAAACCGGGAAGATTGAGAAAATAATAATTGGAAATAAGTAATGTTATATTAATATGAGAACTTTGGTACAAATACCATAAAGATTCCGATCCCGAAAACTCGGGAAATAACGATAATTTACTGTAATTTCCATTAACTTAACAACATAGGACGTTCATTAAGAAATTTTATAAATTATCAAGGTTAAATGGTTTTCTGCTTATTTTTTGTAGTACAATTCCATAAAGAACGAAGTTCTTCCTTTAAAACATAAGACGAAAGGAGAAGTAATGTACGAAATTATCCGCTTAAAACAGGGTATTTTTATCATTCTTCTTATTATTTCGTTTATTTCATGTTCGAGAGAGGAATATCCGGTTAAAATAGAAAATGAAAATGGAATTAAAGTGGTTATGAATCCTGATTATCCAAAATTCAAAATAAAAGAATTGAAATTAGAAGAAGTATTATCGATTGGTGAAGAAGAAGGCGATATGAGCAATACCTTTTATAGGTTATATGATATCAATATTGACAATAAAGGTAATATATATACGCTTGACAGTGGTGATAATATGATTCGAATCTTTGATAAGGACGGCAACTTTAAAAACACATTTGGTAGAAGCGGTCAGGGACCGGGGGAATTCGAGTACCCGTGCTAGAGTCTTTATTGATAGTGACGGTATTATCTATATTCAAGATACGGGAAATGTATCAAGAGTTACCCGTTTTTCATCAGAAAACAAATATATCGATGATTTCAGAATTGGAGTTACTAAAGGATTGATTGGAATAGATAATGAAGATAATTTATATTTAACCAATAGACTATTCTGGGATCATTCTGCAGGAAAAGAAGAAAGGTCTTTTGAAAGAATTGATGAACATTGGGAAGTTCTCAACACAATAACTACAATCGAAGGTCAGAATGGAACTCCAAATACAATTAGCGGCGGGCTTTGGCGAACAGGATATGAGCATGGCGCAATAAATTATGCTCTAAGAAAAAATGGGGATTTAATTGTAGGTTCATCAGATAAGTACATGTTTTCAGTATATGACAAGTTTGGAAAATTAAAGTTTAAATTTGGTCGTAAATACGATCCCATTTTAATGACCGGATCTGATAGAAGCAGACTCACAAAAGATCCGGAAAAGCAAAAGTTATTACCTTCAAAAAAGCCAGCCTTTAAAATATCATATTACAGGTTTCTAATTGATGATGAAAATAATTTCTGGGTAATGACTTTTGAAAGAGAGAATGAAGGAATGACTTTTGATGTTTTTAATGAAGAGGGCATATATATTAGAAAAGTATTTTTTGAGTTTGCAAATCATAAATTAACACCGATGATTTTTAATAACGGAATTTTATATGCTATTCACATAGATGAGGACGGTTTTAATAGAGTAAAAGGGTATAAATTGAATTATATATCACCCTGACCGGTCCTGGATAAAGGACATTTTGATCTAAAAGTTAAGACACTTTTCCTTTTTCCAGGTACTTTTTCTACCTCTTTTCTGAAGAGGTTATCCAAACGTTTTGGTTTCCCGTAGGGACCACTTTCGTGGCAGGTTACAAACCTGAACCAGCATCGGGAGCTCAATAATTTGTAATTAAGTGTGTTGGTGATAACACCAACACACAACATTACATAGGAATTTATGCAAGTAAACACTAAATAGCATGAAGAGGAATGGAATACAATAACGAAGGTAATATAACCACGCATTATGATTACTAAAAAATATGTATAGCAATCCAGAATTCCAGGAATTCTGTTTACAAAACCCTGCTGTATTCTCCATTTCTCAGTAAAAATCCTACCATTTTTTATCTTCCTAAAGCGCTCAAGGGCAGCGGTAATATTACTTGACAAATTCTAAATAAAATTATAAATTGTTAGTTTATAGTAAAATGATTTGTTATAATCTTTATGAAATGTTAGATTAAAATTAATAGGTTTATAACTGTTTTGTAATAAATAAACCGGTAAGGTATTAACTTGTGTAACCGGTCATTTGTATTAAAATTACTGAGAAGATACCTGAATCGGCAGTAAAAATAGCATACATGATTCATAAGAGAGGCTATCCATTATGCTGGATGGACATGTTCTGGTACTAAATCAAAGCTATGAGCCGCTGGGCGTATGCAATGTGCGGCGGGCGGTAATCCTGTTGTATCTTGGAAAAGCGGAAATCATTGAACCGCTTAATCACCAGTATTTACGGTCAATGAGGATGCAAATTCCCGTTCCTTCGATTGTCCGATTGCTGCTTTATAAGCGGGTTCCGATTAGAAAAATTGTGCTGTCCCGGAAGAACATACTGATTCGCGATAGTTATCAGTGCCAGTACTGCGGTAAAAAGAATGTGCCCCTTACAGTTGATCATGTTGTTCCACGCAACCAAGGGGGTAACGTAAATTGGGAGAACCTGGTTTGTGCGTGTGTACAGTGTAATAACAAGAAAGGTAACCGGTGCCTTGAAGAAGCAGGAATGAGCTTATTACGTGTTCCACGAAAACCGACTCATGTTTCGTTCCTGCGTTATTTTGTCGGTACGATAAACGAGAAATGGAAACAGTATTTATTCATAAATTGACATTTATTTTTGGATATTATTTTGGCACAAAAAGGACGGATATTAAGCGGGATGCGCCCCTCAGGAAGATTGCATTTAGGCAATTATGTCGGGGCGTTAGAAAATTGGGTACAACTGCAGGGTCAATATAAAAATTATCATTTAGTTGCCGACTGGCATGCATTGACCACAAATTCTACTGCTACCGATTACATCTTCCAGGACACTATTGATATGGTAATCGACTGGATTGGCGCCGGTCTTGACCCCTCCAGAAGTCCGATGTTTGTCCAGTCGAAGATTAAACAGCATGCTGAACTGCACTTGATTTTTTCTATGCTTGTAACCGTTAGAAGGCTTGAACGGAATCCCACGGTGAAAGAACAGGTTAAAGAGCTTCATCTTGAAGAGATAATGAGTTATGGACATCTTGGATATCCCGTCCTCCAGGCGGCGGATATTTTGATATACAAAGCTAATCTTGTTCCGGTCGGGGAGGACCAGGCACCGCACGTTGAACTAACCCGTGAAATTGCCCGTCGATTTAATAAACTTTATGGGAAGGTCTTTCCCGTGCCTGAAGTGAAACTTACAGCATTCAGCAGGCTCCCGGGTACTGACGGCAAAAAAATGAGCAAATCACTTGGAAACATAATATTACTAACGGATGACCCCGAGACGATACGTAGACTATTGCGTAAGGCGGTAACCGACCCGAAAAAAGTTCGCAGGGGAGACCCGGGCAGACCCGAAATTTGCTTAGTATATAATTATCATGAAAAATTTAACAGGGGCGAAATAAAACGAGTTGCATCAGACTGCCGTTCAGGTGCATTGGGGTGTGTGGATTGCAAAAATAACCTGGCGGATAAGCTGATCGAGATTCTTGAGCCGTTCAGGAAAAACCGGCAATATTATGAAAACCGGCAGGACGAAATCAGGGATATTCTTCATGAAGGTGAAAAAAAAGCTCGGGAAATCGCACAATCAACTATAGATGAAGTGCATACAGCTATGAAGTTAGGTTAAACGCAATCCCGCTGAGCGGGATTGCGGCTACCATGATGGAGTTAAAAAAATTGGTTCTTCTAACATTTTGTTTGAAATTATACATGTTATTACTTGATTATTTTATACAAAAAAATGCGGATGAACTAAAAATTTAAATATATATTCGGTAGCCGCCACAAAGTGGTCCCTATGGGGCAGGTTTTAACCTGCGTTGTTAATATACCGCTTTAAGATAAATGTAATGTCGTATCAAATCAAAATAAATGTTTTTGAGGGACCGTATGACCTCTTGCTGTTCTTGATAAAAAAGGGCGAAATCGACATTTATGATATTCCTATAGCTAAAATCTCGAAAGAGTATCTGGAGTATATTGCAATTATGCAGTCTCTTGACCTTGAAATTGCGGGTGAATTCATAGTAATGGCTGCGACGCTGATGCGTATAAAGGTGAAAATGCTGCTTCCTGTCTATGATGAAGAAGAGGAAGAAATTGAAGACCCCAGACGCGAGCTGGTTCGGAATCTGTTAGAATATCAAAGAATTAAAGATGCAGCCGGGCAATTTGAAAGACTTGAATTCCGAAGCTCGATGCATTTTCCACGGGGCGATCCTGCAAAAGACGTAACTATTGAGGCTCAGGATGACTATTTTGATATGCAGGCGTCCATTTATGAGTTAGTTGTCGCATATAACGCTGTCTTAAAAAAACGAATTGAAGAAAAATATCACTATGTTCAACCTGATCCTGCTACCATCGAGGAGAAGATGGAAGAAATCCTCCGGCTTCTCGATGCACAAAAGCGAATTTCATTTCATCAGCATTTAATGAACTGCGGCGACAGGATAATAATAGTAATTAATTTTCTTGCAATTTTGGAACTCGCAAAAAGAGGACAGATCAGAATATCTCAATCGCAGCCGTTTAGAAATATCTGGATTTATAAACATATTTAACACCGGCTATAGAGGAATATTTTTTATGGCGAATAATGATCGTAAACATACAGTTGAAGCGTTATTATTTGCCTCTGATTTTCCTCTATCGATAAAAAAAATATCCGAGATAATCGACGACATGACGGAAGAAGAAGCGGCGGAAATTGTTCATGAACTCCAGAGCGAATACGAAAATCTCGGACGGGGATTTATACTGCGTCATGTAGCCGGCGGGTATGAATTTGTTACCAAACCCGACTATGCGGTATGGATAAAGAAGCTTCAGGCAGAGCGAAGACGTACCCGTCTTTCGCATGCGGGACTCGAGATTACCGCAATTATTGCCTATCGTCAGCCGGTGAATCGGGCAGATATAGAAAAAATACGCGGAGTGGATTCCGGTGGAGCGCTCAGAACATTATTGGAACGTAATCTGATAAAAATCGCAGGCAGGGAGAAGTCTCCCGGAAGACCGCTTTTATATAAAACTACAGATGAATTTTTGCGCTTTTTTGGCGTTAATTCGCTCTCTGACCTCCCTCAATTAGAGGAAATTGAAGATTTAATTCAGCATGATGCGAAAGAAACAGGAATGGCGATTGAACAGCTTCCTGTCGCAAGCGGGGACAGCGGCTCGGAGGAAATGTGATTATCTGATTAAAAATGGCTTTATCTCTGTAAATGAGCGGAAAGTACTCGATCCGGGGTATATTGTCAAACCGGGCAGAGACCGGATCATGTATAAAGGAAAATATGTAACATTAAAGCCTAATTTTGAATATATATTACTTAATAAACCGAAGGGTGTTGTCTGTACCGTAAAAGATGAGCAAAAGCGAAAAACTGTATTTAACTTAATCAAATCTGACCGCAGGCTGTTTCCGGTCGGGCGCCTCGATATTACGACGACTGGGCTCTTATTCATAACCGATGACGGCGAGCTAAGCTACAGACTGGCACACCCAAAATTCGCCGTAGAAAAAGTTTATGTAGCTGAACTACACAAGCCGTTGACAAAGGAAGATATACGAAAGTTGCAGAAGGGAGTTTCGATAGGCAGGGGAGAAAAAGTTTCGGCAAAAGTCCGTAAAATTGCCGCTAAGGCGCACAAAGTAGAAATTACAGTGCATGAAGGCAAAAGAAATATGATCAAACGAATGTTCGATGCATTAGGATATAAAGTGGTATCTTTGGACCGCGTAAAATATGCCGGTCTAACCAAACGTAAATTACCCAGAAGCGGCTGGCGGTTTCTTTTGCCCTCAGAAGTTAAGAAATTATATACACTTGTGGGGTTAAACGGTGAACATTAAAGATAATAGAATCTTTTTTTGATAGGATTGACAGGATAAACAGGATGTAATATCTTGTTTATCATGCGAGGATCTTGTTAAAAATAAAATCTTATGAACTAAGTTCAGTCAAATTCTTTTATAGAACAGAAAATCCAGTCAAACATTATTATGAATGGAATGATTGTGTAAAATTTTTAATCTGACCAATTCATACCGCTTAGCGGGATTTTCAGAAATAAAGTAATTTAGAAAATTTAACAAAAGCTGTTATACTATCCTGTGTAATATAGTTTAAGTTCCTTGAGAATGGATTTATCCCGGCACGAAGTGCTCCCTTCGGGAAAGGGATCCCTTACGGGACAGGATAGATTTGATATAATATCCTGTTTATCCTGTAAATCCTGTCAAAAAAATCCCGAGTACTCGGGATGAATTATTCAGAATAGTTATAAACTTAACAAAAGATAAATAAGTGAGATAAAATAATGTCGATATTTGCCAAAGCCAACTTAGAACATGTACCGCCATATATACCGGGCAGATTGATTGAATCGATCCGGGAAGAATTCGGGATTGATAACATAATTAAACTTGCCTCAAACGAAAACTGGAATAGTCCCTCACCGAAAGTACTGGAAGCTTTAAGGAGCGCTCTCAAAGACGTTAACCGGTACCCGGATCCCAATTGTACCGGACTAAAAAGAAAGTTAGCCGATAGTTTTGGTCTTTCTACTGATAATTTTATATTTGGAAACGGCGCAGATGAGTTAATAAATCTCATCGTCAACGCTTTTATTGATCCGGGTGATGAAGTTTTAATGAGTTATCCTTCATTTCCGAGATATTTCATTGCCGCACGAGCGGCTACCGATGCTGTAATACAGGTGCCGATGAAAGATTTTAGGCACGACGTCGATAAGTTACTCCAGAAAGTTACTCCTAAAACAAAGATTTTGTTTATCGATACGCCAAGTAATCCCGTGGGCTGCAAACTGGAAAAATCCGAGCAGGAATATATCGTGGAAAATTTTCCTGAGCAGGTTCTTCTGGTAATTGACGAAGCCTACAGGGAATTTGTCAACGAAAATGAATGCCTTAATTATTGCTCTGTTTTAAGTTCAAAAAGCAATGTAATTTTTATGCGTACCTTCTCAAAAGCATATAGTCTTTCAGGGTTGAGGATTGGTTACTGCATAGGTAACTCCGATGTCATCACTGATATTAATAAAGTCCGCTCAGTGTTTAATGTTAATTTTCTTGGTCAAATTGCAGCAGAGGCAGCGCTTGATGATAAGGAGTTTGCGGCAAATAGTATCAGGAGTAATAATGAGTGTAAGGAATATCTTTACAAACAACTAAAGAGACTGGGGATAAGTTTTCAACCTACATTTGCCAATTTCATATTTATTGATATGCGCCGCCCACTCGAAAAAGTAGACGAGTTTTTTCTTCGGCACGGAGTAATTGTTCGTCCGTTGAAGTTTAAGGGTTTTTCCGGTCAATATATACGTGTAACTATAGGCAGCATGCCTGAAAACAAGGCTTTTATAAAAGTGCTGGAAGAACTCATATCCGACATTCCGGAAGAAAGACACCAATAGGCAACTTTAGGATCATGTCTGTATTATTCTGTAAAAAGACGCGCTGACTCGTGAAAAACAATTGAAAAACTGACAGGAGCTTTACTTTCATTATAATTTTATTTCATTTTATGCAATCACGATGTCCAATAACGTAGAATCCACTCTATGGTGAGTTGGAATAAAGATTGGAAATTTTTACAATTACACCAAAATTTTGACGATAACTCATACAAATTTGTCAAAATTTCGTAACTTACTCAATTATTAAACACAAAACTAACAGTGAAGTTGGAGGCACATTAATGGCAAACGAAGAAAACAAACTTGACCAGCAGCCGGAAGAAAAGGAAGTTTCAGATACCGAGCAGCCTGAGGTTTCTACCACGGCTGATCCGGAAAATGGACAAGAAAATGAAGAACCCGCGGCGCAGCCCGGGCGGAAGGTTAAATTAGAAGATTTGGTGGAAGAATCGAAATATCCCGAAGAAGAAGTTGAGGTTTTGACCAAATTATATGACAGGAGCATTACGAACTTTACTGAAGGCGAAATTGTCAAGGGTAAAATACTTTCGATAACCGACAAAGAAATTGCCGTTGATATCGGTTTCAAATCTGAAGGAGTAATCGCTATTGAAGAATTTAAGTCGACCGAAGATTTAAAAGTCGGCGACGAAATTGAGATTTTTTTAGATAAAATGGAAGACCATGACGGTCAACTGAAACTCTCAAAAGAAAAAGCCGACTTTACAAAAATCTGGGAAAATATTATTCAAATTTATGAAAATGGTGAGACGATTGAGGGTAAATGTATGCGTCGAATCAAGGGCGGTATAGTCGTTGACTTGATGGGGATCGACGCATTTCTTCCCGGCTCGCAAATAGATGTTAAACCGATACGCGATTTCGATACGTTAATCGGTCAAACATTGGAATTTAAAGTGGTAAAGATAAATTATTTGCGAAAGAACATTGTAGTTTCACGACGGATAATTATTGAAGAAGGATTATCGGAGCAGCGGGAGAAAACACTGAAAGAGCTCGTGAAAGGTCAGGTCAGAATTGGTATCGTGAAGAATATTACCGATTTCGGCGTATTTATCGACCTGGGCGGTGTAGACGGACTACTCCATATTACTGATTTATCATGGGGAAGGGTCTCGCACCCCTCGGAAATCGTCAGTTTAGACCAGAAGCTTAAAATAGTTATACTTGATTTTGACAAAGAAAAACAACGGGTATCTCTTGGGCTCAAGCAGCTCCAGCCGCATCCATGGGAAA